>Ga0160420_100040_pt1 | contig 83696 bp, 94 predicted proteins | sample CelAP2metagpilot_FD_108197 | JGI IMG/M metagenome (GOLD analysis project Ga0160420, IMG submission 108197) | Phycosphere-associated microbial communities from algal ponds in Kailua-Kona, Hawaii, USA - Cellana AP2-5-5 metagenome pilot | ecosystem: Engineered > Artificial ecosystem > Aquaculture >...
AAAACAAAAAAAGAGGGCGCCAAAAAAGAAGGAGGACCAGAGAGGGACCCCGAAAAGCTAAAGGTTTTAACCCCCCCCCCCCCCCCCCCCGAGGACATGAGTCAGCTTCTTGGTCTAAGAGAGGGATGTGCGCTGGTTCTTTCTTCTTTTGGCGGTGCTTTTACAGTCCCCTGACAATCAATTTGTCTCGCGAGTTTGCCTCTGGCTTCTATTTTCCTCTTCATATGCAAACATACACGTCTACGCCATGGAGTCGATCAAACTCGTCCTCAGCCCCTTGACCACGTTCATGGGCACCGCATCCTGCAGCTTGAATATGGACTCCACAACACTGATCTATAATTCAGAAATAAGCATGTGTGCGTGAGTGTGTATTTGTGGAATGTAATGGGTCATAATCTCTCAACAACATACGCGACACGTAGTCCGACCTCCCCGCGCTTTCCCTCATCCCTGCACCTCTTCCTCACCCCCCCAAATCCCAGACCAAACCAAAGAAACGCACCTCAGTCGACGTGGTGTCCAATCCACAAAATGCCGCCCAATCATTCGCCACCAACCCCGCTCCCAACACGTCGCTCCCCCGATTAATCGTCCCCGCCACTAAGGGGATCTGCAGCAATGAAGACAATTCCTCTAAGTCCTCCACCGTCGTCTTCGGATGCACCATTCCCCCTTGATTCGTAATGATCGAATAGCTGCCTACCAGCGCATTGCCCGCAATTGTTTGACGGAAGACTTCTACGCCTAGGACGTCGGCAAGAATTTCTTCCGTTTCCTGGGACCGCGGAAAATGCGAGGGGATTGAATGAGTGGGTGGCGAATTGGGAAGACTTCGGTAACAACTGGACGTAACAAAAGCGGAAGGAAAAACAAAGGTTGATTTCTTACCCGGTCCAAGTCGGTATGCACGAGCGCCACGTGATCATTGGCCACAATGCAGTTCCCCAAGGCCGATAGCCGGTCCTCCACCCTCTGCACCACCACACTGTATTTTGAGGGAGGAAAAAAGAAGGAAGAATAAGCATCGCCACCTCCATTGAGCTGGTGCATTCAACAATCCTTTATGGCCCAACCTGTCCACTTTTCCTCTCCTCTCCCTCTTTCCCACCCTCAAATACTCACGCATCCGGCAACGAATTGCGAATGTGCTGCAGCTCCTGGTCTGTGGTCGTACTCGGCACGAGCAAGCCCTTCTTGTTTCCGACCGTCACCCGACCAATGAACCGGCAACCAGCCACCGAGGCATGAATGACGGGGATATGATCTGCCAGCTCCTGTTCAAATACACTGTAGAAATTCTCGCTGCCGCCCAGAGCTGTCAAGCAGTAGCTTTTTGAAGGGACAGGGAGGAATGCGGTGTGAGGCATGGGTGGTGACTAGATGTGTGTGGGCGTCATCAGTAACATCATACCATTGCCCTTGATGTATTTACGCATAAACACACGTATAATGGGCTCTTGTGCCATATCAGTTCAGCATACAATGCACGCTTGCTTGCATGGATGCGACGTACGACCCCAACCATGCCCTGCACACGGTGCAAGGATGCGTACGCTCGACACCACGCAACACACAGCCATAGCACGGAGATGAGACATTCTACAGCCTCTATGTCTTAAGAGCAAGCAAGTATCCGCTCAAATGCCTCGTAGCATTGTATTCTATAAGCACACACGCAGGACTGGCATCACGCCCACCTGGGCCATTAGCATCCCCACCCCACCCCTTACAACGTCGCTGCCTTTCCCCAATCCTACCTATTGGTAAGTCTGGAAAATACGCCAATCTCATTGCTGTTCTCGAACTGAAGACGTGTAGCCATGACTGCTGGGGTGCTTTGGATATTTGTGTTGCTTGTGCCCTGTGGAAGTTTATGGGCAAGGACGGGGTCAGTATCATTCAGTTGAGTATGCGTCCGCCTAATCCCAATACCACTTGCAGCCCGCTTCAGCCCTTCGCCACCAAACTCTTTACTCAAGCGAAGTGATGCGTGGCTTAGAGCTTGGTTGCGTCGTTCCTGATTGAATAAATAAGACAACAAGGAGGAAATGACCTCCCCTCCCCCGTCCATTGAGAGCGCGAGGCTTCTGCAGCTTCTTCGGCCACGGTTGGGGCCTTCCTCATTTCCCCCTCTTGCCCGCCCTCTCTCTAGACAGCTATCACCACCACCTTCGTCCTCTTCTTCTCTCTGTCTTCATGTCACAGGGTTACCGTGAGTCAAAATCCAAAGAGTGATCGCTGACCACGACGGACGGCCGTGGTGACCTCCCCTCCCCCCGTCTTCACCCTAATTCCTCTTCGACGAGGATACCCTTGCCACCCTCCTTCCCAAGATCCCACGCCGAGAAGCCAATAGCAAGCAACTGGCAGTAGCCTATGGCGTCGACCGGCATTGCCCCGGCGCTGAGCCTGCTGAATTTGACGCTGCAACGACCGGGTTACATCCATGCTGCCGTATCGGGGAACTTTAGTTCGCCCAAGGCTCAGGAGGTGGTGGTGATTCGTGGGACCAGCTACCTGGAGCTACTGCGCACGGACGCGGAGCGGCTTAAGGTGGTTCCTGTGTGTACGTTTAACACTTTTTGCAACTTACGCTGCCTCCTCACTTTTCGGCAAGTGGGAACCAACAAGGATTATCTGGTCGTCGGCGCAGACACGGGGCGCATCACCATCCTAGAGTACGTCGTGGACTCGAATGAGTTCCGAACCGTACATTGCGAGACGTTTGGAAAGTCGGCCTGTCGTCGTATCGTGCCTGGGCAGTATTTGGCGGCGGACCCACTGGGACGCGCCATAATGATAAGTGCGGTGGAGAAGCAAAAGCTAGTGTATGTCATGAATCGAGACGCTGGAGGCCGGCTTACCATTTCCTCCCCTCTGGAAGCTCACAAATCCCATGCATTAGTCTATGCAACAGTGGGGCTGGACGTGGGGACAGAAAACCCCATTTTTGCTGCGATAGAGAAGGATTACAGCGATGCAGATCAGGACCCCACGGGGGAAGCAGCAGCGGAGACTTACAAGCAGCTGGTATACTATGAGTTGGACTTGGGGTTGAACCATGTCATACGAAAGTGGTCACAACCTATTGCATCTACGGCCTTATCTTTGCTGGCGGTGCCGGGGGAGAGGGCCAATGGCCCGGGGGGTGTGCTGATCCTATCAGAGAATTGGGTTGCGTACACACATCAAGACCACCCAGAGCTCCGCACACCCATCCCTCGCCGCGCGGGACAGCCAGCTTCGAGGGGTACGCTGTTGACGGCCTCGGCGATGCATCGGCAGAAGGACGTATTGTTTTATTTGTTGCAGTCGGAGTATGGGGATTTGTACAAGGTGACGTTGGATTTGAGCGAGGACCGGACGAAGGTCCAGAATATCAATATGCAGGTGTTTGATACAATCCCGTCGGCGAATGGGCTATGTATCACCAAGACGGGATTGCTTCTTTGTGCATCGGAGTTTGCAAATCACATGCTGTATCAGTTTCAGGGCATTGATAATCCTGAGGCCGTGGCTGCTGATTCTTTGGAGGAGGAAGCGCTCGATGACGAGGACAAATTGGGAGATAGCTCGGAGGAGGCTGCGCAGGTTGCTCCTACGTTTACCCCGGCGGCAAAATTGAAGAATTTAGCGGCAGTCGATGTGTTAGAGAGCCTTGCGCCAGTCACGGGGATGCATGTGGCTGATTTGGCCGGGGAGGACGCAGCGCAGATTTACACGTTGTGTGGGAGGGGGGGGAGAAGTAGCCTGAGGATTTTAAGACATGGATTGCAGGTGTCAGAGGAGGCAAGTTCGGATTTGCCTGGGACACCGAATGCGGTTTGGACGATCAAGGGAAGGCAGGAGGAGAAACATGATCGGTTTATTGTTGTGTCGTTCACGAACGCCACGTTGGTATTTTCGATTGGGGATCAGATTGAGGAAGTTACTGACTCGGGTTTTTTGGGTACGGCGCCGACGTTGGAGGTGAAGTTGTTGGCGGATAACGCAATGTTGCAGGTGCACACGCATGGGATTCGCCACATTCGGCCTGGAAGGCCTGTAAATGAGTGGAAAACCCCGGGGCGGAAAGTGATTGAGCAGGCTTCGGCTAATGAACGACAGGTCGCTATTGCGTTGGAAGGAGGAGATGTGGTGTACTTTGAGCTGGACGCCGCAGGAATGCTGATGGAAGTGGCGTCGAAGGAGATCGGTTTAGCCGTGGCGTGCTTGGACTTGGGGCCCGTGCCACATGGGAGGGTGGGGTCGAGTTTCCTGGCAGTGGGGGGGTATGATTCAACGGTGAGGATTTTGTCGTTGGAGCAGGTTTCGCTCTTGACGCAACGGAGTATGCTGCAACTGTCGGTGAGGGCCGAGTCTGTTTGTTTGGCGGAGATGGCCAAGGATGGGGAGGGGGCAGGGGGTGCTGCGACTGCTTCTTCGTCGTCGTCTTCCTCATTGTTTTTGAACGTAGGCCTGAGCAATGGGATTATGCAAAGATTGCTGCTCGATCCTTTGGAAGGCACTCTCTCTGACAGTCGACAACGTTTCCTCGGTGCGAAACCCGTCAAGCTTCTCCGGGTCAACATCGAAGGCAGCCCCGCCGTCCTTGCCCTCTCCTCCCGCACCTGGCTCTCCTACAACCATCAAGGACGTTTCCTCCAAACCCCCCTTTCCTACGAGAGCCTCGATTACGCCTCGGATTTTGCCTCTGAATATATCACAGAAGGTCTTGTGGCTGTCACAGGGAGCTCGCTCCGCATTATCACAATTCAAAATTTTGGAAATATGTTCAACCAAACCGAGGTGCCCTTGCGGTATACCCCAAGGCAAATGGTCCAAGTTCCAGGCTGTTCCCGCCTCGTCCTGATCGAATCTGACCACAACGAATACAATGAAACGGAACGCGCTTTTCTTGCCACAACGGAAGCTGCGGCTGCGGGTGATAGTCATGGAGGAGCGGCTGGAGGAGGAGAGGGAGGCGAGGAAGCGCCGGAGGATGTGGCGGCTGCTGCGGCGTTGGCAGCGGCGGAGGGGGCTTTGCCTCCCCCACCGCCTCCTGAAGGAGGAACAGAAGATGAGGAAGAGGCGGAGGGAGAGACGTTTGTGCGGGGGCCGTTGCCGCCTGTGGAGGGGAAGTGGGCATCGTGCATTCGCATCGTGGATGGCCGGACAGGAGAGACCTTGGAGTTGGTGGAGTTGTCGTTGAACGAGGCGGCTGTGTCCCTGGCAACAGTGGCGTTCCATGACAGAGGGGGGGAGGTCTTTGTATGTGTAGGGACGGCGACGGATTTGTGTCTACACCCAAGAAAGCATAGTGCGGCGGCTATTCATGTGTATCGTTTGTTTGATAACCGTTTGGTGTTGCTACATAAAACGGAGGTGGAAGATGTACCTAAGAGTCTGGTCGAATTGAAAGGATTCGGAAGGCTCCTTGCGGGCATAGGGCATTCCTTGCGCATGTACGACTTGGGGAAGAAGAAGCTTTTGAAGAAGTGCGAGAATCGGAATTTGCCAAATTTCATCGTAGGGATGCAGACGATGAGCGACCGAATTTATGTCTCTGACGTGTTAGATAGCGTGCATTTTGTCAAATACCGGCGGGCAGAGAATGCATTGGTGGTGTTTGCCGATGATACGGCTCCGCGGGCGGTCACGGCTTGCTGCACTGTTGACTACGACACTATTGCTGGTGGGGACAAATTTGGCAACTTGTTTCTGTTGCGTTTGCCTGAAAAAGTGTCAGATGACGTGGACAACCCGACCGGGAACCGCGTCTTGTGGGATACGGGGCGGTTGAATGGGGCACCAAACAAGGTGGATGTTTTGGCGCATTTTTACGTAGGGGAGGTTGTGACTGCGCTGCAAAAGGTGGCTCTGGTGCCGGGTGGGCAAGAGGTCATTTTATATACGACTGTTGCGGGGACGGTCGGAGCTTTGGTCCCTTTCTCGTCGCGGCGTTCAAAGAACACGTTCTTTTTGCTCGAGATGGAGATGCGGAAGGAGGCCAATTTGCACTTCAAACGTGATCATGTTGCGTACCGTTCGTACTACGCCCCGGTCAAGGAAGTGATTGATGGTGACTTGTGCGAGCTTTTCGGGGGTTTGCCGGTGGCGAAGCAACGGGCTGTGGCTTTAGAAGTGTTAGATCGGACGCCGGGGGAGGTCCTGAAGTTGGTCGAGGATTTTAAGAATACCATTCTATAGATGAAGAGAGTTAGAGGATGAGGATGGGAAAAGAGGGAGACAGGAAGAAAAACACGCGCATCTAATGCATAGTGAAGGAATATAAAAGAAAAAAGAAAATCGGGCATCAAGACCAAGCTCGAATATGAAATAGCTATTGCGCAGAAGTCTATCTGTGTGCTTTGGTTCTTTCTCTTGAGATGATTTCCCCCTGTATATTTCCTCTGCCGCTGCTACTCGTTAATAAGCTGGGTGAGCATGCCGTAGTGTTTCCAGAAGGGTACTATGGTGTTGGCGGCTGTTTATGGGTGTGGGACAGCTTTTGATAATAAGAGGAATGAGGGGGATACCAATCTCTTACTAAGTCTTGACGTACCATTCGCTCCAGACGCTGCAACTGCCGGTACACCGATCCCTGGAAAGGTTGAATCACCACAACTGTACAAGCCCTTGACATTGATGTTCTTGGGCCTGTGCATGAGCGTAAATAGAAATAGATATACAAGTAAGAAAATTGCATGAACAATGTATGCTTATCGAACTCTCCACCCGCCTGACCAAGAAAATATGCAAGCTTCCTCCTCCCCCGTCCTCCGTCCTCCCCTCTTACCCAGGAAATGACTCCTTCCCCGCCCGCCACCCAGCGCCATAGGTCCCTCTCGAACGCCGCAAAAACCGCTCATGCGTCAAGGGGCTCGCAACCATCTCTACCTTCACCCGTTGCCTCACATCAGGAATAACGCGTTCCACGGCCCTCCACAACCACTCGGCCCGTTCTTTCTTTAAGGCAAGGTATTCGGGACTGTTTGGTTTCAGGCCCTCCCATGGCTCGTAAGGTTCGTTCGCGGCAGCATAGCAATGCAGGACGTGATGCCCGGGGGGTGCAAGGCCCGGATCGAGGGTGGTGGGGATTGAGATGATGGCCATATTTTGAGGAGCATCGATTTTGTCCCATGTGTTTATGACGGTGTGGTGGCATTCCAAGTCGGCCGGTAAACCTGTGGCATCGATGCCTAGATGGAGATGCATGAAGGAACCAGTCATAGGAGTGTCTGTCAAGCTGGATATTTCCTCGACGGGGAGGCTTTCGGGGGGAAGAAGTTTCAGAGTGTCCCATATGCTGGCATTGGAAACGACGGCTTTGCGGGCCCGTACGCGTTTCCCACCTTTGCGTAGTTGGATCCCGACCGCCCGACCGTTTTCAAGAATGATTTTTTCAACGTGGGCGCTGAGTGTGATTCGTTCTGCGGTTTCGGCGGGTTGCGGGTGTTTGGTTTGGGCATGCTTGTTGATGGCGTGGATAAGGGCGTCTACAACAGCGGCGCTGCCTCCTACGGGGTAGTCGAGCTCAGCGCCTGGTATGTTTTTGTAGTTTTTAGGATTTTGAGGGGAACAGAGTTGGGGTGATAAATGAGATAGTAGCCTAGGAAAAAAAAGAATGAAAAGAGGGATGCAGACCAGTGGATGAATGAGTGAGTCAAGAGGATAAAAAATAATGAGGAAATTAGAATCGTGAGAATCGTGATAGACAACGACAACTTCCCCTTCCCCCTACAAGCTCCCCTTCCCCACCCCCTATCAACCTCGAATCAAGACAAACTACGAACCTTCCATGTGCAAATCCCTCAACGTGTACGCCATAGCCGCAGCAATAGTTGAATCGGCAGGCAAGCCTGAAATCGCAAACGACAAAAACTCGATCCAATTGATCAAAAACGGATTTTTCAACGTCTTTTTGGCCACATCCAAGATAGGTCCAGTGACTGCCGGAGAGAACCCAGCCCTGGCCAGTGAAGGCAAGAAACGCCCCACCGTAAAAATTGCCCCAATGTCTGCACGGAGGGCCAAGGGAGTCATTGCTGTCGAGATCTTCGTAAGCGTCCCCAAGCTTGTCAGGAATGCCCTCCATTCCTCCACCGCTGCCTCGCCCCCCCCAAACTCTCGCACAACCTTCTCAAAAGCTGTCGGGCCGACCTCGAAAACAAAGTTGCCTTCCGGAACATACATTCCCCAGCCCTTGTATTTAGCGTACTTAACCGTGTCGCCTTCGCCCACTACGCTCAAAATATCTCCCAAAGGGTTGCGCTTGCCTTTTTCTTTGCTGTTTGGAATAGGGTTTAGGGACAAGCAAGGGAGGATGAATGAGAACAGCAAAGCGGGGAATTCTAAGCGAGAAAATTCACGTGGACGCCCACTTAAAGGCGTTTACTTACCATCCCATCCCATTCCACAAGCTTGGGCCGGAGTCGAAGTGAAAGCCGTCTATCTCGAAGCCGTGGGCACAGCCGCCCGCGTGATAATGTGACTCGTATACTCTTACATCTTCACCGTAGTATGCCAAAAGTGCCGCACAGCTCAAGCCACCAATGCCGCTGCCAATTACAACCACGTCCGTCTCCACATCCCACTCTCCCGAGGTGTCAGTGGTTGCAACGGTCGCGGCGACCGAGGTGCATGGGGGGGAGGAGGTAACAATTTGGCGGACATGGCGAGCAGAAGAGGATGGCAACCGTGAGGAGAGGGGCAAAACTAGAAATGCGGAGGTACCGCTGACGGCAAGGCTACAGAACAGCAGCAGGAAGGGAATCGACAGCGGCATGGCACTACTCAGTAACCTGCAAGTGGTGTGTACGGGGGATATGCCTGCGTGAAAGAAAGAGCGGTCAAGCAATCCACTCCTCGCCACAATCCCTTCCAGGAGAGTTGACGACTCCGCAGGCAGTGCTGTCTGTCCTCCAAACACTCGAGTCCGAGGGCAAGACAGCCACGCGCTTGGTCGTAGTCGCACCCCGCCACCTCATTAAGTATGACCTTTCCCACTCATTCGTCGGCGAGAGGGTGCGTAGGATGCGTTGAAAATGGCCCACCTACGTTTTCACATAGCCTTGGGTTCTTGCTTGTTCTCGAGATCGATAAGGCCTCATGTTGGCCTAAGGGATCAAAAAGGTACAACTGAGAATGATTGTTGATATAACATAACAGCAGGACTTAAAGGCAGGGGAGATCACTTTACCATCCTCGCACATACCATGGCAAAAGAGGTTATGTGTACAAGGCCCATTCCATATCTTCTTTTATCCTTTCACTCTACCACTGCACATCAAACACATGCTCCTGGCAGGCCTCTGGACCATACTCATTGTACTGTGCCTTGGTCACAAACGTTTGCGGTTGTTCCTGGGCAAAGCGACCCCCTCCTTGCCACGCATACCCGATGGGATCAGACGGAGTATGCACGGCCAGAGAGTAGTACTCAGGCACCAAAGCCCGTAGCTCTGTCTTCAGACGTTGCGCCAAGCCGGGAAATAAGACATTCCCTCCCGTTAGAATAATGTTGCTGTACAAGGACGCCCGCAACCCGATGTCGCAGGATTCCACAGCCTCGACCACCGCTTCAGGAAGGCCGCCCTGACGGAGACCCACATCTGAAGGTCGGAACAACACCTCAGGAACGACGAAACGTTCCACCTCCATCGACAGCACCTGCTGTTCTGGTTCTTCCTTTCGCTCTTCCTGATATTGCTCATGCAGCCGCGGCTGTTCGTCTTGGACATACCCCTTCATGGTGTTATGAAAATCAGGCAAAACAAAATTTCGTCGTATCCCCTCATGAGCACGCAGGCGTCGGTTCGGCCCGCCCCCCGGTCGGAGCTTAGCCATTTCCGCCACGAAGTCTTGACTCACATAACACAAAGCCTCCTTCGCATCATTCATGAGTTGAAATTCATCCATCATATTCCACTGTCGGTAAGAAACGGTCTCTTTCAAAAAGTTGGTCAGAAGTTTCCCCCCCACGTTCACGCGGCGGATCCCTGCACGTTGGGCCCTGTTTTTATACAAGGGTATAACGTGTGTAAAGCTGAAGCCTGAGTCTATGACCAAGGCACAATTAATTCTGCCTCCTCCTAATAAGGCACATTGCGGCTGGGGTTCCTGCTGAGGTTGGGTTGAGGTGTAGTGATGGCCGGAAAGAATAGCAGCAGGCAGCTTGGCACAAGCCGCGAATCCGAATTCTTCGAAAATGACTTGGGTACTGAAGGTTGAGAGGCTTGTGGGAGTAAAGGGCGCCTCGGTCACTACCAAGCGGGTCTCTTCGGGTTCTACCTGTGCGTGTGTGCGTTGCGGTGGTGGAGAGATGAAGGAATGTGAATGATGAAAAACAAATGAAGCTTTACAAAGGAGGCCAGTGCCAGAGGTATAGGAAGGAGGAAGAAAACATGGGAGAAAAAAATTCTACTTCCGTGTGAAAATAAGAGGCACGGCCGCGCTTGGCAAGGGGAGTCAAGACGTAGCAAGCGCACCAGGACGACAAAGAGCCGGGACAACAGCTGACAAAAGATGGAAAACAAGCGGCACATTTCTTTCTCGATTGAAGGCCCCCCTTTCCATGAACCCTTCACCTCTTATCTTACGTCTTATCTCGCGTCCTCCCCCACTGTCCTGGGTATCAAGTCACATACGTACTTTAAGGTTGGTCTCTCCAAAGGCCCGCTTCCACACTTGGTTCTCGGCCTCCCAATTGGTCAGATAGCCGCGATCGAACGGCCGCGTGTATTGAAGATTAGCCGTGTTGTTCACTAGGTCAATATCGTCGCCTACCAGCAACTGAGCGGAGAAGGTGAGAGGAGAGGTAGACGGGAATGGGCTGCGTGAGGGGATGGTGCGTCGCAGGTAGGTTGCCTGATATGACCAGCCTTATCTCTCTTCGGTTGGAGCCAGCGGGCACGCAGCATTCAGATTGCCGTAACATGGATTTTTCAAGAGTAAGCTATCCTAATTCCACTCACCTGAAGCTGGCCCTTGAGCTTGGCCGTGCAGTTGGGCATGAGAAGGCGGGGCGCAGGGTCTCCTGCAAAGCCCACTTTAAGGTGGTACGCCCCGTTGTCCAGCACTAGCGTAGGCATATTACCTTGCCCTTCCCCTCCTTCTGCTACCCTGTTGCTGCTGGTGTGTACTTTGTGCCCTCCTTTACGTGGCGAAGCGACTGGTGCGGCTGCCGGCATTCTCGCCCCTTGCCTCCTGGCTCCTGCCTCTTCCAACCTCGCCTGCTCAATCCCGCGACCCCCTGCGTAACAAAATTGGAGAGGAGAGAATGTCATACATACGCATGCGACTGTGCGAGCCTGAGTGTGTGAATTTGTGCTGAACGAGAGGAGAAACAAGCGGGCCACGACGAAGCTAGCGAGGAGGTCGCAGTTCCCCTTCTTTTTAAGGCAAGTCTCAAGTCAATATCATCTCTTAACCAAGTTTTCTCGATCCTTCTTGATACCACCACCACAGCACCACAGCACCAGCAGCATGGCAGGCCTTGTAATCGTCGTGACGAAGGCCGCAGGACCATCTACCCGTCGCGCGCTGTTGGCCAGGGCAAGAGGGGGAGCGGCTCGTAGACCTCTTTCGACAGGCGGAGTATCATCTGCTTCGACTGGTCTCCCCACCACTGCCACCACACACCTCCTCCTTCCCAAGCGCTACCAGCCCTCTTCGATGCTGGTCCCGTTGCTGGGCACACAGATGAATGGATGCATGCGGCGGACCGGTGGCTGGCGGGGTCAAAGCAGAGGAGGCAACCCATCGTCTCCAGCGGCAGCAGGTTTTAGCACCAAGAACGAGGATGCGGGGGGAAGAAAGGAGGAGGAAGAGGAAGAGAAAAAACAAGAGAAGCAACAGCAAGAAGAAGAAGAACCGGAAACCGAGGGCCCGCCGGAGGATGGGGAAAAGATAGGGTTCATGCGTGGATTAGCTTACCTAACCGTGGCCGTCATTGCGGCGGGTTCCTTGTACTTTATCGTGGACGAGCTCATGCCCAGTCGCACGAGCGCCAACCACCTCTTTAACGAGGCATTCGACGCAGTGAAACAAAACCATGACGTGTTGAATCGGTACGGGGAGCCATTGAAAGGTTACGGCCGGGATGGGGGGGGACGGCGGGAGGGACGCAGAAATTTTGTGGAGCATAAGAATTATGTGGGGGAGGATGGGAGTAAGAGGCTGCGGATTCGCTTTAACATTGAAGGGCCATTTGGACACGCGTTTGTATTTGCAGAGGTGACATCAGACATGCCCAAGGGACAATGGATGTATTTATTGGTCCAGGACATTCAAACGGGGCGGGTGATGACGTTGGAAGATAACCGTGCCATGCACCAGGCCTTGGCCAAGTCGGCCTCGCCCGAAGAGAGGGCGGCGTTGCAGGCGTTGATACAGAGTGGAGGAAGCCAGCGGTAAACCAAGAGGGTGAGAAAGAAAAGGTGCAGGGAGGAGGAGGAGGTGATGTGTAGCAAGAGGAGAGGGTCTGTGTTGTGGCTGGCGAGGGCTGGGGGGAAGGCAAGAGAAGGGGGAAGCCAGAAATAAAACGAGAAAGGGAAGAAAAAGAAAGAAGGACAGAGAGGCATGTACGGTCGAAGGCAGAGCGGCATCACCAACAAGCACGCCAGGACCATCACCTTTGAGAGAAAGGAAGGAGGACACCCTTGTACTCGTGCGCTTCACAATGAGATGGGGCGACGTCTCCCATCCTTCCCCTCTCGTTCTTGACTTGCCCTTGCCTGTATATCATCTCACTGCTTGGGAAAATGGTTTCTGTCCGGTCGAGCGTCGAAAGGTAAACGTGAAATTTCCTGCTGTTTCGCTTCTTTGTCGTCATAATCGTTTTTCTACACGTACGCCTCCATACCTTAAACCTTACCATGCTTTCATGATACCAGGTCGGGCGTTATTTTCTCTCCTCGTTTTATCTCCTACTTGCAACCCAAACATTTCATAGGTTCTGGGATCGTCCTCATCTGCTGCCTCCCTTCATCCCTGCCTCCTTCCCTCCTTCCCTCCCTCGTCATGCATCATCATCAATTACTTCATCGCAGCCGCCCGGTGTGCCAGGCAACTAACATACTCAGTTAACTTTACAAGTCACCGGCTTCTTGGACCATCACCTTCGCCCATCCAGAGTCAATTGGCAGGACCTCATCCCTCCACCTTCCCTCCTCCCGCTTCGTTTCGTTTCCTCTTGGCTCTCGACTCCACCCACCAGCCTCCTGCTTCTCCTGCACCTCCTCCTTTTCGTAAAAATGACATCACTTTTTCGACCGCTCGGTAGGCAAGTAATACTGCTCCGTTTGGAAGCCCATGGACTCCCGCAAGGGGGTCACCCAAAAGGGCAAGGACAGACCAAAAACCGCGATGCCCATGCTGAACGACACGACGGGCTCCCGATCGATAAAGCGCTTTACGAAGCGACCCATGCTAAAAGCCATTTGGATTGACCTGGAATGTTTATAGGGAGGGATTTGTGGGTGGGTAACTCAAGCGGAGACAACTTTCGGGTCGAACTGAACTATAGAGGTCGCGTGGGCCGCGTCTTGAACTTGCAGGAAAACTTTTTGGGAAAGAAGAGGGGGTGATTTCCAAGCGCAATGCAGCATCAACATGCATTTCTCCGCCTGGGGAGCAGGGATGTGTACGAAAGCGTATATATAAGCGGTCCGGTCACCAGTCTTAGACGTGGTTCGCCGGACAGAGGGAAGAGGTTGCCAGGCGACCCAGAAAACGAATGCAGCACAGGTGCACTCCCCATCGCCACGCGCCCATGCTTGCACCCTACTCAGGCTCCTGCCCATGTCTGTCCTTGGCTGGCTGGTGGCATAGCGAGTGGGCGTGGCTGTTGTGCGGGGCTGGTCTCGGTACAAGGAGAGAGATCCAGATCCACCCACGCCTTGCTGAATATAGCTTCGACTCGGATGATGATTGAGGGATTGCTTGCGGAGGCCAAAGCCGCCGATACACAGCGCAAGCCTTCTAGCCTCCCACAACCGAGATAAAGCTCCTGAGTAAGAGCTGTACAATGGGAAATGCTTGTCGGTGTTTTAGTTGGGTCATGAGCGTCGTTGTCAAAGCGGTGCGTGGTGGTCACGACGCCGATGATTCGCCAATTTGGCGTAATTCGCGTTGAGCGCTGTATTACGACCCCTCTTTATTCCTGCACCTGCTCTAAACCCACTCCCAACGTTGTCGACAGCAGGATACAGGCATCGCCATCCCGTGATAGCATCAGCGACAGCCCGGCCATGCAGCGCCCCAGCGTCAAAAAAGGGCAGCACAAAAAGCCACCACCATCGTCTTCACCGCCATCACACGCAGCAGCCACCTCCTCCCTCTTCAGCTTTCATGTCCTGGCCCTTCTCTCTGTTTACGCTTTTGCCGCTTTTTTCTTCTTCTATTTCTGGCAGGGTAAGCAGACTCATGAAAAGGCCATGTACGAGACGCAGAACCTAACGCTAGACCACCTACGACAGTGTGCCTCGATCCGCACGGCACCTGAAGACACTCACTTCGCTGCCTCCATGTCCTGGAGTGAGCAATCAAATCAGCGGGCACAAGAGGTGCTAGCCTATGTCACACCCTGGAATCGACAAGGTTTTGTAGTAGCGGAGACATATGCTCACAAACTGACTTATCTTGCCCCCGTCTGGTATCAGCTAAGAAAACAACATCAGCAGCAAGAGCAGCAGCAGCATCAGCGACAGCAGTTGGAGCTGACGGGCAAACACGAGTTCAACGGCACGTGGCTCGACAATGTACGACACAAATCAGGCCGCGTGCGTATTGTCCCGCGGGTGATTTGGGAGGTACCGGCGTTTGTAAACCCAGAACAGGTTGCCGAGGTCGTGGGGCTGTTGGTGGACGAGGCGAAGGAGAGGAATTACGATGGGTGCGTACCAGGGAGAAACAATTTCGAAGAAGGGCCTTATTTTCAGATTTCCAGCCATAGAGAAATCAATCTATATTTCCACGATTTCTTGTCACTGCCGGTCTTTCTCTGCACTGTCTTCCCATTTTTCCTCCTTCCATCCCTCAATCCCTTCCTCCCTCCTCCACCACTCTGTTCAGGTATACACTCGAATTCCCAATCGACGCCCGCGGGGTTTTCGCGCACCTCACCAGCAGCCTCAAGGCTTCCCTCTCTCAGGCTATTCCTCCCTCCTTGCCTCCCATTCTTATCGTGGCCATTCCTGCATTTCAAATGCCTACCCGTCCGGCGACCCCGCGGGAGATGCACGTACGTCGTCCTCGTAGCCACCTTCCTTCCCCCCTCCCTCCCTTCCTGAATTCACGACAAAGACTTAATTTCTTCCTTTTTAAAAATAACAGGTGACCCCCTCAATGCTTCTCTCCCTTTCACCGCACGTGGACCGTTTTTCCCTCATGACGTACGACTATGGCCGCGATCCCTCCGGCGCGCCAAACAGCCCCCTGGGATGGATGGAAGAGACCATTGAGAGCTTCGTTCAAGGGAGGAAGGAGGGGGGGGCAGATAAGGGGGCGGATTTGGTTAGGAAGGAGGGGGGGGCAGATAAGGGGGCGGATTTGGTTAAGATAAAGATGTTGTTGGGGCTACCCTGGTATGGGTATGTGGGTGGTCAGGCGATTGTGGGACACGAGTTTGAGAGAAAAGTCTTAGAGAGACCTGAGAAGGTACGGCGTTTTGAGTGGGGGGAGGAGAGTCAGGAGCTTATTTTTTCTTTACGAGGGGAGGGAGGGAGGGATGGAAGGAGGCAAGACGAGATGGTAGGGACTTTCCCGACGCCGGCGTTCTTCTGGAGGAGGTTTGCGTTGGTAAGTGAAATGGGTATGGCCGGGATAGCTGTGTGGGAGGTAGGACAGGGGTTAGAGTGTTTTCCGATGCTCTGGTAGGGGGAGGAGTTGATGGTGGTGGTAGCGGTCTTTTGTCGCTAGAAGGAGTGTAAGCTAATGATGTAAATGCTTGTGACTTAAAAAAAATCTCTGGGACTGCTTCGTGATGAAACAAACACACGCGTGCCCAGGTATCGCTTCGCTGAACAGGAAAAATGACAAAGTAGGGATAGAACTTGTAAAAAATGACAAAGTAGGGATAGAACTTGTATTCAATGACATTCCAAATTATTCACAAAATCTTTACATTTTTCTTTTGTGCGTTCATCGGTGCTGCCCACATGTCATCGTGGCATCCGTTCATTCACTTGCCTTTCACTCCCCCTCCCCCTATCTCACCACTCTTCTCCTGCGCCATTTCTTACCCTCTCTTGCTTTCCCACCATCTTATGCTTCTCTAAAAATGCCCGCCGTAGACGCACCGACTGCTCATACAATGAGATATCCATGCCATCCACCGCCCGAGCCACACGCGCCCGCAGCAGAAGCCGCCGACCATTCCCTCCGACCTCCTCACCCTCCCTCTCACTCCCTTCCCGAAGCTCCCCTATGACCTGGTACAGCCCGTCCATGACAAAATATTGGTCAGAAATTAATTCAATGTCCACGGTCAGCGTGGAAGCCCGGTCTTGGAGGACGATGCGTCGCTGCTGCGTGTTAATTTTGATGCACCGCCCCACGACCCGGACCGAACGCTCGTATTTTTCTTGCGGCGGTAGTAGCAACGAGCCCAGCTCGTGCAGGAAGAAAATCTCCCCGTGCTGGATGGACATCTCCGTGGCTGACATGGTGGACTGTCTTGGCTTGCGTTGGGCTTGTCTGTGTGTTGTGTGTTGGTATTCAGAGAGATGAGAATGCGCCATCTAGTTCATCATGTGGACCGAGTTTCTCCCGCTCTGCTAGGGTTAGGGTCTCCCGCTCCTCCTCCACCGGTGGGAACCCTTTGCCCATTTCCTCACCTTTACGTATGTGCTCTCACACTCACCCCACTCTTTCTCACGCAACACATGGCCCCTCTCGTGGACACGTGAATGCCCGAGCGACATACGACCAGGAATACACTGCCGCTCGCTCGCCTCCAGAATTTCTGGCGATCAACACAGTACATCCACTTTAACACATAACCCACAGGAATTAAGCCACGACCGAGGCCAGGTACCCTGCCGCACGATGGACAAGCGGAAATTTCTGTTTAAGAAGGTACGAACATTCTCCCTATCCCTTTTCCGGGCTACGAAGGCGGCCATTGAGGTGTGGTCGCACACCATGTCCGCTTGGCTGCTGTCCAACTCCCCTCAAATCCCTTACATGTCATGCTCTTGAAAAGCCGCCTGCTCGTAGTGATGCGCTCGCCGATGTGTTTACTCGTGCGCTCGTCGCACCACCCCACCCTGTAGTTGACTTTACGTCACTCTTCTCGCCAACGACTCCACGTCCTTATTCCCTCCACCCTACCAAACTACAGGCCATAGATGGAGACTCCTGCCGTCGCCGCCGCGAGGAGCAGCAAGTGCAAATCCGCAAGCAGAAGCGTGAAGAGTCCTTGTCGCAACGCCGGCGCATGGACACCACGTCTGCTCATACACCAGCCGCCGCGGGCTCCTTCGGGCCTTACGTCGGCATAGGCGTTGCGGGGGCGGGTGCTAACGGCGTACCCCCCTCACTGCAGGACTTGCCGATGTACGCCCTCGACATGCGCTCGGGGGACGCCGCCCGTGAACTGGAAGCGACACGGGCAGTGCGCAAACTCTTGTCAGTCCAACGTAACCCGCCCGTGGAGCAAATTCTGGCCCACGGCTTTGTCCCCATGCTCGTCGGGCAATTAACCCGAGAAAACGCCTCTTCCATCCTCCTCTTTGAGGCCTCGTGGGCACTTACAAATGTCGGCTCTACTAATTATACACGTGCCTTGGTCGACGCCGGAGCCATCCCACCTTTAACGCGCCTACTCCTCCACCCTTGCCCCGATGTCCGCGAGCAATGCGCATGGGCTATGGGGAACATCAGTGGCGATTGTCCCGAGCTAAGGGACCACGTCCTTACCCACGGAGCCCTTCCTCCCCTTCTGCAGAATCTCCTCTCTCCAGCCTGTCTCTCCATGTCGCGTAACTGTACCTGGGCGCTGTCGAACTTGTGCCGCGGGAAGCCTCAACCCCACCTGAAACTCCTCCGTCCCGCCCTGCCTGTCCTAGCCCGGATCCTCGCCTCGTGCACGGATTCCGAGTGTCTGCAGGACGCCGGGTGGGCCTTATCCTATCTCTGTGACGGCGACGCGAAGAGGATCGACGCGGTGATTGAGACGCCGGGGGTATGTGCGGATTTGGTGCGGCACTTGACGCATGAGAATGCTGGTGTGCTCACGCCCGTAGTTAGGACGCTCGGGAACATCGTCTCGGGTGACGATAACCATACACAAGGTCAGACTTTCCTCTCTATCTTCCCGTCCCTTGTTCATTCCCTCCCTCCTTTCCCCCCTTGTAAGCTATGTGTGTTTATGTTGGTGGGTGTGCGGGTATGGCGAAGCACTTGGATTGTTGAATTTGAGAGCATGTGCCCGCATCCGGACGTTGTCTCAGGGGATGATCATCACACGCAACGGAGGGCGGGCGGGAGGGAGGACGGAGCGTTTACGTGCAACTTATTTGCGGCTTGTCTCATCCCTCATTCATTTCTCTCCCTCCTTCCTGTTCGCAGCGGTTATCGATGCCGGAGCCCTCCTCTACATGCCCTCCCTCCTCAAGAACAGCAAAAAGAACATCCGAAAAGAGATCATGTGGCTCCTCAGGTACGGCCATCCCTCCCTTTCTCTCCTCTTCCCTTCCTCTCTCTCTCCCTCCTCTCCCTCCTATCACTCAAACCACTCACTGCCTTTCCTCCCTCTTTCTTTCCCTCCCTCCCTCCCTCCCTCCCTCCTCCGTCCGTCCCCAGTAATATCGCGGCTGGGAACAGGGAGCAAGTGCATGCGCTGGCTATGACAAAAGGCCTTATCTCTATGGTGCTCATGCAGATGGCCACGGCCGAGTGGGAGGTTGTAAAGGAGGCGATCTGGGTCGTGGCGAACTTCGCGACGGGGGGGAATGCACAGGTGGTTTAATTTAATTTATATAAGTAAATCTATATACACGCACTCATCACATATATATGTATATATACATATGTCTTAATTTATCATTTTGATGGTTTGATCAATGTTTTTTATTGTTGTGATGATGATGATGATGATGATGATGATGACGATGATGTGCGATTATGGTCTGTTCTTCACTTAATTTCGATTTTCAATTTTAACACTGTCCTGCGTTCCTCCCTCCCTCTCTCCCTCCCTCAGCACGTGCAGCTCCTGGTGGAGCTAGGCGCCCTGAAGACCCTCTGTGACCTTCTAGAAGCCGGCGACTCCAAGGTGGTGGACATTACCCTCGACGCGGTGGAGGCAATCTTGAAGCAAGGCTCTACTGCATCTGCTGCTGCCAGTGCTGCTGCTGCAGGCGCTGTCGGTGGGGGAGGGTACTTGCAGTTGTTTTACGAAGCGGACGGACCAGAGAGGCTGGCGAAGCTGCAGGAGCATGCGAGCGACAAGATTTATCACAGGGCAGTGCGCATGATTGAGCAGTATGTAGGGTTGGAAGAGGAGGAGGAGGAGGAGGGGGGAGGGAGGGAGGGAGGTGTGGAGAGAGGGGGGTTTGGCTTTGAGGCAACAGGGCCGGTGGGGGTGGGCAGGGGGGAATTTTGCTTTTCGAATTTGGGGCATTAAAGGAGGGAGGAAGGGAGGAAGGGAAGGAGGGAAGAAGAATGAGCAGAGTAAACGTGTGTATGGTTAAAGAGCGCGTAAATATAACGTATACATATAACCTATATAACCTATATAAATCTATAATCTATACATTTATGTATCGAGCAAAGGCTGATCCCTGACTGACTGCGAACTGAACTAAATGCATAGATAGAACAAAAGCTCTGATGAGGAGAGAGGGACAGAAGAAGGAGAGTGTGTGTATATGTGTGTATGTCTCTGCTCTGTTCTGCTGAATATTCAGCAATTACGTATGGAGATCGGTTTCATCCGGTCTTAGAAGGCTCGCGCGCGCGGAGCTTCCCTGGTCCGTGGGGTCGTGTCCACGTATCGGAGGCAGTCTCTGTCTAGGCAGGGGTTGGTAAGGCCTGAAGGGAAGAGAGACAGGGAGCAAGGGCCAAGACAGAAGCACCAAAACCACAAAATCTGAAAGTGAATCAAATTTAAGAAAGAAGAAGAAGAGGGGAAGGAGAGAAGAAGGGAGAGAGAGAGAATGGAAGTGAAAGAAGAAACTAAAACGAGCGAGGGCTTGTCAGGCCCGAGGCAAGAGAAATAGCACTAACATACACAGTAGCCTGCCCACCACTGGAAGGACAGAAAAGTACGAAGAAGAAAGGCGAAAAGACAGGATACAGAACTGAAACAACAAATGTGAACCAGGAAGAGAGAGAGAGACGGTTAGAGCGGAGGGGGAGGCGGTGAGATAGAGAAAGCGAGGCCTGCTCGAGACAGGGACACAAGCCTCAAAGCACACTGTACGTACATCTCCACAAGCACAGCGAAAGCGAATTGACTTGACTTACAAGTGGAGAAAGAAGAAGCAAATGATAAGATAAAGTACACAGACTGAATAATGTTCTGTAATTTCTGGTTTCCCCGTCACTACATCTTCACCATACGCCTTCCTCCATCATACCATGTCTTCTCTTTCTCCAAAAGCTACTCCTCCATCTTATCCACGACATTCTTGACAGTATTCACTCCCTTCCTGAAAATCTCCTTGCCCCTCTCCGTCAGGTCATACCGATCGTTAAACCTCTTCACCTGTTTTACAGCCACATTAAAACCCTTCCCCGCCGTCCGTGTCAAATCCCCCAAACTGTCGTCTCTGGACGAAGCGCTATTCGCAGCCAATGCCCCCAACGCAGCACCAAATGGACCTCCGAGGAAAAATCCCGCGGTAGCACCCGCCAGCAATGCCCCCGTCTTCACGTCCTTGGCGTTTTTTTCCTCCCCTCTAATTTGGGTTCCATCCACGTCGAAGACATCAACGCTGTAAGTAGGGGTGGACATGTCTTCTGTTACAGAGGTGGGGAGCTGGAAAAAGGCCAGGAGGGAAGTTGCATCGCTGCTGCCTCTCCACAGGGCGTCATTTTGAACGACTTGGTTCAGGTAAGCTTCGAGAAGCAAAATGTTATCCGCCGAGAGTTCTTGGGAGGGCAAGGGTGGAAAGACGTAGCCTAGCCTCCTGTTTGCCTGCGCCTGCCATTCGTCAATGTCCAACCATGTCTTGGTGACACTCCATGTTGCTGCTGTAGAACTGCCGGAATAAAGGGTCTGTCGGAGGATGTAGACTGAGGGAGCGGAGGTGGAGAGGGTGATGGTGATGCGATCGCGGGAGGAGGAAGAGGAAGAAGAGGGGTATCCTGCTGCCATAGCTAGCCAAGTTCCTGCTCGGTGCCATCTCGGTGATGAGTACGTGGAGATGGCGGCGTGTCGTAATGCTTGAGAATTGGAAAGGGCAAGGCGTGTGACATGGGTTACGAGTGGTGGCGTGGCTGTAGAGGGAAGAAAGGCGAGGCTGCGGATCGCCGCTTGCAGGAAAAAAATGATGACGAGAGATAGGGTTGTCCTAAACATAGATTGCTGACGAGGGGCGCCTGCTCGAAGGGGATGAGGGACACAGCAGTGACCTTTCGACAAAGGAGAGGGGAGGTTGATACGCTAGTCAAGGAGACGACAACGAGTAGGAATGGCAACTAGCCTGTGCGTAATTTAACGGTGATAGATGAGCTGTTATTTGTGCATGCGTGTTTAAATGAGTGTGGTTGGGGGGGGGAGTGCGAGCAGTAGTCTTGAAGGAAGCACGACGACGCCGGACGCCCGTATCGAACGTCGCACAAAAATTGCCCAAAACATCGCGGACTCCTGGAGCTTCTCTCTCTTGTATTTACCCATCATCCGCACGGCACAAACACTCATAAAATTACTTCCTTACATCCTTTTTTAGGTTCTAGACTCTTGTTCCTTATCGTTGAAGCACTTTACTTGTTTTTCCAAGCCGAGTTGGAACTGCCACTACCCCCAGCAACCTCCCCAAGCCGACTATGTCACCATGCCACGCGCCCCAACTGCAAGCACAACGCCCAGCAGTATCGATGGGTTGGAGGCATTCCGCCAAGCTTTTGAGGGGCGGAAGATCTGGAAGTTGGTCACTTTCAGGACAAGGTAAGAATGGCGCGGAAGTGAAGGAAGGGGCGGAGGGGAAAAGGGAGGATGATGCGGCTCATGGTGCTTGATTATATGCGTTTTGTGCTTCTTGCCCTCGTACATGTGACTTTAATGCGTGCTATTGCACCGCTTGCTTGGAGAATGAAGAAGTGTTGGAGGAATTGATAACCAACGTTTTCCTTCTTCTACAGATTAGGAAAAACCAGTTACTTTTTACTTTCACGTCGAGTAACTTCATGGCGCAGATGCCATTTTCTCCGCAATCAGAAACACCGTCAACGGTACATGTAGCGGCGCGAGAAGCGGCACCAGCAGCGGCAGCGGCAACAGCTGCAGCAGCGGCAACAGCAGCAGCAGCGGCCGTACCACTATAACCACCAAAAAGAAAAATTGACGACAAAGAGAGGTGGGGAGGGGGAAGCGATGAACGCCGGGTTGAGTCGAGGAATGGAGGAGACGAACGTGGTGGACGTAAGATGAGAAGAAAGCATCACTATAGTAATGTAGTATCACCATTTGGAACACAGTAGTGGCAACAGCTGCAGCCGCAGCAGACAGTAGCAGCCGCAGCAGCAGCAGACCATCAGCATCAGCTGCACTATCGCCAGCAAGAGCAGTAATAGCAGCAGCAGCAGCTTCAGCAGCGCAACAAGATTTGGCGATTGCCAAGGAACAAACGTACCAAAACCAAATCAAGACGAGGTGGGATACCCAAAACAACACAAGATGTTATGAGGATCAAAAAAAGAACCTCGCACGCGCATAGAGGAGATTCACTCAATCTTTTGTTCCGTGGTCTGCCTAGATTCTACCACATCTCGCATTTGTTGGTGTGCTGGGGTCACGATTTGCTTTGTTTCCTTTACGATTGCTTCGCTCGTCCTCCTGCTCCTGTTCCTGCTCCTGCTCCTCCTGGTCCTCCTCTCCCCCCCCAAGCCTATTTCCTTCCTCCTCCTATTGATCTATTGAAACATCCTACACGCAGACATGCACACAGACAGACATACCTCACATCTTCATCACTTCAGCTCCAACTTTACATGGATTCAGTCTCCCCCGCCGCCTCTTCCTAGTCCACCACCACCTTTCCCTGCCCCTCCGAAGATGCCCTCCACGCTCTCCATCATTCCCATCAAGCCAGCTGAGCCCATGGCCGAAAAAAGGATCGTGCGGGGATTTCGGCTCGCTAAGGCGGGTAACGCCCCAGCCACGGCCCCTGCTAAGAAAGCTGCGGGTGTGCGTGCGGCATAGAAACTTAGAAGAATGAAGACACAAGTAAGAGGCAGGACGAGAGGGAGGGAGAGAGATGGAGGAGCGGAATGAAGATGAGAGAACTCACAAGATGCACGTACCGTTGAACGCATCCTTCTTCCCATTTCGCATGGTAATAAACGCGCACTTGGCACCACTGTAGGAGCCTATCCACACGCCAAACGAGAAGGCGGATGAGCGAGCCCTGTAAAGGATATGCACCACCAGAGGCTTGCCCCTTGCTCCTGCTGAGTACCCCTCGCTAGCTCCCGAGAGTGCACCAAATATCGATCCAATCATTCCGCCCTGCACGCCATTGATCAGAAATTGGGCCACGCACAGCCCGTACCCCAGCCGCTTCCGGGTCTTCTCCTGGTCCATCATCCCCTGCTCCGGTTGCCCTTGCCGCGGAGGATACCGAGATGGCGGTTGCTGCTGCTGCTGGGAACCCCCCAATTGCCCCGGAGGCGCCCTAGGACCTCGATCGTCGGCATAATCATCGAAGCCTTCGGTGCCTTCCTCGTTGCTGCCCCATCCCGTCGTGTCCGTTGTGGTGGTCGAGCCCCAATCGGTTGCCCCTGAGCTTACGACGCCCGAGTCGTACGTGTCCTCGAATCCCCCTCCAAGGACATCTTCTTCTTGCCCTCCGCCTTCATTCCAATCATTTGTGTTCTTTACCCTGTCTCCAGGGCTGCCGCTGCCTCTTCCCCAAGACATGATGCTCTAGCTAGTGCTGACGACAGGCTGGGAGAAGGACCCTGTATGTGTGTATGTGCGTGCGGTGGTGGGTCAAATGCTACTGCTGCTGCTGCTCCCTCTTTTTCATGTCATACTGGTGATTCTGACAAGTGGCGAGGAGTTAGTGTCGGCGCCCGAGAGTGCGTGGGGCGTGCGGTAATGGGTCATTCGTCATCAACTTGTTGATGAACTCAAAAGGCAGATGTTGCCGTCTGCTGTGTGTTGCCCTCGTTGTCCTCAACCCACGCGCTCTTGTATGAGCCTGGAGGTGCCCCGCCACGGCCGTGGTTACGCCGATGAGAGCACGATTGATAAATGATAGCAACAGGCCATGAAATCACAACCTCCCGGTCCATTAACGCTCCTTATCCCAAAATCACAAACAGTCTTTAACAGGACAAATACGGAGACTATGTCCCTCCTCGTTGTCTCGGCCGCCTGTCGCCTAGTCCTATCACACTGTCGCAAGCGATCAAGGCCACCATTGTCCTGCCCCGTCATTTGTCACCTCAGCACCTCCTCAGCTGTCGCCTCCGTCGAGACCTCGCACTCCCTTCTCGACTTCTCCAACATCGGCCCTCCGGGTTTTGACACGTCCTCCGTGCAGGTCTTGCCCGATGTCATCACGCCTGAAGAAGAGGCCCGACTTGTGGCCGAGTTGGAGGAGAATGTGCGGCGGCGTCGATATGTCGCTAACCATTGGGACTCTGTTATTGAAAATTATCGGGAGGTAGAAAAACGAGGATGGCTTGACCCCGGGAACAAAGCGCTGGCCGACCGGATCAAGAACCTCATTCTCCACACACTGCAGCGCCCTATGACATTGCCTTTCCTCCCGGTGCATGTGATTGATTTAGCCAACGATGGATTTATCAAGCCTCATGTTGATAGTGTAAAATTTAGTGGCGACATTGTGAGTGGCCTCTCCCTGTGCTCGCCCGCCATCATGCAACTCAAAGGCGACAAAGACCAAGGCATGGACCCCTTATCTATCGTTCGCTTGTTGCTACGGCCTCGTTCGTTGTATATTTTAAGTGGGGAAGCAAGATATAAATACGCACACGAGATCTTGGCGCCTTCGCCCGGGGGGGAAAGGTGGGTGGATGGGGTGGTGGTGGCACGTGGGCGACGATTATCTTTGATATTTAGGGATGAAAAGGTGCAGCAGCAAGAGGAGATTTGAGGAAATCAAGGAGATGATAGAGGTGTACTTGGTAGTAAAATAGGAAACAAGAGTGAAAACAAAAACAATGTGCACCCGCCATGAGTTCATTTGACTGAATCTTCAAGTTGTCGTCTGTCTCCTTCTTCTTCTTCTTCCTCTTAATCTCCTTTCAAGCTATCAGCTCATTCTTCGTAGATACCTTTCCCTATCATCCTACCATTACCTCTCATCCTCTCTTCTCCTTCACTTCCATTCCTCCGCCACCCCCACGCCCACCATCACCACTTAAATGTCTGTTACCACTTTGAAAGGGCGGGTCAAAAACATGAGCAAACACATTTTCCGTCACCATCGTAATACTTCCCCCCCACACGCACATTGATATCACACAAAGCCCACCCTTCTCTCCCTTCCTCCCTAAACGGCCGCACCAATCGTGGCAACCGTTGCGCCCGTTACCAGGGCTGCCATTGGGAAAATCACCGAGCGCTTGAACAACGTGGTCACCTTCTGGAAATCCTGAGGGTTCATGCCGGCCTTCTGCAAGTGGAAGACGGAAGTAAACGAGCATGAAAGCGCCCGTTGAGACATAACCCCCATGGCAGCAGCCCCTCGCGTGCAAGAGGGAGCAGACGCGCCAGCAGTAGCAGCAGCAGCAGCAGTGGAAAGTGCTGGTAAGGGACGCGCGGCAGCACGGGCGGCCAGGGTGGAGGAGGCCGTGGCGGAGGAGGAGGAGGATGAAGGGACGGAGGAAGAGGAGAAGGAGTAGGTCTTACCCGTCAGAGCCCCGACGGGGCAGAGATCAATAACGTTGCCCGAGACCTCGGATTCAAACGCTTTCCCAATGTAAGTGCCGATCTCTGTGTCCCTTCCCCGGTTGGTCGTGCCCATGTCCCCGACTCCGGCAATCTCATCCGCGAAGCGCACACAGCGTGTGCAGTGAATGCAGCGCGTCATAATCGTCTTGATAAAAGGCCCCAAATTCTTGTCCTCCACCCCACGCTTGAACTCGTAGAATCTGGACCTGTCAGACGCGTACAACATGGTCTGGTCCTGCAAGTCGCACTCCCCACCCTGGTCACAAATGGGGCAGTCCAAAGGATGGTTCAGCAACAAGAACTCCAGCACGGCCTCCCGAGCCTTCTTGACCAATGGGCTGTTGGTATAGACCTTCATGTCCTTCATCACGGGCATCGCGCAAGATGCAACTGGCTTGGGGGTGCGCTCAATTTCGACCAGGCACATGCGGCAGTTGCCGGCAATGGAGAGGGCGGGGTGGTAGCAGAAGCGCGGTACCTGAGCCATCCCGGAGGAAAGAAAAAGTGGGAGAGGGGAAATCAAGAATGTGATGAGATAGCCTGTGCAAAAATGGAGGGTTTGGGGTTTTTAAAAGCTCCACCCGGTGCTTCCAGTGTTTTTTGTTGTCAGAGTGAAAAGCTGTGGTTGCTCCTCTCGGCTGGTCCCCTTTTCGTTTCGCCCATCTAGCACCTCGCCTCGCCTTCCAAGACAATCAAGACCATGCCACTGACAGAATATTTGTCATAAGCTGTCATGCGCGATCCACATGCTTTCTGAGCCTGACACAGCACGCAACGAAACCTCTCCTCCCTACCCCTCCCTCTTACAAAGAGCCAAACTTACCTGGACGCCCACTTTCTCGGCCGCCTCCAAGACCGTCGTGTTTGGGGGGACAAAGACCTCGATGTCATTGACAAAGAGCCGTGTAAGGTTGCTCATGTTTACGGCTGCTGCAAAGGCTAGCTATGAATAACCAAGGACTGATGATGACGGCGTTGGGCGAGAGCAGATTGTGTTATTGCCTCCCTCGAAAGTGCGCTTAACTACAGACCGCGGGCGGAACCGCTGGCTGATTCTTTGCCCTATAGTTACGTGTGCGAGTGAATTAAGTGAGTGAGTGGTACGCGGAGCTGGTTGTGTGGACAGGCACAAGGCCAAGGAAGATCACGCAATAACCATGCAACAAGAGGGAGGGAAGGCCAAAAGCTTGCAATGGCTTCCAGATTTCGTTGCTTCGTCGTGTTTTCTGTTCCCCCGAAGGCAGAATGCCTCATGTCCCACGTCAAGACTTTTATATCAATTGTACCGCCAGAGGGGAAAAAATACAGCACTGCAGTATCATGACTGCCCTGTATCGGATGGAAAAAAAACTCATCTCCTCAAAATGCAACTTGGCCTCCATGCGCTATGAACTAAAATAAAAATATTGTCCTTTAATTTGTAGTTTTGACATCATTAGTTCTTATACAAAAATATTGTCCTTTAATTTGTATTTTTAACATCATTAGTTCTAATTCTCGGCCGCGCAAGATTCACGACGATCGAATATTTTCAGACCCAAGAACGGTCCTATTAGCCTGCTAATTTCCCGCAGGAAGACCTCGTCTGAGAACCGGTCTATCGATGCCCGAGCAGATATGCGGAAAGGAGTGAGCTCCTTGGTCTCATTCATAGCAAAAATACGGGCGAAGGCTTGTGCGTACTCTTCCTCAGTTGCGGCTAAAATACCCGTGGGTGCGCCTTGGAAGGGCACCACAATGTCAGCTTTGGGCCCGCCGCTATTATGTGCCACTGTGACCAATCCAGCGGCCTGAGTTCGGGGTAATGGTAGTAAGAGGGGAGAGGGGTATGAGAAATGGATGTAGAGATGCGCTAGAAACTGATAGTCGTTCATTCGCCATCTACCCTCATGTTTCGCAGGTAGGACAAGAGGACTACACCTTCCTCCAATGTTACTCCTCTCATTCCGCCCACTTTTCTCACTTCCTTGCACGCACCATGTACTCCACCACACAAATGCCAAAGTGCTCGTTCCACATGGTGTGCACCCCGACACTCGCCCGACCCAGCCAGCGCTTGAGATCAGGGTACGGCGCCCCCACTACAAACTCCACTTGCCCTCCTACCCCTGCCTCTGCTGCCAGGGCCCGCAATGCCGCCACCCGTCTTTCGTCCTCAGCCCCTCGACAGCTCCCCAACAAGACAAGCTTGATGTCTTTATTGTTAACGAGACTATCTGGGCCAGTACTGCCGCTGCTGCTGCCACTGTTGAGGAAGCGGGCAAAGGCTCGGATTTGCAGGGGGTGCTCTTTCTCGGGACGGAACTGACCTACTGAGAGGATGACGGGCTCCCGGGGGGCCAGTGGCAGGTCCTGTGAAGTATTTTGACACTTGATTGACTTTAAGGGATTCATTACTTTGCTTGCGTAGCCGCATTCCTGCTTGTTGGCGAGCCATTCGACCATTATAAACACATCTTCAGAAAAATGAAAAAGAGACAAAGGTGCAGGTGGGCACGCGCCGTCGTGTTCTCTTCTTCAACTTCTCCACACGTCTTCCTTTCCTTTCTTACATACCGCCGTGGGCTTTCGAAAAAAAAAGACACCTACACACGCATAACAAATACTTACGCACCTTGAGCGCCGAGGTATCACAGGGAGGAAACACGGTCCACACTCGAGGCCTGCCCAGCCACCAGAGGGAGCGAATGTGTGCCTGCGTCCAGCTGGAGTTGACAATGATGAGGGAGACGAAAAATCCACACAGGCCGTAGAGGCATGCAAATGCGTGGTAGTAGCTTGTATTTTGGTGGAGTGGAGGAAATGGGAGGACAGATGAGTGTCAATCAGAGAGAGGAATAGGTAAAGGGCCGAGGGGCAATGCTCAAGGGCCCGATGTCGTTGCCTGCCGATCCTAAACCGCAGTCGACACTAGCAGAGCCACACATGGGCCAACATGACGGTTAACGTTGCCTTTGTGACTGCAACGCAACAGACAGACGACCCACCGTTTCTTCCTCTCCACCACCCCTCCAACTTGGGAAGAAGAGATGGTGTATACGTACATGAGTTTAAGGCGGGACTTCCAAGGACTGCAGGCGAGAGATCGATCGTTGTTGTAGGATGGACGTTGCTCACGGACGGCGCTCAGCATGTCCTATTGGTGCGGAGAGAGGAAGCATGAGATGGAGTACAGTGGAGACATTGCATGGGCTTGGTGGTCTGCCCGCTGGGCACAAGCTGAGTATTACTTTCCATCATTAGAAGAGCACGACAAGCGGAACACACCGCAGAAACAGATACTCGTCAACATGCGTTACATACATGCCCTGTCCTCTCCTTTTCTTTTTTTCCCCAATAACCCTAACGCACCGTACTAATGGTCGGATAATGCACGTATGCCGCAATCCGGCATCGTCCCAGTAGGGCCGCCACAGGGTACGTGAAAGCGCAGCCAGTGGTATCAAAAAATACGTCGGGAAGGAAATCGCCCAAGCACACGAAGGCCAAAAGAATCGAGCCCAGGCTTTGCCCGACCATGGTCAGGACGGGATAGCGTGGTGCCTCCAACCACTGCCGGCCCCGAACAAAGACAAAACTCAGTGGCATAGGCAAATTTGTGAGATTCACTGCAAAGTGGGCCTCGGCGCGCCGCAAGATCTCGTCGGGGGCTACACCGTGGTCGCCAGTGTAGATGAAGACATGCAGGGGCTTTTGCTTGCGCTTTATCGATTTTGCGTGAAGCGAGGCCAGGGCCTTGATGGTCAGCCATAGCACCCGCTCCCCACCACCACCCGCATTGCTGTATTGCAGTGAAGAAGGGTGGAATTCGCGTGAGCATGAAGCAGGGAAAGAGAGTCCTCTGATAATTCCCCCTTTCCCCGCCCCCGCCCCCACTGTACTTCACCAATAGGGATGGAAGAAGGCGACAGTGATGGCGTCCTTGGCCACCCCCAGACGTCGACGGCAGGTCCTGCGGTACAGGGGCAAGACGACGCCATAGTATATGACAATCACAAGCCCCACCCAGCTTGCCAGAAGAATGCCAGAGAGGTCCACCATGGTGTGCAAAGGAGAACAGGCAGGTGGAACTCGCTGAAGGCAGCTCAAGGCGTTTGTCCTCCCGGAGACGAGCCTGGCACTGTGCAAAATCAGTAATGCTTGGACAAAATAAGGTGGAAGAGAGTAGATGTTTGGTGTGCTGGATGCCATGTCAAATTTTATCCACCCTGTGGGCCTGCCTATTATTGACTGCAGCAATCATCATCATCTCCCACCAATTTATGGGGTACGTGGCAGTCTTCTCTGCCGTATGTTCCCGGAACAGACCGATTTATTGCGCAACAAACACACAAGGTGCGATGCGAACATACACTTTCTTTCTTTCTTTTTTTTGGTTTCAAAGGGAAAATGTGCACTTGTTTTGATTTGATCTTCAGCCACTCTGACATCGCTGCAAGGGCCCGGTCATCCCTGTTAGCTAACCCTATCCCGCCCTGACATGCTGGTACATGACTACAAGACGAGGACGACGATAGGGGGGAAAATAACCCCTGATTAAAGTATCTAAAGAGAGGAAGTCTCTAAGGAGAGGATTTCTCTACTTACCTAGCCTCCCCCTCACGATTTTCGTGTCTCTGTAAACGGCAGTGACATAAAAATCGAAGTTATTTTCTACGTGAGGAGCTGAAGTCTTGTTGAAACTGTCTAATCTCTGTAAATTTGTGCAAGTCTCTATTTTAAAATATGTGAGACATGAAATCATACACCCATAAAAATGCTGGGAGAGCTAGGAGATGAAATCCCAGCTCACACCAAGTCAATAAAATGCTGTTTCGTTTGGTGAAGGTTGTGAAAGCCAACATTGAACACACTAGAGAGGTGCGAAATCCGTTTTGTAAAAGTCTTTGTATAGACAACCGCAAGCTCAACAAGTGCACAGTGTAGTATCCCTTTCCTGCTCCTGAAATTCAAACCTCTACTCCACCGCTTCCTAGGCCTGGTGAAAACGCTCCCAATCACCCAGAGTTAGCAGCATCCCTTGCACGCCCACGTCTGATCGGCAATCCCAGTCTTCTCGAGAAGCTTCAAAGGCCATAATAGTTGAACGGGGTACAAGAATTCTGTGATAAACCCCTATTTGTTGTGAAACTTATTTTGAAAGTCTTGAAGCCTCTGTAGGACAACCTGGATCTATAGTAGGGTCTAGGAGTCGTCAAACGGGGCCGCCATGTCTTCGCCTCTCTCCTAGTTACTGTACCCGCTTCCTCTTGCCTATCGCAAGGATTTTGGTTAGGCTTATGGTTATCGTGAATTATACTTAATTTCAGAATTGTCTTGGGGTTGTGATGGCTATCGAGTCAAACCTGGCCAGGTTTCAACCTGTGCAGAGGGACAGCTTGACAGCCCTTGATTTCATCCCCTTCCGACTACTCGCCCCCATAGTTCCTGTTCTACTCACCCTCTATACCCTCGTCGTCCTCATGCTGCCTATCGTCCTCGCCCTCGCTCACTTCCTCAGCGTTTACATTTTCCACTTGGATGTCACTTTCGAACTTACGGCACCTCTTCCTGCAGTTCCACAGCACAGATTAGCAGGGAGAGGTGCCGCAGGGGTACTTTGAGACGGATATCCAAAAGGGAAACGTTATCGCCGAGGAAGTGGACGAGGACGAGGAGCAGTGCGAGGAAGGGGAGGGTTGTAAGGGTGAGTAGCACAGGGGTTACTTGATGTGTGGTTTGGTTTTGACATGTGCGAGGAGTTGGAAGGGGATGAAGTCAAGGACGAGGGCGGGGACGAGGAGTTGGAGAGGCAACCCTTGATGTTTTGGAAGGGGACGGGGAGGCACAAGAGAAAGAGGGCTACTATATGTGTTGGAAGGGGGAGGGGGGGGGAGTAGGAAGGGAGTTACTGAAGATATATAGGACGGCCAGAGGCAGGGGTAATCATGGAGGGCTACTAGATGTCATGTACGGTATATGTGGGAGGGGGAGGGAAGACGGGGAAGACAAAGAATTGAGACTATCAGTCCATTGAGGGAGGGATTATTACTTTCACCTTGCCCCCTGACCAGTTGACCCAACCACTTTGACCCAAATGATTGACCCAATCAGTTGGCTGCTTGGCAGGAAGCGCTTTGCATTTGCTGTGCCCGGGTCTCGAACTCGTACCAATCTTTTTTACATTGGAATCAAGGGCATAAGAAGGGCTAAAAGGGTGAGTGGGTCTGTAAAAATCGAGAAAAAGTCGATGGCCTTGTCTGGTGGGATAATGTGGAGCCAGCTTTCCAACTCGCTCTTGGGTCCCAGCCGTGCCCTTTTTTTATCTTGCCATCTCCGATCCATCACATGCGTCTAGCTCCCTCTGGAGCTCTATAACACCCTGGAGGATGCTCCTTTTAGATAATGTTTTTTTCCCCGAACTTTTTTTGAACTCAAACCCCCTGAACTCGAGTTAACTCAGGTCCCCCGACTCGGTCAACCACAGTCTGTGACTCGCAGACGGAGGTCTCCATTTTGGCGCGGAGACTGTTTTTGAAGCCTCCTCGTCGCGCGGACTGCACAACTCTTTCATTATGTGGGTCGATGTGATGACTCGGAACTAAACTCTGCTAGAACTCCCTTATAAAGTAGAGGCAAGCCTCTTGGGGTTTCATTAATTTAAACACTCACTCCGCACCAATCAACTCCTCTCATCCCTCAGCACAACACAGGCAGAAGCATGAGAGTAATCCCGCCATTGCCACCCTTCCTCTTCGAGCACGGCAAGGAGACAGGGTATCGTCTGTGTGCCGTGCCCTTGGCCGCTGCGACTCCTCAAGCCACCATAGAGCTGGCGCGGGCTTTACCAGGAGGAGATCTGCTGGCCTTGGTGGACCACGCTGGATGCTTGCGCGTTTTAGAGGTGAGGACACAGACCGTGATTGCTGTGTATCAAATATACCGGGGCAGCTTTTTGGAAGAGGAGGAAGGGGGGAGGGGGAAAGAGGAGGAACGACTTGGCGCAGCAAAGGCATTATCAACCAGAGTGCGGCCACCGGGGCCTTGCTCCTTGCCCTGGACCGACCTCACCTTTGTGCCAGGGCGAGAAGATGCCCTTTTCCTGCTCCTGGGCGAGACTCACGTCGTGATGTACACCACCTTGCCACCACCGTTGGACCCAGAAGACTTGCAAGGACAGGGCCCTCGAGCCTCGGCGTCCTTTGCCTACGGCTCCCCACTCATCGTCTTGAGGCCAGAAACAGCAGCCGCAGCAGCTGCAGCAGCAACACCAGCGCGCATTCGCACAGTGGGCGTGGATACCACGGGGTCAGTTTTGGCCAGCGGGGACGATGAAGGCTGCTTGTGCGTGTGGGCTTTATCGAAACGCGGTCATTTCGGCCTGGAGGCACCTCTCCTCTCTGGTGGTGACTCACCAACATCCACAGGGGGGAAACGAAGGGGTATCGTCAATGTAGTCAGTGCGCATGATGGGCCTCTTTTGAAGTTGGCGCATGGAGAGGCCTTGGCACGGGAGGAAGGGCATTTGATTACCGGAGGGGGGGATCGAACAGTCAAGATTTGGTCTTGGCGAATGGACGAATGGGGGGCGTTGGTCGTCAGAAAACTCCACACCCTCCTGACTGAAGCGTGCGATGTCCGTGGCCTGGCGGCCGGGGGGGGTGGGGGGCTGATTTTGGGGGGGGGGGGTAGTGGGACATTATATTGTTGGTCGAGCTTGACAGCAGTGCTGGAGTACGTGGCCATGGATAGCGAGCAGCCTTTGGTAGCTGTGGCAGCGTATGCCGAGGCAGAGGAGGAGCAGGAGGAAGGGGAAGCGGAAGGGGGAGCTAGAGGTGGGGAGGCTTCGGTGATTGCAACGGCGGATGCCGGGGGAGTCGTGCGGTTGTATCGGCCAGTGGTATGGGAGGAGAGTGTGGGAGGAAGGGAAGGAGTGAGGGAGGGTGGGGAGGTAGACGACGAAGAGGAGGAGGAGGAGGAGGAGGAACGGAACACCTGGCACCCGGTGGCGGAGTCCCCTTTGGATGGACCGGCGATCGGGGCGTTTTTCATGCACCCAAGCAAGAGAAAAAATGAGGAAAGCAGTCAAGATGGTGGTAGGGATCGGCCACTATTGGTAGTGGTGAGCAACACGGGCATGGTCGTCCCCTGGCCTGTGGCGACGCTTCCTCGCTACCCGGGGGATGACAATCGAATTGCGGCCCTACCAAGGCGTGAAGCAGCAGCAGCAACAGCAACAGCAGGAAAAAGTGCAGCAGCAACAGGAGGAGGAGAAGGAGGAACAGCAGCAGGGGAAGTGACTGCGATAGGGAGCACACCAAGGGGACCAAAACAAAGCAGCGCAGAAGGAGGAAGGGAACAAGCGCTACATCCCGAGGATGACGAAGAAGAATCAGAAGCAATCCCCCGGCAAGGCCCCCTTCCCTCTCCCTCCCCTCTGGACGCAAGTACCCTCCTCGCACCTTTCACCAGCCTCCGAGCCTGGGAACGCGACACCCATCTCCTCTCCTCCGCTCAGCAACCCTGCGAATTAAGCACGCCCACCCTCCATTCAACCGCCCTCCTCCGCGACCAACTTGCCACTGCCTACCATGCAGAATTCCCGTCGGAAGAGATCCATCTTGAAACCAAGTCAGTCCTGGAAGACGCAGCAACAGCAGTGAATGTCCACCCTCTTTTCAATGTCTACAAAGATGTGCCTCCCAGGAATACCTATACCCTCCCCCCTCCTCAATTAATCTCAAAGCAGATCGATCCTCGTTGGCGTGCCAAGCGGGAAAGGAGGCCGACGGCCCGGGATTTTTTCACTCCCGACCTGGAGGAGGTGGTGGGTGCTGGGGTAGGAAGGGGAAGGGAGGAAGGGAGGAGGAGGAGGAGGCAGACGCTGGGGCAGGAGGGGCCGGTGGGAGGGGTGGAAGATGAGTTGGACAGAGAGAGGGAGAGTCCGTATTTGGCTTTGTACAGGGGTGCTGTAGGAGAATGAAGTAGGGATGGCGGGAGTATGTACGCTGATGGAAGTAGGGGTTTAAAAGAAAGGCAAGACAGGCCTAAATAATCAGACTTAGATGTATGGATGTGCGTTTGTTAGTGGTTGAATGAAAAACATAGGGGGGGCAGAAAGGGAAAACACAGCACCACAAGCCAAAAGCAAAGCATGAATGTAGTGCCTACAACCGGTCGTATCCCGGCAAGCACTGCTTTTTATTACATTTTGATTTCTTGTTCTTTCAGGTACGTATTTATTTATGTATGCAATTACTTTCGTTCATTTGTTTGAGAAACTGTACACTAACGTTGTCATGACGGACATGCTTCCTCCTCCCTCATCTGTTCTATATCCTCCTTTCTCCGAACCCTACTCCCTGCTCCATCACCACCAGCAACAACAACACCAAAACCTTCACCACCACCACCAGCGGCAGCAGCAGCAGCAGTCGATTCTGTAGCATTTGTAGCTGTGCTAGCAGCAGTAGCAGCAGCGGCAGCAGCAGGAAGAGGCAACATATGAAATCCTTCAGGCGGAACATGAATCTTCAAAAAGTCCTCCGCCACCAGAACTCGCCTCTCATCCCCCAGCGCCTCCACCGCCTGCTGTAACAACCGTGCAACGGCACCCCGGGGCCTCGCTTGAAATTGCTGCTCCTTCCCCGGCCCATACGTCGCCCCTCCTCCTCCTCCTCCTCCTCCAATTCCCCCCTCAATCCCTCCCTCTTCCCTCCCTTCGCCACTCGACGACGTGTATCGATTGCTGAAATGTGTCAACACCAACCGTCGTGCCCTCACATGCTTCGCAAACATAGCCGCCATCGAGGGGGTCGAGTGGCCTCTTGCTATCGCCATGCCCTGCATCTCATTCTCAAGCGTCGCCTCGTGAAAAAGGACGTCAGCGTCCCTCACTAAAGAACTCATCGAAAATGGATCACACGTATCTCCAAGCACCGCTAATTTCCTACCCCTTCTCCGTGGACCCACCACCTCCCTCGCCCTGATCACTCCCTTCCCATCAGGCAAGACCACATCCCTCCCCTCCGTTAAATCTTTGTATGCCGGCCCTGGACTCAACCCGAGGGCTCTTACTTGTGCCACGTCCACTTTCCCTGGTTTATCGTCCTCCTGCACGATATAACCAAAGGTAGGCACTGTATGCTTAACTTGTCCTGCACGGACGACGAAATTCTGTTTCCGACTGTGCGGTGTCACAGTACTGCTACCGCCGACCTCGTCGTCAAAGGGCGGAATCGTCCAAAACCCATCCGCATCAGGTCTTATTGCACGACTTACTACCCCGGGCATCGCAAAATCCGGATCCCTTTTAACAAATGCCGCGCGTCGATCCCTCCCGTTACCCCCACCCCCTCCTCCAAATTGCTCCCCACCAACCAACTCATGCACCACTATCACTGGTCGTCCATCTGACAAGTTTACGCCTACTTTCGCCTCACAAAGATTCAGAGTCATACACACGTAATTATACAGACCCACAGGCCCGTAAACGCGCAAGGTCCGAGATTTCGGTATATCTGCCCATTGGGCGTGCGAGGACGAGGAAGGGGATGAGGGCGGAGGGGCGTTGTTTGTTGTGGTGTTGAGGAGGCTCAGAAAGCTGAGCAGCATCCCAGGAAGCCCAAAGACATGATCACCGTGCATGTGAGTGATGAAAATACCTTGGACCTTGCTGGGAATGAGGATGGAGTGGATGAATTGGCGTTGTGTGCCCTCCCCGCAGTCAAAAAGCATTTGCCTGGCTCCAACCCGTACACCAATGCACGGACAGCTGCTGCGGATCGTGGGCATCTTGGCCGCAGAGCCCAGGACTTGAATGTCAAAGCCTGTCAAGAGCTCGGCGTCTTGCATGACGACAGCTCGTCGTGCCATGTGGGAGGAGTGGAAGGAAGGGGTGGAGGCAGAGGAGGAGGCAGGGGGAAAGAAATAGAGGCGTCTCCTAAAGCCACTAACAGTCCGTCGCGCCACCATTTGGCCCCCCACGGCGTTTATTATCCTCATCAGGTTGCACCTGTAGGGTGTTCGCATGGAAGATTGTGGGGAAAGTGCGTCGCTCTCTACGTTGCGAGTCTCAGGTTTGGGGGGGGGGTCCAAACCGCCTCAAAAACCTCCTGCCCTAACTACTCCCTTTTGACAGGACCCACTCACATGCCCTATACACCACACAGGTACCATCGCCATGGCTAGACCTTCTTTTTTCCTGGTGGTTGCCTCTCTTCTACTGGCCCCGGCGCAGGCATTTCTGCGGCATGCCACTCCACGAACTCGTAACAGGGCCACAGTGCGGATGATGGCAGCCGGCATCGGCAACAAGGCGAGCTGGGCACTTTTGTTTGACTGCGACGGCGTCCTGGCTGACACAGAGCGAGACGGACATCGTCCATGCTTCAATATTGCTTTTCAGCAAAAAGGGATCGACTGCACTTGGGACGTCGATTTGTATGGCAAGCTTCTTGAGGTACGTCCCTGCGCTTTGTATGTGAGCCATGAGCATTCAGCCAAGCCATAACTCTGTATAATTCGTTGGGTGGAAGCTTGACTGTGCAAAATTACTTTCAATTAGCTTAAGGGCTTATGTGCGAAGCAAATCTTGGAGGCCGGTGGGGTATATATGCTCCTAGCTGACCATGTCGTCCATCATCCACCCAACCCTCGCCTCCACAACCTTCCCCCTTCAATTCAACATCCACACACAAATCGCACAAAATCCCTAATGAGTGCTCGTCTACCCTTTACATAACATAATGCATAGGTTGGTGGCGGGAAGGAACGCATGACGGCACATTGGAACAAGGTCGGCTGGCCCCCAGGGTATGACACTGATTTCTCCCGTAAAGAGCTCGTGCAAGAACTCCACCTGCTTAAAACCAAGCTATTTATGGATTATATTGAAGGAGGCAAGCTGCCTTTGCGTCCAGGGGTGTTGCGTGTAGTAGATGCCGCCATTGCTGCAGGGGTGCCTCTCGGAGTGTGCTCCACGTCAAATGACAAGGCCGTGCGCACGTTGGTCCGTGTCTTGATGGGTAAGGAACGTGAGGCTAAACTCAAGATCTTCGCAGGGGATGTCGTCCCGAAGAAAAAGCCATCGCCTGACATTTATTTGTTGGCGAAGGAGACCATGGGTTTGGATGCTGCTCATACCGTTGTGATAGAAGATTCGCATATTGGTCTCACAGCCGCTAAGGCGGCAGGAATGATGTGCGTGGTAACGAAGAGCTCCTACACTGAAAAAGAGGATTTCCGGGCGGCTGATCGGGTGATTGCTGAATTGGGGGAAAGTGATGAGAAGGGGGGAATTTCTTTTGAGGAGTTGGTGGCTTTAGGGATGGGAGGAGGAGGGATTTGAGAGGAGGATGTGATGGAGTGACGGAGAGGTCGAGTAAGCTATGTACATTGGGAACTTATTACAGTGCACGTACTAATGAGTGTACAACTAGAAAAATAGACTAGTCGTTGCTTTTCGTTTCTACTGTTCTTCGTTGCTTTTTTACAAAATGCCTTTCATCATTTTTTGAAAGTCAGTATTTACTCCCATCGCTTCTTCCTCCTGGTGCGCCAGTAACCCTCTTTCTATGTACAAACCCGTATGTGTCCATCATCACATCCCACCAACAACAAATTCCTTAACGGCAGCACCGCCGCTGACTGCACATTAATCTTTGTCCGTAATTTCAACCCATTCGGTGCCAAAAAATAACGCGCCTTCGCCGCCACGTCCATTCCTGGCCGTGGCATTCGCGACACGACCCCTTTATGCCCGCCAAACGTCATCAAGACATGCGGCCGTTTCCCCGCAGCAGCAAGAGTACCAGCCGTGACGGCAGCAGCAGCATCAGCTCCTGTGGACGAACGACGAAATTCGTGGGTCAACAACGTCATGCCTGACTGCGAATCAGGCAGTCCGCGAAGGCAACACACATCCCTTGGAATCGTGTTTCGACAATCCCACAACACGGCCGTCCGGTCCATCGATACACTCAAAATCTTATCCCTCCCCCATGCAAATATCCGCAATATCGGGCCTTCATGCGCCTGCCACGCCTGGGCGATCTCCCCCGTCCGTCGATCGAGCACGCACAACTGGCCGTTACTCGAACCCACACAGATCCAAAAGCCATCCTCATGCGAACACACACACTGCAAAGCAGCGCCTATCCCCCTATCCTGAAAACACGACGAACTCACTCCCCACTCACTGGCCATACTCGCAACCATCGTTGTCGTCGATGCCCCCCCTCCCACCGACGCCCCCCCGGACACGCGGTCCCTCAAATCCAAGTGGTACAACGTCGTTTGCGTCGCCGCCAGCAACTGATGGTGATCTCTGCCCGCATTCCTCGAGTCCCCCAACCCCACTCCTCCCCCCACCGGCAAAACATCCACCGCCATGTACGACAATGGCATTCCCCCGATCTCCAATGCATGCTTCTCCTTCCTTGCTAGCACTTGCCCCGTGTTCACATCCCACACCAACAGAGACCCGTCCAGACTAACCGCGCGCTCCGATCCATTCAAAAATGCCATTGAAAAGATACTCTCAGTGTGGTGCTCTAACCCCCCGCCACTCATCTGCGCAAGTGCCACCGGGTGCTCCCTCAGCGACCACACCTTGATAATTCCCCTCCGTGAGCCCGAAAGCAAGACAGTCTCCGCTGGGTCCACGGCAAGGGAACGTACACTGCTCCCGCTTTTATACGCTTCCAAGGTTGTATGCACGCATAAATGAATCGGCCAGCTGCTCCCTGCGTCAGCAACAGCGTCGGGGGGCTGGAGGCGAGGAGGATCAACCTGAGGACCGAGCAACCACACGTGGTCTCCACTGACGCGAAGTGCTTCTCGCTTTGCGCTTCGACCTTCAGCGAGGGGAGGAGGAGGGATAGAAATGACACTCTTGTCCTTCTTTTTAATAAGGAATGGGAGGCTGCCACTGCCACTGCCACTGCTGCTGCCACTGCTGGTAGTGGTGCCTGTGCTACGACCGCTGAGATCGCGCACTACCCCACGGGACTCTTTGCGGATGCCACCACTGCTATAAAATGCAAAATCGCCTTGCGTGCTAAGCGCTCTTCCCCCGTTCTTCCGCATCGACCGCTGCGGGGAAGAGGACCGGCCCCATAATCCTAGATCGAAGTCGCCTTCGTTGTTTCCCCCCTCGTCCCCTTCTTCTCCTTCGTCGTCTGATTGAAGCGCGATCTTACTGTCATGGTGGTGGTGGTGGTGATCATGAAGAGTTGTTCCTCGCGCCGGTGACAGCGACAAAGGGCTAGTGGGTGAAGCCAATGCCGTGGTCGGCGAAACAGGAAGCAGCACATCCCTCCCTGCCGTCGACATCCGCCAGATCGGTCGTCCGTCCTCTTTTTCACCCTCCTCTCCCTCCTCCCCAATATCTCCCTCCCCTTCGGCTTCTTCCCCCATCCGGAAAGGACTGTGCCAGTCGCGTTCCTCACTTTCTTCTCTACAAACCTTGGAGAGAGAGGTGGGACTCCTGTCGTTCAGCATTACCTCCGCCCCTCCTTCCATCATCGTCGTCGTTGTCCGCGAGGATGATGAGGCGGGAGGGTGGTGGAACCCATCCCCAGCCCCCCGCTGGAACCGCCTTCGGCTCTTGTTGGCAATCCACTGCAAGCCCGACAAACCCTTCTCAATCATCAAATCCGTCAGTCGCTCCCTTTCTCCTCCTTCACCTCCACCTCGCCTCTCCTTCCTTCTCCCACCACTGCTCTCAAACTTGCTCCTGCCACCCCCTCTTTTCCCCTCCATCAATTGCTCCCTCCCAGGGCCATTCACCTCGTGAAACCACACAGCCACAACCTTAAATCCATTCGGGACAAGACAACGAAGGGCCTGCTCATCATACATCCCTTCCAAATGCCGCCACAAGTCCTCCACCATTTCAAAAGCAGCCATCTGCCAACCCCCCGGCAGTATCTCCCCTCCTCCTTCCATCCCTACTCTTGTCCCTTCTCCGCCTAATCGTTCCTCTATCCCTCTCACGACCCCTCCCTCAGATTCTCCACCTCCCATTCCGGAAGCAGAACCGTACAAGTCAGTAAAGCCACCTAGGAAAGTATTGACGGCTGGAAGAAGGTAATCTTCCGTTGCATTGGGACCTATGCAAAGGGAGAGGGCTGCAACAAGGCGGCAAATTTGAATGTGCAAGCGATGCCGCGGGCTTTGCGGGATGAATGAGGGAAGGTCGGGGAAGGAGGAGGGAAACGAAGAGGAAAAGGGAGGGATAGAGGATGGAGGAGGAGGCAGGGGAATGGCGAGGAGAAGCTGCTGCACTGGGGGGGAGGGCTGTTGACAATAATGGAAGATAGCGCTCGCAGCTTGGAGTGTGGGGAGGAGGCCTTCGAGAACAGTGAAACACTCGAGCAAGGCAAGAGAGACAGCAGGAGAGGGATAAGGCACCCAGTGCTCTTCCAAAGAAGGGAGCACGTCCATGAGTACATGCTCCGCCACCAGAGATGCCAAGACATCATCCCCAATCTCCTTACAAATATTAATCAAAGCCCTCGTCTGATACAGATCTTCCCCCCATAACCCCACGTCTTCCTCTCTCACTACTCCTCCACCTCGCATTCCTTCATCCCTCACTTCCCTCAAAACCCCCACCCCTGCCAGCAGCGAGGGGACCACAAACCTAGCGACCAATCCCGGCCCCAAAATATCAGGCGACCCCAAATTAAACACCGCTACATATGCCGCCTGCTGCACCTCCAACGGCGCCTCCGCCCCCACCATGCGAAGCATAAACGGCAAAAAGTGGGTGAGGAAAGTCGTTGTCCCCCCCCTCCGCACCAGGATTGACCACACAGGCGACACAAAAAGGGCGCGCAAAAGTCTAAAATCAGTCAGGCGCTCCATGAAGGAAACGACGCGGGGAAAGAGCAGACGCTGCGTATGCCTACTGCCGAGCTTTTGGCCGATTAGATCCAAGAAAGGGTTCAAACGCAAGACAACCGGAACCTCTCCGTGCTGCTGCTGCTGCTGTTGCTGTTGCTGTTGCTGTTGTTGTTGTTGCTGTTGTTGTTGTTGTTGTTGTTGTTGTTGCTGTTGTTGCTGTTGTTGTTGTTGTTGCTGTTGATGCTGTTCGTCACGCGCTTCTTCCTCCTCATCGTTGCCATAGCTGTTGCTACTAGTCGATACCACTATCTCATCTTCCTCCATCTTCTGCTGTTGCTGCTGTTGCTGCTGTTGCTGCAACCGCCGGTCATATGTCTCGAAAGGAGCCGGATCGTCAAGTACCTGTAGTACATAAGGCAATATCAACGCAAACGCCGGCATGGGCAACTCTACCAGCTGCTGTGCCAAGGACAGAGTGACAGAGATGCACTCGAACGCCTCACCACCAGGAGGTTGCAAGTAGACAGTAGAGAGATACCGGTACAAATCCTGGAAGTACGAAGGAAAGCCAATATCATGCCATCTGCCTCCTTCCCCTCCTTCTCTTGCCCCCTCTCCCTCCTCCTCGTCATCACTATCACCGCCTTCACCCCTACCCAACAAATCAACCGCTCGTGGTCGTCGCGCCGGGTCCTGCTGCAACAGTGCGTGCAGCAAAGCACGCACCTGATAAGGCAAATGAGATGCTTCTCCCGGTAGCCATGTCATCGGTGTTCCTCTTTCCTCTCTTCCCCCTGTCCCGTCTTCCCTCCCTTCCTTGCCCTTGGCATGGTGACGAGCAACATCTTGGAGGGAAAGAACGGGCTTGTCCAGGTAAAGCTCAGCCAAGATACATCCAGCGGCAAACATGTCATCTTTCTGCTGCTGTTGTTGTTGTTCTTCTTGTTGTCGGTGCTGCTGCTGCTGCTGCTGCTGCTGCTGCTGCTGCTGCCGATCTTCGTCTTCTTCCTCTCGTTGTTGTTTATGTAGTTCTTGTTCTTCTTCTTGATGCTGATGCTGACCCTGCGCCGGCACAGCGGACGCCAAAAAAAGGGAATAAGCCGGTTCCAAGCGACGTTGTGCCTTCTGCGCAAAGCTCCCCACCGTCTGCACCACATCCAAGGACTCTAGACTCACTCTCAATCGCTGTATGTTCCGATCTTCTACAGGTATAGTTGGCGCCCTCCTCAGCATCTCATCTTCATTCCCAGTCACCTCCACCCCCTCGACCGCCATCACATACGGCACACTTGCCCCCTCATCCCTCCCTCCCTCCCTCTCTCCTTCCTTCCCTTTAAGGCCCACCCGTGCTGCAAAATAATTATCATGTAAATCCGAGGTATTCAGCACTTTTAACCCTCGCTTCAGGCTACGCCGTTGAGGGTGAGGCTCACGAAAGACTTGGACAAAGCCGGGACTCTTCTGCTCACGTGCCAAGGGCCGTTGCCCTCGACCGACAGCTCCCGCGCGGAGAGGCACATTTTTATTTTGTACTGCAGCAGCTCCTTCCAAGCAGTGACCAAAGGTCAAGTCGATCCATGCGTGAAGTCGGGAGGAGACTTGCTCGCTTTCGAGGAGTGAACGGTGGTAGGTGATGAAACTGCTGGCGTCCGCACACCAGGAGGGAAAGGAAATGTCGCTCATTCCGTGCGTCTCGCGATGGAGGGAGGAGAACACGCTGGGATCCAGGTAAAATTCAGGGATGCACTCATCAGGAGTCCATTCATAGAGCCTTGCCATGTGGGAAGGGTAATGTTGTGGGACAAAATCAGCACGAACCACCGTTTTGAGCACTGCTAGAGGGGTCCTGCGTGCTAAATAGATATAATATGTAATCTCGGATAAACTCTCCGTTATATGATGGGGGGTTGTAGAATGCTTGTACGCCGAATCAAGCTGTGCATCCCCCTTCGTGAGCCTAAATTTCGTCTTTCCCAAGTCTCGCCATCCGCCTTGCTGCACCGTGAGATCGCTGACCCAAGGGAGGATGGGGTGGAAGGAGGCATCGATCATGCTTCGACCGGCAGCAGCGTTTATGGCCATGAGGTACTCGAAGTTGTCGACTTGGCCATTCATCCACCGAAGGGTGAGGGGGGTGTCGTAGCCGGGGGGACGGGGCACTGAAGGAGGACCGCTGGTGGTGAATGGTGATTGCGGTGGTGATGGAGGGAGGACAGAGGGGGGAGTGGGCAGGACACGAAGCCAGATCATGTCACTGACGTAAACGGATTTCATCGAGAGGTTTCCGAGAGCAACACCAAGTTCGGTGTGATAGAAGGCGAGGACACGGACCTATGGGGGAAAAGGAAAGAAGAGGGTTAGTTAAGGGACGGGATAGAATTGAGGGATCGACGGTTTTGATAGATGGAACTGTGTGTAACTAGTCTCTTCACACTCAGGCCTCTCATCTTCCTATTGTTCAATCCCGCACTTACCAGCTGATAAAAGAGGAAGAACAACCGCAAGTCCATAACGCTCTCCCGTGACATTCGTCCCAACAAGCTCGACTCCAACAAGGACTGGCTGCTAAAATGAAGCAACGAAAGCAGATTGTGCGGAAAATACTCCGAGACCAGGTACAATCGTCCATCAGGGCTACGGCACACCGCCAACAAAGGGAGCAAGCCTGAATGCCGTGGGTTCATAGGCTGTCCAGGAAGACGTTGCCACACAGCGGAGCCCCCCAGCGTGGCCTCGACGACCTCACAGGTCTCATAAAGCTTTCCCAACGCTTGCACCAATGCCTCCTCAATGCCTTGCGGGCAAGCCTTGACCACTACTTCGCGCGGGAGGGAGGAGTGCGTGGAAGGGGTCTGACCGGGGTTGCCCGCCTCGCAGGACTCGTTGCCATCGTCGTCGTGGTCTTCGTACAGGAAGCAGCGGGTGGAATGTGCCAAAGAGTCGCTGGAAGGGAAGGTGTAGCGGAAACCAAGCTGCTCCGCGAGCACTTGCCGGACTCGCTCCATGCTTGGTGCTTGGGGTGGTGTGCGTGGGGTAGGTCGTGAGGTGCCGCCGGCAAGGTGGCAGCGAAGCAAGTGGGGAGGTCAACTGCTGGCTTGTCGCATGGACTTAAATCACCACAGAGCAAAGGATGGCTCTGGCAGCTCAAGCACGTGACGGTTCAAAGGAGTTGATCGCACGGCCTGTTTGTATAGAGGTGTCGTTTATGGGTTTGAGTAGCCGGAAAATGTTTAGTGATATATAATACCATCATTCTTCGCCCATGCCGCCCCATGTTACTCACCGGTTACACCACCTGTAACAGATAGAACGCTGAGCAGAGGCCACCGTAATGACGGTAAGCTCTGTTATATGATGGTCAGACCGGGATGTCTGTGACCGGTGAAGCTGGAAGTGTTGGAAATTCGAGGACAAAGTCGACATGCAGCAGCAGCAGGAGGAGGAGCAGCAGCGTTTTGGCCAGGCCCACGACCATGACAATGGAGTGGCGTTTAAAGGAAGCGATGACGAGGAGGAAGAGGAGGATGATCTGTTCTTCACGCAAACACAAGAGGATGGGGACGAGGAGTGGGCACCGGAGTCAGGGGCGGAAGCTCCTTTACTGCCTCCCTACGTGCCAGAGCTCGGTTTGGAGGAGATGTCGTCTACGCAGCGGCACCGGTGCAATTTTCACCTTCACCACCGCCAGCAGCAGCAGCATCATCACCACCACCAGCCGCAGCAGCGGCCGGCCCCGCTTGCACCCCTTCCGGCTTCGAATGCGACCGCCGCTGCTCCTGCCTTTCCAGTTTTCGGGCATGAAGACTCCTCCGCCTGTGTCACTGGCCCCACTGATCCTGCAACAGGCAATACTTCCGACACACGACACTTCTATACCTTCCTCAACGACAAGGCAGGAATGGATGAAAACAAACGTTCGAAAGAAGAGGTGGAAAAAATTGTGCACGAAGCTTCAAAAAATAGTAAGTTTTTCCTGGCACAGCAACGGAACGACGTCAAGATCCAAGAGCGCATACGAGGGATAAAATCAAAGCTCCGCACCTTATCTGAGCCTCTCCGTCGCGCCCTCGAATCGGAAGCAGACAAGCATCTTATCGCCGCTGAAAAATCACGTCGTTCCTATACACAAGTGTGCGTTGTAATTGACCTTGACGCCTTTTTTACGTCTGTGGAAGAACGCGACGAGCCTTCGCTTAAAGCCGTGCCATTTGCTGTTGGAGGGGGGGTGATTTGCACGGCTAATTATGAAGCGCGGAAGTATGGGGTGCGCAGTGCGATGCCTGAATTTATTGCGCGAAAATTGTGTCCACAGCTGCTTGTGCGGCAGACGAGGTTTGAAACTTACTCCCACGTTGCAGAGCAGACGCGAATGATTTTCAAAGAATACGATCCGCATTTTCGGGCAGGGAGCTTGGATGAGGCGTACCTGGACTTGACGGCTTGTGTGCAGGGATTGGTGAGGGAGAGAGGGGGGGAGGTTCCTTTCGGTGGAGGAAGTGGGGGAGGAGGGATATCTTTATTTGAGCGGCCGGAAGCTGCGATGGTGCTGAAGGCGGATGGAGAGGAAGAGGAAGAGGATGACGACGAGGAGAAACAAAGTGGAGAAGAGCATGACAAAACAGAGAAGAGACATGCTTATTATTGGTCAGTTGCGGAGGCAGTTGTGGCAGAGATTCGTCGACGTATTTGTGAGGTTACAGGTGTGACTGCTAGTGCAGGCATTGCCACCAGTTTTTGTCTCGCCAAGATCGCGTCGAATGAGCGGAAGCCCGATGGTCAGTATAGGGTGGGGAATGTCGGAGGGTTCTTGAGACACCTCCCCGTGAGGAAGGTGAGTGGAATTGGAAGGATAACTGAGAGGTGCTTGGTGGCTGGGTTGGAGATAGGGACGTGTTGGGAGTTGTGGTCGAAGCGAGCGTTGCTTTATCACGTATATACGCATCAGACAGCACATTGGTTGGTGTGCAAGAGCGTGGGGCTTGATGGTGGGGGACCAGATGATGGTAATAGTGAAGATGGAGGGGGGGGCGGGGGAGGAGGGGGAAGGAAGGGGATTAGTCGTGAGAGGACCTTTGCGGCATTGAGTCGGAAAGATGATTTATTGGAGAAACTGCGAATGATTTGCGACTCATTGGCGGCAGACATGGCAAGGGAGGGCCTCAAGGCAAAGAGCATCACGCTCAAATTGAAGAATAGTGATTTTGCGATAACGACCCGAGCCAAATCCTGTGCGTTTTACGTGTCGACGTCTCAAGAGCTATATCAACATTCCCTCTCCTTACTCCTTCCCCAGCTTCCAATCACCCTCCGACTCATGGGCGTCCGTGCCTCTCATTTTCAACCCAAGCCTCAAGCGCCTCCGAAAGGACAGGGGTGCTTGGAAGGGTATGTCGTCACCAGCGGGCCGAACACCGCCGTCGCCGCAGGCGCAGCATCAGGAGAGGCGGCAGCAGGCGATGTTTCTCCCTTCGTCTCCTCCTCCTCTTACTCCTCTCCGTCCTCCTTGCCGGCGGCTTCACAATCCGAGGCACCCATCGTCCCACCTGCTTACTCCTGTCCTGTGTGTAGCCGGTGTCTATCTTTGGGTTTGCACGACTTCAACCAGCACGTGGACGACTGCTTGCGGGCATCCGACCCTCATTTTCATCGGAGACAGAAAGAGCAGGAAGAGAAGCAGGAAAAGGGAAAAGAGAGGCGGAAGCTTTTTTCCGCGCCCCCGCAATCCACAGTGGCTTACAAGAAGGGGAAGCGGAATGGGGCCGGGGGAGGAAGGGAGGGAGGAGGAAAGAAGAGGGCATCTCAGCCCGTGGCGAAACCACTGGAACATTTCTTTCGTTCTACAGGGAATGCAAATGGCATGAAAAACTAAGGAAATGTAAATGCACATCTGTCTAGAAGAATCGAGTGTCATCTTATTTCTACAATAATGTCTTTTGGGCTTAGCTTTTGTGTTTCCACTAAGTTTGTACAGTATTTTTGGAGAGGATATTTTCAAGCATCATTACAATCATCTTTGCTGCTGCTGTTGCCGCTGCTGCTGCTGCTGCTGTTTTCCTGGTCACTGCTGCTGACGTTGATTGTAAGTTCGCATCTGATTGCTCTCTTATTTTTTGTCCGCTTCTCGCTGTTACAACCGCTAGTTTACTCATTCTTCTTCGCGTCACTTCTGCTGCTGCTGCTGCTGCTGTTCGACGGTACGATTGGAACTGATCCTCCCACCACCTTCCGCTCCTCCACCTTGCCCCTCAGTCCCGCTTCTGCACATGCACCTTTCCCCCCTTCTTTCCTCCTCCTCCCCACCTTTCCCTCTTCCAGAAGCTCCATGACCCTGCCTATGAAATCTCGATAAGTGCGATAATACGCTATTCCTCCCTTATGCCACGTGTCATTATGCGTCCCATCTGCCACCGTGTACAGCTGCGTCCACACACTACTCGTCGCCCGCTCTTTTAACTCACGCATGTGCGCCGGAGGGACCAATTCGTCGTTCAAGCCGGACATGAAAAGCATCGGCTGCGACAGCAAGGCAACGCGTCTGTCGCTGTGCCACCCGATCCGCAGAATGAAACCTTTGAACACTTTGACAAGAGGCATTAATACGTCCACCATGGCAGGGATGCTCAAAAACGTATTTTCCAGGACCAAAGCCAGAACGTCGTCAGGTTTTACTTCTGTGACTGCGAGTGCGACAGCCCCTCCTAGGGATTTGCCATACAGAACAATTCTATCTGAGGCGACTCGAGGGTGGGCTTGTAGGGTGGCCAGCACTGCGCGGGCATCAGAGAGCAGACCATGCTCACTAGGAATGCCTTTGCTTGAACCATAACCCCGATAGTCCATCAATAGGACATTGACACGGCATTGCTTGAAGAGATTGCTGCCATGCGGGAGGCGAAATCCCATATTACCCGCGTTGCCGTGGAAATAAACGACCGTGGGAAGAGAGAGAGAGTCAGGGTGGAGAAGGAGCCAGGCGTGTATTGTTGCACCATCGTCGGTCTTGATGAAATGCTCTTCGTAGTCATGAATACCGTGGTCGGCAGGGGAGCGATACCCAGGAGGGTTCTCCCGAGGAGTTTGGGGCATGCCGGGAATGGAGGGATGGTAGAGGAGTTGGTCTTGGAAGTAATAGAGTGCTCCGAGGCCGAGGGCGAGGATGCTACCGCTCATCCACATGAGATTGGCTAGCCAGGTGGAACGGAGGAGTTGGGAAAGGGCCCCACCCATGGTTTTGCCTATTTGAGAGGAGGTATGGTGGTGGTGGGGACGAGGGAATGTGGGTGGTTTGGAGGAAGAAAAAGATAAGAAGGCGAGGGTGACACAAGGGAGCATAAGATAAGGAAAGGCGTAGGCAACGGCACGATATTCCAGGACAACATGACACACTCGCCCACCCTTTCCTCGCCCGTCCGACGCAACCATCTGCATCATGGCCAGATAAATAGATTCTCGATACAAGAAGCTTCATGTTGAAAATTACTAAAGAGCATCACGTGCATTGCCTCGTAAGACAGCACACTTTCAGTCCAGCTCCAATGCATATATTTTAATCCTTAGCTCTTGTCATTTTGATGAAGAAAAGGGTCACGGAGGTTGGGAGGGAGGGCAGGGAGGGAAGAATAAAAGGAGGTAGGGAGGGGGATCCAGCTTGGAGCAGAGGTGCTCTCGTATCCACTGCGCCCAACCACCCTTCACGGCGTGCTCGCATACATCACATCACACAGGGGCTTAGTTGACTGGTGAAATAGATCGCGTCAGTGCCAAAGCGACAACGCCGCCGGCACCGCCACACACACAAAAGAGAGTAACGAGGCAGATAGCCCAGCCCATGGAGAGAGAGAGGATCAGATGGCTGGTTTCTCGCTACGTACCTGTGATGGTGCCGCCTGGGTTGGAGAGATCCGTGAGCTGTGAAGAAGCGGGGTTGTGAGCTGCGCAGGCGGCTGTGGTCTTCCCACCACCAACCTGGGTGAGGGCGGCGTTCTATACGGGGAGGGAAGAAAGTGCCAAAAGTGTTGAGGATGTGAGCTTGAGAATGAATAGTGCCCAAAGAAACTTTCTTGGGCGTAGAATGGATGTCCTTTGCTCCTTCTTCTTGCCCGCTCGCATGTACAGTCAGGAAGCCTTTGCTTTGGCGCCGCGTGAGAAATATGAAATTCGAGCTTTTGTTCTTTTTCCTGATGGTGGGTGTGGTTGTTGCTCAACTACGCCTTTGAGTGTTCTGCGCAAAAGTGTGGACAATACAGTCTTCTCCTCTTAATCATTCAGTGTACGCACAAGCTCCTTGCCGTCTTTGGATAAGGCAACCTCACTTTTTGGGCCACTGTCGTCTCCTGCACTCGCCTTCCCCTTCAACTATCACACAGGGAGAAGGACGTTCGTCCAGGACAGCAAACTAGGCTCCGAAGCCAACGCACGACCACCCAACGCAGGCCTATCATGCTTCAATGCCTTGTGTGCACGTCTGCTATGCCAAGGGCGAGGCGCATATGCGTTCCCCGCCCCTTGGCCCGTCCACCACGACTCATGCTGCAACATAAATGAAACCCCCCCAGTGTCGAAGAACAACCACAAGTAACCACTGCCACGCGCACAACGCCCATTCATTGTCCACACGCTCTAACCCTTGCCTCCTGCACACTTTACCAGAGTGAGCTACGGGAAATCACTTTTGTAACAGACTTGCACTTTTTAATTGAATGAGCAGCTACCAGCACAACAGCAACCACCAGCACGAGGGACCACCATTGGACCAAACCACTCAACACCTCCGTGCTTCCTGCAAAGCTTCAAAAAGAAGTACAAAACATGTGCCTCTTGCACATCGCCATCGGTATCCACCTTGTGCTTACGCTCAAGTGCGTGTTTAACTGGCTGTGCCACATGGAAGCAACAACGTTCGGATGCCTCGTAACGCTGCACCTGCTCCTAGGCCTGTCGATCCCCATCAACTTTCTGCTTTGGTGCACTTCGCTGCAAAGTGCATGACTTTTCGCCATACCTGTGCCTTGTTGCTGCATCTGGGCTTAAAACCCTGCCCTTTGAACAAGCCATACTGAACACGAACTCTACTGTAACCAACCTCTCGCCCACTCATCCTCATCTTCTCTCTACACCCTTCCGTCTCGTCAAAGCAACCCAACCACAGTCAATCGCCATTAAGACATGAGTGCCATTAAGAGTCTCAACGTTCTGACCAGCAACGGCATCGGTGCTCCAACCCGCGCCGCGGACATTGTCGAGATGGAAAGCCTCATGTCGCTTGACCAGCCCTTCGAGTCCAAGATCATGCCCCGTTGGGAGCGCAAGAAGCTGCAGAAGCTGGCTTCTTCCTCAGGTGGTGGCCTGGACGGAGATAAGGCCGGGAGTCATGACCGTTTTATTCCCAACCGCTCGGCGATGCACATGGAGAAGGCCCATTATGTCCTTTCCAAGGAGAACGAAAGCTCCAATCCGCAAGGCGACAGTGACAACAGCAACAACAAGGACGGACCCGATTTGCCCTCCTCTACTGCTGGCGCGGGCAGTATCGAGGAAGACGAGGTCTGCTCCTCTACCGGTAGCGTCACCACAAAAGAAGCCGCTTCCGTCCAGAAGAAGGAATACCATCAAGCCCTGGAGGCCCAGCTCCTCGACGGCAAGAAGGACCATCGAGTCCTAGCTTTCAGGAACAAAGCTCCCCTTCCCAAGGAGGGCTTCCAAAATCAACTTCAAGTCCTCTACAGCCAGAACAAGGGGCCGGCTCCCAGCAGCTTGCGGAGTTACCGTCACATCCCCTCGGCTCCCGAGCGCATCCTTGACGCCCCGGATTTGTTGGATGATTACTATTTGAATATCATGGACTGGGGCGCGAGCAACATTCTGGCGATTGCTTTGTCGCAGACCTTGTATTTGTGGAATGCCGTTACGGGGGATATTACTGAGCTGATGTCAGTGGCGGACGCCGATGATTACATCACGAGTGTGTCGTGGATCCAAGACACCGGCTCTCACCTTGCAATTGGCACGGCCTCGGCCCAGACTCAGCTCTGGGACGTGGCGGGTCAGAAGCAGGTGCGATCGATGGGTGGGCATTCGGCGCGCGTGAGTGCCTTGTCCTGGAATCGTCACATCCTGTCGTCGGGCTCCCGTGACTCGACTATAGTCCATCATGACGTGCGGGTGCAGCAGCACCACATCGCCACCCTAGCTGGCCACGAGCAAGAGGTATGTGGCCTGTCCTGGTCCCCTGATGGCTCTTTGTTGGCATCGGGGGGGAATGACAATTTGTTGTGCCTTTGGGATAATGCCTCCATCTCCGCCGGTGGTGGCAGCCGGGCTCCACAGACCGTGGCGCCTCGTTACAAGCTGGCCGAGCACCAGGCGGCCGTCAAGGCCTTGGCTTGGTGTCCATTCGAGCGTAACATCTTGGCGACGGGCGGGGGGACAGCGGACCGATGCATCAAATTTTGGAATGGCGGCAATGGCGCCTTGCTGAACTCGATTGACACCGGCTCGCAGGTCTGTTCCCTGCTCTGGAGCAAGCACGAGAAGGAGCTCCTGTCTTCCCATGGCTTCTCGCAGAATCAGCTATGCTTGTGGAAGTATCCCAGCATGGTCAAGGTGAAAGAGCTGACTGGCCATACATCCCGTGTGCTGCATCTGGCGCAATCCCCGGATGGGAACTCGGTGGTCTCGGCTGCACCTGACGAGACGATTCGCTTCTGGAATGTCTTCGGGAGTGCCGCGGGCGGGAAGAAGAAGGATGGAGCCGCTGGAGCTGGGCCGGTGGAGCAGAAGCTGTCGCGGGCGATGCACATCAGATAAGTATGTTGTGTGTGTCTGTTGTCGTTCACGTTCAAAGAGGGGAGCCCTTGTCCTTTCTCTTCGCCTCCAACCGGTTGCGCCTGTGTAGGTAAGCTTTTTGCACCCACCACAAGTTTCCTCTTGTGTTTTGAACTCCCGACTCCTCTCCCCCATTTCTCCCCTGTGCGCTCTTTCTCTTTCCTCTTCCTCCTCTATCCCCCACCTTCTACTCTCCTGTTTGTATCGAGTGGTGATTGCATTGTAATGCATGAACTCCCCTTCCCCCCCTCTTCCAAAAAACACACCTTGTGTGCGTGCCCGGTTGGGCTTCGTGCCCGGCACACCAACCTTTTTCCTGTGTAAGAGATTCAATCCTCGCCTCATTCAACTTGCTCAACTATAATTGTAAAAGCTTTGTGAAGCCTATTCGTCGATTGTTGCTTTTTGTCTTGTCTCTTTTACTTGCGCTTTTGCTTGGGGAGAGATGCCGGGACAAAGAACATAGGGAAGACAAGCCGGTGCAGGAAACAAGCAGCAAACAGGGATGGTGGAGCAGCAGCAATGGGGGCGATCAGCACCGGCAACGAGCAGCGGATACGGGGATAGAATTGTGAAGGGGTCGGGCCAGGTCAGAGGAGCCTTGGAAAAGGGAAAATAGGGAATCAGCACTCACGGAGACCAGGCATCGCGCCAACTTGCAGGACAAGTATGACTGCGTGAGAGGGGACAGGGATGAAAATATCCGATTTATAGAAAATATAAAACGAAACGGATCTCAAACAATAAGAGAGAGGGGGTTTCCCAATTCCACACCAGCCATTTATTATTGTACATTATTTTCTTGTGAGGAGGTTGTCGACATAAGTAATGGCCTTGCTCTACCATTTTGCGGGCAGACAGTCAAAACACATATTGTCAGATATGTGAGTGAACAGATTGCGGTTATATGTCGGCAGTTTCTTTAAAAAAAATCGTGGGGGGTATAATAGAATGGGCCGCTGGGCCGTTGGGGTGTGAAGCCGGCCGAATCGGATGCACCAAGATTTCGCTATTTAATATGCTGTTGTGAACCTTGTTGGCCTACTCCACTAACATGCCGTCATTAAAATATTCTGTTTCAACCTTCTTGCACAGTCGTTCTGGAGTGCCGGGCCTGCCACGCATTTCCCCCCCCCTTTTTCAACTCTCCCGACGTAGGGATCCCCTGCTCGATTACTTGGACATAATGGAGCAACACTACCGATATCACTTACACCGCTCGTGTCTGTGGCTCCAATCACGTTCGTCCTGTAAAGATTACCAGTCATGGTAGTGTCGCTTGCCTTGGTGGTGCTGGAGGGTAATGATGCTTTTAAAGCGTGCCCTTATGATGTCTGGCCGCTTTGCTCGCACACAACAGCACGCATGCTCACGCATTTTTCCACCACATGAACACCACGATGCACAGGCGCACCACGGTAGACTACGCCAAAGTAACCACATGCCATGAGGGTGCGCCTAACGCCACATTTGGCATTGCTTCTTTCCTCTATGCTGCCTTTGTGCCATACCTTGCCATACTGCATTCCCCGCTGCTCAGTGCAAGGCTATCAACGAGGATGGTAATGATGAGTCGCTCAAATTCAAATAGTACACGCCCCGTGAAACCGTGTAGTAGGAGTTGTTACGGCGCTCCGTGGCAGAGGTGAGGCGCGTTTCAAAATTTGAGGAGTTGGGATTTGAGATCAAGGGCGAGGACGTGAAGGAGCGCGTGGGGAAGCACTCAATCAAAAGCACCATCCAACCGGATGAAGCATCCTTTTTGCTTTACTACGTGATTACTCCAGTAAATTAATGCATGGCTCCCAAAAACGTGCCTTGGCGGCATCAGTGCCATGAGTCGGCTCGCTGCGAAGACACGGAGGAAAGCTACCATTACGTTTGCCCATCGGGGTTTGAAGGAGAGCAAGGGACAGGTCAAGGCCGCTGCACCGGAGCCATTTCCACGCAGTCCTGCTGTGGTATCGTGGGTAGAGATGCCTGTAAACATAGCTTTATATGCACCCATTCAACACCGATTGGGAAGAACGACAATTGCAAAGGCCAGTGTGTGGAGAACACCAACTGTACCCTTATCTCCCAGGAGCTTGATTTGTATGGCTACGTTTGCCCAGACGGGTACTTCGGGACTGCGCGGCATTGTCCCCGGGGTCGTGAGCCTCCGTCTACTTTCTTTGACGAGGCTGGAAATTTGTTGGGGAAGATGCAGGCGGATGAATATTGTGGGTGTCAACCCAAGGTAAGCAGAAGAGGAGGGAGGATGTCACTGCCCTGCTTGCTTGATTCAATCCTGTAATTTTTTCATGTACGGCAGTTTTCTTGTAAAATGACGCGTCGTCTCCTTGAATTTCACGACACTTACTGCATTCCTCCCTCCCTCCCCTTTACTTCCTCCCTTGCCCTCCTGACAGGTCACGGATTGGTGCATGGGCAAAGATTGTGGGGAACACGCCGTGTGTCAAAATGCAGCCAACTCCCACCGCTGCGTGTGCGATGCAGGCTACGTAGAAGAACAGGGTTGATGTGTGGATAAGGCGGGTGTGCCGTTGTTGTTGGAAGGCCCGGAGGTAGTGACGGTGGTGCAGGGGGACGCTTACGAAGATCGCTTAGTCCGCATCATGGACACTAATGAGATGTTAGCCGAGCCAAGGTACGTGAGGTGTAAAAAAAAGGCAAAAGAATTGTTAATGCTTGGAAATCCCATTCCTTGCAGTAGACTCAGTAGCTGCAGCAGTTGCAGCGGCAAGAACATCATTATCACCTTTCACCCCCCTCCCTCCCACCCTCCCTCCCTCCCTCCCTCCTCCCTCCTCCTGCCGTTAGGTACATCTCTATCTCCTACGACTCCCCCAGCTTGAATGCCGATACCCTCGACGATGTTGGTACCTATTCCATTAGCTACACCGTCAAGGCCCCCTGGACCAGCACCCCCACTGTGACCATTCGCCGAACGATTGTCGTGAAAGATTTGAACGAGTGCAGCCTCCGACCCACCGATGCGAAATGGAACAAATGGCAGCCACGCTGTCATAAGTGGGCGAAATGCTCCAACATCAACGGGGATAGACGTGCTCGTGCCGCCCTGGCACCATTGGAGATGGTGCAGAAGGCAACAGCACGTGTCTCAAGGAGGAAGGGAACTTTCCCCCTAGGAATGCGAAGAACGGCACTGGCTGCGTGGATGTGAAAGCACCTGTGTTGGTGGTGCCTTCGTTTGAGAAGACGTTTCAAACATGTAAATGTGAGGGGCTGGGAGGACCAGGTACGCCAGCGCCTCCTGGATGTGCTGCTCGTGGCTATGGCTAGGAGCTCAGGGAGTTGACCGTGGGGGGAGGGGGGGAGGGAAGGGGTTTGTTGTGTACGGACGGGTGGCCTTGTTTTGAGGCCTATGATGACTTGCCGGACGGCACGCGGCTGAATTTGACTCGGCGAGTGGTAATGGGACCAGACGTAGAAGAAGATGTAGAGAACCACACGGCGGTGAAGGCTGGGAAGAAAACGAAGTTTTTTGTGTTGCCTTTGAGTGTGGAGGATGATGCCGGTAACAAGGCACGCTCACAGTTGCGGTTTTCGGTGGAAGAGGTGTCCTTGTTCTCGCACACGTCTCTGCTGGGAAGGGGAGGAAAGAATAACAAGCCGAACTGGTCTCGCGCCCCCCCTTCAACTCCTCCTACACCTGTTGCTCCTTCTGTTTTGAAAGTAGCGAAAATGAGGAGGAGGGGGAGGACAACGACAGTGAGGAGGAGTTGCGGCAGGATGAGAAGAGGGAGAAAAGTAAGCTTGCGAAGCGCGACGTTGGTGCTGGTACGACTGCTGCCGCTGCTGCTGCCGCTGCTGTGTCAAGTCCTCCAGCTAATCGAACAAGCTGTGATAGCGACGCCGAGCCTAGGGGAGAAACAGAGGTCAATAAGGAGGAGGATTTTGATGGAGAAGCTGTGTTGTTGGTCATCCTCCTCATTTTGTGCAGTCTTGGGGCTTGGATTTACAGCAGCAGCAACAACTGCGGTGATGTGCTCGCTCCGGATGAAATAAGCGTGGGAGGGGGCGAAACAAGGGATGTGGGGGACGATGCGTTTGTGTACCAGGAGGGTCTTACTCCAAATAGTCGACGAAATAGATTTAGTTCTCCAGGAATGGGGTTAGGCGTATCCCCTCATGCATCACCGCAATCATACCGTGAGGGAGAGAGGTAGGGTGGTAGCGGGGGAGGGAGGGATGGGAGACTGAAAATGAACTATGAAATGAACCGTCGAGAGAGGCAGAAAGGTAATAAGGACCGCACTCGCAGAGGAAATGTCAGTACACCTAAAAAGAGGGGGAGAGAGGGCATACATACACACATGCACACAGAAAGAGAGATCACGTAAATTTCTGGTCGAAACTTGGACCAAGGCATATTGCATAACGCGCAGAGGCGACTGAGACCGACAGAATAAGGGGGAGAGTTGTTTGTTAGACGAGTGCACGTAGAAGTCAGTGATCGCTCACCGCAGTAATCCCGCGCACGCGTGCAGCCATTACGTATAAAAATGAGAAGAGAAATAGATGTATATCTAAACCGTACGAGAGCACATAAGAGACAACCCTCGTTGTGAGTCAACCGGATACCAAGCAAGTGGTTTGCAGAGCCCACTTCACCGAGAAAACATTAAGAAACAATGCCGAGTGGCATGCGGACCTCCTCTCATATTCATTCCGTCGCTCCTTCTCTTCTTCTTTCTATCTCAACTCTCTCATCAGCTACATAAACAGACAGACCACCCATGGCCGTTGACATTAAGACAAACGCCCTCTCCTTCCTCCTGTTCTCTTACTCCGCCGCCTTCTTGAGCGTCGTCATAATCCCACCCAATTCCACAGGAGGCTTCTCCAATGCGGCCCGCTTCTCGTTCACCCGCTCCGTCAGACTCGCTTCCAGCGAGACGTACTTGTACCCCACCCATGTGCCCACTATCATGAACAAGGGGTAGTCCCACGGCTCTGTTTTGTTCGAAAGAAGGGGAGGGAAAGGAGTTGAGGAGCAGAATATATTTTGGTGAATCATCTGGATTCTTGGGTGTTGGCAATCACGCAATGCTATGTTTCTTGAAGGTGAGGGCATGCATGTAGTCGCTTCATGAGACCCGCGGGTGGGCTAGGGATGTCCACCATTCCTACCAACCCTTTCTCGCTCTGAAATCCGCTTGCAGCCCACATGCTACTCGTCTTTTTCTACCAAAGGGGGTGTTCTTTAATCTGGTGCAGGGCTACGCGTGCGGCTACTAGGGCGTACCCAGAAGTCCTTCGCTTTCCTGCCTGACTTGGCTCCTCTCCTGTAGCTTTCTCCCACCCGATCCCACGCCCCCACTCCATCAACTACCAACTATTTACCTCGTCGAAGTGGTATCTTGCGCATGCTGTTGCTGGCCATCTTGACGAAGATGCCCAAGGAGGCCCCGAAAAGGCCCGCCCCCATCGTCATGGTTGCCTGGTCGAGGGAGGGAAAGAGAAAGAGATGGATGAGGCACTTGCTGACCGAATTCTACCATGACAACAAGACAAAACCCCGCCAATCCCACCAAGCATGCCTTTCGATTGTGTTCCGCTTGTTGGCATGGGCTGCTTCGCATGCTCCCAGAGCTGTGGGTTTTTGGAATGGTATCATCACGATCGATCGAGGACTTTAATTGTGTTTCTCGTTCCCTATTATACCTCATTGGGGCCTTCTGGGCCTTCCAGGGGCATTCTTCGGATTTGTACACAGCCATTTCCAATCATAGGTTGAAAATCTGTTACTTAACTTTACAGCTTAGGCGTAATAATGATAATTATTGGTCATGGAAAAAGTGTGCTCGAGCCTCGAGCCTCGAGAACCGGTTTGGCCACGATCCGAGCCGCAAGAGTCGGCCTCCAACAGCAACAAACTTACACAAGTAAAATCACGTCAGGACGTACAAAATAGCACTCTCAATCTTCAAATGTTATCCATTGCTTTTGTTCTTTGTATCCCCCTCTTTCACCCTTCCACACTTCACTGCTTCTTACATCACCTTCCTCTAATCTTCCATATTCCCTCCCACACTACGCTCCTTCTTTACTCCTCATCAGTGAACACCTGCCCATGAGAAAATCCTCCCCCCAAAACCTGCCTCTCCTCCACATATCTCCGTGAATCCTTCAGCACTTCCTGCAACGCAGCGGGCACCGCCTCCAGATCCCCCACCGCCTCCTCCACCTTCTCCATGTCAAAGACAGCCTCCGTCCCGGGAATCGCCCTATTCACCCCCTTCTCCTCCAACTTCAAAAACGTCTGCAAACTCCCCCTCAAATAACTCAATCCCGCCCTCACCCACTCCTTTCCCTTTTCCTCCTCCGATCCCAACCCCTCTGCCAAGACCTTGCATAACCCCTCCACCAGCTCCAAAACCAAATCCTGCGCATTTTCAACTGCCACCACTCCATGCTCCATCGTCTCCTCCCCCGCCAATTGCCTCGCCCGTGCCTCCTCACCCTGTTCAGCCACAGGTGGATGAGGTCCCAATGCCCTCTTAATCAACTCACCGTACACGGCGACCGATTCCAAAGACCTGTCGATGGCGTCCGAAAACAAATCACAGTACAACCCATCCCTGCCATACCTCCTTGCCACCTCCGGCCTCACCAACCACCCCATGACATTAACCGGCAACACCATATGCATCCTCATCACGGCATTCAACGCCAACAGCAACATCTGTGGCGACCCAACCCAAACCTCCGAAAAGGCCTCCACCATCCTAAGCTGGTGCTCGTCCGCTTCAAACAATACCCTGAACCAGCCCAAGCACTTTTCAAGCAACGCCGGCAAGTGTGCCACCGTGTCGTCGCTAATCCTCGACAAGGCATGCGTCACCAACGTCACTCTCCAATACGGATCCCTCGCCGCAAGCTCTGCAGGAGGATTGGCGACATTATCGAGCCAGTCTTGTACCTCGCTCGGAGAGATCTCTCCCTGTAGCACAGCCCGAAAGTGACGTACCAGCTCCTTCAAGATACGAGTCGGGGGCGAATCTGTCTCCACGTTCTCCTCCACCGCCGCCTCACGCGGGAGGTACGGCGACAGGGAGTAAGGGTCCCCGGGCACATACGCATGCAGGGAGGAAGGGACGTGCTCCTTCACCTTTGCCACATAAGTCTGCCTCGCTGCCACGTCCAACACCCGTCTCAAGAAAAACTGCTGTGGGCTATCTTCCCCTCCCTCCTCCCCCTCCTGCTCCGCAAGCAGCCCCGCCCACGCATCCCAGTAGGGGAAGACAAACGAGGTGTTGGTTAAGTGGGCGCCAAACCAATCCGCCAGCTGCACGATTGCCCCGTGATCTAGCACGTCCAAATTGTCTTGAAACAATAAATGCAGCCCTAATGCCAAGGAGCCGGCCGCCTTGGGCGTCTGGACCACTTGAAGCAACAACCGATGGAGGTACGCCAAGTCACGTCCTGGACGCTGCAGCAGCCACAGGAGCAAGGCCTCGGCAACGAGGTGCTCCGTGGCAACATCGGGAGGGGCAAGGTAAGAGATAGAATAAAGCTGTTCGACTTCAGCGACAAAGGAGCCTCGCTTGTTCCCTGCTTCATTGACAAATGGGCGGAAGGTCACAAGGCTGTCCTTGAGGTACTCTCGGAGGACCCAGCGCTCGATTTCACCGAGGGCAGCAACGGAGGCGGCTTGTCCGCCGCTCTCTGCATCGAAAAGATCGAATTCCGCGAAGCAGGGGTGGAGGGGGAGGGGGAAGGCGCCTGCGGCTAAGGCGGGGGGGTCAGGGTCTGGCAGAACGATGATGGGGATGGTGTGTCGGATGCCTTGGGCGAGATCGTCTTTGACGCTCCTCCACGGCTTGACTATGGAGTTGATTTCAATGGATTCTTGAGCTTCGTCCAGGGTGGCAGCCAGGGCCTTCGCTACCCCCAGAGCCGTTTGAATCGAATCTTGCGCCGGCTCTGACTCGTCATCTTTCTCCTCATCCTCGTCGTCCAAGCCAGCCTCAAGCACGCACCGCACGCCCTGTTTTTTGAACAAAGGCACACGTCGATCTCCATAACCAAAAGCCGTCTCCAATAGTGCAGGTAATCCATCAGGCCACTCCTTCGCCAAGGCATCCCACACCCACGGCAACACCGAGACAACCAAGTACAAGTACAAATCTTTCCTCGCCGGCGGAACAGTTTCATCGGGCTCATTCAAAGGCCCCAGCAACGTTGTCAGGAGCTCACCTAGGCTTCCCTCTCCATCTGCCTTGACCACACGCGCGTTGACCAACTCGGCCAGAAAGCGCAACACCAGCTTGGCGTTCACCCACCGACCCTGCCGAATCATCGCGTCCAACCGCACCGCACCGCCCTTAACTACCTTTGCCCCGAACTCCTCGTCGCGTGCATTAAGCAACCCCACCAGGGTGGCGTACACAGGGGTTTGTAACGACAATTGTCCCGCAGCCGTCAAGACAAAGTCAGCGACAAAGTCCCCAAAAGTTGCCAGCTCGTCCCCCAACGCCCCCGCCAACCCCTCGACGTTCTCTTCCAGACTCGAAAGTGATGTGCTTATGTGGTGGAAGTCCCCGACACGCACCAAGAGTGCTTTCATCTGCGCCTTGATCTCGTCCTCCTTGGTCTTGGGCTTCTTGGCCGGCGGCCCCCTGTCTCCCCCTCGACGGTCTTGGTGCCGTCCACCACCGCCGCTACGATAGCGCCCACCACCCCCACTTCCGCCATAGTGCCCACCTCTACCTCCTCCACCGCCGCCCTGGTAGTCGTCCCCACGGTAACGTTTGCGGTCGCCGCCTCCTCCTTGATACCCGCCTCTTCCGCCTCCCTGCGGTGGTCCGTAGTTTCCGCCGCCGTAGTGGCTCATGCTAGTGCTGGCGGTGCTGTTGCTGCTGCTGCTGCAAGCTTCAGCTTGGCTTATGATGGTACTAGCTTTCTATTGTTGTTGTGGTTGTGGGGGACGGGAGAGTCTGGTGAATGGTGTGGTGGTGGAGAGGGGAGGAGGAGATGGCGATATTGTAATCATCGGTCTTCGCTGCATCATCGGCACTCGCTCGAGAAAATCGCTCGAGAATCATCGAAGCGAACGCCAGCACGTTTTAGAAGCTTGATTGATCACCACTCTAAATGCACGCACCACTTGTAGGACAAGCACAAGGACAAGCACAAGGGCCGCCGGCTTGTTGTGTCCGGGCGAGCGCGCGCGTGTTTTACATCCACCACTTATGAGCATGATGAATCCATCCTTGGTCATCCTCTTCCTAGCCCTCAGTAGCACCACCATGACGGCTGCAGTCCGAGAAGAATCAACAGCAGCGGCACCGCCTGGCAGCTTTCGACTTCTCAACCGCGTTGACATGCCGCTAGTGGGATTTGGCACTGCAGGGTTGGGAGATCTCCAAGAATCAGCTCCACTCTACGCCCTCATGTTGGGGTTCCGAGTAAGTTTGCAGTGAATGAGGGGGAAGGGGCGAGGGAGGGAGGATGGAGGACATGAAATGAAGCTTGAGAAATTAAGGGCATATCTTTGACTATCCTCATCCTCCCTTCTTCTCCTTTCCGCCTACTCCCTGAACACAGCACATCGATACTGCCCAAGCTACTGAATGGTACAACGAGGCAGCCATCTCCAAAAGCATCGCAGCCTCCATGCTTCCACGAAAAGATATCTTCCTCGTCACCAAGGTTCACCCACGCAATTTTGGGTACGAGCAAACACTCATCTCTTTCGAAGATCCTGATACCGTAATGACTTCCCTTGGGCAGCTCCGCACGGATTACGTCGACCTCTTGCTCCTTCACACCTCTGATTGCTCAGACTGGACCGGTCTCTGTCAGCCTGACCCAGAACGTGGCACCTTTTTTGACGCCTGGCGGGCATTGGAAAAGCTGTACGAATTGGAAAAGGTCCGCGCGATTGGCGTGTCTAATTTTAATGTTAGCCAGCTGGAGGCTTTGTCGGCAACAGCAAGAGTGCCCGTGCATGTGGTGCAGAATCATATGGACCCTCTCCGACAGGACAGGGAGGTGCGTGCTTGGTGTAAGGCTCGTGGGGTGTTGTACACGAGTTACTCGACTCTAGGGTCTCAATGGCAGCACCAGTCTTCTGCTCAAGGAGAAAGAAAAGGAGGAAAGAACCCTGTCCTGTCTCACCCAGTGGTCCAACGGCTGGCGAAACGGCACAATATTAGCGCGGCCTTGCTGGTCCTGACCTGGGCATTACAGGAGGGAGTAGCGGTCATTCCCCGCTCGACACAAGTGGAGCATATAGAAGAGTTGGCCCGTTTGTTGCCTAAGCATGAAGGAGGGCTGGGGGTAGTGTTGAGTGAGGGGGAGATGGAGGAGATGCGGGGGCTGGATGGGGAGGAGCCCTGGAAGGTGCAGACGGACGAATTATAGTCTTACGTTAAGTGTGGAAATGTATTTTTGGCAGTTGCGTATGAAAAGGGAGGGGTGAGAAAGAAAACGTAGATGTGTGGAGTTTCTTGCTGTTGCTTTTCTTGCTCCTTTTGTCGTTTTCTTGTCTCTTGCCCCTTCTTTTTATACCACTACTTCTTCTTCCTTTCCAAAAAGGTTGCTTTTGATTTGCATGAGTCCTTTGGTGTGATGTGGTGCGGGCACCACGTCGTCATCATCTATTCCGATGCATGCAGAATAAATGACGTGAACAACCAGATTATGAAAACACACAGAGACACATGTAGCGAGTCATCGACAGGCATAACATTCACACAAACACTAAAGTGAACCACCAGATGATCATCACAATACTCAGACACAGATAGCGTGTCATCGACAGGCACAACACACACATACACTTAAGTTAACGATAAGGTCATCACAACACACTGAGACAGAAAGCGAGTCATCGACAGGCACAACACACACACGCACACTAAAAACACCCAGACGCTCGCGCAATTTTCTCATTTTCTAATTCTCGGTCAGAGACACACAGAGTTACGCACACGTACACACACACTCGTCAAGCACCACAGGCATATAGATTACCGCTACTCACTCACTATCTAGGGGCTATTAGTACATTTTTAATAAAACTCGGCGCCCTCTATATTTTGTTATCTGCTTCCTTCCCTCATTCACTCCCTGCCCCCCCTGCTGGTCCCTCTCATCGTTGTCATTCCGCTCCGTCTCCTTCATTCGTTGCTAAAATTGCGCTGTTCCTGAAAAATCAGGAAGAGATGAGGAGGTCGAAGGAGAATGCAACTGTGACAAGGGCGGGGGCTCTACTACCCCTTCGTGCTTCAGCGTGTCCCTCCCCAAGCCCAAACCATTTTCTTCACCTCCACTCCCTCCCTCCCTGGAGCCCCAAACCGATATTCCCTGCTCGCTGCTACTGCTGCTACTGGTGCTGCTGTTATCGTCTTGGCAGTTTTCTTCTTCTGTTTGCCCCCCATCAGGGTCACCGATTCACTCCCGCTTCTTATCCGAGGAAGAGGAGGAGGGTGGGCTCACCATGTTCTTGCCCCCGAAAGCAAGGTGCTGCGTGCCTGCCATCAATAACGAGCCGCCGATGATGTTGCCAATCGTGACGGGCACCTATGAGGTAAAAAAGGTGGAGAAAAGGTAGGCGCGGCGGGAGAAAGGGAGGGAAACGGAAGTTGAATAGGTAAGTAGATCGAGGGACGTAATGAGAAGGCGAATAAATACTCACCAGGTTCTTGAAGAAGAACTTGAGAAAGCTCGTGCGCGAGCTCTTCTGTAACGCCCCAAATGGTCCCACAAACATATTGGCAATCGAATGCTCAAAACCGAGCGCCGCAAAAATCGTGATGATCATCAGAATCGCCACCGCCTTGGACACCAAATCAGCCGCGGCAGTGGAGCACCACACGGCGCTGCAGACCAGCCAGTTACACACAATGCCCCTCGCAACCGCCACACCAAACGGCAGGGAAGCCTTTGCATCTGCCACCGCCGTAAAGGTGCCCGCAGCTTGCGAAAAGACTCCGGCATAATTGCATAGGATGGCGAGGAAAGACGCCCCCAACAGGTTACCCAGGTAAGAGCATCCCCACGATTTGGCCAGCTGCTGTCGCGAGACTTTACCTTCGAAAAATGCAGTGCCGACAATCGCGGTATTCCCGGTAAACAGCTCCGAGCCTGTGGCTACAACCAGGAGGAGGGAGCACGGGAGGCCGACAATACCAAACAGGACTTTGGCGAGCGCTGGGTTTTGCTCTTGGAGCAGAGGCACCCCACCCAGAGTCGCCACGGCCATGGCAGCGCCGATTCCGACCTGCATTCCCGCGACGAGGCCGAGCAACAATATCTTACTGGCCGGTTGGTTGGCTTTCTTGATACCAAGGGTGAGGACGGTCTTGTAGGCTTCAGCGGGGGCTTTCATGAGGGGCTGGACGACAATGGACGAATCGCTCCCACCGCGGACCTTGGTCAGGAGACGGCGAGCCGGTGGGGGTACGCTCATCGTTTGCTTTTTTGTGTTTGTGCTGGGAAAGAAGGAAGCCGAGGTGGAGGCTGATGCCATGCACATGGCGAGCGCTGTCGGGAGGATTGTGGGATGGAGTGAGGATCATGAGCATCGTCCTAGCCCAGAGATTAAGGCAAATATGTCAGATACATGCCCTAACTTAAAGGTCGGCATACGTACCGAGGCAGGTCGTGAACTTCATGATGTTGTTCGAGATGGGCTCTGTGGGGCGCGGTATTAGATGCGAAGAATTGATGGACCACTTGACTTGGCAGATGCACCAGAAAGGGCGGCCTGCGTATATATATGGATATAATGGAGCGTGAGATTGCCAGCTTTCAGTCAGTTGACAAAAAGCCAAGCACATTGAGTTGCCTCAATCACAACAGGAGGGCCAAAACCAAAAGGGAGCTGCGACGACGTGCTGTCGTGACGACCACCATCATCCATCATCGCGGATACTTTTTAGGTTAAAAAAAATAAAATAAAATGATAAACAACAAGACAAGAAAAGTCAAATGGCAACATTTTCCGGAATCGATGGGTCTCTGAAGCTTTCAACTTCCTGGCTGGTGGCAGCAAGCAGAGCATTTTCAACTACGTCAAAGCTCCGTACTCGTAAAGCGACCTTCGCTTTTCATTTCTACGTCGAACAAGGCAACCTTAATTTGCGCTCGGGCATATTTTTGTACATATTACATCTACATTCGAGCCCGACATGCATATAATCATGAAATTGGTAATCTCACAGGGCATATCTTGTATCAAGAACTGCAAACAATCGTCGGCACGATTATAATTCCTTTCTTTTGGTACCTTGCATAGGGCATTTGGTGTGGGCTACATGCATTGCTTGGTGCCGAGCGCATAACGACGGATCCAGATCCTTGAGCGCTGTGGTAAAAGGTCTCTGTTGCGTCGTACAGAAATCAGAAAAACTCCCAGTCATGATATGACGAGGCTGGTATAGACACACTTACTCTTCTTTTTCCACGAACCATCACCGCCCGACTCATTTTCTTTCCTGCGTGGTCAATATAATTTCACAGAATACGCCCTTCATGTACACTGTCCATATATCCTCCCTTCTCCCTCAAGCTTACACTACCGAGCTTCCGCGCTATTTCTGTTTAAAACACCCCGTATCATGTTTTTTTTATACATGTAACATTATGTGCCTATCCGAAAATTTTAAGTCCTCCCTTCTTCTTGACACTCACACTCTTGATCTAACCCGTCGAGACACATAAGCCATCTCGACCCCCCCCTTCATCCTTCAGCCTGCCTCCTGTCCGTCACATTACTACAGCCAACCGGAAAAACTCAAAGGTTGAAGCGCTCCCGCTTCTCCATTATTCCCTCCCTCTCTCGGCCAAGGCAATATTATTTCACCAGGTTCCCAACAGGTCTCTGATTTCTCCACTTAGGCACGGACACAAACCACTGGTACAAAAATAGAACCTATTCCTTATTCTAGGTTTTCCTCCAAAATATCTACACCATAGACAGAGCTTGGCCTTTCTCTTCTTCAACTTCCCTCCGCTCCTTGCCACCTTCCCTCCCCCCTTCAGGCCTTCTCAATGAAGTACATCCAATCCCCCACCTTCGGGGAGAAACTTTCCCCATCCCCGATTTTCGGCAAGGAGGTCAACGCGTCAAACTCCACCGAGACGGGCAAAATGGTGAACACCGGCTGCCCTCCCAAGCGGCGGGTAATGCGATCAGGCACGCCATATCTGTTCTGGATATGGTTTGTTCCCGCCAAGACGATCATCCGCGAACCGGCATTGGCCTCCAGGACTTGCACGGCGCTTTCGGCCATATATTCGTCCCACAGCGTTTGGGCTTCGTAGAGTCGCTCCAATGCCTCCTCGGGGATCCCGCCCCCGTTGCTGCCCCCGCCGTGGAAACGCGAAAAGTACCGCATCGTCGCCAGGAAGTCCTCGCGGTGGGCAACGTTGCTGTGTGAGTGTGGGTGGATGGGTATGAATGAGATGAAGGGAGGGCAGGGTGAAATGATTGGGCTTGCTGGGAGTAGTAAGACAATAGCATGGGACACACGATTCAACCCTCCAATCCTTTCCTAATGCATTCCCTCTCTCCCTCCTCCCTCCATTATGTACCTCAAATCCACCACCGCCGGCAACCGCCGTCGCAGATCCTCAGGGATGTGCTCCAAACCCAACTGCCTCACCACTTGTACCACCGGCTGAGGTACATTAAGGCCGCAGAGACGAATGCCATTCGCTTTTGCATACTGAAAAATTTTCGCATAATACGCCATTTTGTGCCCCCAGGTCTTATCCCATTTCGTGTCCTCCTTCAGCGAGGCCAGCGTGCCTTTCCCGAAGACGTACTCATCCAGAATCGGCTGATGTTGTCGATAGAACATCTCCAGACCCACGGTCAAACCCGCAGCACCTCGGCGTTTGTGGACGGCTTGCAAGATGGAGTACTCGGCGTAGTGCTGGAGCCCATCATTGTGAACCTCCCCAATACAAACCACCCGCTGGTCCAGAGCCTTGTTGTGCATTAAGCGATTAATCTCGGCCGGCAAGAACGAGCGCCGCTTCGTGTCGAAGATGCGTTCGGACAAAATGGGACGCCGCACGACCATGTCAGCTTCAGCCTGGACGGACTTAACTGTAATGCCTGCCCCAGTGATTCCTGCCGCACCCAAGCCAGCGAGGCCCACACCCTTGAACAGGTCCGAGCGTGAGACGGCGGTCAAGGGAGAGGGGGAGTCCGGCTTCAGGGCCATTTTGAGGTAGGACGAGGCAGGCAGGGTGAAGGCCAATGCCAGGGGCGTGTGCCACAAGAGGAGCAGTAGCATGGCCTGCAGCAGATAGGAGGTAGGCATAGTGGAAGGCTTTTGACAGCGGCGAAGGCGTTGCGAGCCTGGCAGACCCATTGTAGTTGTAAGGGCGAAACAGTGGCCTTTGTTCAACAAAATTACAGGTGGAGTGGTGAGTGCGTGGGTGAAGTCTGTCAAACATGGACGGGGGAAGTTGTCAGGCATCTGCTTTGTCAAGGCGCGTGGCCCGGGCACGCGTAAAAAATGAGGAGAGGTTTTAAGGTTTCAAGACTGCCAGCCAAGGGAGAGGATAGCTTTAAAAAAAAATACGCCAAGAATTGCAATGCTTATAAGTGATTCTGCACTGTGGTGGTGGTGGATTTGTCCACAAGCATGTTCACACAGACAGTGTCTGCTTATCGCCCCTTCGGATGGAAAGTGATGGGACTTTTTTTGGGAAGCTTTACGATGCGCGAAGGTCTGTGTCACATATGTCATCATGAGCAATTCGTATCAAGCTCCCACCAGTCCATGGCCATTGCGAGCTGTATCTTTTCTCATGCATTTCTCCTCCTCTGGTTCTTGGCATGCTTGAGACAGACAAGTTATGTGTGACCATGGCAGGAGGAGTGAGGCAATACTTGCCGCGAGCAACTGCTGGAGCATGTCATGAGATCGACAACCCTGCCTTCCTCTGACTCGCCTCCCCACCCCATCCCCATTCTCCGCACACAGTTTGACTTGACGCTGTGGACGCCAGAAAGCATCGTCTCGAACACCTTTCCAGCAGTGCCCGCCACAACCTAATCGTCCCGCGGCAAGCCCCAGTCGTATCTCCCATCTCCCTTCTCCCAGCCCACGACTCCCTCTCCACCACCCCCGGCCCCCCCAAAGTAAACATGAGCGGTCCTTTTGTACGGATGCTAGTCAACATCGCCGTCATGTCTGCATCCGTCTTTTCCCGTGCATTTGTGGCAGCATATCATCAGGCCTTGCAAAATGCCAAGCAAGGTGGGGGCACGGCCGCCAAGGCCGCCTCCCGGACTTATGGAGGGATGGCCCCGGACGAAGCCCTCAAGGTCCTGAATTTGCAAAAGACAGATATGAAAAACCCAGCACGATTGATCGAGCAATTTGACAAGTACTTTATGCAGAATGAGCCGGGTAAGGGGGGATCGTTTTATTTGCAGTCAAAGGTGTATCGGGCGAAAGAGTGCTTGGAGAAGGCGATCGAGGAAGAGCGGGGGAAGGCCGCCAAGGCCAAAGCGGAAGCAGATGATGCCCGGAAAGCAAACAAAAGTAAAGTGGGAGGGAAGTCACCATGAGGAGATGCAGAGAAGGATAGAAGGGTAGTCGAGGTAAAAGAAACGGCAAATGTATAAATAAAATTTTGAATTTTCTGACCACGGAGGAAAAATTGCCACTTTTGCTTCGAGATTCCCTCTCTGCTTTGATGTACACATGTGCTTATGGGTGGATGTGTGGTTGCGCGCCCACATACATAGGGGAATGGACCAAACTGCGCCGTAAAGAGAGAGAGAGAGAGAGAGAGAGAGAGAGAGAGAGAGAGACAATCGTGTCAAATCACTCGTTACCATTTTGTTTGTTTCGTTCTTTCTCCTTTTCCTCAACGCGCGCAGAGTGCGTGCAGCGTATCATTCGCGCACGTGTGTGGCTGTGCACTTTCTGTGTGTGTTGCACGAGCCTATCTCCTCTCCATTTGCGTCCCTCCTCTGTTCCAAAAAAACAATATTATAAACTAGAACGAACGGTCTTGATTTAGTTTATGCGGTTTGTCTCCTCTACTGCCGCGATCTCCCTCTCCCCCTTGGCAAAGCAGGAGGGATGAAAAGGAAGAGGGGACAAGTACCACGCGCACACTTTGTGAGGAGGACGACACAGTAACAGTAAAAACGAATGTGACGAACACACAGAGATACACACAGACACCAAATATACTAGCTCGGCCTCGCTCGTCACACACACTGCTTACTTACTTCACACAAGGGATCAAATTACACCTCGCGTTTCCCTTGTTTTCCATTCCCTTTAAAACAGTCCGAAAAATTTCTTCTTCCCCTTCTCCTCCGCCTCCAATTGTTTCAGCAATGTCGCCTCATCCGGCTTCACTGGTGCTGGCTTGGGCTTCGGGGCTGGGGTACTGAACATGTTCTTCTTGGGCGCCACCTTCTTCGCTCGCTCCAACACGATCTTCACTGAATTCCCCTGTCGAACCTTGATGGCCTGCATAATCATCCCTAATCCAGCCCCCCGCGCGCTCCAGCACTCGTCCCCAAATGTGGCGCTAATCATCGTCACCAGGTCACCCTTCTCGACCTTGCCCGACTATGTGGGGGGGGGGCGACGGTGAAAGAACACGGGAGACATGAGTGGAGGGATGGATGAGAAGTGTGAACATGTTTTGATACAATATTATTTCGGGCGATTTTTGGTAAAAGAATTACGTACCCGCGCAGCGTTTCCGGCGGGGGAAAGCTCCTTCACGTAGACGTTCCCCTTCTCGTCCTCCTCCAGGACAATGCCAAGAGGCTTCTGCAATTCCACTACGAGATCCATGGGACCAGGCTTGCGGGCCGCCCGGTTCTTGTTAAACTCGCTGCTGCCCCCGGACGCGAAAGTTGTCGTTGTCTTGGGTCTGGTAGGGAGAAATAGTAATGGAAGGGGAGACGTCATGAGGATTTCGTGCAACCAGGTTGAGACATGCGTCACTTTAGTCTACGTCGACGCTCAAAATTAGGACGCACCGATAGGTTCTTGAGATAGAGCTGCTGCTGCTGCTGCTGCTGCCCGGGAAGGGAAGGACAAAGGCGGAGGTCAGGCTCAGGAGAGCGGCGGCCAAGATGACGGTGGCACTGGAGAGCTTCATGACTAATACCTAGGCGCTGGGACAGTGGCTGTGCGAGTAATGACGTGGGTGGTGGGTGGGGACGGGTCAGAGCTGATGCAGTCTAGGGCGCGCTCTCATTGTCATGCAGTCAACACCAGGTCAGACGCAGAGAACGACATGTGTCGTATGGAGTGCGAGCCAGAGCGGTGGGGCACATTAAACCTCCTGTCCCGCTCCCTTGGTTGACCGTGTGCCTTGACAAGTACCCGTAACATTTGCCGGGCGAAGGCCAGATTGTCAGGCTGAAAGCAAAGGTTACGACCGCACAAGAATCAACTCATCAGAGCGGCATTGTCAGAATGGGATGCAGGTGCCCAGTTTTATCTTCAAGAGAGGCTCCTTTGCGCGAATGGCCATCGATTTGAAGGAGGGCGCTGCCTCGCCACTCTTTGGCCCTTCGCAGTTATCGTATCACTTCACTTCCTGCCCTCGCTTCACACACACTTTCACTGACCGTCATCCTCTTTCTGTCGGCCATTGTCGTGGAACACAGGCAGGCCTTGGGCAGGAGCTTTCCAAGGACTCGCGCTGCTTGTATCATCAGCTCACCAACGGTTACTGCCACACTTTGCTGCCACCCACTCATGGCGTGCACCCGAAGGGAGGTCGGCGCCTCAAGAAGACGAATGGCTGCCAATGGTGTCGTGATCTTGGCATGTATGATGGTACGTTGGTTGAGTGTATTTTGGGTGGGTGTTGGAGTCATGAGATAGGGGACGGAGAGGCCGTCTCAAGGAAAAGAGGCGCTGCCTCGAGGTTTGCCGATTGCCGAGGGTAGGTAATACTTGCACTCCTGATGAGAGCAATGGGGTACATCTGGACATCTTCTGGAGCAGCGTAGGGTGATTGCGAAGTATACAGGTGTCTTTGCATGTTTTGTTTGGCAGGTGTCGAACGGTGTACTTGACAGGAGGACGGAAGTAAAGGAGACAGGCAAACAGGCCCCATATTTCAATTAGAGGGGCCGTCCTCGTGAGAATTTCGACCTTACTGAGAGGAGATGGTTGTAAGCTAATGTCCTGCAGTCACCCGCCACATTCTCACACGAAATTATGCCTCCAACCAAATCCACAGGGCGTGAGTACAGCCTTCCTCCTCCCCTCTGCCCCTCTCTCCAGCAGCCGCAGCAGCAGCAGCAGAAGATGTCCACAGATCACCTTCTCCCTCTCCTCCTCCTCCGTCACCTGTTTGCGTGCCTCAGCCTTTGACAATCTAGGCATGCCCCAAATCAGACCACGCGGCGCCCGCGACGAACCCCAAGAAGAGGAAGCCGTTGTCATCACCGGAGGGGAACATGAGGTCTTTCCCACCCGGCCCGTCCCTGAGCTGATAACCCTCAACGCCTTTGGCCTCTTAATCGAGCCGACGGACGAAGTGGGATTGTTCTGCAGGGAGGTGTTCATGAAGCATTATGATTACAAGGTGCGTCTACCGCGGCCTGAGCTGTTCACGCAGACTTTCGATTTGGCTTATGAAGCCCGCCGGACCGAGTTTCCCAATTTTGGCGCGAATGCAGGGATATCGACGGAGGAATGGTGGGCACCCATTTTTTACAAGACTTTCTTGGACCTGGGATTCCCAAAGGAGGATTTGGATGAAGTCTTCGTGGGTGTATTTGAAGAGTTGTTTTATGAATCGTTGACTAGTGAGTGGGCGTGGGAACCAGTAGAGGACGTGTTGCCCATGTTGGACAAGTTGCAGGAGTGGCGCATGGCAGGTGGGCCGAAGTTAGGGGTGGTGTGTGATTACGATGAGCGTTTGTCGACAATATTGGAGAATCTTGACATGCTACACTACTTCGATGTGGTTGTCAATTCTAGAGAGGCGGGGGCAGGGAAGCCGGACAAGGCACCGTTCCTGTTGGCGATGGAGAAGGCGGAGGTAAAGGATCCGAAGAAAGTGATGCATTTGGGGTTGGATTTTGATCACGATGTGGTAGGGGCGGCCAAGGCGGGAATGGATAGTGTTTGGGTTGTTATGCCGGCTTATGACCAGTTGGAGCCAGAGCAGGAGGTGCAACAGCTGTCTTTCACCAAGATCGGGGATTTGGAAGCGGTGTTGTCGATGTATGAAAGGAGTGACCCGGAGAGATTGATTAGCACGACGTACAAGAATAAGAATAGGCAAGGGCATTTGCGGGTGCAGTATTAGGAGGGGAGGAGGAGGGGGAGGGAGGGACGGAAGGATAGAGACGGAGAAAGACATGATATAGTGCGACGGAGTGGCAACTCATTAATGATGGTAGAAAATTGAAAGAATGAGGGGGTGATGAATTCCAAGACTAATGGCAGGCTGGAAGGAGAAGAGAGTGGTATTGAGGCACGTAGATAAGTCTTTTGGGACGCATAAAAAATTGAAAAAGACAGTCGAGGAGCAAGAATGAAGAGGTGAACAGATCAGGAAATTTAAAGGAGATAGGAAAGGATTTTTTGTGGCAATGCATAGAATGGGAGGAAGAAAAAAAAAATAAGAAACTACCGATTTCAAATGGTGGCGGTTATATATTATATATCATGCTTACATTTTCTTGTACATATATCTTTGACTAAATGTCTTTAACCCTCAAATATCGCGTACTTCATACATTTAGAATGATCGAGTTGCGGAAGGTGGTGTGGATCGGCGGCCTGATGGTCTTCCCTCTGCTCCCGGAGGAGTTCCAGTCGCCCGAGCGTCCACCTCACCCACTGCCTGGCTGTTGTTAGGTGGCAACACCCAAAATCCTTCCCCTCCCGAACGCTGTCCACCTCTAGCCAATTGGTCTCTCGTCGCCATAGCTTTTTGACGCCGTTGAAAAGCTTCGTCTGCTGCCCGCTGCCCCGGCGGTACGACTCGCTCCATGCCCGAGACGACGTGCTCTAGGGAATTGCGCGTGGCCGTCGCAGAACCAATAAAGCTTCCTAGCGCGCTGGTCGCCAGGGCAATGAAGACATGGTGTTTAGTGGTCCGCCACGTGGCCGGCATGTAGCGCTTGAATATTGGAAACCCTCCTGCTCCAATGATCAATCCAAATCCCAGGCCGCGCATGGACCCAGCCATGACGTCGATTCGTACTCGAGCCGCCTTTTGCAGCGTTTCCTTGGACGGCCGGTCCTCCCCATTGGAGCCCAGACCAGGAGGCATGGGTAGTCGATTCATGAGCTTGTGTTGTGTGTGTTGTGTGATGTCTGTGGTAGCGTTGTTGCGGGCGTTAGGTGGGTGGGGAGGTTGACTGAGTTAGTTTGCCCGAGATTTAAGTCTTATGATGGCATCATGCTGGAGACTCCATATGCCTGAGATTTACGACAAGGTATGCAAGAGAGATGGGCTACACTCTATTCAAATGACAAGGATTGGATTGAAGCTCAAGGGAAACAGCAAGGAGTGCGGCTGGGCTGGGTATTTGCCCGCGCGCCCTCCCACCCTCTCGCCCTCCCTCCCTTCATTCCTCCTCCTAGCGTTCTTGATTCCTTGCAAATATAGGGAGGGATTTCGTCAGCGCATAGAGGGAAAGCAGCTAATCGCCAGTAGGAAAGGTAAGTTTAAAACAATGACTATGTTTATGTGTCCGTTGATTTCTTTTATTTGATTGGTGGGTGTGATATCTTCCGTACCCTCATCCAAACAAGCAAATACCCTTCGGTCTCCCCACATGCTCTACTTGGACCTTTGCTTCTGATACGCATGATGCAACGTCTCAAGGAATGCATCGTCTTCTATTAACGCCAACAAAGCCTCCTTAAGCTGTTGCTTGTTCAAAGCTCCGGCAGCCGCCGTCGCTCCCCTTCCATTGCTGGTGCTACTGCTACTGCTCGGTCTTACCATTTCCAACGGGTTCAGCAATGCAGAACTTCCACTCGCGCTGGTACTCATGCTCCCACTACGCATCGATCGTCCCCCATCCATCGTCGCTGCTGTTGTAGTTTTGGTAACCCCTGTGCCTGCTCTTGATCTGAGGAGCATGTCCATCACTGTAGGAGGGGAGGTAGCCGCCGGTCGTTTCGCGGCACCTGCAGTCGTAGAGACATCTCCCGCTCCGCTGCTGTTGCTGCTACTGCTGCTACTGCTGTTACTTTTACTGCTGCTGCTAGCGTCGCCACCGATGTTGGCTGCTTTCACGAGCATCTCCTCGATACTAATAGGCTTCTTCATCGTCGTCGCCGTCCTCCCTCCAACGCTGATGCTGGTGCTGGTGCTCATGCTTGTACTGGTGCTGGTATTTCTCACCACACTGTCATCCATTCGATCCTGCTCCTCCACTGTCGGTGCCGGAGGCAACGCCGCGGACTTGAGCAAAAGCTCTCGCTGTTGTGCTGGCTGCTGCTCCCCCTGAGGCTGGTTAGCCGCGGACTCGAGTCGGAGGACTTTCCGCAAGCATCCGGCAATGTGCCCTCTATCCTTCTCGTTGTGAAACCATATGGCCAGCGTCTCGGTGTTACCTTTGATAGAAAGGCCCTTCGTGCGATATAGGAGGTACGGGGACATATCTTCGAAGGTGAAGCTGCCAGTGAGGTCTTCTTCAAGGTCTTTAGGGTTGATCCGGTTTAGAACAACAAGGCGGAAACGCACGCCGTAGCTGCGTTTGACGACAAAGAGAGAACCTTCAATCTGTAGAATTTATGGGAGGGAGTAACGTAGGGAAAAAATGCGTGAGAGGGGTGATAAGACAGAAGAGTCCGAGGACATGTGGCGGATGGCGGATCGATGAGGTACACACAAGCGGATAAATGAGTACACGCACACAAGCCTCACACGCAACGTTAAAACTGGCCCACAACATACCAAACCATCAGCAGTATATTTCAAGTGTGACATTTTGTTGTTCTCCCCACTTGAATTTCCTGCCTTGCCAAAAGCAAACAGCTTACCTCCTTGCGCTCCCATTGCTTGGTGACGGGCTCAAATACGTAAATCACCACATAGGTCGCCGTGGCTAGAATCTCGGAGACGGCATCGTCCCGCCTCTGTAAGATCATGAGATTTGCTGCCTGAACTTGCTGTGGCGTCCGCTTGACCAGACCTCCGCCTTCGGTCGCCATGACTGGACGTCTGTGTGGGGAGGGGGTGGGGTGAAGGGATGTGTGGGATTGGTGTGACAGAGATGACTGATGCGATAAACGGAATAATGCCGCTTGCCTTGCGCATGCCGTCACCTTAAACACGCTCGTACGGTTGCTCGATTTCGGTCGCGTGCAGGTGTTGACGGTGCTTAGCTAAATGGAGCGTGGGGTACAGAGTCCTCCTTGTGATGACTGGGGTGTAGACGCTAGATCGAAGAGACAGAAAGCAGCGCCGGGTTTGCAGCAGCTAACTCCCCGTCCACTTTCTACGTGAGATGCTCCTGTGCGTGTGCACGTAGATATAATCGCGTGTGTGGCTTGCATCCCGAGGTCAAACGAAGCGCTCGCATCATCAATCCAAGCTCTTATTCTTCCACGCCCCTATCCTGCATCCGGCGCGTTCAGAACTTGCATTTTCCCCCCACATATCGTCATGCCATAGCTTGACGAGTCGTTGCACGAGGATTTGGACGTATTTGACTGGTGCACGTGACACGCGATTGTTATAAAGAATCTTTGTTCTTCTATTTTCAGTCTCTTCAGCCACACCCGCATCCCACACTCCTTCCCCACAGCTTCCTCACAAATAATATAGCAAACTCTCTCCAAAATGATGGAGGAAGGTCGGTTTGATCCGCTTCTCCTCAACATTGCTCAGCAATGTCAAGGTATCGACGAACTGCTGGAGGTCTTCTTGTCGTTTTTGCGGCGCAAGACTGATTTTTATACAGGCGCCACGGCCGACAAGGTGGAGGAAACAGTGCGGTACGCCGTACGAAAGCAAATGGCCCTGGTGGAACGCACCATGCAGGAGCAACGCCAAGCCCGCGAGGCTGAGGAGAAGCGGCGCCAGGATCGCTTGCGTGCTACCAAGCTGAAGGAAGCGGAGGAGCAGAAGGCTATGAAGAATGCGGCAGCAACGACCTCTTCCTCCTCGTCTTTGGTGGAGGTGGGATCGGACGGAACGTTTGATGTTTCTTCTTTTGCAGCAGCAGCGCCTATCGAGAAGAAGGCAAACTCCAAGAAGGCTGAGGACAACCCTGAGAATGTGGAGGAGGGAGAGGAGGCAGAAGTCAAGGAAGCTCCTCCGGGGAACGGCGGGACCACGGAGCACTACGTCTGGACGCAGCAGCTGGCAGAGGTGACGGTAAATGTGCCCGTGCCAGTCGGAACGCGCTCTCGTGATTTGGTGGTGGACATCGGGAAGAAACGTTTGCGGGTTGGGTTGAAAGGACAGCCTCCGATGGTGGATGGGGAGTTGCACAAGCCTGTGAAGGTGGATGATTCGTTTTGGACCGTTGAGGATGGCCGGGAGGTGGTGGTGAATCTGCAGAAGGAGAACGGGATGGAGTGGTGGAAGTGCGTAGTGGTGGGTGATCCTGAAATCGATACCAGTAAAGTGAATCCTGAGAACTCCAAGCTGAGTGACCTGGACGCCGAGACGAGACAGACGGTGGAGAAGATGATGTTTGATCAGCGGCAGAAGCAGATGGGGCTCCCCACGTCGGAAGAGTTGAAGAAGAGGGAGATGCTGGAAAAATTTATGAAACAACACCCGGAGATGGATTTTAGTGGGGCGTCGATAAAGTGAGGGTGGCGGGAGGGAAGGAGGGGAAAAGGGAGGGAGGGAGGGAGGGAGGGAGGGAGGGAGGGAGGGAAGGGGAGGGTGGACGAAGAGGGAGGAGACACGGAAGATAGAATAGTGATGATCGGGAGGCCTCTGTTGAAGAATCTTGGCTTGCGTCTCTTCGTTCTCTGTTTTTCTATTTTCGACGTCATCCTCGATGTACGCATTGTCGGTCAGCTGGGATGTGCTGGTTTTCGCTGCTGCTGCTGCTTCTGCTGCTGTTTTTTTTAATTCTATGTTTTCCCGGCTTCCAAAACCCTCGCGGAAGTAGGGTGTGTGTCTTTCTTAACCCTCCGCTCTCCTCTCGGACACCATTCCTTAACATTTCGGACCTTCATTTCACTACCTTACACTCAATCCTCTATATCCTTCTCACTCCTTGTCTAACACCACCTCATATGTCCAGTCACGACTATGATCATTTGAAAAGCCACTACCCCGTCGTCCTTACATGCAACTCCTTCATTCCTCACTCCTCTTGCCACTCTACTAGCTCCTCATTCGTTGTCCACCAACACCTCATGCCCGTTCACGTCAATCGTTTGAGTAGCCCCGTCGGTCTCATCCTTCATCAACCTTCGCGCCATTTCCGGCGGGCTAATATTGGGGGTCACGATATCAGCACCCATCACACCATGTGCCTGAAAAACAACCACAAATGCCTGGTGTGGAGAAGAAGAGGAAGGGTGGGTGGGAGGGAGGGACCAATGTACAGTTCAATGAGAGGTGGGGAAAAGAGAGGGTGTGAGGGGAGGAAAAGAGTGGTAGGACGTACCTTCTCTGGGTCGTAGCTCACCACCCGATCCAAAATCTGCTGTAAATCCTGTCGTTCTGCCTGATCTGGGCCAGCTTTCGCAGCGTCTCCACTCTCCATCCATCGGGCTAAGCTCACGTACATGCTCGGCACACCACTCAAGCGATCAACCTCACTCAAGGCCTCTTGCTCCTGCCCCCCCGTGTGTCTGGCTTCGTATTTGGATAAGATGCCACCACGGCCTTCGGCTTGGTAACCACGCCAGCTTAATGCGCAGAGGTGAGCGCCGTTTCGCTGTTGTAAGGGGCATTGTGTTCATGGGGACAGTGGAAGCGTTGGTATGGATGCACGGAAGGGGTGACAGACTGGTTTGCTGAGGCATGGGGTAGCCTCCCTAGTGTCATATTAATTCCCTCTCTTCTACCCTTCCTGTCCTACTGTGTTCCAAAGACGCGAATGATCTATTCCTCCCGCCCGTCCCACCCCTCCCTCCCGCCCATTCTCCTCCTTCATCTCCACAACCCTACCGACCTTGACGTAGGCTAGGTATTCCGTCTCCCACCGCTTTTGTCGGGCCAAGCGCTCGGCGGGATCCTCTTCTTGGGGCAGCTCTCCATAGCGCAGGTTGAACTGAGGGGTAGACGAAGCGCCGGCAGCGTGTACTCGCACGGTAGTAGCCGACGCCGAGGAGGACGACAAGGGCAGGGGCGAGAGGAAGCCTTGGACGAAGAGGAGGCAGCACAAGAGCGCTATCGGTCGAAGCATGGTGATATAGGCCTGCGTGGCGAGCCTGTATGTGTCGTAGGCGTAAGTGGGCTGGGTGGCCTGAGCGTTTGTGTGGTACGGAAGGCAAGGGATACATCAAAACTTCAAAGAGAGCAAGCAGCAGCCTCAACCGCCCCTCATTTCCCCTTTTCAGGCAACCTTACAATTTACGCGATTCGACAAACACAGGGGGAACGGAGCAAGAAGAGGGGAGCTGTCTTTACTGCGGGGCACTAGCTCAGCTATGGCTGTGGCTCCAAGACCTCCACCATTACCAAGACCTCGCAGCATATTCAAGCCCTACGAGCCTCCCCATCTCCAGCATGCCCTCCCCTTTCTCCTCCTGCTACTCGTCCTGGGTCAGCCCAGCACCGTCCAAGCCTTCTTATCTCCTTTTAGCCTGTCGTTATATTCCTTTATTCGATATCCACCAAGGTAAGACGGTCATGCATCAACGTGTGTGAACGTTGGACAGCCAAGTAAGCAGGGATTATGGATGACTTTCCTTCGACCACCTTACTTACCGTCGATACCACATCCACACATGAGCACAGGATTGCCACCTCGCGTGCTTCTGCTTCATCTACCGCGATGGCTGCTGATAATAATGCCCTGTCTCGCAAACTATTGACAAGCGACATACCTTTCCAGCTCTACAACACGGCCTCCAGAAAAAAGGAGCCATTCAAGACCGGTACGTGCCTTCCCTTCCTGTCATTTCTTCCAGCATGTGTAGCTGTTCCCTTCATTTCTGCTTTCACACTTAGTGAAGCGAATCTTTGCATACTCAATTTCTTCCGTTCTCACTTACCCATCATATTCACCTGCCCTCCCTCCCTCCCTCCCTCCCCCTCCCCTTCCCTCTCCCCAGAGGAACCCAGCAAAGTCTCCTTCTACAGCTGTGGCCCTACCATCTACGACTACGCGCACATCGGAAATTTTCGTGCCTTTCTCACCTATGACGTGCTTAAGCGGTGGCTGCTTTACTCGGGTTATACCGTCGATCATATATGTAATTTAACGGATGTGGACGATAAAATAATCAAGAGGATGGCGAGGGACAAAATATCCTTGCCGGAGCTGACGGAAAAATACGCCCAAGTATTCTTTGAGGATTTGAAGGCATTGAATATCGTGCCTGCAAGTCGCTACCCGCGGGCGACGGAGCACATTGATGACATAGTTCATATGGTGCAGGAATTGATGGAACGGTAGGTGCTTCCTCCCTCCTTCCTTCCCTTCAATGCAGCGTACCTCCTCCTTCCCTCATAATTGTCTCAGCGGCCTCCTCCTCCTTATATATTTCTCTTTTTAAATTACCTCTGATCTCATCACAACAATTTCTGTCCGCCTTCCCTCCCTCCCTCCTTCTCTCCATCCCTCCCTCGTCTGTCCAGGGGTTTCGCTTACGAAAGCCAAGGTTCCGTCTATTTCCGTGTTAACAAATTCCCCGCTTACGGGAAATTGGCTCGGCTGGATTTCTCAGGCATGGAAAGAGGGGCAGGGGAGGGGGGAGGAATCAACGATGCAGACGAGTATGTTGCAGAGAAGGGGGACGCAAAGGATTTTGCGCTGTGGAAGGCGTACAAAGAGGAAGACGGGCCTGTGTTTTGGGAGACGGCACTGGGAAAGGGTCGGCCGGGGTGGCACATCGAGTGTAGTGCTATGGCGAGGACATATCTGGGGTTAACTGTAGATGTGCACGCGGGAGGGGTTGATTTGGTTTTCCCTCATCATGAAAATGAGGTGGCACAGAGCGAAGCGGCGAATGGAGGGAAACGGTTTTGTAACTGTTGGGTCCACAACGGGTTTGTGAATGTGGAAAATGAGAAGATGTCGAAGAGTAAGGGGAATTTCCTCACGTTGAAGGGGAGCTTGAAGGGAGGGTTGGAGTTAAGAGCGTTTCGGTATTTGGTCGTTACGAGCCAATACCGGAGTCCGTTGAATTTTAACAAGGAGGGCCTGGAGGGGGCAAAGAAGACGGTGATGAGGCTGGATAAATTGAGAAAACGTTTGCTGGATGTGGTGGAGAAAGGGAAGGAGGACGAGGGAGGGTTTGGGATGAAGGATGTGATTGAGAAAGCTTTGAAGGGGTTTGAGGCGGGGATGGCGGATGATTTGAATACACCAAGGGCCGCGGCTGCCTTGTTTACTTTGGTGAAAGGCGCGGAGAAAGCGTTAAAATCGACCCCTCCCTTCCTCCCTCCCTCGGAGGCCCGCGAGGTTTTGGTGGCTTTGGAAAGGATGGATGAAGTGTTGGGGATTTTTTATGACCCTCCCTCAGTGGAGGGGGGGGTAGAGGGAGGGGAGGAGGGAGGGGGACCGGTGATTGTGGCTTTGAAAGACTTGCCTGTGGAAGCGCAGGAGTTAGTAAGGAGGAGGGGAAAGGCGAAGGAGAATAAAATCTGGGGGGAGGCAGATGGATGTAGGGATGCGTTGAAGAGTAAATTTGGGGTGATTCTAAAGGATGTGAAGGGGGGAGAGGTGCAGATCATGAAGGAGGGGTAGGGTGGAGGGAGGGAGCGGGGGGCAGAGAGCATGAGGAAGAGGAGCAGGAAAAGGAAGGGGAGGGGAAAGAAGAAGGAGGGTGGATGAGAGGAAGATGAGAGGAAATCCAAATTAAGGAGAAAGAAAGTATGTACGCATGCACATGTTCCTATGGTATCAAGTGATTAAGATTTTTCAGGACGTTGATTGCGGTTGACTTTCGTTCTTTCCTTGCCTAACGGAAGGAGTCTTGTTGTGTTTGAGGTGCACAGATGGATATCTACGACTCACTGATTCTTCCCCGTGCTTATCTGGGTCCACGCGATACCCGACAACACCGACTTGCACGACCACCATCACATGCCTTCATGTGCCCCACGCCTTTCCGTTTCCCTCTTTTTCCTCTAACGCACTGCAAGCTCGTTCCTCTCCCTCCCACCTCCCCTTCGATTTTCTGAATCCCTCCTGCATTTTTTCTATCTCCCACCGATCTTTGCCAGGTCCGGTCGCACATTTCCCTCTTCTTCTTTCTCTGAACGCGGGACACTGTGGTGTACTTTTCTTCTCCTTTGTCATCCGTCATCATCATCCGTCCATTGGGCCTCCATCAGTCTCAATTTCCGTCTCACCCTCTCTCACTCACTAATGACCCCCAAAAAACACGCACAAAAATTTCACTTCTTCCTCATCTGTCTTCTGCTCGCTCTCTTCCTCCTCCTCTTCCGTTAACCCGCTATCCTTACAAAAAATTCACCTCCCATCCTCTCTGGGCCCAATGCTGGCCTTCACAGAGGGCGGGGCAGGCGGAGGAGGACGAGGGGGAGTGGGAAGGGGGGGGGGAAGATTTTGATGTAGGATGTTTCAGGCAGGGACTCACCAGGTTTTAAATAGTAATTGTAAAATAAATATGTATATCACCACTGGTGCCTTACCCTTTTTTCCTATGTCTCCGGCTTCCTCCTCCTCTTCCCACTCCTGCTAGTCCTTCTTCTTCATCGACACAGAGCCAATCCAGCCTATTATCAATGTCAGTGACTTGTGCTGTTGTCTTCGTCTTTCTCTATCTTGCTCACTTTCTTTCGTTTGTTGCCTTTCGCATCACACCGCGGCTCTGCTGCTACTCTGCACTAAACTTACGTCGCACACTTCCTCACTCCCTTCCTCCTCATTTATTCTCTTCTTTCAACTTTCCGAATGCATCCTCCGTCATGGAGCTATGCTTTCTTCTGTTTTCCCACATAATCAATGTCCCCCTACTCCCTCTTCTTCTTCCCGTCGCATAATGTTTAGTTTTTATAAATGAATTAATTTAAGAAAAATGCGAAAACATTAAAAGTTGCTCTCTTGCCAGACAACAAGATTATGATGACGTTGAACTAAGGTATTTCAGAAAGATGGAGAGTGTCCAAGGGCCTACTCCGGAGGTCATAAAGATTTTCCCTACCTCCATCACTCCCTCCCCCTAATTTCCCTCCCTACTCTCGCTTCTTCTTCCCGCCGCTTCCCTTCAATTATATAAGCGGTGGGAAGTCACTCTTTCCTTTGATCCTACTGCTGCTGCTGCGCATACTGTTGCGGAAGCTGCTGTCATCACCGCCTCCGTCGTCAACCTCTCCTTCTTGTGACTATCGCTGCTGCTGCTGTCGCTGTTACCGTTGACACTGATGTTTATTTCCTGCGCATGTGCCGTCGTCCCTGCTACGTCTCCTAATTCCTACCTTCCTTCCCGGCCCTATGCCTCGTTAACCCCTCCATTCTTCCCTCCCTCCCTCCCTTCCTCCCTCCCCACGACCTACGACGCCTGCCGATAGTTCGAGTACACGGCCTGCTGGGTCTGAGCCACGTACTGGTGGTGGTGTACTGGCGGGTAGCCCATAAACGCCGCCTGCTGGTACGCCTCGGCCCCCGGATAATGTCCATTTCCACCCCCTCCTCCTCCCCCCACCCCTCCCTCGCCCATGTACCCTCCTGGGCCCCCTCCGCCATAGCCCCCCTGCTGGCTACCTCCATACATGTGCACGCCCTCCTGCTGGTACGAGTAGCCACCCTGCCCTCCATCCCCCCCCCCCCCCCCCCCCCCCCCCCCCCCCCCCCCCCCCCCCCCCCCCCCCCCCCCCCCCCCCCCCCCCCCCCCCCTCCCCCCACCCC
>Ga0160420_100042_pt1 | contig 81924 bp, 79 predicted proteins | sample CelAP2metagpilot_FD_108197 | JGI IMG/M metagenome (GOLD analysis project Ga0160420, IMG submission 108197) | Phycosphere-associated microbial communities from algal ponds in Kailua-Kona, Hawaii, USA - Cellana AP2-5-5 metagenome pilot | ecosystem: Engineered > Artificial ecosystem > Aquaculture >...
AGTCGCAGAGGTGTGTGTGTGTGTGTATGTGTGTGTGTGTGTGTGTGTGTGTGTGTGTGTGTGCGTGTGTGTGTGTGTATGTGTATGTGTCTGGCAATAGTTTTTCCCTTCCCTGTTGCCTGACGTACATATAGAGCCCCCAGTCCTGCGATGTTATTGTCTGAAGTGCCGTAATAGTGTTGGACAAAGGCTCCAGCGATTTCGTCGGCCGACATTGCTTGCCCAGGGCGCACTTTTCTGATGTAGATGCTGGCCGCGCGACTGAGTGTTATCGCGCACGCTCAGGTCCTTCTCCTGTCCTTATTGCACGAGGGGTGGTCGAGTGAGCGGGTCTAGCAGTGAGCTTTCAGGATGCTATCGGCCTAGCGAACATGGCAAGGCCAAGCGGAGTGAAGACTCTCCAAGACTCTCGGAGAACTCTTGCTCCTCGACAACAATTCTGAACTCCTTGCTGGCCTGAGAGGCTATTGACGCCCTTCCGCCAAAGGCATGGTGGCCTGGGGCGTTAGACATTGTGGTTTGGACCCACCAACCATGAAGGAAGGAACTAGTCAGCGATCGTCTTGTTCGTGTCTTCCGTGTATTCTTCTCTTATCTCGTATCTCTTGTCGTTACCTCCCCACCCGCCACCGACAAGGATTCTCCTGACCATCCATGGACCCTCAGTCAAGCTCGAGGGGACATACTATCGAAAACATACGAATGCATACATGATGAAAACGTAATTGGGACCACACTTTGGACAACTACAACAACTACTTAATTAGTTGTCAGTTGTCCCGTCCTGCGATTGTGCACAACTAATAGTTGTCATAGTTGTGAGAAAGTGGAAAGATGCACAACTAATAGTTGTCATAGTTGTGGGAGGGTGGAGACATGCACAACTTATAGTTGTCATAGTTGTCCCTCCTTGAGATCATACGCACCACTAATAGTTGAGTTAGTTGTCTCTCCTGGAGATCATGCACAACTACAACTGAAGGCACAACTATGACAACTAATGACAACTAATTCAACTTTTTAGTTGTGCAGGCCAAAAGTTGTCCAACGTGTGATTGGGACAGCATCAGGACGAGCCTGATTTCCACCTGCTCAAGCTACAGAAAATGTTTTATGCTTTCCTCTGTTTTTTGGGGGGGGGTTTCTTTTATTATAGAAGCATCCCTCCCCGTTGAAGTGTGTGTTTATATACGCTCTTGATCCTCAGCTTTCGTGAATAAGCAAGAAAGAAAGTGTTTTATTCTTTTCTCTGTTGTTATTTTTTTTGGGTTTCTTTTATTATAGAAGCATCCCTCCCCGTTGTAGTGTGTGTTTGTGTTTATATTCGCTCTTGATCCTCAGCTTTCGAGAAAAGTCAAGCAAGGACAACAACAATATACGCGCGCTCATCTTGTAGATTAGCATTCAAACAGGCACAAACAGGACAATCTCCCCTCTTCGGAAAATATATTGCTTGAGTCAGCGAAGTACGGACACGCACACATGCACACAACCACACATACAAACACTCCATTTGTATTCTGCGCCAAGAAATCGCATAGGGCAGACAGTCGCCTTCTTTGATAATGCTCTTATAACGTTTTCATCGCTGTTGCCACAGCTGCCGAGAACGCATATATGTGGAAATAAAATAACTTGTCCGAACCTCAAGGTGCCACGGCCTCTCTCCTTTCACTCCCACCATCACCTTCCTCCTAGAGCACCAAAACGCGCTCAATTATCATCACTCCAAGTATCGGCGTAGTCAGCATAGCCCGGGAAAGACTTGAGGAAGGCCTCCTGGTCCAGCCCCTCGGGGATCTCGCCCAGCATGTCGGTATACTTGACCGGGTCTGTCTCCCATACCTTGAACTCCTTCTCCCAATGGTCGATCTTATCGTCGATAGGCTTCATGGCATTCGCGAAGTGGCTCTCGATGTCCGTCACCAACGCGTCACAGTCCTTGTCAAACTTAGACAGCTGCGCATCGGTCATGAACAGATACTTAGTACCGTCGGCGCCCTTCGCGCCACCCGAGCTCATCTTGGACGACACACGCTCGAACGCAAGGCCAAGCATGAGAAGCACATCCTGAGCACCGCCATAGTCCGCCTTGATACCCAGGGGGGAAGCCTTCTCCCCGCCCTCGGACGCCTTGAGCGCGTCCTGGATCACGTCCTTCACATCATCATCGGAGAGGGTGAAGGTTCCGATCTCATTGAAAGAATCCTCCACCATCTTGTCGTACTCGTCGATGGTTAGATCGAACAGCGCGTCCAGCTCGCGGTCGGTGTAGTCGGCAAATTGCTTGTCGGCGGCCTTCTCAGGGTATCCACCCTCCTTCAGCTTCTTGATGTAGTGCGCCAAGACCTTGCGACCATTTCCGGCCGGCTGCGTGCCCTTCACGGACGACGCGCCTGCCTGCACGCGGACTGTGAAGGATTGGAGACAGGGAAGGAAAAAAGAAGGAAAATAAGCGGTTGTAGAGAGAAAGAGGGGGGAGAGAAATAGAGGGGAGAGAAAGAGAGATTCGTCAATAAAACACACTTATAGAGGAAAGCAGGCTTTCATCCCGGCTTTCAAACCCCGCCTCCGCTAACGCATGCTCTACTCGAATTCTGGAAGCATGATTCCATACATATAACTGCTTTTCTACTCGACTGAACGACATGATCGAGACCACTTGAGTGGCCCTCCGTCCTCATGTTCGTCCGCGGCTGACTGACATCGAAAGCTCCCCCAACGAGGCAGCCACACCAGCTCCCTTTCATCCTCTCCACCTGTGCTGGCTTGTTTTAAACCACTGTCCGTTCCCGTCTATGACGCGGTCGATAACAACCCCCTACAGACCGAGAAGAGTCCATCCCACCCACCCTCTCCAACCCCAGTGTGTCTCTTACCAAGGCCGCGTTGCTGGACGCGCATGCTGGGCATGAAGCCCACCACGGAGCCCATGAGAGAAGCCCCCACGAGGAAGGAATACAGCCTCATTTCCTGTGTGGGTGGGCGTGTTTGGGGAGGAAGAGAATGCATGGGGTTTGTGATTTTTTTACACGTCTGCTTCTCGTGCAAACGACGGGGTGCGACCCGTGAATTGGTTTGCCGCAGCCATTCAATCAATTTCCACGAGCCCTTGCCTCGCACTGAGCTGCCCGAATGTACGCCGCACCTTGATGGTGCTAGACACAATGGCATGAACATTTGGTCACTTTGCCCTCGAGGAGCAAGGGGAAGAGGGAAGTTAGATTGATTGAGGAGAGGTCTTGGCTTGCAGTCGCTTGCTTCCTCCAATCATGGGTCCCAGGGCAGTTCGTGCCCTCACAAGCGCCCTCGCTCCCCAAACTAGACATCATGTAGAGGCGTGACCACAGACCTGGGCTTGGGATACCCAGATTTGCGGATTGCACAATGGCAAAGACCACGGGAAAGGATGAGCTAAAATCTAGAGCACCGCGAGCACGTTTTGCGTGAAGTCGTGAAGTAGTCGTTAGTCGGCCTGTCCTGCGATCATAAAGCATGCAGCATGCGTGGAAATAGTTAGTACACCATTTGAGTTGTGTGTGGCCATGGTACTTGATTTCGTGCAAAAGTTGCATGTCATGTTTGGCAGAACCCGATTTGCTTGCGGAGCGTGGCGAGGGGGAGCGGCCCATGTGTCCTGTCTATAGGTAAGGTAGTGCTGCGCTTTTGGCTCGGTATTGTCCATAATTTAGAGATATGGACATGGGAAGATTGGCATGCAAAGGTATGGGAGGCAAGAAAAGCTAAGGAAGCATTCGTGCCTGCACGACCCCGTACAGAACCGGGGAAGAAGAGATTGCTGCCGCATAGATATTGTGACAAGTGTTCTAAACGTGGAAGACGCCGTGCAAAGAGAAACCGTGCATGTCAACGCTAAACTTCAATAAAGAGAGCAGTCCTGCGAACATCGGTCTCTCCAATTCCTGGCGACAGGTATCCCACCTTCCCATCCCCTTTCCAAAAGCAATTGTACAAATCACTCCCCCCTCCCCCCCCCTACCATCCGCTCTAGGGTTTCTTGAGCACAGGGAACACAAAATCAGCCAGGAAAAGCTGTGGGCATGAAGAATTAACCCTCATTGTGGCTCTTTTTCAGCACGGCATTCCATCCTCCCCTGTCTCCCTTTGTCTGTCTTGGACTGAGCCCCACAAGAAACTCACATTCCGAAATTCGAACATCCTCTCTTTTCTAGTCCTGCAATGTCATCTGTTTCTTTTCTAATCTCTTCCTTTCCCAAACTTTCCTGCACCGCTAGTAGTTCTGTTTATCCAGTGGGGTGGTAGTGCTTAGATTCTGTCCTTCTGTCTTTCTATTTCTCTGTCTGTCTTCGACACTCTGTCTCTCAATCTTCCTTCGGTGTATTACAAAGCTATCTAGCTGTGTTAACATCTATGCGCTATCCTCCCCTTTTCAATTCCCTTCCTCCAACCATCCTCCCTGAGACAGCGGCACCAACAGCAGTAGCACTTCTCCTATCCTACCTTACTTGTTGGCATCCGCCTTTAGCTTTGCGGCCTTGGCCGTGTACTTGGCCTTTTCCTCCTCGCTTAACCCTCTCCATTTCTCGCCGATCTTACTCCCAATTTCTGTGACTTTGAGAGCGGGGAACTCTGCTACCACCTCAGCACGGACGTCCTTGGCATACAGCTGTAAGTTGGAGACAAATAAAAGAAGAAAAAGAAAGATTTCACGAAGATAATGAGTGAGACATTATACGTGTGTTTACATATGGATGGTGAGTGCCACCTTTGCTCTTTCCCCCTCCCCTGATCCGCCAAACATCCTTCCTTTCTCCCTCTCTCCCCTCAGCTTTCTCACCATATAAGAAGACAAAGTGCGCTTCACCCCATCACTCCCCTTCTTGGCCTTGGCCGCAGGGTTCCCCCTGCTCTTCTTCTTGCTGCTCGCTCCAGCGGTCGACCCGACCTCCTTCAACGTCACTGGCTTATTCAGGTACTTCACCAGACGTCCTATCAAGGTCTCGCGATCCCCCCCCTTCTCCAACCCAAACAAAGTGGCGGCATCCTTCAAGACAGTCACAGTCCACTTTCTATTTCCTGAAATTCGGTCCGTAACACCATTGAGATCCGTCCCGGCAGGGAAGCCGTTGAAGGCCCTGATGGTCTTCTTGCGATTAAGTTTAGTGCCCGGAGTTTTGTACATCAGCATATGCAACGACTTGAGCAAGTCATGGTCGTTCGGCAGCTTGGTTAGCATGGATTGGACATAGGCGATGTGCCCAAGGGCTGATCCCGAGCCGCCGCCACCTTGTGTCTCAGACATCTTGAAATTATGGTTTTGGGAAATGTGGTGGGAAGGTGCCTGTGTGCGGGCGGACAGGAAGGAATAAGAGGTTGCGTTGTGAGAGAAAGATCTGGGCGACGATGAAAGAAAAAGCTCGCGTCAAGCTGCTGGGCCGGGGAAGAAGCAGCACGGTGTGGATAAGGACGCAAAAGGGATGAACCGTCCTGCGCCTCCATCTTGGGTAGTTATGGGTGAGAGGTAGAGCGTGGCGCTGCGGGCGACGAGACTTCACAATCGTAGCCCCTATTTACCGCACATCACAAAGCAGGCCACACGCACAGGAAGCTGTTGTACAGTTACAAATGGCGAGTGCATGGGATGGGTGTGTGTGGTCTGGGGTGTGACTCGGCTGGTGCGCCCATGACGTGAGGGGAGGGCAAAACGATGCGGCCTCGTCCGCCTTCGCCTGTGTCCCAAGAGCGGCGGCTTCATGGCTCGGTATTCCAGCTCCACGCAAGCACTCAAAAGGTTTGCCAGAACCGCCCTTTCGTGAGCTGCATAGGTCGTGAGCGCGTGAGAAGAAGTTTAAGTTGGCGATGGTGAGCTTTAAGTTCAAAAGAACGACCCCTATCATAGAACCTCCTCCTCCACCTCCTCCATCTCTTTCCTTCCCCTCCGCCCTCCACCCTCAATTATCCACACCCACAGCGGTATATCTCTGCACATCCAATCATGTCACAAGTGCCATGGACCCGGATACGCGAATTCAAAGAGGAGCAGGAACGGAAGAAGCGGCGGGAGTTTGAAGCAGCCTTGGGTCGGGCGCAACTCCAGGTGCCAGGGCAACAGGACCAGCAGCAAAGCCAGGGACCAGCAACAGCACGAGCAAAACCTTTTCAAGAGCGCTTTAAGGACTCGTATTTCAAAGAGCGACTGATGTTTGGGGGAGTCGTGGGCGCCGTGACGGGCGCATTTTTTGGCGGACGTAAGTGCTTATGTTTGTGGTAGACAGATGGGGACGCTGGTGCTTTTGCATGACGACTTGGAGAAAGAAAAAGGCATGTCGCAGGAGTTCCCTTGAGTCTCGAGGCTTCCGGTCGGGGTTTGGTTCGTCACGGATAACGTTCCTCATCCTCGCACACGAGCTTTCAGGAGAGGTTGGTAGAAGAGGACGTCAACCCCGGGGACAGACGAGCAACAAATTTGATCGCCCAGCGATTTCTCGGGGGTCAATGATCTTACTCATTTCCCTCTTTCTTCTTCCATAATCATAGTGGACGCGGTGCAGGGCATCAAGAAGGGAGAGGCATTTGGTGTGATGCTCAACACGTTGCCCTCCAAGGCCAAGTTTTCTGGCGAACACATAGGCAGTGCTGCCCTCGTATTTTCCATGTACGTGCATGCGCGGGTGATTGTCGTCCTCCCGAATTTGTTGTGCGACTGTTCCTTGCATCACGGGTTTTGGGATTAATGCACGCTTTATCCCGTCTTACTCCTCATATCATATTTCCTCGGCTTTTTCCTCCCCCCAATTTTCTCCTCTCCTTTTTCCTCAGATTCTATTCCTCCTACCAAGGCATAAAATACATCAGTAAGGTTGCACGAGACGAGGATGATTGGGGAAATCCGGCAACAGCTGCCATCACGACCGTCGCCCCGTTGCTTCTTTCTGCCACATTTCGTCGCAACGTGCCTTATGCGGTCCTCTTGATAGGCATGGATGTGTTCAGCGAAGCGACTGCATCCACGCCCTCCTCCACCACCTCTACTACTAGTTAAGGGAGAGTGAATCTCAAGTGTAAGTATATTTTCCGCGAACACGAACACAAGAAGAAGGAAAATTTAAAGTCTCGAATCTCGTCTTGATCTGAATGTGCTCTTCCTTTTCTCTTCTGCCTTTGTTGTGTTTCTTCTTCATGGATTTTTTGTTTTCTTTCCTTAGGTATGGTTCAATTTCTCCTTAATGGATGCCTGGCGATCAAGCTCTCTCTTGGATTCGTTTTCGTTTCCCTCCGATTCATGTTGCAGTCCTACCAAACATCTCCTTGTCCGTCAACCATATACACCTCACAGCTCCCCACTCCCTTCTACCGATACAGCAGACCTTATCACACGCGCTGCCTTGGCCAGACTTGCCGTCACCAGTCTCTTCCCCGTGAAGGGCCTCCTTGAATGCATGACCGTGTGGTTATCAATCAAGACGAAATCCCCCCTCTTCCACGGGAATGCCACCGCCAGCTCCTCCATTATTGAACCAGCCTCTGCGATCAAAGTCGGGTCCAAGTAACTCCCGTCCGCGAACTGAATGGCCCTCTCCCCTTTATTTCTCGAGTCATTCCACCCTGTAAACACCGCAACTACCGAGTTAAAGAACGTTTTCCTCCCCGACCTCCCCTCTCCCACGTCTTGCCTCACTGCTGACAAGACAGGCGAGATCGTCCTCAGGCTCCCATCCCCCAACCACTCCCCGGTGTAGTTTAAACTGCGCAATCGGACTTCTACCTCCGCTCGATCCTGAGTGGCATACGTTGATTTCCACCCTCGGCCAATCGCGGACGAAGGATCGTCTTCCTCGGGCATAACACGGACGTACCTCACCCCGTCTGCTAACTTCCGGATGAATGCCGGGTGCTTCGCTTCGAGTCTTGCGCAGACCTCCCATGAAGGCAGAATGGGGGTCTCGCCCCCTGTTTCCGGAGGGGTGTCGCATTGAAAGAAGACCTTGGCGGGAAACGAGGGCACCTGGGCCATTTCGTGGTGGAAGGGGATTTTTTCCGAGGGCGGGGACTCGTTTGTTGTGAAGACACGAGGGGCAAGCTGGCGGCGGACGGCAGCTCCACCGACGTAGGGAAAATTGTCGAAGCCGAATTCTTCTACCATGTTGTTGAAGCGCTCGGGGGTGTCGACTTGAAAGTCCTTGAAGAGGATGGCGCCATGCTTGAGCAGAAGCGCATCCACCACTTCGGGTGTGGCTGCTTGTACCCACTCTTTCAGCGTCTCTTGTTTAGTCGTTGCGCCGGTATTTTTGGTCTTAGGGTTAGGCCCCAGCACGAGCGGGAACTCAATGCCATCAAAGATTTTTTGCTCGGGAATGTGGATGGGTACCACGGGGCTGTCCGCAGGGAAGTAGTCCTGGTTGATGTTGGGGAAAAGGGTTTGGGGACAGGGGTGTGACTGGGTGCTTGGGATAGGGACGATGAGAAAATTCTGGAAAATACTGGCACCATAAATAACGAAGCAAAAGCATGCGAGCGTATGCGTGCATGTGTGTGCATGTGTGTCCTAAACCAACCGGAATCGGGTCGAAGGCTCAATCGAGATGGGACGAACGAGCTAAATATCTCGTGATTACGGAGCCTCTACACCAGAACCTGAGAGCATCGACAAATGTGCATTCGCACTTACCATGGAGGTTGAAGACCGGTCGGCTGCCAGCGCGACTACCATTGAACTGGAGATCAGGACCAGACGGCATATCGACGTGATGGCCATATTACCTACCGAGTGTGTACCGAGGCCCCTTGCAGAGTCCAAATGGAACGCTGCCAAGCAACCCTGCGTCTTCTGCGGTTGTCTCACGACAGCGAGCGAGTCCTACGTATCTTGTGTATGTGGTCTACAATGCCGTGGATGAGGCGTGAATGGATGACATTCAAGACCAGCGGAACGTGGGGAAGCACTGAGACTCTCCGACTCGGAGCAACGAGCAAGGTCTCTCGACTATCGCCAGTTTCTGACAGCGGACCGTCGACTCCTTCTCACCACACACACTGCAACTCAATCATTGCGCCCCGCTGTGTTACAGGCCTTTACACCAACCGTCCGTATGTCTGGCACTTTCCCATGTTGACCTGAACCTTGCGCTGTCTTAGCTCTCGTCGGAATGTTCTTCATTCATTGGCTGCTCCACGCATCTCCTCCCCCCTCAGTCATCATCGCTGCTCGCCCACACACGACACGCGAGGACTCGGACAACACCATCTCTTGACCAAGAGCAAGGCCATCTTCCATTGACGGACTTACGCTTAAAGCCATTTCTCTCACCGTCATTCTCCACTTCTGCTCCCGCTCACAGGACTGTAACAGTCACGCCTCCGCCGGGCTGAGCCCCACCTTCCCTAACACGATGCCGGGGGGACGAAAGATTATTGACACGATTCAGACCGTCCTAGCGGATGGCGGGACGACAGTGTCACTGGAGTTCTTTCCAGCCAAGACGGAAGAAGGTATGGGGAATCTTCTCGCACGCATAGAGGCAATGGTTCTACAGTTGCAACCGACTTTTGTCACACTGACCTGGCGCTCAGCCTTTGAAGATGAAAGGCTTTGGCTCAAGATCGGTACCATCGTCCAAAAGGAATTTTCGGTGGACGTCTTACTACATTTGACGTGCCATTTGCCTCGTGCGGACTTGGTGCGTGTGCTTCAGAACGCGCGAGACGCCGGCATTCGGAACATCCTGGCTCTGCGGGGCGACCCGCCAATTGGAGAGGATAAGTGGGAGGCCGTATCTGGGGGCTTCTCTAATGCCGTGGAGCTGGTACAATTGATTCGAGATTTGCACGGGGATTGGTTTTGTGTCGCCGTCGCGGGCTACCCCGAGGTGCACACGGAGTGTTGGAACTCGCCCGATTTGCCTCCGTCGGAGCAGAGCCAAGCTTTGGACTTGTGTCATTTGAAGGAAAAGGTGCTTGCAGGTAAGGAAATGGAGAGATGGAAGGAGGAGCCGTGTTACAAAGTACGTTGTGCATTACAAGGTTGGCTTTTATTGGGACGTGACCTTCCTGACAGGCTCCCTTACCCTTTCGCTTTCTATTAAACTTCATATGTCCCTTCCTCGAACAGGCGCTGACTTCGTCGTGTCCCAGTTTTTTTACGACGTGGAGAAGTTCCAGAAATTCTCTGATAAGTGCCGCGAGATCGGTATTCCTGCGAACGTGCCCATCTTGCCCGGTTATCTACCAATTCAGAATTACAAGTCTTTTCGGAAGTTCACCTCGTGGTGTAAGACCTCTGTGCCCCGTCACATTGAGACGGCCCTGGAGAAGGTGAAGGATGATGATGAACAGGTTAAGGCGTTTGGTGCGGAGGAAGCCATTCGGGTATGCAAGCGTCTCTTGGCGCACGGCCACAAGACCCTGCATTTTTACACGCTCAACCTCGAGACGACGGTCACGAGCGTGGTGGAGGGCTTGGGATTATTACCTCAGCCCAATCTTCGTGAGCTCTCATGGCAACGGCACAATGCGATGGGCAGCCGGACCCGGGCGAAAGGGGGTCCAATGGAAGAGGTGCGTCCTATCTTTTGGGCGAATCGGCAGACTAGCTATGTCTCGCGAACGAATGCGTGGGATGAGTTCCCGAATGGCCGTTGGGGAGATTCCAGGTCGCCGGCGTATGGAGAGCTGTCGCATTATTATCTGGAGTTTAAGCGACCAAAAATCGACAGGCAGAAACTGTGGGGATTGCCGACGAAGCAAGAAGATGTGTATGACGTCTTTTGTGATTTCCTGGACGGGAAGGTAAGCTCCCTTCCCTGGTGCGAACAGGCCCCGGCGCCCGAAACTTCTTCCATTGCCTCCAACCTTAAATTTTTGAATTCAAACGGATATTTGACTATCAATTCCCAGCCGGCCGTTGATGGACGTCCATCCACCGACCCGGAAGTTGGGTGGGGGGGGCCGGGCGGGTTTGTGTACCAGAAGGCTTATGTGGAGTTCTTCTGCAGTCCACTCAAACTGAAGGCGTTGATGGAGGAGTTGGACAGGCACCCAAATTTGAGTTATCATGCGGTGAACGCGGCCGGTGAGGAGTATACCAACACACAGGGGAAAAGGGTAAATGCAGTGACTTGGGGGGTGTTCCCGGGGAAAGAGATCGTACAGCCGACGGTGGTGGATGCAGAGTCGTTCCAGATTTGGAAGGACGAGGCATTTGAATTGTGGCTGACTCAATGGGCGAGTGCCTATGGAGAAGGCTCGACCTCCCGGGCTGTGATTCAAGAGATTTACGATTCCTACTTTTTGGTAAATATTGTCGACGAGAATTACAGTGCTGAGCACCACCAGATCGCTGCCGCGCAGACCGAGGCCAGTCTCAAACTCGTGGCGGCAGCTGGGGCGGCGGGTGCAGCGGGGGCATGGCAGCAGGGGAAGGACGAGGAAGAGGTGAGAGACGGGGATGCAGGTATCCCGATGGATATATTTACTCTTTTTAAGCGTGTGATTACCAGGCATTTTACTCCGGAGCAATTGGAGCATTTTTCGTTGAACACGCAAAAGGAGAATGAACTTCTTTTTGGGTTGGTAAAGGAGCTCAAAGCCATCAATCATGATACGGCTTCTGAGAACAAGCAGCTCCGTGCTCAGCTCGTCCAATTTCAGAAGGAGCTTGCGGATGTCAAGGCGGAGATGAACCGCATTCGCACACGTGGTTATGAGACCAATAAGTCTAACACATTAATTCTGTCGGCGCGGCGCCCCGTGGCGGCTGCTGCTAGCCTTTCCGCCACACAAGGCAACGGCGGCGCTTCCTCGATGTAAGTTCCGGCTAGGGACTCAAAGGAGAAAGCAATTGAGCTTTATTCACCTTCAGGTCTCACACAAGACATAACAGAAAGCGATAGAATTGCCCTTGGATAAGATGCACTTTGGATAATGTTCACAAAGTGCACCGCCCTCCCTCCCTTCCTTCTTCTTTCCTCCCTTTTTACGCCCTTCCCCTTGTCGGATGTTTGTGACGCTTGTGTTCGTTTCTCCCCTCTTGGGAGGCAACCAGTATCGCAGGCCGTGGTAGGGAACATGTATGTCGTACCATATATATAAGCAGGACGCCGGCGCGCGAAAAAGATTGAGAGGGCATGCGAAACAGAGAAAGGGGAAAGTTACAATTTTGAAAAGAAAGAAAAACAAAAAAGAAGGAAAAATTGTGGCAGTCACGTCACTAACTGTCTAGCCCCCCCTCGTAAAGTTCGTGTAATGTCGCTGTTTGTCAATTATTTCCTTTCCTGACCTTTAATTTTGCTTTGTGCTGGTAATAACACTCTTGGTGCTTTGTTTCCGTTTTGTCGTTTCCAACGAGTATTGACTTTTCGCTCTTCCTCTCATATTTCAGCTCCCCAAAGTATAGCTCTGCCTTCCCTGCCCCACCACAACTTCCCCCTCTTTCCTCAAGACCTCCCACGAAATAGCCACGTCATAATCGCGCGGATTTATCGCATTCCGAGAAAAGCAAAGTTTCCCCTTCACCATATCTCCCCCCCCAAGCTCCTCCTCCGGCGCCCCTGTCAGCCAAAAAAGAGTCTGGTGCCAATGCGTATCTTTCTCGTTTGGCCTCGTCGAAAAAACAACACTCTGCCCCCCTGACAGGCCCAAAAAATACGTATCGAAAGAGACCACTAGACCTCTTAAACGCCTCGATCCTACAACTGTTGCACCTGATGCTGCCCCGACAATCAACGAAAAGTCAGCCTCGAAATCCAAATCTTCCACTTGCACGTTGTAAAGATCAAAGTCCTTAAAAACAAAAGCATCCGTCAAAATCGCTTGAGGATCTGCCACTTCTACCCCCGGTTCTGCTAGCACTGACTCCCTGAGAGGACTCATGTCTAATCCATACACATTGTCCCACCACCCTAATTTACCTTCAAAGTCCCCTACTCCTTGGACGAGCATTGTGCACCGACTGGGCAACAACAGTCCGCCGGGACGTAGGTACTTATCCCTTGCTGCTAATACAGAAGGGAGCATCGATTCATAAAGCAAACAATACCCCATCCACTCAGACACAATCACATCGACCTTATCTACAGGCAAGTTTACCTCCTCCATCTTCCCCTGCACCAACACTACCTTCTCCTCCAACCCATTTAATTTCACAATAGCTCTTGCCTGCTCCATAATTCTACTACAGTCCACACCCACTACCTGAGCCGCGCCAGCTTTGGCCGCAAACATGGACAACACACCACTTCCTGACCCAACATCTAAAACCACCTTCCCCTCCAACCCCGCTTTGTGAATCGCTTCCCGATACGACTGCGTCCGCACGGTGTCCTTTAGCATGGTCTCGTGAATGCAATAGTGGCTGTAAGACTTAAAATAGTATGTGTCATTGTCTTGGCGCTCCGGTTTGGTGCGGATCTTGACGTCCTCGTCCACTGCCGCCATCAGCTCACTCAAGCGCTTCAACCGCGCTCGTACTTCTCCTAATTCTTCGCGTAGTTCGTGGTTCTCCTGGACAAGTCCACGTTGCCCCTGCGAAGACAAATGCCGGTCAGACACCTTCTGATCACCTGCTGCCATCGCCTGTGTCCCTGCCCCGTTCTCCGCATCCCTCTCCTCTTCTCCTGTGCTCTCTCCTTCCTCCTCATTCTGCTGCAGCAAGTCGAGCCCGTGTGCCTCCAACAGTTCCCCTAGCGCAAAAAGGAGTGGATCGTCCTCCAAAACGGGCTGTAGCATCTCGTCTCCTTGCAACGCGGCCCGTAAGCTATCGACATCCTGCACCTGCGCAACAACTTGCTCAGCCGACACGCCATGCTTTAGCACAAGGGTGCGGATAAAATTGATAAGTTTCATCGCTCCGTACAAGCCCAGCCCGTGGGTACCAAGCAATCCAAGTAAATCTAGCCCCTGCTGATGGTCCGCGGCCAAAGCATCCTCCGGTGAGGACTTAATGGCGTCCGAAAGGAGGCATTGGGTCGGCATCTCCTGAGGCCCTTCGTCCTCCCAGTCGCCCCATTCTTCCTCGGCGTCCATGCGATCGTTGCAGCTGCCACTGCTGTCGCTACTACATGAGCTGTCGTCATTTCCGCGTCCGATGCTGCTGTTAACGTCGCCTTTCTTATTGTTCATATTTTTCTGTTTGTTTGAGGAGGAAATGGTGTTTGAGCAAGGGATGGTGGCCATGAGTTGAGACTGAGATATCGGAGTGAAATTTACCGAGGTTCTCACAGACAGCCGTCACGAGAGGCAACTGAGGACCTAGACTACGACGAGTATGCTTAGGTGGGGTGGGATCTTTTAAACCAAGAGAAGGGGGGTGGGGGTCGGCAGCCTACTACTAGTAGTGATTGATGGATGTTGGTGGGGCAGCCGTTGGTAAGTTCAAGTGCAATGCAGAGCCATCGTCGATGTTAAGGAGAAAAAGTGGGGAAATTGTCACAGGCTCGACGAAGCAACGCTTGGCCCTGCGAAAGTGAAGCACGATGCCCGCCCTAGGCGGCAAGCAGGGCGTGGCAATATTGGGCAAAGGTTCAGGGAAGCTCTGACTAGAAATTACAGGAGCGTAGAAGGAAGGCACATAGAGGAGCTAAATGTGTTGGAAGAGAAGTAGTAGAGCAGGAGATAGAGGTGCTGGCGGGGGCAAAGAAATGATCAACTATGGCGCCGTTCTTTCCCCCTGCAGTTTCTCTACCGACGCCTGAGCCTATCTATTCATATTGATGATATGATGAGTTTCTTACTTGTATTTCTTTTTGGGTTCCTACATCCCTCTAGAACTATCGCATGCAACCTGCGTCTTCGAGGACTTGCATACGAGGAGGAGCCTCCAACAATAAAATGTTGCATATTCACCCCTTATTTCCTTGTCCGAGTTTTCCTAGCGACTTTGACAGGTTTTTTGACCAGGCAAAGTCCCCGGACGGCCCACACAGGGCCAGGAGGAGAGGGGGAAGGAGGATAAAAGAGGAGGCCAGCGGGAACGCTACGCATAGAGTGCGACATGAAAAAGCGTATTTGCCGCCTCCGTTACGTCGCATTTGCTTCACCCACTGCTTCCCTCCAGCCAACGAAGACGATGAGGAAATATCGAGGAGCAGTACAAACAGTACGAGCACTAGCAGTAGCAGGAGGGGGAAGGGGAGGAGAGGGATGGGGACAAGGAAAAAAAAGCTGGAGGGGCTCGAGGAGAAGTAGGAGCAGCAGTAGCACGAACAGCAGAAGCACGAGCAGCAGGAAGAGGGGGAGGGGGTGTGGAGGCAGGAGCGGGAGGAGGAGGTGTGGGAGCAGAAGCGGGAGGTAGAGGAGAAGTTAGAAGAGAAGCAGGATTAAGAGGGAGAGGATGTGTGGGAGGATGTATGGGAGTAGGAACAGGAGGGAGGGGAGGTTTGGGAGCAGGAGCAGGGGCGGGAGAGAGAGGGGGGGGGGGGGACGGAGGGAACGTAGAGGATGGGTGGGAGGGGAAGCAGCGGCAGCTGAAGCAGCAGAACCACCAGCAGCAGTAGCAGTAGCAGTTGCAGTTGCAGTAGGAGGAGGAGGAGGGGGAGGGAAAGAAGGGAGAGAAGGCGGAGGAGAAGGAGGAGGGAAAGGAGGGAGAGATAGCGGATGAGGAGAAGCAGGAGGAGGAGGGAGAGAAGGGAGAGGGAGAGAAGGCGGCAGCGGAGGAGGAGAAGGAGGAGGCCGCGGTGGTGATGGCGGTGGAGGAGGAGGTGGAGGAGGAGGTGGAGGAGGATGAGGAGGAGGAGGAGGAGGGGCGGCGGCGGAGAAGGAGAAGGCGGAGGAGGATGAGGAGGAGGAGAAACCTGTCAAGGCCACTCACCCACTCGGACCAGATAATGGGGAAAAATAAGCAATATTATATTGTTGGAAGGCTTCCCCTCGTATGTAATTCCTGTGATGTAAGTTTGCAGAAAAGAACAACGAGAACAAAAAACGTTTTACTATTTTTTTACTTAACCATTTAACCAAATAAAGTAACCTCCCGTGATCCGTGATCGCCAACGACGTCACTCGAACACGTGACTTGACGATCCTCCCAAAGGGGAGGCCTTTATATATTATTAGCGCGACTGAGTCCAGCGCGACAATAGCCCCATTCGTATCAAAAAGTTTTGCCCCTTAGTCGACCCCATACATCCATTCCAATACAGGCCTTGCGGATTAAAGCTCTCTACATACCATTCCGTTTTCCCCCAACCCGAGTCCTACCCTTTCCTACGATTCGTCGGCAGCATGGCGGGCGGGCACTTTCGCAGGCTGCTGCTCGTGGTCAAGCACACGCCGTATGAGATGTACTTGCAGATGAAGTCGCAAGGCAAGGCGCCTTTGGCATTGCGGTGGGAGCGGCTCAAGCATCGGCACCAGGTACACAAGGAATGCGTACAAGACCTGAGCGATTTACTGCGACGCATGGACGTGGACTTCTCCATGGTGGGCCGGGAAGAATTGGACCGACAGCACCTCAAGAACGTGGATTTGGTAGTTGCGGTGGGTGGGGATGGCACGGCCCTTTCGTGCTCCCACTTTTTAGACGATACCATTCCGTTGCTGGGTGTGAACAGCGACCCCTCCCGGGATGACGAGAAGGCTACTACCAAGCGACTGGATGAACGCCGGAGTTTTGGAGCTTTATGTGCATGCACTGCCTCCAACATGTTTGAGGTGATACCGGATATCTTGCAAGGCCAGAACCAGGCCGTGCGGCGGACGCGCATCCAAACCGTCGTGCGTGATGCCCTGAAAGAAACCAAACTCCCTCCCGCCTTAAACGACATCCTAGTCGCACACCCCAGCCCCGCGGCCGTGTCCCGTTTCCGACTTGGATTCCTCAATGATGTCGGGGATGAGACCTCGCATTTTAATGTCTGGTCGAGCGGGCTGTGGATTTCGACGGCCACAGGCTCGTCTGCAGCAATGACGGCTGCGGGAGGGAATTTGATGGATCTGAATTCAAGTGAACTCCAGTATATGGTCCGAGAGCATCTACTCGAGGCTGGCGGGGAGCACTTGAAGAAGGAGGGGCATGGCATGCTTAAGCCGGGTAAGACCTTGCAGATGCGTTGGAATTCTCAGCATGGGTGCGTGTATGTGGATGGGGAACACGTCAGGCACAACTTACAGTTGGGCGATACTGTTAGTTTATCGGCAGATGCACCTCCAGTGTGGGTGTTTGAAAAGCCAGGGGGACAGTCTTCTGTGGCATCCACTTTATCGCCTCCGTGAAGCACGGAAACAAGAGGGGCGACGGTCAGATGGAAAAGTGATTTTGATCGATAGAGGCGCAGATTTAGGGAAGGTGACGCTTTTTGGTGTGTAGAGGAAGCGGATGTATTTGCGTTAGAGAGTGTGCGGGTATGCATGTATTTGTGTCGTTTGGTTGTCAAGGTGAGGTTTGTAAGTGCGTGTCAGACTGGAACAATTTGTGACTGTAGCGTCGAAAGAGCAGAAGAAAAAAAAGAAGAGGAAGGAGTTTGATGAAGAATTTTTTCTCTGGGAAGGGAAAATGGGCGATTGGTAGTTTTCAGGGAGGAGAAAGGTTGCCAAAGGAGAGAATCGAGAAAGGAGTGCCAGGACTTAGCTTGCTATTGTTCCGAATTTATTGGTCTGACTTTAATTGAGAGGATTATGCAAAGCACAGCAACAAGTGGGCATGGCTAGAGGAGAGATAGAGATTGAGTGAGTGGGTGAACGAGCAATAGAGAATGAACGCGTGTGCGAGAGTGTGTGTGTCAGAGAGAGATAGGAATGCTCGCTGCTTAAAGAGAGGACAATCTACAAAAAAAAATCGCTGAAATAAAAATAACTCTAGAATAAACCAATACAATTGCATCCAAGTTACTTTTTGTTTTGTTGCTTTCCTCAACTTCTTTGTATCGGTACCCGCCTATGTCTATGTTGCTTTTGTGCATCTGTTTTGAATTTGAAATGGCTCTTAGAAATATATCACGAGTTAATCCCCCTGTCATGCTTCTCACCCCAGCTGCTATAATACCATCCCCCTCGGCTAGTCAACAGCTCATCTTTTAATAGACCAACAATACACTCAATGTTATCAACCAAACAGCGCTTTTCCTGAAGAAAAGCCTCCTCCTCCTCTTCCTCCTTCCCTTCATCCCCATCTTCCTCCTTCCTTTCCTCCTCACTGGAATCACTTCCAGCACCGTCTATCAGCACTAACTGCCGTTTCAGCTCCAGCAATGCCAACCCAATACATTGTTCCACCTCCATCGCGCTTATCGGATGCATGGCAGCAGTAGCAGTAGAAGCGCCTCCCTCCTCGTCGTCGCCGTCTGCCTCCTCGTCCTCCTCGTCCTCCTTGTCCTCCTCGTCCTCCTCCTTCTCCTCCGTCTCTTTCTCCACCTCCTCCTCCACCTCTTCCTCTTCGTCTTCCTCGTCCTCACTCTCGCCTTCATTGAACCTGCTTAAAGATTTATGGCGCTCCTCCGCACACCGCCGGATCACCATTAGAAGGGTCGCTCCTGCCTCTATCACTCCTTGGACCAACCCCCCATCCTCCAAAGTCACCTGCTTTTTACCACTTACAGCAGCAGCAGCAGCAGCAGTATTAGTATAATTATTATCAGCATATTTACCGATTGATAAAGACAACAAATATCCGTACTTGGCAGCTATGTGTCGTTTGCATGCCTTCTGCCCCTCGGCCCGCGCGCCTTCCACCGTCTCTCGCACCACCCTTGAAACGAGCATTCCATTATACAGCTGCAAGCAATACATCTCTCCCTCGGTTGATTGCTTATCAGCAACTACCTGCCGCTGGTGCTGCGTCAACTTCTGCAGGCCCTCAAGAGCGGAGGACAACAAGACATTTGTATGCTGCAACGCATCAATCGCCCGTGCATATTTCTGCTTGAAAGTAGAAGTAAATTCAAACCCCGACAAGTCAACCCTTGACTGGCTCCCAGTTTTATATAAGAGCAATCCACCGCTGTTGCTGCCGCTGCTACCACTGCTACTGTTGTTGCTGCTGATGCTTTTGTCGTCGCCGCTGCTCCTCGACGGTGAGGCTGCTGACGTAGTTGCTGCTGCAACTTCTTCTTCTCCCTGCTGGTTGAGTTTTTGAAGCGCAGCCACCAAAATATCCTTCCGATCGAGCATTTTGAGGATAAAAATCATTAGTTGCGCTTGTTGTTGCTGTTTTGGTACCTGCTGCTGCATATCGTTCTCGCTGTTTTCCATCCTCTCCTCTCCTTCCTCCTCCTGCTCCTCCATCTCCATAGTTCTCAAAGTAGCGGAGTGACGATGATGAAGCAGCAGCGAGGACAAATTAATGGGTGAAGGTAAGTGATGAAACCCAGAAATACTAGCATGAATACTCATATCGTTATCTTGGAGCCGTTGTTTTCGGGAGGGCTCGCCAATCAACAAAAGAGAGGATGCCCCGTTAATGGCTATATCATAGTCCTGACAAATTAGAGAGCTCAGCTCGGGTCGCTCAAATTGAACGCGGTACTGGCCTCTTTCGTAATCGCAAGTGAGAATGTGCCCACAAGCCAGTAGCTTTGCTTTCTCATGGTAGGCTGTCACCGCTTGTCCCACCACCAAGGGGGTAGGCACTTCGAAAGTGAATTCTGCATTTGGAAAAAGGAAGGAGTGGGAGATGAGAGGATGACTACATGATTAGCTAACAAATCACTATTTTAAAAAACATACCCGGAGGTGGCTCCACAATTCGCCCTTGCTGAATATCCCGCACCACCTGCCGATACTCCCTCAATCTCTGCCGCTCTTGCGTAAAGAGCGCCGGGCTCATTCGCCGACGTCTTCCAATAAATGCTCTAACCCTATTCCATTCTGTGCGCGTCAATTTCTGCACGTGGCTAAGCCCTACAGCGTCCAAGCTCTCTTGAAATGTATTTTGATTGAAATAAGCTCGATCCACCGTTGAATAAAAGAATTCAGCCATTGCGAAGCGACGCAGCGCTGGCATGGACAGCGAATGCAGCAACATTGTAAGAGAGGTATTGTTGCTGGTCAGGCCCCAGCTGCTGCTGCTAGTGTCAAAAGTGGTAGATTCCCTTCCCCCGGACGAAGGAGGAGCATAATAAAGGTGTTTCGGCGGCCTCAGCACACTGCCCCCACCACCGCCACTTTCGAGATTCGATAACTGGCGACCATCATGCTTGCCACTCATGGGCGAGGTCGAGCGTCCCCTTTTCTTTTTATTTGATCGGGACGGGCATGACGGTTGAGGAATCAAGGGAGCCATACGGGCGACAGGAGGCAGTGGAGGCGGGAGGTTTTGCTGCGTGGGCAAGGGCAAGTCATCATTGCGAGCCGCAAAAGATGCAAAAGCCACGAGCGAATTTAAACCCCCTTCCCCATTACCTTCTCCTCTTCCTCCTTCAAGGGGGTCGTGCGCGAGGCGGTCCATGTCACAGAGATTGCTGCAAGATGGGGAGGTTGAGGATGCGAGCACAATGCACCAGACAAGCCCCACAGGCTTGTCCGACGATGCAACGCGAATAATGCCTCTGTATTGTGTGGTAGAGAGGGCATTGAACATTCAGCCAAACCAAATGAGCAAGGCAAGCAGATGTACATATCGAGGAGGGCTGAGGCCATGCCCCACTAATTACCGATTCCATCCATCTCTCCATCTTACCTATTGCCTCGATGATACACACAAAATCAGGCGACAAAAGAAGGCGAAAAATACAGGAGAGCTACGCGCCTTTGTCAAGACGGCAGCGTTTGCTTATATTTGGCTTCTTGTGTGAGCCTTCCTGACCGAAGCAGCACCCACCCACCCACACCCACCATCATCATCTCCGCTCTACCCACACATGACAGCCGCAACCATGGCGGGGGAAGAGGAATTTGTGCGGGAGACGAGCATGTATGAGCATCCCTTGGTGAAGCGGTACGCTACCAAGGAAATGAGCTACATTTGGTCCCCAGAGAAGAAGTTTTCCACCTGGCGTCGGCTTTGGATTGCGCTTGCCAAGGCCGAGAAGGAGTTGGGCATCGATATAACAGACGAGCAGATCGCGCAGATGGAGGCGCATATCACGGACATTGATTTTGACCGGGCCGAAAAGAAGGAAAAGGAGACGCGGCACGACGTGATGGCGCACGTGTACACCTATGGAGAATCCGCCCCGGCAGCGCAGGGCATCATCCACATGGGTGCCACGAGTTGCTTTGTCGGGGATAACACGGACATTATCCAGCTTAAGGAAGGTATGGAGCTGCTGAAGCGCAAGCTCGTAAAACTTTTGGCACAGATGAAGACGTTCGCCGTTGAGCAACGTGCGCATGCCACCTTGGGGTTTACTCATTACCAGGCTGCGCAGTTGACGACGGTGGGGAAGCGCATGACTCTGTACATGCAAGATTTCTTGATTGACCTAGAGCATTTGGAACGCGAGATCGCCACATTGCCAATGCGTGGGCTTAAGGGCACGACAGGCACACAGGCCACATTTTTGGAGCTTTTTGAGGGGGACCACGAGAAGGTAAAGGAATGCAATCGCAAGGTGTGTGAGTACCTGGGCTTCGATAAGTGGGTAGCTGTGTCCGGGCAGACCTACACGCGAAAAATTGATTATCACATTATGTCCGTCTTGTCTGGGATCGCGCAATCCGCCTATAAGATGTGCGGAGATATTAGGTTGCTGGCTAACCTGAAGGAGATCGAGGAGCCTTTTGGGAAGGACCAGATCGGGTCAAGCGCCATGGCTTACAAGCGTAACCCTATGCGATCCGAACGTGTCTGTTCTTTGGCTCGATATGTGATGGGGTTGCCGGCGGCAGCGGCGCAGACACATGCCACGCAATGGTTTGAGCGGACATTGGATGACTCGTCTATTCGAAGGATTATCTTGCCGGAGGCCTTTTTAGCCGTTGATGTGATTTTGAATATTGTCGCTAATGTCACTGATGGGTTGCAGGTCTGGCCGCAAGTGATAAGGGCGCATGTTATGGCCGAATTACCGTTCATGGCGACGGAGAAGATCTTGATGGCTTGTTGTAAGAAGGGAGGGGATCGACAGGCGCTTCATCATGCGATTAGGGAGCACAGTATGGACGCGGGGAAGGTGGTCAAGGCGGAGGGGAAGCCGAATGATTTGTTGGAGCGTATTCGGTTGGATCCGCTTTTTAAGAATATTCATGATGAATTAGATGAGCTGGTGGACCCCATGCTTTTCGTGGGGCGGGCGCCTGAGCAGGTTGATGAGTTTATGAGTGAGGAGATTGACCCGGTGTTGGCCAAGCATAAAGATTTGCTGGCCGTGGAGAATAAGGATGGGGTGAGTGTTTAAAAAAAAGGTTTAAGTCTGTGTGTAGTACGGGAAGACGTGGCACAGGATAGGACAAGGGAGAGAGGGGGGCGAGTGGGGGACTGGGAAGGAAAGTAATACTGAGGTGTCGTTGTTTTGAAAAGACCCAGGGCTAGGGAACGAGCACCATCAGGGGAACGCATCGGGGCATCTCTATTTGGACCTGCATGGTTGCTCTTGAGCACGCCCCAAAGAGGAGAGAAACTGGTCGAGAAACGAATCGAAGTACAACGAGGAAGATAAAAGTTACATATAGGATTAACGGGAAGAAAAAGAAAAAGCAGCAGTCCTTATCGCGTTTTTTGGTAAACAAGTGAAGTGTCGCACTCACTTATCTCCCTACAATACTACCACACGTACGTACTTGTTAAATTGTTTGGGGTTTCTCTCACCAGTTCATCTTGTCTCTTTACTTGCTCTCGACTTCAGACGCGTCTTCTCCATCCTTTTTCATTAGCGCTTGCTGTTCTTTCCCAGGAGGAGGAGCAGCAGCGGTAGGAGGAGCAGGGGCGTCAGAGTCTCGAGGAGGTGGGGCTGCAGCATTGGACGCGGCTGTCGTCATCACAGCCAGCTTCGGAGGAGTCTTCCCGGAGGATGAGAAAGAAGCAGTGTCAGACGAAGATGACGAGGACGAGGACGAAGAAGACGTGGAGGAAGCGCTCGAGGAAGAGGAGGAGGAGGAAGAGGTCGACGAATCCGACGAATAAGAGGACGTGGATGAGACACTGCGGCTTCTCGATCGACTCCCCTTCCCCTCTCGTCCTTCCCCCCGTCCTCCTCTTCTTCCTCCTCCTCTTCCCTTCGTCTCATATTCCATCCCCCTCCTCCCCTCCTTGCGTGTCCTCTCCTCACTCCTTCTCCGATCCCCCCGCCCCCCCCGTCGTCGTCGTCCTTCTTCTCCTCGTACACTTCCTCCTCCATGCCTGCCATCAGCAGAGCGCCACCCGCTCCCACCCCGTCCCCTTTCTCGACTCCGAGATAGTTCCCCTCGTCGTCGGCTACCACCAGTTCCAGAAGTTCTAAACTCGCTACGGATGCTGTGACGCTGCGGACTGCGGCTGCGACTCCGGCTACGACTCCTCCTCCTTTTCCTCGACGACGATGACGGCGTTCCGTGCTTGGCAACAGGGGAAGAGAGCGGAGGGGAGGAGCGTCGGCTGAGGCCTGAACGGCTCTCATGGGGACGACTGCGGCTTCGACTCCGCTCACGCTCCCGCCGACTCCTACCACTGCCGCCTCGCGAGTCTCTCTCATGGTCGCGACGCCGCTGTTTCTCGTCCCCAGGAGATCTATCTTTCTCTTTTTCTTTTTGCTTCTCGATCCGCCTCTTCTCCAATTGCCGCTTCCTCTCGGCTTCTTGATCTTGCGCTCGTCCCCGCACAACATCGCGTTCTAGCGCCCGCTCGCGTTCTAGCGCCCGCTCGCGTTCCTTATCTCGTTCTCGTTCGCGCAACCTTTCTTTCCATTTCTCCTCCGCCTCCGCCAGTGCCGCAGCTTTAGCCGCTGCTGTTGCTGCTGCTTGCTCCTCCTGCTCCCGTTCCCGACGATGCCGCGGATGGCTTTTCTCTTCGTCTTGACGCTCCCTCTCGCGATCCCGCTCCTTCCGCCGCTCCCCACCATCATCACGCCGCTCTTTGCTCCGCCGACCAGAGGAAGAAGGAGCGGTCCCTGCAGATGGTCGGCGACTCTCCCTACTCCGTCCCCTATCCCGTTCCGGATGCTCAGCAAGGCGACTGCTGCTCCCCTCACCGTAAACCTTCGACCGCCCACTCCCATTCACACTCCTACCGGCACCACCATCGGCCGACTGTCGATACGTCTTCTTCCCTCTCTTGTCGTCTCCCGCAGGACCTGCGACGCGACCTTTCTCCTCCTTCACCTCACCGCTCGACAAACGGGCCAAGACCTCCTCCCTTCGTCTTAATTCTCTGTCAGACAAAGACTTGGAACTACCGCCTATTCTCCTACTGCTACTGCTTCCTCCCTCTCTCCTGTCCCTGTCCTCCCTCCCCTCGCTCTCTCTCCGCCGCTTCCGGTGACCGCCGTCTTCCCTACTCTTCTCCTTCTCTTCCTCCATCCTTTCTTCGCCTCTATCCCTATCGGACCCATTTCGCCGCCAGGAGCTGCCACGGCATTCGCCCGGCATGCCTCCCCCCTCCCGAGAAGGCGGATATGGCCTGTCACCCTTCTCCCTTTCTCTCTCTTTGTCTGGCGGCAGTGGTGGCGGAGGTGGAGGGGAAGGAGGACGACGAGAATGGTTGCTGTAGTGCTCGTCGTCTCCGTCGGAGATATCCATGTCTTGGTCTTCATTGGGAGAGTGGGCGGGAGCGGGGGGTTGTTGAGAGGAAGGGTAGGGGTGAGTGCTACTTGACCCGCCGGTGCTGGTGCTGCTGCGGTGGGCACCGGCTATAGTGGCCGAGGCCTGAGACACGTCTCCCCTTTTGACGGCTTCAGCAGCAGCAGCTTCCGCCTGTTGCTGCTGCTTCTTCTCGCGCTTCACCTTCTTCGTCTCAAATTCATGGTAGGACTGATGGTCGCCTGCGAGCTTGGGCAACAGGTGAGGGTCGGCCACTGCGCTGCCCGCCGCATCGTTCATAAAGTATAAATTATTCAGCGCCCCCTTGGCTGTGAGCCGCTGCCGAGGATCCAAAACCAAGAGCCGCTGGACGAGATCGAAGGCATTCCCGAGCACATGCCTGTACTTGGCGTCGAATTGCGACGGCTTGTGGTCAGGACACTCCAGCGTGCTCCCCGGGGCCTTCATCCGGACGAATGCCTCCCGTCTCGGCGTGCCCAGCAGCCCATAGATCATCCCCAGCAGTTCCACCTCGCTCGAGGCCGGAAACAACGGCCGGCCTTGAATAAGCTCGACAATGATACAGCCCAAGCTCCACATATCCACGGCAGTGTCGTAATTCGGGTTGCCATACAGCAGCTCCGGAGCGCGGTACCAAAGCGTCACCACTTTAGTGGTCAAGTGCGGCATCTCCTCCCGATCGTGTTGAGAGAAATCCAAAGAACGAGCTAGGCCAAAATCGGCAAGTTTCAAATCGTGAAGGTTGCTGACGAGGATGTTGCTGCATTTCAGGTCGCGGTGCACGAGCTCCCGTTCATGCATGTGGTTAAGCCCGTCCAGGATTTGCTTGACGAGGCATTTGATGCGAGCCTCGGTCAGAGGTATCTGGAAGTAGAGAAAGGGAAGAAAAGAGAGAGATAAAGGGAGGGGTGGGTGGGATTGAACTCAGGGCGGAGGAGTGGGAGGGGGGAAGTAAAAATGCGACTGTGGAAGAAGAGAGTCAGGGGGGAGAGAGGAAGCCGAACCTTGGCATCAATCAGCCCCGCCAAATCATGGTCCACATACTCCATCACCAGGTAAATATGGCCCATGCGCAGGTTCACCCCTCCACTACCCGCTTCTCCGTTGGTCTTGCCGCGCCTTCCTCCGCTGGTGCTGCTCCCGGAGAAGCGCGTCTTCAGGCTGCCGTCGTCCATTTCGTCCTTGTCTCGAACTGCATCCGCGAAAAAGAATGGGCAGGGAAAAGATATTAGTGGTGATAAGAATATGGCTAGAAACAGCACCTTCTTTGTCTGTCCCTTTCACTACTCTGGGAGCGACACGTACATTCCCAGCGAGAACACTTGGAGGTGACCACGTCGATGAGCTTGACAATATTGGGATGCCTCATCTGCTTCAAAATCTTGATCTCACGCGTCACAGTCGGCGGAAGCTGACAGTCTCCTTGGAGGAGCAGCTTTTTGATGGCCACCTTGTGGTTATTTACCTTGTCAAAGCCGCTGAAGACGCGACTGTGTGGTGAGGGAAGAAATGGAGGAGGAAGGCATGGTAAACAAACGGCGTTTGCATCATAAGCCAGACATGCCCCGAACACATCAACTCATGAGTAGAATTCGTTAAGCATCACATACCCATATGTCCCCTCCCCAATAGTTTCGGTGCGATTGAAATTGCTTATCGTCCGCGTGCCCCAGGTCGTCGACGAGGACGAGGAGGGCGACGAGACGGTACCAGAGGCATTACCCAGGCTACCTCCAGCTACAGGCCCGCCTGCCATGGCTCTTGCTGTTTCAAGACTTTGCGCTTACCACTGAAGGTGCAGCGTATGTGTCTGAGAAGGACGAGGCTGTAGCTGTGTGGGTGGGTGGACCTTGGGTTGAGCAGGACGACCAACAGAAGAAAAGAAAAAAAAGAGCAAGGAAGAGGAGGCGCACCCCTGACGACGACATTTATGCAGTGCATGAAGACGACGGATAAGCTAACGGGGGGCGTGTGTGTGTGTCATGGCGATTCGTTATGCAAAATTGGTTTCCAAGAAGAAGGAGGTGATGGTTCGAGAGCGAGGGTCCTCGGAGGAGTCCTCGACATTCCCGAGACGCATGTGGCCTCGTAAAGGGCTGAAGCTGCCCTCAGCCAGGCTGGCACACGTGAACCATTTTCCCATAGACGTGTAAAATACGATGATACTTGATAGCACTATTTGCAAACTAAAATTAGGGCTTGCATTGGTCTCTCTGACCAGGGAAACCACGTACAAAGAGGGACAGAGCTTTAGACAGGAGGTTGACATATGGCACAAATTTTATTCGACCCAAGGGTTGGCCCCACCTTGACGATGCTGCTGAAATGGATTTTGAATTGTTAGTAATTGTGGTGAGTGCGAGGCTGGGAAAGGCCCGGATGCTAGAGTGTCAGGAATTTGAAAAGGAGGAAGGAGGAAGGAACGGGGGGTAGCACACAGATCCAACCTCGATCGATGTCCTCAAGGATGGTGTTTTCCTTCTATCTTTGATTTTGCATTTGGTCTTTGGATACATCGACAAAACTTTCACCTCACAAATAAATGTCCCTACTCCTACACGACTGAATACAAAACGCCTACGCAAAAAGCCCTACAATTTCTTCTACAATTGCATAAATACCCCTCTCGCTCCCATCACATTATATACCCCACTCACTTAATAAGCAGCTTCTTGTCCGGCCAGCCATACAAGGTCTTGTATCTATCAAATAGATCGACCAGCGTCTGACAGAAGAGACTATGGTACTCATCAATCATCTCCTGCGTGGGCTCTCCCTCCACCTTGGGAACTACGATCGGCTTTGCCATCGCGCCCAATACAGGATGACGGTGCATAAGCGGCAAACCAAAGCGACCCCAAAGTGGCAATACACCACATTTCAAATAACGCGACAGGCCCTCCAACACCCCCCCATCATCATACCACGCCGACAACAGCTTGGTATTCCCAAAAATATAACAAGCTACCAACGGAGTCCCCGTGCGAAGGGCAAGCTTCACAAAGCCCTTTCGCTCCTTCATCAACACCACCTCATCCTTATTGTTAACTTCGAAAATCTCCGCGACTCCGCCCGAAGATATACCTATTGACCATCCTTTGTCGAGGTACTGCTTCGCCACGTGCCTCGTCGCGGCAATAGTTCCAATGGCGCCTAAATCTGTGCAAAGAGATTGTATACACACGCATGATAAGTGCATGTTATAAAATACATGTATCCTCATAAAAATATGTTGTTAAAAATAGTCACGGGAAAGGCAGCCTTTTCTCCTCCCCCCGAATTCCTCACGCACAACGATCCCTCTTCCATCCCCCACACACGTACAGTGTCGAAACAAAGGCAGCCTAAGCGCGACATCAGTCGTCAGCCCACGGAACTCCCTGTAAATGAGAATGGTCGGAAAAATAAGACGTCTCAGTTTCTAAAGTGCTTTTTAATTAAAAGACAAATGTATGTCCCACCCCTAGAAACTTACAATCCACCACACGCCTTCATCGCGTGCACCGTCATAAGATTCCCCATAGGCAGCACGCCATGTGGCGGAGCGACAAAAATATAGCGCCCAGCACTATCCAGTGGTGCATCACTCGCCATTTTTAGACTGAAGTACTTGAATATGAAGTGATTCAATGGGGAATGAACCATATCATGGATGCGCGGGACTGGGTGCAGGCTCAGGGTGAAGAACACGATGAGCATCACCACCCACGCCATTGCGCTGCGGACATACAGGGCGAAACCCAACACTGCAATCGGTATCCAAAGCATGCTCCCGACAATGATCAATAAGAACATAATCGCTACAAACTCTTCACAGAACGTCATGGACTCCACATCCCCAAACCCCAAATCACCGGGCTTGGCCTCCGTCAAGGGCTTGGAAAGTCCATTCATCACCTTGAGACGGTCCTCGTCCGGCATATTGTGAGCACCTGTCGCATAGACCTGCGTCATATTAACATAGCGTGCCGAGGGTGGGAAGTTGGCCTTGGCCATTTTGCTTGTGGTGCCTCTTCTGTGTGGGGTACGTGTGCGCACGTGAGCATAAGGTGGGATTGTCAAGATGAAGAGGAAGCACAGCTTGATTGGGTACATTAACGATGTTCTTGAACAACATTTACAAGTGCTGTTCGTGGTCCGTGGCCGTAGGTTGTTGAGAGTTTGATGTGGCAAAAAGTGCTGCTCGATCCTTAGCGTACGTAGAAAGCATGTGTTGGGGTCCGCCGCGTCACACGCGTTTTTGCCCAGAATAAGACCGCCGATCGTGGCTGTAAAGCTTGCTTATGATGATACCGCGCTTCTGAGAGAATTTTTACTGAGGATGGAGGGTTATTTAATGGATAGTGGTCGGGGCCATGCGGGCGTTTGTATTCATACGTCGACGCTATAGCAATATGTATAGTACACCGTGACGTTCCTTCGTCGTCACGACGGCCAGGAGGCGCTAGGCAGGAGGAGGAGGTCGGTTTGTAAACAGGAAGCTTATCGACAGCTACACCCAGCAATCGCGCCATTAGTGCCGATGGTCTCAACCTGACTTAATGCACAGCGGTATAGATGTGGTTGGGAACAATAAGAGCATTAACAGCCGAGCGTCGTTAGTTTTTACCTGAGGGCGATGAAGAACAACCTATGCGATGATATTGGGACATCCACGAGCACTCCTGCTCCTACCATTCACCCGTGCCAATCACGCGCTCGTGTATCTTTTTGCTCACTCCTATCTATCCGCAGGGAATACCAGGTTGCACAATAACGACCTGCGCACGAACCTAGCTTGGGTTTTTCGATTTCAATAAGGCGCATCACCATCGTCACACCGTCTCTTTAAATCATACCTTGACGCACATTACCATCCATTCAGTGCTAGCAGGCCCGCCGTAGCTACGAGCTCCAGGTCGTGTGTGGCTGTTACCGGCGTGTCTCACCATGGGTACGTTTCTTGGTGCATTGGGGCCTTGAAGGTTGGGGCGGGAGTGGGTTTTCTTATCTTCCTCTACTGTAGGTCCAGCGGCCACGCGGTGCGTTTGACCTTCCTCTCATCTCCTTTGAATCCTTTATTATGCTAACCATGATGAAGAGTAGGCACTGTCTAACTCTAACTCTCTCTCTCTGTGCCTGTAAAATCATCCATTTCTCCGGCAGCTTCACTCACTCTACTCGCTTTCGCCAACCTCCCCTCCCTCCCCACCCATACACAGGTGTCCCAGCTTTCTTCCGCTGGCTCTCTGAGAAGTATCCAAAGACCGTTATGGAGATGGTGGAACAACGCCCCCAGATTATCGACGGCATCTCCATCCCATTCGATTTGACTGCACCCAATCCCAATAACATGGAGTGGGACAATCTTTATATCGACATGAACGGCATTATCCACCCCTGCTCCCACCCAGAAGACCGCCCCACCCCCAAAACCGAAGCTGAAATGTTCGTCAATGTCATGGAATACGTCGATCGCATCTTCGCCGCCGTCCGTCCCCGTCGCGTGCTTTTTCTCGCTATCGACGGCGTGGCTCCCCGGGCTAAGATGAACCAACAGCGCACCCGCCGCTTTCGCTCGGCCGGCGACGCCCGCGAACGACACGAGATCAAGCTGGCCACCCGCCAGGAGATGGTTGCGATGGGGCTGCCGGTCCCTCCAGAGGAGCTGGATAAGGAATGGGACTCAAATGTAATTACCCCAGGTACGGAGTTCATGGTCACTTTGGCGAAGTATCTCCGGTTTTACGTCTCCCACCGGATAAACACCTGCAAGGCCTGGCAAAACATCAAGGTACTATTTTCTGATGGTAGTGAGCCAGGGGAGGGTGAGCATAAAATCATGGATTTCATTCGGAGGGAGCGCGCGCAACCGGGGTATGACCCCAACACACGGCATATCTTGCATGGCCTGGATGCCGACTTGATTATGCTTGCGCTGGCGACGCATGAGCCTCACTTTACGATTTTGAGGGAGCAGGTGTTCTTTGGGAGGAAGGGTGGAGGAGGGAGGGAGGGACTGGGGCATGCGACCGCGGGTTCGGCGCAGGGTGCGTTTGATGCAATGCAGGGTGGGAAGGTGGATGATGGCTTTGCGCGGGGGGAGGGGGATCGGTTTCCGTACTTGAAGCCTTTCCAAATATTGTACATCCCGACATTGAGGGAATATTTGCGGGAGGAGTTTCGATGCTTGGAAGGGGGAACGTTGCCGTTCGGGTATGATTTTGAAAGAGTGGTGGATGATTTTGTGTTTTTGTGTTTTTTTGTGGGAAACGATTTCTTGCCTCATTTGCCCAGTTTGGATATCAGGGACGGAGCGATTGATTTTCTGTTGAACGTGTACAAGCGAGTGTTGCCTGCCATGGGAGATTATTTGACGGCGCCGGGGGGTGTGGTGAACCTGGAGAAGGTCGACATAATCCTGGCGGAGGTGGGGAGGGTGGAGGATGAAGTGTTTCGACGACGGAGGGCGGGGGAGGATCAGCACAAGCAGAGGCTGAATCGACGCATCAGAGACGTCGAAAGGCGGCATGGTGGGTCAGTGCAGGAGCTGGCGGCTCGAGTTGTGCCTGCTGACGTGCAGCCTTTGGGCCGACCGAGGTTACCCCCGCCCATGGTACAGCTCCCTCCCCCATCCCCTCCTGCTCCTCCTGGCCCCACGCCCGAGGAGAAGAATAAGAAAAACAAGAACGTGGCGCAGCTGTTGAGGGATAAATTGAAGAAGCCAAAGCGAGAGGGCAGCAGCATCAGCAACGGCGATTGGTCAGGGAGCAATAGCGATGAGACGAGCCCCGCGAAGAAGAATGAAGAGGAAGAGAGGGAAGGAGGGAAGAACGGGAAGCTGGCGATTGACACGGAGGTGGCTGCGAAAGGTGACTCTTCTTTACAGCCGATGGTATCGAGTCCCATGAAGAAGATGAAGCTGGAGACAACGGATGCTGTATTGGAGGGAAGTAGAACGACGGTAGCGTTTAAGGGGGAGAACGGAGAATTGATGATGGGTGTGAGTTCTGAGGTTCATGTGAATGTGGAGAAGACCGAGGGGGAGGAGGAAGCAGGAGACGAGGAGAAGGAGGAAGAGGATGTTGTGGACGAGGAGGAGGAAGAGGAGAAGGAGGAGTTTGAGAACCCGCACATCATCGTGCCGCCTGAGTTGGAGGGGACAGACCTGGCAGCGGCGCAGAAAGAGCTCGCGGAGAGGGTGAAGTCCAAGCAGGAGGCCAGGCTGGATCGGCTAAAGGAGGAGATTGAGGATACCATCCGATACCACGAGGCGGGATGGAAGGATAGGTATTATCAGGATAAGCTGAAGAAGCAGAGCATGGAAAAGGGTGGAGGGAGGGAGCATATGTACCGTACTTACATCGAGGGATTGTGTTGGGTCTTTCAGTATTACTATCGGGGGTGTCAGGCATGGGGGTGGTTCTATCCCTTTCATTACGCGCCATTTGCGAGTGACCTAGTGAATATCGAACGGTTTCAGATTGAGTTCGAGATGGGCACGCCTCTGAAGCCTTTGGAGCAACTCATGGCTGTCCTTCCTCCCGAGAGCGCGGATGCCCTTCCCATGCCCTTGGCGAGGCTGATGACGAGCGAGGATTCGCCCATCAAGGATTTTTACCCAAGAGATGTGGAAGTGGATCCAAACGGGAAGGCCATGCCATGGTTATGGGTGACTTTACTCCCGTTTATTGACGAAAAGCGCTTATTGAGCACAATGACAGAGGTCGAAAACGAGTTGAGTCTAGCAGAAAAAACACGGAATCAGCTTGGTGGGTCCTTGCTCGCCCTCCATGAATACCACCCGACATTCCGCACAATATCCACTGTTATTGAAGAGAGCAAAACTAATTCCCAAGCTATCGTGGAGATCTCGGCTGCGCAGAATCAGGGCTTCTCTGGCACGCTCACAAAGCCTCCCCTTGATGCCCTTATTCAAATTGGCGCCCCTGTCACTGCTCCTAAAATTCCGCCTTCTGTCTTACACGATGTGGAGGATAATCGAGCTCTGATTGCTGGTTTCGCCCTCCCTCCCCAAGCAACCCCCCACGCTTCAAAGCTCTTACCAGGGCTGACCCACCCCCCGCGCCGGTTGTCTGATCGAGACTTAGCTCCTCGTCGTCCGCCGAGGTTGGGGAGGGGGGTTAACATTGCAGAGCTCGGAACGCAGTTTGGGTTTATGGATGTGCATGCCATGGCAGCACATAGGATGATTGTGCATAACATGCCTCGTGGTGGCACGGTAGAGGGAGGGCCGGGGAGAATTATGTATCAGCAGCACCAACAGCAGTACCAGCAGCAGGGATATGGTGGTAGTAGAAGTGGTTGCAGCGGAGAAGGGACAGGGACGCGTTCCTGGGGTAGCTTTGAACCACACAACAATCAGAAGAGCCGACCCACGCCTCCTCAACTCCCCTCTCCTTCTCTATACCCAGGCGCCGGAGGAGGAATTGGTGCCCTCACTTCTTGCGCCCCGCGGCTCGTCCCCCCCATGATGCACACGGCGCCACGCCCTCCTCCTCAGCATTTTCCCCAGCCGCCAATGATGACGATGGGAGGGGTTCGGGGTCCCTATCCTTTTAACCCATATTTCCAACAATCCCGGCAGCAGCAGGAGCAGCAGCAGCAGCAGGAGCAGCAGCAGCAGCAGTATCAGCAGCACGGAGCAGGTTACCCTCAACAACCCCCGCAGCAATATCAACAGCAGCAGCAGCAACAACTGGCGGGTATACTTGCACACCCGGGGACAGGATCTCTTATGTTCCAGGGCGTTGATGCTGGACTCATGAATAGTCTACGGCAAGGAGTGCAGCAAGCCGTAGAGCAACGAACTCAAGAGAACCGTGGTGGCCACCGGGTACCGCACCAAGGAGGTAGGGGTGGAGCAGGAAGAGGAGGAGGACAGCAGCATCATCGACGATAAGAAAAGGTAAATGAACAAAGCAAGGCTTAGGAGAAAACCAAAGCTTGTACCCCAAAAGAGAGTTCCAGCCCATCTCCCCCAGTGGACGACAATGAACAAAGAACATCTATCAGCAAAACAGAATTGACCATGTATTCATTGTTTATTGATTGATTTATTGATTGACTAATCGATTAATTGATTGATTGATCTATGAGTTAAGTTTTCATTAATCAACGACGAACCTCCCCAGCAGTTCGTTCCATTTGTCCTTGACTTCGCATTTCTTTATTCTGAGGGCTGCACTTGGGGACAGTTCTTTCGGCCTGGTATCGTAAGAGCTCGCAGTACGTTCTAAGCCTTGAACATCACGTAAACCACCGGTAAAAAGTTGACATGAGTGCTGCTTGAGCGCGACGAACAACGTCCAGCACTGTGGTTTTAAGTTGAATGGATGGGTATGAAGCGGAAGGCAAAGATAGTGATCTTTACACGAAGACAATGGATAGAGAAAACAATCACACACGTCCTCCTCTACCCACTTTGCTACACAGACAGCATTGGCGGCATCACCGGCCCCAGGATGGCCGCGCCCCGACGCACAATACGAAGACCTGTCTTGAGCTCGTTTGCAAGCATGACTGTTCTCATGGCCGCTGCGGTCGCACTGGGCATGCAGGTAGCCCACGCCACCATCACCATGGCAAGAAAGAGTAGCAGCAGTATGGACAGGATAGGAGTTAGACAATGCTCGTGTTGGCTGTCCGGCTTTGTGGTGAGGAGCGGCCGCAGCCTCAGCCACACCCCACGTGTATTCCGCACCAACACTGTCCGCCTAAGACAAGGTCAGTAAGGGGGGAGAGGACAAAACATGCCAGTGCGCAAAAAGTGCTCGCCTATGCAATGATTATGAATAACAATTATCCCTGTCTGTAACAAGACCAAAAGTCTATGAGGATGATCCAATTTAAGGTAACCGAATGAGCCAAGGCACCACCCCTAACCAACCCTCCTCAACGCACGCAACAATTTTTGTCCACTCCCTTCTTCTCATTCACCGCTCTACATACGCCAATATACCACGCAGTCATACAACAATGGTCCTCGTCCGATGGAGCCACTCCCAGCTCCAGCACCACAACCGCTCCCTCCTCAGCCACCAGCCCTGCGGCTTTCTCCGACGAGCCCACCCGCCCCCCCACCCTCCCCTCCCAAGAGTTCAAACCAAAGCAATCCCTCGGTCAAAATTTTCTGTCTGATCAAAATTATGTTTTGAAAATCGTGACTGCCTTGGTAGATTCTAGCCCGGGAGGGAGACGAGTGGTCGAATTGGGGCCTGGTCCTGGTGCCTTGACAAGGGTGCTGCATCGACGGTACCCCGAAATGCTAGCCGTGGAAATCGACTCTCGCGCCATAGCTGTTTTGAACGAGGCCTTGCCAGACTTGTGTGTGGTACAATCGGATGTTCTACAAGTGGATTGGACAGTTTTGGCGGAGCTGAGGGGAGGGCCCTTGTCGGTGATAGGAAATTTACCTTACCACATCACGAGCCAAATTTTGTTTTGTTTGCTGGACAACCATCGAGCGGTGCGTCAAGCCGTGGTCACCATGCAGCTGGAGGTAGCACAGCGGATTACGGCACCCACTCGATGCAAAGACTATGGGATATTGTCGGTGCTTTTCCAGTTGTACACAAAGCCGCGAATTAATTTCAAGCTTCCCCCCACAGTCTTCTATCCCCAGCCCAAAGTGACCTCAGCGTTGGTGACGCTCGATTTCTTGCAGCCTGCCGAGGGCAAGCCGCTTTTCGACGTGGACCCCGCGGCACTAAAACAGGTGTTAAATTTAAGTTTCCAACAGCGGCGCAAGATGTTGCGACAGAGCTTGAAGGGCTTGCTTGCTGCCCGGGATGTCACATTAGATGAGGAGTGGGCAACGAAGCGACCCGAGGAATTAGAGCCCGCCCACTTTGTTAAATTGACCAAATTATTATTTGGCCCTGCCACAGCAGATAGCAATAACAGCCGCTTCAGCGCCGCGAATCAGGGTCAGAGGGGGCAGACTCGCGTGTGGCGACGAGCGCGCCATGGGGGCTTGGAGGAGGAGGAGAAGGAGGAGGAGGAGGAGGAGGAGTAGAAGTAGTAGTAGTAGTAGTAGTAGTAGTAGTAGTAGTAGTAGTAGTAGTAGTAGTAGTAGTAGCAGCAGCAACAGAAGTAAAATCATAAAAGAGTGATGTCCAAACCTTATGTAGATAACGGAGCCAGAAGCAAAGAAATTCTTCAACAACCAAAGAAAGAAAATAGAAGTTACATGTGAAAAAATTGCTCTCTATATTGTACCGCTTCCGCGATACTGGGCAAGCGAAGAAGTGCAGCTGATTGGGGTGCATCAGCATTGAATTCGCCGTCCATTTGCCTGTTTTAAACTCTTTGTGAATGTGAGTTGGTGTGCCAAGTTGTCGGGGAAAAGCGGTGAAGCACAGCGAAGACCATCAGTCATGCAGGGGGGCTCGGCGCCTGAACCTCTTGGTATGTCCTTCCGAGCCGCTATTGGAACCACTTCCACCTATTTCAAGGTCTTTTGTGCTTTCTAGGACGCATTTTAATCCCCCGGTCAATCTCAAGTAGCTTAAACATATGGACATCTTAAGTCATGTAAAATTATTCCTTGATTGATTTTTAGCACCGTGGACACCAGAGCCACCAAATCAAAATGAGTTAAACTACTGGTGATGATTTGGACCCCCCCCCCCTCCCCCAAAAACGCACATCAGGTTTAGCTAAGCTCATGTGTGGCATACAAAGATAGACAAGTGTCACCCTGCGACACCTAACCACCTTTTGGTTTCCCTTGCGCACATCCATCCACGTCGAGGAAATGGGAACCTTGCCTGCCCCCAACAAAAAAACTGGTGCCCTCCCCCCCCCTTTTTTTTAAAAAAAAAACTGTTGAAACCGTCCAAAACTGTTGTAACCGCTTGTGTTATTTTTTGTTTCTAAAAAAATTGTCGTGTGCTTTTCGTTTGGTTATTTGGTTCCCTGTCAATCTGATAGCAAATTGGTTGCCTCTTTTGGTTATATTCCCTTTGAACACCACACAGACACAGTCTCACAGACACAGGTGTCAAAGACACCCCCGGACACTCACTGGGTGGCCAGATCCATCGATACTCACACACATCCACGCCCATACGGATGTTCCGCATGATCTTTCCCCTCCCCCCTAATCCATCCGCCTTCACACAATCACTATCTATGCTATTATCTCTCCTCCTTCACATCACACGTATTTCGTATAGAGGCAACACACAACCAAGTCAGCAATGTTCATCAAGAAGCTGCCTGCGCTCCTTGTGCTTGCTTTATGCGCCACCAACGCCGCTGCCGCCGGTTACATCAAGACGTTTAACGCCTCCAACTACGCCCTGACAACATATGATGCCGCCGCTGAAAAGCCCCTCCGGGTGAGGCCCAACACCGTGTACACGATCGACAAGTTCCTCGACGAAGACTTCCACCTCGTTATTCAGTGTCCTCAGCCCAAGAATAACCGCATGAGGAAGAAGGGTTTCATCACCTATTTGAGCTATTACCAAGGCATTGACGAAAGTGCCGTCGAGGTCTATGAGGACGGCAGCGACATCGCACAAGCTGAGATGTATAGTATCATTGATGCTGGGTACGGGTCTTTGCTTGTACTGTTCTGCAACAATGGCAAGCTTACCTTGAACTACAACTATGCCGCCTAATGAGAGAACGGGATGCTGAATAATATAATTTTCTCATTCCAATCTTCATGTTTTTGCTGTTATGTGTCGTGTTGTGTTGCGGGGATGTGTGTGTCTTATGTGTCGTGTTGTGTTGCGGGGATGTGTGTGTCTCTCGCGGCGTCCTGTTACTTCTGCGCGGGAATGTGAGCATATAATTCAGGGACCGGTGAGAGCCCGGCAACCCCATCAGAAGCCTTGATGGATGAACAATCAGATTGTAACGAGTGGCGAAGTTGTGAAAGAATTAAAAAGAAGGTGCCGAAGATGAAAATTTAGCTAATGCTTTCTTCCCCCCCCCCAGTTTTTTTGGGTTTTTGTTCATAGAAGATCACCGAGCCATCTGTAAGAAGGCCATAAGCCACCAAGCTGATGTTTGCTGGGCGTGTAGATTTGGATTATCTCACAGAGTGACAGGAGTCTGATATCAAGATAGAGGAGTCTCAAGACTTCTGGAGATCGCACACCGTGTCTCCTCGCAAGGGATGCAGCTTCTGTAGAAAAGGTGGGCATAAGTTAAGCACAATTTGCTGTCATCGTCGTAATTGCTGCTTGTTTTCCTCCGCACAACTAAATCCCACTGTTACATAGTAAATTTCATGTCCTTTTCCCCGTTTTTGCACGGTGTTACATTCGCGCCAGATTGCCTTCATGAACGAATCCTTGTGTTCCGATTCTAAAATCACCACCCACCCACCCATCCCACCACCAGAGGCCTCAGAGCCCCAACCACACGTGCTAGGTTACTCAATCATGGTGTCGTCCACAGGTTGTGGATGTCGCATGGGTGAAAATGACCAGGCCGCGACCTCCACCGCTTCCACTTGGACGCCGATCATGTTGATAGTCGTCGTTTGCCTTCTATCGCGTCCGTGTCACGCGTTTACGCCCGGCGTCAGCAGATGTCCCCACACCAGCAAGACGCTCAGTGTGCCTGGAAGCACCCGGTACGTGGCGCGATGGCTCGTAAAAGCCGATCTTGGTAGCTTTTAAATCAGAGATTCCCCCAAAGGAGCCCCCCCCCTGCCTGATCCTATGCCCTTTCCCTTCCTCTCCCCCCCCCCTTCTTAATAGCCTGACTCCCTTGCTTACTGCTCTGGACGACGACGAAATCGCTGTTGTGACCCAGGCGGACGCTGCCGTGAATGCCATGTTTAAGAAGCCACTGCGTGTGGGGCTGTTGGTGGAGCCGACGGTAAGTCTTCTGGCTACGAATCTGCGGATTCCTTGTCCGTTTTCGCCACCCCTCCCTTTCTGGAGTTGCCGTGCGGTCAAGCTTACCACAATGCGCCACTACGTATCTTACACTTACGCCCGCGATGTTTTGACGGTGGTTTCTGCCTATGTCAAACTAGAACCATGCCGTGCCTCTCTTGACCATGTATGTCACAACCTCTCACCACTTCCTTCCATCCCTCCCTCCCCGCCAGCCCTTCACGCACGTAAGCGGCTACGCGAATCGGTTCAAGGAGATGCTCAAGCACCTGCACCGCACGGGGGACCAAGTGGAGATCTGTACAACGGATGACGTCCCTGAAGCCCCCAAGAAGTTTCTTGATTACCAAATTCAGTACACCCCTGGCTTCCGTTTTCCGCTCTACGATCACATTTGCCTAACATTTGACTATAAAATGATCGCGTACAATTTCCTCAAGCTCTTTCGCCCACATATCATCCACGTCTCCACCCCTGGGTGTCTCTGTTTTGCTGCAGCAATCTACGCAAGGGTCCTGCGGATTCCCTTGCTCTTTTCGTATCACACCCACCTGCCCATTTACGCCCGAGACTACATGGGCTTTGTCCCTGGTATCGTCGGCCTGACAAGATTCGTCATTCGTGTGGTGCACAACTGGGCGGACTTAACGCTGGTGACCAGCCCACAGCTCAAGGACGAATTGCAGGGTTTTGGCGTGAAGCGTGTGGCAGTTTGGAAGAAAGGGGTCGACACGGACCGTTTCCATCCGAAGTTTCGGAGTGCGGCCATGCGGGATCGCTTGACGGATGGACATCCAGAGGCGCCACTGTTAGTGTATGTGGGACGGTTGGGTGCCGAGAAGAAGTTGAAGATGCTCAAAGGAGTGATGGAGAGGATTCCTGCGGCGAGGCTTGCGCTGGTGGGTGGAGGACCAGCCGAGGCTGATCTGCGAGAGCATTTCAAGGGGACGAATACTGTGTTTACGGGTGTGTTACACGGAGAGGAGTTAAGCCAGGCGTTTGCCTCGGCGGACGTATTTTTGATGCCTTCGGATTCGGAGACGCTGGGCTTCGTTGTGTTGGAGTCGATGGCGAGTGGGGTGCCTGTGATAGGGGCAAGAGCGGGGGGGATACCTAATGTGATTGCACATGGGAAGACGGGATTTTTGGCCCCAGTGGGCGACGAGGAGGCGTTTGCGGTACGGGCACTGCAGTTGTTGGGGGATAAATCATTGATGGTGAAGATGAAGGAGGCGGGGAGGGCGGAGGCGGAGAGATTGGATTGGGCGTGCGCGATGGAACATTTGAGAAATATACATTACAAGCGTGCGGTGATGATTCACAGGCGAAGGACATTGAGTGCGTTTTTGGCATGGGCGGGGACGTTGAAGCAGCGAACAGTGAAGAGCGTGAAGCAGAGTATGGAGGGTATGTTCGCGACAGCTACGTAAGAAGGAGGGATGAACATAGCTGGAGGACGAGGGAGAGGGCGTGAGTTGTTTGAAAGAGATTGAATTGTGTTTTAATATCTCTCTGTGTATTAGTAGCCAGTAAGTGTGCTTTCATGGGCATGCGTTTGCGTATGCGGGCTGTATGTGTTTGAGGGGTGGTTGTATAACAGTGAACAGAGAGATCAATTAAACGAGAACGAAAGAAAGAGATAGAAAACTAAGGAGGCGTCGATCGTGTACTCGTTGAATTTCAACAGGTGGCCATGCATATTTCCCTTACTCGAATTTTGTCAGAGTCAAAGCTGCATGTCGGTGTGTTTTCGCATACAACCATCACAAAAATATTTTAAAATCTAATCCCATCAATAAAAGAATCCGAATTGAGAACCTTTTTGAGACGCGTAAGAATTCATCAGCACAACTTTCTTTCCTGCCCAAAGAGGAATGCACCACTTTCTCCGTCCCTGCAGCGGGTGAGTATATGTGCTCGTCAGCATCACACCATATTTGGTATCCTGCTATCACCTCTTGAGACCACCATATAGCCCAATCAAAAATTCCACCAGGTTGCATTGGTTTCGGGAAGGAGGCAGACATGGGGTGGGCGTGGGTCTCGACCCTTGGGGATTGCAGGAAAGGAAGGTCGAGCGAGGAGTCTTAGCGTGTCGGAAGCTTCTGGCCCGTGCCCCTCCCGCCTTGACCCGTACACAAACTAGGGCTCTTACCTACCGATCGTGCACTTCACAACGACTATCGCTCGACAGACCCGTGAAAGTGGCACACAAAGATGTGGGTAGGAACACCGCGTAACGGATTCGCGCACCGATGGCACGTTGCCCATTTACTTGTGCATCGACAGTAGCGAGCACACCCACGTTGAACAAGCTACATGAGTCTAAGATCTGTCGGCATTGTTGTAAAAAATTTGCCGGCTGCGAGGGGGCTTTGGGCTGCCGAAAGGCATCGGCAGCTTTTCTTGGTTGACTCAGAAGAAGTCGAAACCCTTTGCAACGCCCACACGCATTTCCCACTGCACTCCTAAACACAATTGTACATTCGCACAGGCCAAGGACTAGATAAGGAAAGAATGGGCACGTGCACGTCAGGAAGGCACGTATAAAATAGTGGCATGAACAAGAGAAGCGCAACGGGCAACATGCTGAAGGGGTGGGCGTTGTGATAAGAGACCACATAGGTGCAACAAACACTTCACAAGCAGGCCAAAGCACCATCCTGAGTTTCTCAAAGTGCCCTTCTTGTCGACTTGTGTTTGCTCGTAATTCAGTACAATGGGAATCGCAGGACTGTGGGCTTGCCTTCGGGAGGAGGGGTATGTGCATCCCTTTGAGGGCGTGGAATTGGCAAAGCACGTGGAGGGCAAGGTACTAGCCATTGATGCCTCGTTATGGCTGATGCAGAGCCTGTTAGAGGGCAGTCACACTCATAACAAGAAGCACATCAAGATTGTCTTTGAACGCGTCATCCATTTCTTAATGATGGGGGCGCTACCTGTCCTGGTCTTCGAGGGCATGCCACCCCCGGCCAAGCTGGAAGAGTTGGAGCGCCGGCGCAGGATCATGTGGAGCATGTCCTACTCTGCCTGCTCGTCTAGCGAATCAAAGGTGCAACGCAAGAATACTGCATTTGAATCCCTTGCCACAGATGTCAAGAAGCTGTTGGATGCCTTGGGATTGCCTTATGAGCAGGCTGTGGGGGAGGGAGAGGCAATGTGTGCGCTGTTGAACCGACAGCATAGAGTGGATGCTGTTGTATCGAATGACGGCGATGCATTGCTGTATGGAGCGCATGCAGTCTATAAGGATCTGAGGTTGCATGTCCGGTTCTTACCGGGGCATCATCGTGGAGAGTGGTTGGACCGAGAGAACTCGTCGGGAGCGTTGCTATCCATGTCATCGCAAGACTTTTTGGCGCTATGCCTTCTGTCTGGGTGTGACTTCCTGATAAAGGGCGTCAAAAAAGTAGGGTTCAAAGGTGCCATGGAAATTCTTCGAATTCTCCAACGCCGACGTGCCAAGCAAGAACAGCAACAGCGCCTATCCAGCAGCTCGCTGCACGAGATCGAAGTGAGCCTCATAGATCTCCTCCGAACAAGCTTAACCGAGCCCGTAGACGAGGCCTTAGTTGCCTTAAGCGGAGGGCAATGCTCCACCTGTCGAAATTGCCGACACGGCACAACCCGAAAGGAAGCACACGGCGCAAAGGGCTGTGAGGACTGTGGTACGCACCCAAAGACTCTGGGGGGGGATGGGAAAGGTGGTTGCATGCCGGCCGCACCAGAGAAAGTCCAAAGGAAGGTGGACGAGGAGCAAGAGGGTGCATCTTGTCCTTGTGTGCGCTGCCAACGAAGGGATGAACGGACGCTGCAACTCTTGGCGAAGCGGGCGGCGGAGGGGGAGGGGGGCTTGGCCAGGTACTTGCGGAAGTTTGATGAAGCACGCGCTGCTTATGGGTCGGCAGGCGTTACGGCAACAGTAACACCACCACTAGCAGCAGCAGCAGTAGTAGAGAGTGAGGAAAAGGACACGATGACGCTACCGTATACGTGGCATTCCCGGCCTGATTTTGACCGTTTGAAGGACATCCTTAAACCTGTCTACGGAGCAGGAGGTTTTGGACGTAAGAATCTCGCGCGGAAGCTCTTGCCTCTCTTACTAGAGTGGGACGCGCGACAGATAGGAGGCTTTCTAGGACAGAATTGGGATGGAGAGGGCGCAAGGGAGGCCAATAAAGCGGGCTTGGCGTCTGCTGCAAAGCACGGATTTTTATTCGCCCCGGTAAGAATCGAGCGGGTGTGTTTGATTGGTGCTAACGCTGCTACTGCTGCTGAGGAAAGGGGAGGAGGAGGAGGAGGAGAAGGAGGAAGGGGAGGAGGAGGAGGAGGAGAAGGAACAGGAGGCACATGGCGGTATAGCATGGAATGGACTGCGCTGTGTCCTCAGGCGGAGGCAATGGTGGCTGAGGCGGCGCAAGGTATGCGCGGGGAAGGTAAGGGTACGTCTGGGAAGAGTGGCGAGAGAGGGGGGATGGGCGAGGGGGCTTTACCGACTTTGAAGGAGGTTCTAAGCGAGGGCCGGGGCTGCTTGCGTCAGACTTTGGTCCGAGCGCAATTCCCTGGTTTGGTTCGCATGTTTGAGGAGGAGCAACAGCGGAAGCTCGCCACGCCCTCCCGTCCCAAGAAGAAGGGAGTGAGGGGAAGAGCCACTGCGGCAGCAGCACCAGTGCGGGCGAATATTTGCGCGGCTAATACCCTCGATCGTTATTTCTCTCTGGAGGGAAAAAAGAATGCATCGCTCTCCCCGTTTCCATCGCCGCCAAGGTCGCAAGACCAGCAACTGGAGCAGGAGCAACGGCAGGTCCAGCAGCATCAGCCACAGCAGAATAGTCCCTTTGAGAATCACATTTCTCCAGCCGCTGACCCTTTTTTGTCGACCGCCTCCCCTTCTTTTGCCTCCTCCTCCCCGCTCTCATCTATCGATGAAAGGGTGGCAGAGCCCGCAGTCTTGGAACGCACTCCCATCGCCCCCATTCCTTCCTTCTCCTTCTCCCCTTCAAAATCCCATTCTTCCTCGTCATTGGTCCGTTGTCCGCCTGCTCCTCGGAAAGGCAAGCGTCCTGGAGGTCCTCGGGTGGGAGAGGGAGTAGATGCCCCTGGCCGAGCAAGTGGGAGGAGGAATTTAGATAGATATTTTAAGCGTGTGCGGGGTGATGGCACTGCGCGGGAGAGAGAGTCCTTGAATTCAATTGCTAGAAGGGTGACGTCGGGTATGGAGGGAGAGGGAGGAGGGGAAGAAGGAACCAAAAGTCAGGAACAGGGCAATGTGACGGAGGGCAGCACTTCCGACAGCAGCAGCTTTAGCAGGCAGGATAAAGATAAAAATGACGGCGAGGATTTAGGTGGTGGGGGGAATGAAGCGAGGAGAGTGGAGGAGGAGGAGAAGGAGGAATTGTCCGTAATAGACCTGACAGATGTACCTTACATTTACTCACCGGCCGTGGCTGTGCAGCAGCAGCGACAGCAACAGCTGCAGCAGCAGCAGCAACACCACCATCGCGTGTCATCAGATGATGACGATGAGAACGGGGACGGAGAGGAGGAGGACGAGGTGATTTCGTCGCCTGAGGTGGAGCGGGTACAACGTGCAGTGGCATGCGTGGACTTGGTTACTCCACCTTGAAGTTAAGGATTATCTGGGGAGGAGGAAGGGTGCTTGATAGCTCTTTTTGGATGGCAAGAAGCGGAGGATGAAGTAATGGCGATGACGTCTACAGCTGTTCTTTGTTGTAATTTGGAGTAAAGTAGAGAAGCGATGAGCTAATTGTAGGAAAGTGTACATTTTTTAGCGAGCCGCAACAGCACATGAAGATAAAATGGAACGAAAGTAACGCATCTTCTCAACTGATCTGATATCTTTTCTTTCCCCACTTTGCCCAATTTACTTGCATCCTAATTGTACTCACCCTCCTTTTCACTCCCTCACTCCACTTCTATCACTCACCCACCACCAAACAATCCCACCGTCAACTTCTCCATTAGGGGCTTCGCGTTGTTCTTCGCCCCCTTCCGCAAAGCCACTAATCTCTCCTCCTCTGTAAACCTTTCAGCTTTCGAAGCCAGTACCTGCGGTGGTCCCAGCGCCCCTTTTTGTGCAATCAACCACTCACCCGGGTAGCTTTTAAAAAGCAGCATGTTGTCCAATGTTTTGACGGAGGGGTCATTCAATACATTTAAGAAGAAGACAGTCTCAAATGCAGAAAGAAGGGCCGTGGCCTCATCCTTGGGTAGATACGGTGCAGCTTGTTCTAACGGTGTATTAAGGACAATGATCAAGGTGTCAAAACCCACACTATCACTTAGCCTCTTAACTGCACTCAACTCTTTCGGCCCGGGTGCCACGACAATGCACACTTCCGTGCCTGGTGGTAATGACATGGCACTGTTATCTCCTCTCCCCTCGCCACCAAAGCCCCCTGCGCCTTTTTTGGTCTTTTTATTTTTTCGTTTGATTGCCGTGGAGGTCATTTCGTCCCAAGCCATGGTTTTGACTACTTCCGTACCCCAGATACTTGAGGCACGGCGTGCTTGCCGGCCTTGCGAGAATATGACAACAGTATTCTCAATGATGGGTTTAAACAACTCCACAGTCAATCGTGCCAGCTCTCGATCAGCTTTCTCATATTTGTCGTCAGCAGACGAGCCTGCCCCAGGACCTTCGACTCCAAGCGGTGTGCCTCGAGGCAAGTTCACTTCTACCCGCGACTTTCTATCGCGAAGGACACGCTGCATGGCGAAACGGAGACCATTGATACCGTCTTTGATAGAACGAGGGATGCCCTTAGGTTCCCCACCGCCACCCAGGAAATTCGCAATCATTTGTGTAGATTGAACTCCTCCTCGATGCCTGCTGCGAGTGCTAGAGGGTTTGGAATGAGAGGGGCATGGAAGCAGCCCTAGCCGCCCCATTTGAAAGGCGGAGGTGGGGACGGGGACGGCGAGAAGGACGAGGATTAGCGCGAGGATGGGTAGGAGGAGCAGGAGTGGCCTTGAGTAGGCCATGTGGAGGTTGGAGACGTCCAAGCCCGGCGGGAGGCTGGCTACCTGTCAATCGATGTGGCCAGTAAATGAGCTGGCGGCCGAGAATTTTGTTCATATAGACTTGAGGTTTGTGAATTTCGTCTCGTGAACGCGAAGTAAACTCAAAGTTGAGTCCTGTGTGGGGTATTGGATCACACAAAAAGCCTCCCAGAGAGGTACCCGATGCTTCGATGACGGCTGCTGGTGTGGGGCTCCACGGGGAGCGATAAATGATCATGCTTTCCTTGCCCAAGTGCACTTTACACACCACTCACATACCCACAACCCTTCCCTACGACTACACAAGCACTTTTTTCCAAAACGCGTTCCCGGCCCTGGAGGTCGTCCGGACAACCCAACGAAAGAAAGGACAAGCTAGCCAGCCATGCCTCCCAAAAAGAAGGCAGGCCGACCCCAAGCAAAGCACCCAGCGGTAGCAGCAGCAGCAGCAGCAGCAGCAGCAGCAGCAGCAACCCGTGCCACCACTTCTGTAGACGCACCGGTAGTACCGCCTCCATGCGAAACGTCTTCAACTATTGGTAGGCGAACGAGGGCCGGCGGGGTGTCAGACACTCCCTCCCTTCCTTGCCCCACGGAGGCCGCTTCCCCTACTGCTGCTCTTGCTGGTGCTGTTCTCCCCTCCCCGACCACACGCAGCAGCAGGACACTCCCCTCTCCCTCTACTCGCAGCAGCTCTAGCAGTAGTGTCCCTTCCTATCCTTCCCCACGCACCACACGGCGTAGCGCTGTGTCCGTGCCCGTTGACAACGCCCTCCCTTTGCCAACCATGTCACTTCCTCCCTATCACCGAAAAAGTTCCTCTGCTGCGAACGAGGAGGAGGCGGCAATGGAATTTTCTGTTTCCGCAGTAAACATCAAGAAGACTGTGAACGAAAAGGAAGCGGAGGGGGATAAGCAGGCCGCTGGGCCTCAGGAGCATGCACCGGAGATAGAGGAAGAAGCAGGGAGCGTAAAGGAGGAGAAAGGGTCAAGAGAGAAGAGAGAGAAGGAATTCCCAACGACGGCTAAAGCCTCCTCACCACTGTTACCCTCTCAGCTTCCATATCTGCCGCAATCACATGAAACTATGGACGTGGAGGAACAAGATGAGGAGCATCTGCAGCCTCAGCAACAGCAAGATGGGCCTGAGGAGGAGCAAGATGAGGAAGACAAGGGTGGAGGTCGAGGAAAGGGGAAGGGTGGTAGTGGGAGCACGAATATGTCAGCTAAGAGGAAAGGGGCTGCTGCTGCATCTCCGCGGGTCGGTAGCGCAAAGCGGGGGAGGCTGTCTCGACATGTGGCCAAGAAGAACGAAGCGGAGGACGAAGGAGAGGACAACGGGGGTGAGGAAAAGACGGTGATGACTGAGGCATCGACAGCAGCAGCGTCAGCAGGAACAATAGAGGCACCAGCAGAAAAGGAAGAGGAAATAGGAGGGTTCATGACAGGGGAGCCTGATGAGGAGGAAGAGGGGCAACAGCAGCAGCTGCAGCTGCGGCGGCAGGAGTTATTGGAGCCTGTAGCAGTAGCGGAAGCATCATTAATAGAGGAGCAAAATAAGAAAATAAGAGCAGAGAAGAAAATGAAAAGGAAACAAGAGCATGAGAATAAGGAGGAGGGAGATGAAGGTCCTGTGCGATCACCATCGCCGCCACCACTGATGCTCTCCCGGCCACGACAAGAAGTCGGCCCACAAGGGGATAATAAAGAGAGGGAGGAGGAGGAGCAGCAGCAGCAGCACCAGCACGAGGACCCGCACCAACGACAGGAGGAGGAGCAGGAGCATGGTGAACAACGCGCCCCGACGGCGAAGGCAATGGAGGAGCAGGCTGATGGGTCGATGCGCAAGTTGGAGGTGGAGGGAAGGGGAGGGAGCAAGGCAGGTTACAATACTTCAAAGCGCCAGGGGAAAAGCGATCAACAAGGTACAGTCCTCGGGCCGCCCTCGATCACTCAAACAATCACCACCGAGACCACCTCCATGGGCAGCAACAAGAGGAAAGGCAAAAGCAAGGTTACTGGGCCGAAGGACGGAGGGGAAGCAGGGGTAGGGATAGATTTGGAGAAAGAGGAGGTGGGAGAAATGGAGAAGATTAAGATGGTAGTGAAGGGTGAGGCAATGCTCTTGACCACGCCTTCCCTCGTGCAGAAAGGAGTGGCGAAGGACGAGGAGGAGGGCAACGGCAAGGACAGTGTCCCTTCCGCCTCTCCCGCGATTCCACCCATTGCCGCTCCAGCCTCCCTACCCAACGAGGCAGCAGCAGCAGCAACAGCAGCCACAGCAGCAGCAGCAACAGCAGCAGTAGCAGTAGCAGCAGCAGCAACAGTGAATACAAATGAAATGCACCCCGCCGCGCCAATGAAAAAAGACGTGGATATCCTCCACGATCACACGCTTGCGCCTGTTCCTGTTATGATGCCTCCTCCTCCTTCTGCTGCTGCTCCTGTTGCTGCCACTACTGCTGTTGGAAAAGATATGTGGGATCTAGTCGGAACAGAGACAGACAGGGATCGGAAAAAGAGGCTCAAGCTGCAGAAAGAGCAGCAGCAGCAGCATTTTGCATCGTCGACTCTGGGGTTTGATGATATGAAAAGTACTTCTCAGGCTACTGCTGCTACCACTGATACTTTTGCTTCCAGTGCTGTGGTGTCGACCATGGGGTTGACGGCCATGAGCCGGATTCCTAAAAAGACGAGTAGCATCACCGCCAGCACCAGCAGCAGCAGCAAAGGAGGAAGGGGAGCAACAGCAGCAGCGTCTGAAGTCATCCCTTCGTCCTCGTCCTCGTCCTCGTCTTCTCTATCCTCCGGGAGGACGTGGGCGGGCAGCAGATATTATCAGCAGCAAGAAGAAGGAGGCGAGGGAAGGAGAAGAGGACAGGAAAACATTGGTAGCATTAGCAGCAGCAGCAGGAGCGAGGCAATGGCATCGTTGTCGTCATCGTCGTCGTCGAGAGGAGGGGAATGGAGGGAAGGAGCAAGAGAGGAGAGAGGGGGGAGAAGAGAAGGAGGGGAACGCGACCGATCTCGAGGCGGAGAAAAAGAAGGAGAGCGAGACGCATCCCGTTGGGTCGGCGGTAACAAGGGAGGAATGAAGTCCGGAAGAGGCGAAGAAGACGGCCGTAGCAGCAGGGGTGCGGCAGCTGCAAGCTTTGGAGGGACACGGCAACAACATTCACCATCGGCGTCTTTTTCCTCCTCTTCATCCTCCTCCTCCACGCCCAACTACATGCCTCCCCCCTCCCTCGTTCCAAGCAGCGCCACCACCACCGCTTCACGCCCAACCACAAGTACCAGCGCTTCTACCCCTGCCAACCCTTCATTCGACGCCTTCACCATCCCACGGCACGAACCCCGCCGCAAAGACATTGTCCAAGATCTGCAACAGAAGCTTGAGGTTGCCATCGCCAACTCCCGCATCTTGCAAGTCTCCAGACGCCGGGATCGGGTGCAAGAAGGCGAGCCCATCGACAAGGAAGCTTCATTTCTCCGCCCCTACCTCAAGGGATGGGATGTCCATGACCCTGTGACAGGAGAAGCATTACGCGAGCCCAAAGCGCCAGTTGATGTACCGTTATTAGAGGAAGACTTTGCAGCGTGCAGTGCACATGGGAGGCAGGGGGATCATGACTCGAAGTGGTGGGGGGTGAGACTGACTAACTTTGATGAGGATGGAGGAGGAGGGGGGGGAGGAGGGGGAGGGGGAGGGGGATACCGAAGGTGAGAAGCGGACAAAAGAAAAAAATGAGGAAAATTAAAAAAATCATGGCTTTCTCAAATGAAGAAAGGCATGAAGCATTATATTCGAAAGTGGCTGACGGATTGCTGGACCGTGCGATGTGTGTTTGAGGGTAGTGGGTTGTAGAAGGGGGTTGAGCAGGCCTTGGTAATCAACATACATATCTATATTTTCTCCGTTCTATCTTCTTTTTCAATTACTTTATGTGTTGCATTTTAGGATTCAACTCAATTTTGGAAACATCGCGAGCTATACACCCGACGATTACACACACCTTATGTCAAATTTCTCCCTCTTGTTGTCTTCGTGGGCGGCGGGGCACCCCATGGGAACTGTTGCAGCAAAACAGCCAATTCCTTGTACGGCGCCTCTCGAGCCTCATTACTCATGGCCGCCGCTCCACTCGACGATGTCAACACAAACAACTGCGTCTCCTCGACCGTGAATGGAAAGCCTTCCGGGCGCATGGTTTGAAGACCATACGAAATGAGACATTTTTTTTTGTATGCAGGTGAATCGTAGAAGAGCTCTTTAAATTGACGTTTCCCTGTAAAAGCGACAATTTTTGGTGGTGCTCCGGCACGGTCAGAATGTCCTCGTAAGCGTTGATAGAGACTCTCTCTCCACATGTGAAGAACTTTGGGTCTGAACTGGCTAGAGTCGGTGCCTGGTATACCGTGACCCTTTTAGTTATGAATTATGAAAGAAGATCTCGTTAGGGTCGATCGAAAAAAAACGGGGGGGAAGGAGGAAGAAGAGCGAGGGGATAAGAGAACAATCGACTAGCAACGCTAGCCATAATGTCACAAGAAAGAGTACGCACCAAATCCGTGAAACCTATGCCGCAGGTTGCGGGGCATTTGTCGTCATCTCGAGCCGTATAATTTGCAGGTATTATGCCTGCGCCGCTGAGTAGACGCCACATACGATTGGAAGGATTTGAGTAGTAGTGCCCGTCGCGCCACGCTGCGGCCGATGGATTGTGGCCAACGAGTATAAGACGCAAGGGAATTTCAGGCGACCCAAATTTCTCGAGCAAGCCGCCACCACTAGCGCTGCTGCTTTTGCAGCTGCTTGTGCTGGTGGTGGTGCTGATGCTGGTGCTGCTGCTGGTACCACTGTCGGTGCCGCTGCTCTGAGCGAATGTTGCTGTCGTGCGCACGACGAATGCGGCAGTTGCAGGAGCCTTCTTGTGCATGCCAGCTATAAGAGCGGAGGCGACAGGAGCCTTTCTGCGCTTGACACTAACCATGGTAAAAGCAGCGACACCTGGCGTAATTCTGGGAAGCAGAATGTTGACGATGAAGAGGCAGCTCAGACACACGGAACGGCAGCCGCGAGACGCAGAGAAGAACCAGCCACCACGCGTTGCAGGCATAAACACCGTTGCCTGTGCGATAGATTCGTGGGTTGGGTTGGGTCAATGAGTGATGGAAAACGCGACTGCGTCAGTTGAAGTGTTGAAGTGAACACTACCGAATAACCCCCGGGGGATCGACGTAAAATCCTCCTAGTGGTCCGAGACGACGACCAAAGTGCTACCGTGCGCGCTTCCCCAATTTGTAGCCCTCTTCTGGCAACGTGTCCGCGTCGTTACCCTGGAGGAAAACGTGCGTATCCGTGCGGCGCACGACGCGGGCCAGGATCTTAGGATCTTCTCCAATGGTATGCGGGCGGACCTCCTCCTCGCGGTAGGGGAAGGACGGGCAACCCCACCCACTCCGACAGTAGGCACCCTCCATTCCACCCCGCCTTTCCCTCCACCCCAGCTGGAGTTCGTCCTGCCCCCCTTCATGCACCCTCCGTCAGAGTTGAACTACGACCCCATTAGGCTCCTCGACCACGTCTACGGGGACTTCAATAACGCGCGCAATACAACGAAGGAAACTCTCATTGATCGCACCATCCTCAACCCCAAGAATAAGGACGTCGACGCCTCGAATGACTACGCCGTCCATTCTTTCCCCGGAGAAGAGATGGTATACCTCTCAGCAGACAGGCCGGCGCAGGACGATAACGAGGATGCGCGGCCTATGGATTATACCATTTTTTTATCTTAATGTGAGCACCAAAATAAGCCCACCCCACGGAGCACTTAAACTCCGTGAACCCGCCCGGCTTCTATACTTCCAACAGTTCTTGGGGTTGCTGTGGTGATGGCTGTGGTGATTGCATGTACACGAACACTTTCTTACAGACCACATTGGGTGTGGTGAATGTGGGAGGTGGCGGGCCGTGCAGAGGAGGGTGGGTGATCATCATGGTGATGTTGGTGGGGTCTCCTACTCTCGCTCTCGAGAGCGCGATGGGCAAATACCGGGGAAGGCAAATAGATAACAATTTAATGGACGGTTTGCCCCCGGAAGTGGTTGACGTCTCCAAAAAGAAACAAAAACGAACCTCCGAAACGGACTCTTTTCCTCTGTTAGGGTTAGGGTTCGTGTCCCAGATTTGGAGCTTGGGTCTCTTGTCACCCAGGAGGAGGGGATTTTATCTTGAAGTCGATGCTGTGTGTTTGGGTAGGAATAAAAAATGCAAGCGCAAGGAAGAGGGGTATATTTCAAAGCGACAACTTCATTGACATGCGTGCATGCTGCCTCTTCCGTTTGCCAAGAATGCTCCAGGTGGCATATGTACGGGCTCCCAAAAGACGTACCCGATGGTGGCGATAAAAGACTGGTTGGAAGTATCATTCGAATACCGAAAAAGCAAGCAACTGTTACCCACATTTGTTTTTGATTTTGTTGGAAAAAATGGTAAATTTATCTAAAAAAGTGCTTGAAAACTGCTTTGTCTGTGTGTGGTTGCTTGCATGCCAAAGTACACGCATTTGCTGGACAAGCATCAGTTTTTGTAGCTTTCTGTGCGGTATTACCCCTTGGGCTTCAATGTTTAGTACAATATTCACTCAAATGGCCGATCCAAAGTAGATCATGCTTATTTCCGTACGTGGCCTCCTCCTACTTCTCCTCTTCCTACTGCCTGCCTGTCTCTCCCCACCATGAACCCATTGATGACGTATCACGGTGACCACCCAGCAAGAGCTTCATGAGATGACCATACTTTGTCCGCCTTGCCTTCCACGGGTGGTCATATCTTACACTGGAAGATGGGGGAAGGGATGGCTTATGTCAAGAGACAAACAAGAAACATGGGCCGAACACGACGCAAGGTACCCAGGGCGTCAAGAACGGAGGAAAGCCACCATTGGAGGTGCTTTGCATATTTCATTATGGATGAGTATCCTAACGTAGGGCCATATCGACTTGACGACGCTCTTGCTCGTGGGGGAGGGAGCCTCGCTTCTTTCCACCAGCCCGTTTGTTTGCTTGGCGTTGGAAAATGTGTCTCGCGCCAAAAAAGTGAAACTCGCGGCGAGGAATGAAGCAGAGCCTTGCCGTGCCTCGTGTTCCCTGTCCCTCATTATATACCAGGTCTCCCTGCTCAAGAAAAGAGTAAAGAAAGGTTACGATGGAAGTCTATAAATGTATTTAGGGAATACCGCTTATCTGCCCTCATCTTCATGCTTGCCTCCCCCGCGACCCAACACGGCTTGTGGATCAACCAACTTGGAGTTGCTGTTGCCATGATGAGATACTTTGCGTTCCACCCCTCAACTCCCCGTCCGCATTTCACACTCCACCCTACATAATCACATGGCAGAAAAATGAAGACAACCAGCTTGGTCCTGTTCCTCGGAGCAGCTGTGGGGGCCGTGCAGGCGTCGGGGCCTAGTTTTAGCCCTGCTACTCTTTTCAATCGCTTCTCAGGATGGGGAGAGGAGGAGTACGAGTACGAAGAGGAGGAGGAGGGTCCCGGCCTGGCGGCCTTGGCTCTCAAGGCGTTGGTTGGAGCGGGAGTGGCGGCCGCAGGTGGAGCAGGGGTGTCATTTGCTCGGCGGGCAATCAAGGCCAAGCAGCTGCAGCATGAGTCAGCTCCCTCGCGGCGCTCGTCCATGGCGGGCCGTAGCAGCACTACCTCAGGAGGGAGCAGCAGCACGTCATCCTTTGTCGAGAGCGGCATAAAGGGAGGCAAAAGCGATGCTAAGGCTCCTCGTGGAGCTACGACGACAGCACCGCCACCGCCCACGGCCGCAGGTAGTGCCAGCGGGGAGCAGGAGGAAGTAGAGGAGCCTGAAGAGGTTTTCGAAGTCGAGCCGGTGCAGGAGCTGGACGAAAGCACGCTGACAGCGGCACAGAAAGAGCACCCAATGGCCAAATTGCTTGGACCTAAGCTGGTAAAGTACGATCCGAAAGATCGCAAGCTGGTGGAGGTGGCGACCGCGGACGTGTTGGACGGCAAGGTGACCTCGCTTTTCTTCCACGCGCACCAGGTAAAGAGAGAGGGAGGGAAAGAAGGGGATTGAACATAGGCGAAAGACCCTGCGATTGTGATCTATAACATACACATACTTTGACAATCCAATTCCTGTCGACATCCTCTTCTCCTTTCTTCTCGTTCTCACAAACATACCCACAAACAGGTAGAGCAAATGCTTGAGAAAATGAAGGCCGGCAAGGTCCTCCCCGGCATCAAGGACGTCTACGCCGAGCAACAGGAAAAGGGAAACAATTTCGAAGTCGTCTTTGTCCCGTTGCCTGATGGACAGGAAGGGCGTTTTCAGGCATACCTGAAGGATATGCCGTGGTATGCCGTCCCGTTTAACTCCACCGAAAAGCTACGTGATGCATATAAGACCTTCAAGATCCAGAACTTGCCGGCTGCAGTGATTGTAGATGAACAAGCGGACGTGATTAACGAGAAAGGATTCACCTACATGCTGATCGACAAGGATGACTTCCCCTGGCGCCCCAAGACGCTGACCCAAATGATGGGTAGCACCTTTATCACCAACACGGGGAAAACAGTCCCCGCCACGGAGGTGGCCAAGAAGAAGGTCTTGGCCCTCTATTTCTCTGCGAACTGGTGCAAGCCCTGCCGTGAATTCACTCCCAAGCTGGTCGAAGCTTATGAGCGATACCGTGCCGAAGGAAAAGACCTCGAAGTCGTTTTTGTGTCCATGGACGAGACCGAGGAGAAATTCAACGAATACTTTGCGGAGATGCCCTGGCTCTCTCTCCCCTACACTGACAAGACCACTCGCTCCCTCCTTATGACCGAGTTGGAAGTCCGCGGCCTCCCCTCCCTGGTCTTACTCGACGAGACCCGTGAGGTGATTACCACCAAAGGCCGTGACTTTGTCCTCAAGGACCCCGAAGGTCGCAACTTCCCTTGGTACCCCCAGCCGTTGAACGAGATATCATACTCCTTCGATGGGATTGCCCAAAAACCTTCCATCGTTCTTTTCATGGAAGGAGCGGGCACGGTCGATCAAACCAAGATGATTGCGTCGATGCAGGCCGTGGCAGAAGAGTACACAGAGAAGAACAAGCTCGCGCCCGAGGAGGCTGCTCACAGGTTCAATTTTTTCTATGCTCAAGAGATCTCAACATTCTCCAAGGCGCTCCGTTCCATCGCCGGCCTGGAGCAACTCAACCCGAAGGACAAGTTTTTGAAGGCAAAGGCCCAGGCGAACAAACCGAGGTTGGTGTTGTTGGATATCGCGAAGGAGGTCTGTCATGTGACCCCGGAAGAGGGAGCGGGGGATGTGGACGAGGCGGCGATTCGGGCGATGCTTGAGGCACGGGTGGAAGGGACGCTCCCGATGGAAAGTTTCCGTCAACCGGAGCCCGAGAGCGCTGATGCGGCAGCTGCGGCTGCGGCGGCTGCGGCAGGAAAGGCATGAAGAGTAAGAGTGAGGGAGGGGATGGGCAGTTAGACGGGAAGAGTGAAGAAGACACACAGGCATGTGAGAGGTAAGCGACAGGCAGCAGCAAGCAAGACATCCAGAAGGACAGAATAATAACACGTCAATAAAAGTCAGAGAAACCATCAAGGGAAGCAGAAGTAAAGGGAAAAAGCATCAACATTTTCCAAGAAAGGCCAAGCGTTCATCCATCATTTGGTGTGCCACTTTTCTTCTCCTTGTCTTAACGATCCCCTTTCCTCGTGTCCAGACGCGTCTCCACGTCACCATCGCACCATCTGCAACAGAGGCATGACAAATAAAAGGTACTCGAACAATCCACTCTTACCCCCTTACCCCCCTAGGGCACCCTCCCTTCAATATATACAACGACACAACATGCATCCTTCCATCACCACAACAGCAACTGCTGCTGCTACTGCTGCTGCTGCTGCTGCTGTAACGTCGCAGACCTTTGCTCATTCCTCTTCTGCCTCCTTCTCTGCTCGATAAATCTATTTCTTGCTTACTTGCGTCCGTGCATGCATGGCATCTTTCGGTACCTTCTTTCGGCCTTTCCCCTCTTCCCCTCCTTTCTCAAACATCCTTGATTTCCTCATCCGCTGCCGCTGTTGCACCATCCAAAGGTGCACCAAAGCAATAATGATTCACCATCTTGGTCAGCTCCGACGCCGGCATAGCACCCTCCATACGATGGACCAACTGTCCCTCGCGGATGAAGAATATTGTGGGAAGGCTTTTGGATGGAAACGGGAAAAAGGGGTATGGAGGTTAGGGAGGATAAATTAGGTGAGGAGGAGAGGAAGGAGGAAACAAGGAAGGAAGGGTAAGTGAGAGGATATCCTTATCCTTTCTTACCCATACACCTTGAGCGCAGAGGCAATCGCAGGCTCCTCATCCGAGTCCACCTTTAATACTCGCAGCTTGTCCTTGTACAGCCCCTTGACCTTATCCAACTCGCCAGCAAGGATTTGGCAAGGACCGCACCACTGCGCGTAGACGTCGAGGAGGACGGGGCTGCCCGCCTCCGCCAGGGCTTTCTCGAGTTCTTCCCCTGTTACCTTGAGCACGCCGCTGTCCCCAGCCATCATCACAGGCCCGCCTCGAGGACGGCTATGACGATGCACTGTGTTTTGGGATGTAGGAATGTGGAAATGAGTAAGAGCGAAGGGTGGGTAGGTAGAATCAAATGCTGTGCTCTCTCTGAATCAAATGCAGTGCTCTCTCTGCCTCGCATTCCATCTCTACCGATATCCCGTTCGCTCCGTCTGCACATCACCGCTCCACATACCTCGCTGCATTCCCGATAGTGTGGCGGGCATGAAGGCCTGGGCCAAGGCGGCCACCAGGAGGAGGCATACCCCGAGTGCTTGCTTGTTCTTCAGCTGCATCATGGTGGCAAGCGACTTTCAGTGCTGATTGGGAGAAGTCGAAGGAGGGAGACCTGTGCGTGTTCGCTTGAGTGAGCAACAGTGGGAGAAAGACTTGATGGGCGAGGTGGACGTTGCCCGCACCTTGCTTTGTGCGTGCTCGATAAGAAGGTAATGTCTGATGAAAGCATTGCCGGTGTCCCATCTCTTTTCCTTCTCTCCTCCCCCACCACAGGTCCCCCATCCCTTGATTACTTCGGCATCTGACGCATGCGCCTCATCCATTCACCACAAAACAGGTGCCTGGAGATGTTGGGATTCCACAGGCGTGTCTCCATCGCCTCCGCTACCGTCCTTTTTATGTTGGTTTCAACAGGTAAGTCTCTGACCGAGAGGCAAGGCAGGTCATGAGTCGGGCCAACAAAGCAACGTATGTGCTGTGGATACTCGGCGTTTGTGCTGCTTGTTTGCGCTGTGTATCACCACCTATGGCAGTGGCAGTGTCGAAAAACAGTAACTAGGATCTGAACTCACATTCTATCATATTCACCCAGGTTCATGTGCTGCCTCGGCACTGCTCAAGCGGCAGCACACCGGCTTCCTACCGGGGGGGAGGGGAGGCGTGTTGGTCGCCCGTACATTGCGGACTATCAGCAGCAGCAGCACACACAAGCGAAACCTGATGAGCATGTCTTCCCAAGCGCCAACCAAGAAGGAGGCAGCAGCAGCCCCTGCCAAGATGGCGGGAGGAGTGGGGTCGACATATAATATGGAAGACATCGTGAATGTATGCAAGCGACGGGGGTTTGTCTTTCAGTCGTCCGAAATTTACAATGGCTTTAATGGCTTCTATGACTACGGCCCTTTGGGCGGTACGTACAACCAATAGCTAGCTTTCTTCTGCTGCCACCATTACCTCCCCCACCATACCATTCACATTACATCCCTGCCTCCCTCCTCTCCCCTGACCCCTGTAGTCGAACTCAAAAATAACATCAAACAACGCTGGTGGCGTGACATGGTTCACTCTCGCGACGATGTAGTAGGCCTGGACTCCAGCATTATCTCCTCTCCACGGGTATGGGAAGCCTCTGGTCATGTCTCGGGTTTCGTGGATCCTATGGTTGATTGCAAGGTTTCCAAGCTTCGTTATCGCGCCGACCAGCTTTTCTACGCCAAAGTTGAGTTGAATGACGATGAAGGGGTGATCGGATACATTTCCCTTCTGGACTGTGGGGATTTGCAAGGAGAGGCGACCAAACTGGCCGAAAAACTGAAGAGGAAGGCTGGGAAGCAGGGCACGATCAAGCTGCCCCTCGATATAAAGGACATGACCAAAGCCACCGAAGCCGAACTGGTGCTCATCCCCTCCCCCGCGACTGGGGAAGCGGGTTCATTGACTCCTCCTCGATCGTTTAATTTGATGTTCCAAACATCTGTGGGTGCCCTTTCAGACGGCTCTTCGACAGCGTACCTTCGTCCGGAGACCGCTCAGGGTATTTTCACTAACTTTAAAAACGTCCAAAGCACCGCAAGAGTGAAGGTTCCTTTCGGGATCGCCCAAATAGGCAAGGCCTTTCGAAATGAAATCACCCCCCGAAATTTTATCTTTCGTTCCAGGGAGTTCGAGCAGATGGAGATTGAATATTTCATTCCCCCGGAGGAGGAAGTGTGGGAGGGTTTTTATGAAGGGTGGATCGAGACGGCGTGGGGGTGGTTGACCAGCATTGGGATGCGGGAGGACTTGATGGGTAAGGAGGTGCACCCGAAGGATGATTTGGCACATTATGCACGGGCATGCACCGATATTGTGTTTATGTTTCCTTTTGGCCAGGTGGAATTGCAGGGTGTGGCGGCACGAGGCGATTATGATTTGACGCAGCATCAAACGAGCAGTGGGAAGAGCATGGAGTATTTCGATGAGGCGGGAAAAAGGAAGTATTTGCCGCATGTAATTGAGCCGAGTATTGGGGTGGACCGATTATTCTTGGCGTTGATTTGCTCGGCGTATGCAGAGGATGAGGTTGAGGGGGAGAAGCGGGTGGTAATGAAATTTCACCCGAGCATGGCGCCCATCAAGGTGGGCATTTTTCCGTTGGTGAAAAATAAGCCGGAGATTATGGCAAAGGCACGGGGGATTCATGACCTATTGAAGAAACGGTACAATGTTTTCTGGGACGTGAGTGGGGCGATTGGACGGAGGTACAGGCGGATGGATGAAGCGGGCACCCCTTTTTGTATTACAGTTGATTTTGATACGTTGGAAGATAACACGGTGACAGTTAGGGAGCGGGACAGCACAAAACAGACCCGAATGAACGTCGAAGAGTTGCTCGGATTTTTGGATAGGGAGATCAATGGGTAGAGATTCGAGGGAGGCAGGGAAGGGGTAAGGGAAGGAGGAGTTGGCATGTGTGACAAGTTAGGTCACACATAGTTCAAGAAGAAAGAGGATTCTCAAGTGATTCATATATAGGCAGCCCGTTGTCTTATTCTTATGTTGCCTGGGTAGCATCGCTTCGCTCGGCGTCCTGTGAAGATATGCTCCCTGCCACTTGTCTCTTCTAGGATATATCCAGCCAGAGGAAGACAAATAATCAAAAAGCATGCAAAAGAAGCAGAGCAATAGTTTTATATCATATGCGCCCGTTTCCTTTCGTTGTGTTTTATAACGGTCTGTCGATTCCAAAAAATTATTTATTTTCTTTTTGCACCGTCTGTATGTGTGTATGTGCTGTAATACATATCTCTAGCATTCAGTGTATTTCTCACTTCTATCATTCTCCCAAAATCCATGATCACGAAGGGGGAGTAGATGGGGACGATGGTGGGGACGTCGTCAAGACAACGGGAGAGGGGGAGACCACCACCGTTGGTGATTCAGATGGGAAAGCTTTGGTGGAGGGCGTGGAAGAGGAATTAGAGGAAGGTGGGAAATACGATGACGAGGTAGATGAATATTTCTCCTTTATCGTCATCTCAAGCTGGGTGAGCACCTCCGCATTCACTCCCCTCAGCATACTCAATGAAGTCACCAGATGAGAAACCTCATCCACCAATCGTTGTCTTCCCGCATTCGTCATCGGCCTTGCCTCCTCCAAGTAGTCCTTCAACCGCAACCCCAACAAGTCAAACACCCGCCCAAAAACATCCTGCACATGCCCCGCCGGCAAGAACCCCACCAACACCTTATGCATAGTACTCACGCCCTTTATCACCTCCTCCACAAACCGACAAGCCGCACTGCCCATCGCATCCCAATCTGTCTCCCTCAAGCCCGTGTTGGCTGCACTCTGCGCCACCAACTCACCGATAATCCCCACAAATTTCCCCAAAATCCTCCCTTGGTGCTCTGCATACTCCTGCCTTAGCCGATCTAGCTCCAACAAAAACGCCCGTTGTTTCGCCTGCAAATGCGCTCCCAACGCAGCTCGTACATGGGGAATGAGGACAATGACAAGCCCGAGACATTGCGCGGCGAGGGCAAGGTGCTTTGCTGTGATGCTACGCAAACGGGCGGTTGCTTGGATGGCTCCTGCACCTAGGACGAGCTGAGCTGTGCGGGCATTGAAGAGCCGAAGGAGGTCGACGACGCGCTGCATCACGTCCATGGCGAGAGTAGGGAAATTGGCCGCAACATTTAAATAGTTGGAGAGAAGAGTGACGAGGAGCAGGGCGCTCCATACTACTTTGTAATGACCCTCCCCGACGATAGCCTCGGTTGCCTTCTCCTTTTTTCTACTAATCCCGCTATTGCTGATGGCAGCGGTGACACCAGTAGCAGCAGCAGCAGCAGCAGCAGCAGTGTCTCCCGCATCGTTCGAACGAGAAAGATCGCCGTCGTCGTCCCCCTCCTCCTGCTGCTGCTGCTGCTGCTGCTGTAGGGAAGAGGAAAATCTCTCGTTGCTTTCCGGCGCAAACACAATCGGAGAAGAAGGGTATGAGGCTAGCACAGCCTTTCCAGCAATCAAACGGTCGATCTCAGCTTGTCTTTCTGTACCTACATCTGCCTGCACCCATCTCTCGGCATCCAACGCGACCAACAGTTGGGCACTCGCGTCCTCATGCAGGTGCTCCACAAACAACTTAGCTTGTGTCAGCAGCGTACTCTTCAGTCCGAAGCCCGCCGTACCACTGATCCTCTCCATCGCACTCACAAAATGAGCAGTACTATCCCACAGCACCTTCATCTGGCCCAATTCCATCCTGACGTGGGCATCCTTCCTGGCATTTAATAGAGAGGCGATATGCCTCTGGCACAGGTCACACAGCGTTCTGAGGACTTCATCATTCAATCGCTTGCATGCCTGTAACTCTAACACCTTGATTTGGTCCTCGTCTTTGAAAGGGGCCTGCTTCTGCTGCATCCTACTTCCTTCTCCGCTCCCCAACCCATCATTAGCACCCGCACCACTACTGCACCTACTGCTGCTGCTCTTCTTGTTATTGTTGTTGCTGGTACCGCTGCCGCCCCCTCCTGCCTCCATACGTCGTTTATCTAGAAAGGCTTTGAATTTGGTAGAAGGGCTGGGGCCGGGAGAAGAGGGGGGTTTAGGGACTAGTCCTGTCCTGGATGGTGGTGGAGGCGGAGCAGCAGCAGCTGATGAGTCACCATTGCCTCCTTTTGTTTCGCTTACTTCTCCTCCTCTTCCCGCTTTCCCCCCTCTCGAGGGAGATATGGACGTAGACAAGGCCGCCTCGCTCTTCCGATGCTGCTGCAATTCTAAAGTAGAAGAATAGGACCAGGAGGACCTCCGATCCAGCAGCCGACTCAATTCCACGCTTATCTGTTCCTCCATAAAAGCATGAACCATGCCAACCCTCTCCATAGGCAACAAAATCTGTTCAAAACACAACTTCAAGCAATCCAAAAAGATCCCGGGCTCCATCGCTTTTACCTTCCCACTCAAAAGACCCACGTCATCCTCCCCTACTGCTCCCCTCCCTCCTCCGTTCCCATTGTTGCTCACCACTCTTGGACGATCCGCCATGGCCCTCCCGCTCTCCTTCCCTCCCTCTCCTTTCCCCTCCTCATATTGGTAGTCGGCTATGTCCAAATATTCCAACAAAACTGTTTTGACGACTCCTTTCAACGTATCTTTCAAGCGGCCTCGGTACCTCTGCAGCACCTTCGACAGGCGACACAAGCGCACCAAACCGCGCACCCGCGGCTGGAGCTGTGCAGCCAATGCCTCATTGAGCTGATACGGGGACGAGGAAAAGTGTTGGTCGGCGGGAGGGTGTGGTCCGTGTTTTTGTGGTGGTAGAGAGAGAGGGGAGGGAGGAATGCGGTCCTCGGGTGTAAATGGGCAGGATTCAGCATCGTCTGTTTTGGGTCGGTGATGTGGTTGGGCAAAGAAAATAGATAAGTGTGGGTTTCTGGAAGAACACCATGCTTTTCTCCCCTCTCCCGTCTTCCTTTTTCTCTCTCTCGTACCCTTAAATTGCATTGCAAGATTGATAAAACTCGAGCCCATTAAATCAGAAACCAGTTCCAAATATTCTCCCAATTGCCTGTCCAATTTCCCCATACAATGCACTGCTGCCAGGCCCCCCTCCCTAATCAGTGCCCTTCCATCCTCTAACACGTCCAGAGCACCCATGTAGTCCCCTGCACGTAGCAAAGACTGCACCAGGCCCTTGCTCCTTTGAACGTCTTGGATCAACCGCAGCTTCTCCAGGAGCACAGCCAAGTTCACTTTGCGTTGCGCCAACCGAGGGATGCGTATCATCCCCATGACGGTCTTCCTATCTATATCATGTAACCCGGCCCGCAAGTTCAACACCTGCCGACAGGCTTGTGCGAGGCGATCCCGCACATCTTGAAGCGTTGTCAATGCTTCAAAAAAATGTTGTGATCGAGAGGAAATTTGCTTCAGTAAGCACGTTTCTACGACATCTAAATACTGCGAGAGGCGTTCTTGGGTGTCCAAGGTAGCTTTCACCACCACCCGTTCGAACAATGCGGGCTCTGAGAGTTGGAAATCTCTGTGGAAGAAGATACCCGGCACTTCCCTGAAGCACTCTGCAAGGTCCGCAGCTCCATCCACGGCTTTCTGCGAGGATGACAAGAGCTCTGGCCTGTACAATCGAACCTGCCCCGGGCCTGCATGGTGGTTTTGTCGATAGCGTTCCATGGCTGGCCCGGTTGTTCGGGCGAATGAGAGGAGATCGGAGGTTTCTACGGGGGCTAGAACAGAGGCTGGTACGGGGCCTCCGGGTGCACCTGGCCCAGGGGTAACTCCATGGCCTTGATCAAGCAACGCTGACATAAGCTGATCGCTTACGCCCCCCGTTGCCCGAGGATCCATCATGACACTTGTCAAATTGTGCCCGCTTTGAGCCATCTCGCGGCGAACGTCGGCATATGCGTCTTCGTCGAACGAGGAGGAACAATGGTGATGAAGGTTGCCGCTGCTGCTTATTCCTCCTCCTCCTCCTCCGCTTCCGCCACCGCCGCCGCCACTCTCAGCCTCTTGCGATATAGGGGAAAGCAACGGGGGCCACCGTGTGTACCCGAACCGCTTGGTTGGGGAGTTATAAGTCAAGGGAGAAGGAGCACAGATGCTGCTGCCAAGCTGTCCGGTTCCGCTGAGGCTTAGGGTGCTTGACCCTCCCCATGTCCCTGAAGAGGAGGGTAAAAATGCCCCGCTTCTCTCCCCAGCACTGCCGCCACGGCTGTTGCTTCCTTGACGACCGGTGTTGCTGCTTCCGCCGCTGCCATCATGCACATTGGACGAGGAGGAGGACGAGGACATGTTGCGTGCTTAGTAGTGAGCCATCCGCGGCGAGCTTCTGGCGTTCCCTGAGGAATAGGTAGGAAAAGGCACATTTAAGACGGAGGTAGCCAGGGTACATGGTGTGGTGTGGGTTCGGGGCAGGTGGTTCATTTACTCAAAGAGCCTGGAACACTGAAAAGCCCTGCAAGTCGGCGAGGGGGTGAGGCCACGGCCCACATTGCTTGTGCCTTCAAATTCCTTCCCACGGCACACATGACGCCTACTTAGCCCCGAGTCTACTGGGCGTTTCATCATCTCAAGGGGGTTAAGGGGTAGAAGGCGGTATAGCAAAGCGCATAGAGGCTTTCGAATGCTCAGTAAAAATCCCCGGGCCATCATCAACTCTCCAATTTCACGCTCCCATCTCTCATATGCTACAGCGCAACTGTTACACACAGGCAAACAAGAAGCATAGATGCCACTGCACCGCCACAAACTTGGTAGATGAGCTTCTTTTGCGGCCCTCTAAAGACCCGGCAGGCAACGCCGATGCCCTCCCTCCCGTCCCCCCTCCTGCCCTGGTTCCTCCTGCTGCTTTCCGTGCTGCATGCTCCCAGCACCCTTGCCGACGTGAACGACTACCGCTTCCTACCCACCCCGAAAGGCGGAGGGCAAGATGTGTCCTACTACGTGAATGCTGCTTGCCGCTCCGGGTCCCGGATTTACGTGGGCGGTAGCTTCAATTTGGTAGGGAACGAGGTGGCATTTAATTTTGGCTATTTCGAGGCGGGAGCTGGCGACGGCAATAGCACTTGGACGTCGCCCCCCATCACAATTGGACCGGATCCCATGGGCTTGTTGTATAATGACGGGGCGCTGCGTTCGACGGACTGCCAGGGGAAGGTCCTGACGTTGCTCTGCCCTCCTCCCTTGCCCGATGGCTCGACGGTCGTTATCATCGGGGGGGATTTCACCACGGGCGGCCTCCGCTTGGGAGGAGCTGGTGGCATCCCCTTTGTAGGTGAAGATGGGGCGCGAATATTAAATCACTTGGCAATCTACCGTGTGGAACCAAACCCGGTGCTCGACTCGGAAGCCTCCAATCTCTGTCCTGTTCTACAAGGCACGATCCCCCCCCCCCTTTCCTCCCACAATTCCTCCTCCTCCTCCTCCTCCTCCTCCACCTCCACCACCACATCTCCGGACGATCAATACGCCAAGGTACGATGCAGTCCCTCTGGCACCCCACCTAATCCCTTTCCTGCGGGTGTTCTTCTGGCAACGGATCCTTACAGGAAAATCACTGGGCCGCAGGAGGAAACACCGAGGGCCTATGTCTCATCCATGGCATGTTTAAATGAAGCATGTACAGAGATTGTGGTGGGAGGGAATTTCAATTCTATCTTGGGGACGACGGCATTCTCGGTGGCACGGTTGAAGTTCGATGACCTTTTCTATTTGGCGGAGAGTAGGGCGTTGAATGAGGTGGATGGGGAGGGAGGGAGGGAGGATGGAGCGGAGGGGGAAGGGGCATTGAGCACCATGTCTGGTGAGGGGAGAAATTATTTGCCTTCCGGGGCGATGGGCACATTTTTGGACCCGTTACCGGGCGTTAATGGGCCGGTGCATGCATTGGTGGCGATGGACTCGAGATATGTCGCTGTTGGCGGTTCGTTTGACCGAGCCGGGGATATCAATTCCCCGAATTTCGTCCTGTGGGACCGAGTTGCGAATGCTCTGGTCTGCCTGGGCCACGAAGCGGATGCCGCCTCCTCCCTCCCTTCCTCATCCTGTTTTTCTCCCTCCTTTTGCTGCCAGGGCATTCCAGGTGACATCCGTGTCATGCTCCTCGTATCACCTCACCGCCTCCTCCTCGGGGGGTCGTTCGCCGATGCGTCTTCTCCATATGGCATCGTGTCCGCCAATCTAGCATTACTGGATTTCGATCTCACTGCAGTGGGAGACGGGACAGGGCGGCAGATGCTTGACCCAAAAAAATGGAGAAGGTTACCCATGGTGGAGGGAGGAGAGGAGGGAAGGGATGTAGGGCCGAACGGACCTGTGACGAGTATGGTGTGCTTGGAGGAAGAAGAGGAAGGCGTGTGTGAGACGGCGTTGGTGGGGGGTTGGTTTGATGGGTTGGAGGGGTTTGGATGGGATGAAGGGAGGGGTTTGACCAGCTTTAATGCGACTCCTTGGGGCTTGTTAGCTTTGCCCTTGGCGACTCTGACGCTGCCGGACGTGAGCAGTGATAATATGAATTCCCCTGCGGTCTTACAAGCGCTTAATGTCACAATTATGAACACTACCACGCCAGATGGTGGTGCCTCGACCATCCCTACGCCTTCACCTCCTCCGCCCCTCCCTCCCTCGCCATCTGGTCCTTGGACACGGCCAGTGGCAGGAATCAATACCTTGCTGCGGATTCCTTCGATTTTTAATAGTTGGAGCAGCAGCAGCAGCCCCAGTGGTGATGGCGGGCATGGAGCTATTTTTCTAGGAGGAAAAATCACGGAGCTAGGCAACGTGGCAGCTCTGCAGCTACCTTATCATCAGCACCAGCAGCAGCAGGACGAAGAAGAAGCTCATGCATGGTCTTTGATCAAGATGTCACATACTGAAGGTAATGGGGAGGGCCCTCTGTGTTGGGAGAGCGAGACAGAGGGGTTGCTTCGATCGGAGGTGTTAGGCTTACCGGTGGGAGGACATGGGGCCAGCATGAGTTTTTGTTGCTTTATAGGAAGCTTGTGTCCGTTTGAGGGCGTGGCAGTTGCGTGTCCTTTCAGTGGAGGCTACTTCTGTATGCCGAACATGACGAGGCCAGAGTGTTGCGAAGAGGGGCATTTCTGCCCCGGGCCTGGAGAGATGGTGCGGTGTGAAGCGGGGACTTACTGTCCTTTGGGGAGTAATGAAATGATGCCTTGTGCATGGTGGATGTGGTGTAGGAAGGAGGGCTTAAGTAGACCCGATAAGATAGCAGCGGGGGTCGTCGCACTGATACTGGTGTTTGGAGCTTTTGTTGTGATGATATGTGCGAATAAGATAATTTTAAAATGTCGAGGTTATTATCGGCAGGCCAGAGATAATGATAGGAGAAAGAGAGGTCTCCTGACGAGTAGAGGGGTGCATGCCTTGCAGCTGCAGGAGCTACATGAGCCGCTCTTGTTAGGGACACGTGCGGGGGCACTTAAGGCGGCAACAGCTCGCAGCAGCGGTGTTAGCAAGCCGGTGACAGGAGATGGTGATGATGCGGAAGCCGCTGCTGCTGGAGCTGCTGCTGCTGCTGCCATGGTGGGGACGAGCAACAAAACGACAATCACTCCCCGACGTGCTTTGAGGCGCTTAGGTGGTGAGGATTGCTCTCATCCCAGCATAGGGGGGAGATCCAGTACTGCAGGGCCCCTCCTTCGGCAACGGCTTAAGGTCGATCGAATCGACTTGCACTTTCGTAACCTTACCGTAGCGCTCCCTGGAGGACGACGAAAAGTTCTCAATGGCGTTACTGGTGGGTTTCGGTCGGGAAGGGTTACTGCCGTGATGGGGCCGTCGGGCTGTGGGAAGACAACGTTGATATCCGCGTTGTCGAATCGCTTGGGCTTGGGGACCCGAGTGACGGGGAGTACGTTTATAAATGGCTCTCCGGAAAGTAGCACGGCCTTGCACGATGTGATGGGGTTCGTTCCTCAGGATGATATAATGTATGAAGACTTGACAGTTAAGGAGAATTTACTGTACTGCTGTCAATTGAGGGCGGACCCGTCCATGAGCAGGGCGGAGCAGATGCGGCATGTTGATAGGGTCATTGATTCTTTGGGATTGTTTCCGAGTCGGCATTCCATGATTGGCTCGACGGAGGACAGGGGGATATCTGGAGGGCAACGGAAAAGGGTGAATGTGGCAATGGAGTTGACGAGTAAGCCATTGCTGCTGTTTTTGGATGAGCCTACCAGTGGATTGGTGAGTATTTATTTGTAATGTGTACCATATCATCGCTCCATTATATTAAAGGAAAGGTTTGTAACCATATTTGGGGTTCGGATGATTCATTTGCTCCTCATCCTCCCTCCTTCCCTCCCTCCTTCCCTCCCTTCTTCCTCCCTCTTTTTTTGAAATCATTCATTTTACCTCCCTATCGTCTCCCTCTCTTTCCCTCTGGTAGGACTCCACCACCTCTGCCGAGCTTATGCAGTACCTACACCGACTTACCGCCACGGGGCTGACCATCGCCGCTGTAATTCACCAACCCCGAATCGAGGTGTTTCTCGGGGTCGACGATGTCATCTTTCTAGGAAGGGGAGGAAGAGTTGCTTATTATGGGTCAGCGAGGGATGCAGTGCAGTATTTTACAGAGAGAGGATTCCCGTTTGAGCCAAATGTGAACCCCGCGGATCGGATCTTGGACGTCATCACCAAGGCAGATGATAGTTTGTATGAAGCATGGTCAATGCAGGAACAGCAGCAGCTGGAGCAGCAGCAGCAGCAGGATTCATTTGGATATTGGGCGCCAAAAGAGGAGGAGAGTTATAATGATGGTGACGGTGGGGGGGGAGGGCAAGAAGGGGGCCGGACGAGCAGTGCAGGGAGTAATAGCGCCTGTAGCAGCATTTACCGTTCGGGGGGTATTTACCTGCCCCACCAGCAGCAACAGGAGAAGAAAGAGCAGCGACGGGTGGTCTCAATTGAGGGTCGACGGACTCCTATGATGATGCCGATGGGAGGAATGCCTTTAGGTGCGTGATGCTATGTACCGCTATCTCCGCCGCTCCGGGCATCTTCCCCTCCTTGTCCTGTCACCTGCAAACATTGAAAAGCTCATTGACTTTCCCGCTTACCTTTTATCCCTCCCTAGGCGTCGTCTATGAAGAACAGCTCCCTCAACGACATTACCCCGCCTTACACTCCCAAGCCTGGAGCTGCCTCTGTCGGAGCCTGACGCAACAACACAACAACCTCGCCGTGGTCCAACAAGACCTTGGCATGCTCATGGTCTTTGGCCTCTTGGTCGGTCTCTTCGATTTGGGCGCCAAACAGTACGAACTCTCCGTCCTCTGTCTTGGACTCACATCCACCCTCACGGGCGTCCGATTCTTTTCCGCGGAACGCGTTGTCTTCTGGCGGGAATGCTCTGCCGGCATCTCAATCCCTGCATATTTCCTGGGAAAAGTCTTATCAGCTTTGCCGTGCACCACGCTTTATCCTTTGGCATACCTCTCTTTTTACTACAACATGGCCTTCCCTCGTGTGTCATTTCAGTTCTACTACGTGATTCTCTTGTGGGCTGCCTGGGTGTGTTTTGGGGTAGGGGTGATCATGTCCTTGCTGCTTGAGCCAAAGAACGCTCAGATTGGAGGGGTGGTTATCGCGCTGGTTGGTTTCCTCTTCGGTGGCCATAATCCGAACGTCCAAACGCTTGATACCACTCTGCCGGGGAAAATGGGGATGTGGCTTTCCTATGTCCGATGGTCAATCGGCGCCCTATTGTTGCAGGATGCTTCTCTGGCACCGCAGTGTGCAGCAATGGAGAGTGTGGGGGTGCTGGCCCAGGACGGCTTTGTGTCCGAGGAATTGGTTGAGGGGACTTTGCCCCAGAATTTTCAGGCACGCGTGGTGGATACAGAGGTGGCACGGTGTGAGCAGATGCTGGTAAATGTCTGTATTTTGTACCTAGGGACAGCAATGGTCTTGATGTGGTTGTCGGGGAGGTATCGGGCAAGGATGATTGGGTGGGAGTATTTCAAGGTGGGGTTGAAACAGTGGAGGGCGAGGTTGAGGGATCGGTTCTATGGCTTTCTTCAGCGTCATCAGACGTGGTTGCCTAGATGGATTATTAGGTTGGCGGCGGCGCGGCAGAGCGGGAGCGGGGGGTATGATGGGGAGGAGGAGGAGGAGGAATTTGAGGGATGGGATGCGGATGACGATGATGATGAGGAAGATGACGAAGACGAGGACGAGGACGAGGACGAGGATGAGGATGGAGGGGAGGAAGATCTGCTGCCGACGCGGTCGTATGGGACGAGCGTGACGATGGGTCTGCAAGATTTGAATTGCGGGGGCCCCAGGAGCTCGGGGCCGCCCCCTCCACCCCTACCCACCTCACCGGTCTCATCCGCGGTTTTGAGTGGTCAAGGCGTGGAGGAAGAAAAGGAACGGGAGCGAGAAAGAGGAGAAGAAGTGTTAGAGAAATAGATGAATATCTCTCTCTGTAATTTTAGGGTAGAGTGTGTTTATGTGCGTATGTGCAGCAAAGCAACAAGAATCCAACAGCAAAAGCCACACAACAAAAAACCGAAGGGGGAGAGAATATAACTCAATGGGAGTATCATGGAGTAGCAAGGATTTCCCCCTCTCTTTTTGCGTGCTTTTGGTTCTTTTTGTTCTCTGGCTTGCCATCACTCACAACAACCAAATAGGGACTCGTTTCTTGTCCGTTCCTTTGCATATCTTTGGTAAGTATCGGCAAAAATGACTGGCAGATTCCTCTTCCCTTAATGCTTCATTTTCTTGGCCTTCTTACTATCTTTGTCAAGCTTTAGCAGCTGTTGCAGCTCTTGCTGCTGTTGCTGCTGAGGAATCTGATGCGCTCTCTTCTGGCTTTCCTTGCTTTTCTTATTATCGGTACCCTTACTCTTCTCCTCGTGACTATTCCCACCACCAATTCCAACCTTGTGCTCAGCCACCTCCTTAGCCTCATCGTCCCGCGCCCGCTTCTTATTCCTTTTCTCCACTTTCTTCTCCTTCTTCTCCTTCTTGTGATTCCTTTTCCCTCCCTCCTGCACTGGAGCCTCCCCTGCCTCCGACGTGGGTACGCCCAACAGACGCGCCACGTGCAAGCAAGACATCTTCAAACCCTGGCTCGCAGTTTCCTGTTGTACCTTCACCAACAACCTCCCCATACCCAACGCAGCCTCTGCTGTATCTACACCGTTAGGGGTCTTTCCTTCCTTCTTCTTCCCCTTCTTCTTAGACGTTTCCTCCTTCACTGCTTCTGCTGCTGGCCCCTCCTCGTCTTTCAACGCAGTAGCCACAGACTGACAGCACTCGATCAAAGGCTTGAGCCGCTTACTGTTCATATCTCCCCCTTGTTCTGTCAAAACCCGTGTCAGACCCGCTATAAGCCCCTTCATCTGATCCTGCAAGACTTGCTTCGCCTCGGGGCCAAACACCCGCCGTTGCGCCAGCAACAACCCAATCATTCTAATGGCCTCCGCCTGCCGAAACGCCTTACTCGCTGACACTGCATGCTTGTTCAACAGCTCAAGCAACACCACACATGCCGGCGACGGAAACCTCGCCACCAGCTGCTCAAACGGGGCTGCTGTCATACTTGTGCGTGAGGTCATGTACTCTTCCAAGGCCCCGCGATAAAGATCAGACAACCACTGAGGAGGGGAACCACCACTGTTCGTGCTCGAGTTAAGGACCGCCCGCGTACAAATCGTCAAGCATGTCGTAAGCGTATTGGTGGTGGCAGTAGTAGGAGATTTCTTCAAGTCCGCCATCAGCCCCCTCGCGAGGGCTTGAACCTCCTCGTCCTCTACCTCTGCTGCCCCTTCCACGACAGGCACGAGGCGAGGTCGTGTTTTGGCCAGGCGTTTGTTCAGGAATTCCTCGAGACGGTGGGAAAGTCCGACGTGTTCAGAAGGCTTCCCGGGACCGGCTTGGGATTGGAGGGTTTTGAGTGCCTTGAGGCAAGGACGGATGGTGAGTACAAGCAGGCCGGCATGGGGTTGCTTGGACGCTACGACTTCAAGAAGGTCTAAGGTGCGGAGGCGATGTTGGAGAGAGAGACGCTCGGCCTCCATGCGAGATTCTTTACCGCCTTGATGGTTGGCTTGCCGCAGGGCAAGCATGTGGGAGAGAGCTGCTTGGCTCTCGTCCTCACCCCTACCAAACAAACGTCGGAAAGCCAATTTATCATTCGAATCCACCATGATCTCCTCTTCCTCCGCCTCAACTTCTTCATCTCCTACCCCATCTGACTCCTCCATCGTTACCCCCACGTTTTTCAAAGCCTTATCCAACGTCGCAAGTGCCTCCTCTTCCTCGTCCTCCTTCTCCTCCTCATCCTCCGGGCCCGACCCACTCGCATCATCGCTTTCTCCTCCCTCCTCCTCGCTCATCCCCTCTGCGCGGAGATTGCAAATGACTCCCAACAGCACATCTAGCGCCGGACGATTAATAGGCGAGGACGCACACACCATACCCCACGCCTTCCGAACCACGCCCCTCAACCCCCTCATCGCCATCCCAGCCTCGGCCGTCGACAAGGCCCCAACACATACATCCGCCAAAACTGCCATGGCATCCACCTTTTGCTCTTGCTCTTCCTCTTTCTGTTGCCGCTTCTTCTTCTCTTTCTTCCCCTTCTTCTCCTTCTCCATGGTCATCGTCGCCTTCCCTACCAGGTCATCATAAGACCTGCAAAGGTCTCCCAACAAGTCCTCTTCCTCGTCTTCCCTCTCCTTTTCCACATAACTCAATTGACCCAACCCAATCTGCATGACCAACGCCGCAAACGCTCCACTTACCTTGTCCCCCTCCCCCACTTCCTCCTTCCCCTTAATCCGCCCCACCAACCCTAACATCGTCTCTCTCGCCTCTCTAGCCCCCTGCGGCAGCGGACATAGCAACTCCGCTCCCTGTCCTTCTAAACCACGCCACGCTTCATGTGCCATCCACAGCCACCCTAACGCTCCTAACCCCCCATCAGAAGCCTCAAATTTAAGAGCCTCCCTCTTGCTCAGCTCGGCCAAGAGACTATGAAGACGGGCCGCGGCGATCTTCCGGACCTCAGGAGGAACAGCAGCAGCTTGAATCAGTATCCATGTGGAAGGGTCATCCGCCTCCTTTTTCTCCTTGGCCCCCTTCTTTGACTTGTGGCTGGCAGGCTTACTCTTCTTACTACTGAAACTCTCCGTCTGAAAATAAGCTAGGGAGAGGAGGATTCGTAGCACCTGAAGCGTCACACACGTCCCCTCGGGCTTGGCAACAGCAGGAGTCTTGCTCAAAGCATACAGTGCATCCACCGCCCATACCTTTTTGGCAAGCGCCGTGGCTGCCTCTTCAGCTGCGTCTTTTTCATCTTCTCCTTCTGCCACTTCGTCCCCTCCCTTCCCCTTCCCCCTCTTCTCCTTCCCACTGCTGCTGCTGCTGCTGCTGCTCAACTCCGCCTCACTATACGCCTTGACCAAGTGCCTAACAAATGCCAATAGCTCTGTAGTCCCCAGCCCCCTCAACAACCCTTGCACTGTCTCTGTCCCTGTCTTCAAATCAAAATTCACGTCACACCGTGTGAGCAACGCACTCGCAATCACTAACCTCTTCTCGGGTACCATCTCCCCTGCCTCTAACAGCGTGTCCAGTGTCTGCTTTGCAAGAGGCCTGAGAATCTCGTCTGCCGTCCCGGCAGTCGCCAGCGACATAAGAAGAACTCTTAGCACATGTGGGGAAAGGCAGAGGGGGAGCTGTGTCGCCACACAACGGGAACAGACTCGTTGCAAGAGCATCAAGGAGAGAGCTTTGCGTTCATGCGTACCGCAAGCCAACACCCCATCCACCACCAGCATCCAAAGTGCTTGCAATGTCGCTTCATGATCACCCTCGTCCCCTTCTTCATCCATCACCATACTGTTGCTGCTGCTCCCTCCACCATCCTGCGGCAACAGTTCGTCCAGGATCCGATCCCACACCGGGTGCATCTGAGGGAAGGCACTCGAGGATGCCTTCAATGGCTCCAGCAGCTTATACACACGCTTAGCCTTCAAAATTCTCTTCGACGTCAACAACCACCGGGGCAACTTCCCCTCAAGGTCCTTGTGCTTCAGCAAACCATGCTTACGAAGGTATGCCTGCACCGCTAGCCCCACGCCAAGCTGATCTGGATTGAGCGCCTCCAAACTTAGCTCCTCCTTCGCGTTCTCATCCCCGTCCCTGACCACCGCAGATACACCAGCACCCAAGGATTGCCCGAGCTGCACAATGATTTGTGAGGAGCGGCAAAAGCGCTTGGAGGGCATGCACTCCAGCATGGCCACCACGGTCTCAGCTGCCAAGGACCGCAAGACCTTGCGCTTGCTAAAAATGCTAATCGCCGTCTCCAAGAGCTCCGTACCTGTGGGTTCCCACTCCTTGTCGTTAATCCTCAATCGATCCGAACGCGCCACAACCAGGCAGGTGAACAGCCGGCCCAGGAGCATATCTCGCTCCTCTTGACCCTTCACGGAGCCCGTGACTTCAGTTGAGGCCACCATGTGTTCCTTTACCAAAGTCAAGGGCACGTGTGGCAAGGCCGCGAGCATCTCAGCCAGACAGGCTGCGAATCCTTGCCGTGCAGCCTCCGTAGAGGAGGATAGACCCCGGACCAGACGCTTAATGGCATAGTCAACGTCGGCCGACAAGCCAGAGGGTGGGTGGTCCCCGCCATTCTCCGTAGCAATGCTGGTGGTGTTGGTGCCGCCGCTGCTTGCTATCAACGCCTCGATGAGCTCATGCGCTGCCTGGATGCGCTCACCCGGGTCGGTCGAGACCAGCTTCCAGTAGCACTCGAGGGACATGGCTACTGTCCTGTGTGGGTGGCAGTGGAGGGGGGGTGGGGAGGTCTGCGTGTAAACCGTGGAAAGTTTTGCAAGGACCAATCAATTAAGGTGACAAGCCCGACGAAGTCTGTTTAAGCGCCTCGTTTGAGATTGCGGCGTAGTGGTTAAGACGGGGGTTGATGGGAGCACGTGTGTGCAAGGAGTAATGGACGAGGATATTTCCTAATGGGCACTTTGTAAAGCGGTTGCCAGTTGCCAACAACGGGGGTCGCAGCGGCCTCTCCCTTCTTCGTCCTCTACGGCGGCACTCTCTTTTCCCCAATACCTCTCCACCAGATAACCAGGACCTGAGCCTCATCATCTCTTGTCTTCCCCCCCAACCTCATTCCCCGCCCGCACGCAGGCGGACTCGCTTTCAGCCACTGCATAATCAGCCCCACTATCAACCCTAGCAATAATATGTCTCGATGGGGACGCAAAGCACGCCCGCCCCCTGGCTTTGACTACCTGGAACCGACCCTGGCAGCCTTGGAAGCCGAGCTGCGAGAGAGTACGTAGTTTATGTGGAAGTGCGTGTCCCTTACCTTCGGCGGGTTTGTGTTCTTACGCTTCTCTTCCCACCTTCTCTCTTTCCCTCGTCACAACGTAGAGGTGAATGAGGGCCACGAGGGGAAGCGCAAAAACGAGTCCCTGTGGCCGGTTCACCAGATCAACTGGCAACGGAGCCGCTACATCTTTGACATGTTTTATCGGTACAAGAAGATCAGCCGTGAGGTCTATGAGTATTGCGTGCAGATGGTACGGTGCGGGGCATAGGAGATTTGGGTTTCCGTGGGCTTGTATGACCATGGGTGGATGAGTGGGGTACGAGGATACGCGGGACAGATTGGTTGTATGTGGGTAAGCTATCCAAAGCGATGGTGTCTCATTCTTGCGACCTCCTTCCTCCCTCCTATCCTTCAATATCCCCACGTAGAAAATCGTCGACGCCGCCCTAGCTGCCAAATGGAAGAAGCCCGGCTACGAAAAGCTCTGCTGCACATACGCCATCAACACGAAGAACTTTAAATTTGGTACCACCAGCATCTGCCGCGTGCCAAAGCATGTCTTGAACGAGGGAACGGTTGTGGAAGACACGAACTGTGGGTGTCGCGGCTGCTCGTCCGGAGAGCAGGGAGAAAAAAATATTTTTGGGAACAAGTATGGGCAGTACTTGGCGGGCATTCAGGTACGGAGGGAGAGAAAGCAGGCGAAATTGGAAGCAGCAGAGGCTGCATCAGCTAAGGCGGAAGCAGGTGTGTGGGCGGAGCGGGGGGGTGGAGAGGACGATGAGGAGGAGGAGGAGGAGGAGGAGGAGGAGGAGGAGGTTGACGACGACGACGAGGGAGAAGAGGGGGGGGGCGGAGGAAGGAAAGGGAAGGCCAAGAGGTCAGGGCAGGAGGATACGGATAATGATGATTTCGAGGAGGACGAGGACGAGGAGGGGCGGGAACATAAAAAGAGCAAAGCGTTGTGAAGTAGCAAAGAAGATAAAGCGGACGAGTGATAAGTCAAGTGTGCAAAGGTAACGACGAGGCGTAACATTTTTTTAGAAAACTTCAGCGATAGAAAAAGACAGGGCAACCCTGAGTGTAAGATGAGAGCCAGGGCGAGGAGTATAAATTTTATTCTGTGGATTGTTCTTTCGATTTGTATGTTTTATTCTCTGGTGTGGTGAGTTCTCAGACGCACCACACCACACAGCATCATGCAGCCGCAACAGCTGCTGCAGGCTGGCACTATCTCCCTTTTTGTCTGCTTGTTTCTGGATATGCTTTATACAATTTCTTTCTCTTCCATCCTTCCCCTCCATCATCATCCTTCCCCTCCATCATCATCATCCTCCACTCCCTTTCTTTTCTTCTCCCTCCCATCAGCGATGCGGCAAGGCACACCTACACACAGGGCATTCCAACTTAATATCCATCCACCTCTCCAAGCACTCCCGATCGAAGACATGATTACATGGCGCCACCATGTAGCTTCCGGTCCTTTCCACATTCACATCATTAAAACAAATCGCACACTCTGGCACTCCTCCCTCCTCTTCCCTCCCCCCCTCCTCCATCCCTGTCATCTCAATGGCATCGTCCTCGATACTTTCACTCCCACTACTATGCATCTGCACCAGACCCCCCGCCCTCCCAACCGGCTGCGCGCCCCCTCCCCCTACTCCTCCCCTTTGTTGAGGAACCGGTCGGTAATAATTGTACTTGGGCGGCAAAAACCGAGCAGGTATCATGTATTGCGGGCCAAGGTAGTCTTGTGACAGCAACACGGCTACTTGCAGCCCAACCCACGAGACCAGCGCCACGCACATCCGATAATCAGGACGGTAGTCTGAGAAGAGGAGATGAACGAAATTGTACGGGCAGCCGTAGATGTACAGAGGGATGACGAGCCTAGCCCCGGACATACCGAGGACGTAGGTGCGATTGAGGGGGTAGCGGAGGCCCTTGGTGGCATTCATAACGATTTGGGGGACCCAGAAGGAGTAGAGGAAGAATATGATGACTTCAATGTAGTTGGCGAGGAAGTAGACGAGGAAGAGGAGAAAGAAGAGAACCGCGTAAAAGCGGGCGTGGAGCGTGGTCAGCTGCCGTCGGAGGCCATTGAACGAGGCAGCGGTCGCTGATTGGGAGTTGCGAGACTGGTGGATGATGAACATGTAGCGAATCTCAAAAATCGAAAATATCACCAGCTTGAAAAAAGCGATCGATGCAAAAGCAGCAAACAGGGGCTGGAGCATCGCGCACAGCAACAGGTGGGCAATGCAAAGGAGGGCGTCTAAAATCGCTTGGCCGCCCACGCTAAGCAAGGAGACGCGCGACGCAGCGGCTTGGGTGCGGGAGAAGTAGAGCTGGCGGAAGAGGAGGGCAATTTGCAAAACACACACCAAGGTGGCGACAATCGAGTAGTTGACGGCCTTTCGGTACGCCTCGGTCCAATCCAGACGAATGGCCTTCGAGGAAATGCTCACGGCCAGGTTACACTCCGCACTGACCAGGGAGCCTTCCATCCCTTCCACCCATAGCAGGCGCTCTTCAATGCTTCCCGCCTCAGTCGATGAGGGTGACGAGGGGGAGGAAGTGGTAAGGTTGCCTTCCCCTCCCACTGCCTGGCCCATCTCCTTACTAGAGTTCAACTTTGGCGAGGTCCGAGCGTCGAGGGTAAAGACACAATTCTTGCCATTACTCGTCCTTTGTCGGGGATACTGGTTTTTACTCCTATTCGGGATAACTACAGACTCGACCAAGCTCCCATCAGCAGCCACCAGCTCAGATACACCTGCTGTAGTCGCATCGTCGCTCACAACGGTCAATCCCAGAATCATGGCCTTTCCCTCACCTAGATCCTCCCCTACAGCAGCTGCAGCAGTGGGGACCACTTCCTCGAGCACTGCCTGCAATCTTCGTTCCTCCTCCGGGTACTTGTCAAAGTCAGTCCACGCTGCCGCCATGCGCCCATCAAGGTCGTGCAAATCCTCTGAAGCAAAAGCAGCTGCAGTAGCCGCAGGTATACTCGTTCGTCGCCTACCCCTCCTCCTTCGTTCATCCCCAAAGTCCATGCCCCAAGACTCCACACCTTCCTCCTTTTCCTCCTTCTTTTCCTCGTACACGCCTATATTCGCTCTCACAGCCGCAGGGCCAGCCGCCGCAGGCGTCGTACTGTTTCTATTGCTGGTGCTGTTGAGATTCTTGGCCGAGCTTGCCGGAAGCGTGAATGTAAAAGCTATCTTCCCCGCATCTTTCTGAATAATTGTTCGCAGCAGCAACCGGCCATTCTCATGCAAATACACGCCTTTGACCATAGCATGTACATCCCTCTCGGTGGAATACGAGCCATCGAGTAACTTGAAATAACCGTGCACTAGGCTCAAATCCGCCAGACCCGGCACTGGATTCATGTAAAGCTGCATATCCACCCTCCCCTCCCTATGATGCAATGTCACCTCCCCTTCAGGCTTATGCTTAGCAGTGGATCTTACGTTCAACTCTGGGGAGGCAACGGCTGTGGTGGTAATGGCGGCGCCAGTGCCGGTAAGCGGGTGATTCGTCTCATCCGTTGTCTCCGCAGCTGGCGCTGCTGCTGCTGCTGCTCCCTGTGGCTCCACCTTAGGCAATATTCCACTTCCCATCACTTGTCCTTGTCGTCGTTCCCGACCCGGATTGGCCTCGACGACTTTGGGGGTCTCCACTATCTTGCTCCATGCCCCACGGTAATATCCTGTGACATTACGTGAATAGAAATTACCGTCCTCCGGCTGCAACCGCAAAAATTCTTTCAATCGCTGCGTCCCCGCCGCAGACAAGCTGATACTTCCCCATTTGTACTCGTCCGAATGGCTCGCATTAATCTCCCCGCCATTGTTGGTGTTGGTGTTATCTCCGTACGTGGTGGCATCCGTGCCGCCGCCGTTCCGTTGGTCGGCGAACAAAAGCAACAAGCACATGAACAGTCCCATTTGAAACACTCTCGAGCGGTGTCTCCTCTCTTGCTCCTCATCCATGGCAACGTCGCCCCCGCCTGGTGCCTGTCGCGCGAGCCAACTGTACATATATTGGGGGGTTGGGACGAAGTGCAGGGTTAGGCGGAGGGCCTAGTTTCTCTTCAAGTTGGCAACCCGTGCCTATGCCACCGGTAACATAGGGGGAAATAATCAGAGATCGCCATTATCTGGGCGTGTGGTGAGTGAGCATTCATGCGAAGCTAGCAACGCATTGGTATGTGGGGCGGGGTGTAGTAGAGGGGTGCTTCAGCTGGAGCACAAGCTACACATACCTGCGGGTTCTAGCGCGCATTCCTGGGGCAGCAGGAGGCGGGGTGGGAGGCTCTTCACGCTCGGGAGACAGCATGGCCGTGCCTTAGTGGTGGTCTATCTTCTGCTTGTCGCTCTACTGTGGTGTTGATTCTCCCATGTCGATGCTGCTTGCTTGTCTTGTGGGTGCGTGCGGGACGGGGGGGGAGCGTTAGCATCAAGTACCAAGACCAGACATCGTCCACGAACAAAAGCATCAAGGCATATAGAACGAGAAGGATGTGTGTGACCAAGCAAAGCCTCAGCTAACCTCAAAGCAGCACTAAAGCAAGGATGACCCTCGCTACGCGCAGAGCCTCCTCTGAAATTTGCCAGCAACGACAAGATGCCCCGCCGAGCGATATGGGCAAGCCGTCTTGTTATTCATTGGCCGCTCCCCCACTCACATGCCTCCACACGCATACCAAGCAGTCTCAACGCTCACTACCGTCCTTATTCCTATGTTTCTACAGGCTCCGCTGGTTGTTTGGATTGCGTAGCCTTGACAGCCGCCGCGTCGTCTTGCCACCCGTCATAGTCATCGCAGAGAGCGACAGGAACACTTGCGTCTCCAAATCGAATAGCACTCTTAGTCATGAGGGGCACCTACATAGACCCCAATACAAACATCCGCTACGACACCAATAATGCGGACTTTGAAGGTACGTGGGTGTGCTGGCCAAGCTGTTTTTTTTAAAAGCAAATCAAGGGAAGTGGGAGAATGCCATAAATAGGTCAGAAAACCCACCTCTCTCAAAGAACCTAGGGTTCTGACCCAGCAGAAACGGCCCAGAGAGTATGCCTATGATCCGTAGTCCTGCTCTGTCGTGTGCTGTGTAGAAACTGGGTCTGCTGTATGTGGTGGCTCAGGCTCTGGTTCCTCATTCTTGGTAGCGTTGGAGAGGCCTAGAAAAAAATAGTCTGAAAACCACAGCCCAAGAAGCCAGGGATATCATGCCACTTCCACGACTCAGGCATAACTGGCTTCAATATAGGATTGATTGCTGCTTGGCTCCGGTTTCAGGCTTGCCCCCGAAATATGGCTCAACAGCCTGACTAAGAAGTGAACCAAGTTGCCAGTGGTTCCTCCGACGTTTGGGACCAGTCCCTCGATGAAGATTGTCCATAATGAGCTCTTATGCGCACCCGTTTCCATTTACAACATATAACAGGGTGGTTGACAAAGCAGAGCAGCTGGCTGAAGGATTGGAGGAGACGATACTTCATCCTCAAGGGTAGCAAACTGTTCTTCGCCAAGGTGGGAGGAGGGTGGGGCGGTCGAGCTGCGGAGGGTTTAAGTCGGGTGGAGGGATCAAAATGAATAGGCGGGGGGTGAGAATGGAGTGCTTGTATCCCAATTAGCTTTGCACGTAACCTCTTGGTGCGGTCGATTGGTTCTTGGTGTGGGAATGGCCAGGGTGTGCACCGCCACACGGTCCACTTCCCACCACATGTTGAATTATCAGTCTCCAAGAGGGTTTCCTCCCCCCACAGCACCCGCACTTACCATCATCCACTCTCTCCGCTCCCCACTATCTTAATAAACAGAACGAGGCGGGATCCCCCCACGGGATGATCGACCTTTCGTCGTGCATGACCGTCAAATCCGCGGAGCTCAAAGCCCAAAAGCGAAACGCTCTAGAAGTCTCCACCCCTGAGACCACCTTCTTAATGTACGCGGACACGGAGAAAGAAAAAGATGACTGGATCGGTGCAGTCGGTCGTGCCATTGTGCGGAGCTCGACCACGTACACGCAGGAGGTGGGGGAGGGGGGAGATGACGACGACGGGAGTGATAGTGAAGAGGACTAGGGCGGGGGTGGAACGGAAGGCGGGATGTGTTTTTTGTATAGCTTACGCAACAGCTCTAGCCAATGAGGATGATAAGAAAGAGGAGACAGACAGAAAGAAAGGAAGCCGATGAAATGTCATTTTGCCTTCTGTGATTCGTAAGAAAACACAATGATCTGCGCTTTTCGTCACTTCGTCAGCTTCTCCGTCTTTTTCTTCTATGAAATATCTGTGCTGCTCAGCTGTTGTATTATATCGAGGGCGTCGCCTCAAACATGAACCTTGAACTCCTGGGGTCCACCGTCGCCACCTCCACCGGCACTGCCTTGCCCATTGTACTCGTGAGATGCACGCCCTTCAAATACTTCCCCTTTGCCCCCTCAGGCTTAGCATTATTCAATGCCACCATCAACACCCGTATATTCTCCAGCAATGCCGCCGTGTCAAACGACACCTTGCCCACCCCCACATGCACCATCCCGAACCGATCCGCCTTAAACTGAACCTGCCCCGCCATCGCCGACTTCACAGCCGTGGCCACATCCTTCGTCACCGTACCCATCTTGGGATTGGGCATCAAACCCCTCGGGCCCAACACCCGCGCGACGCGACTGACCAAGGGCATGACTTCTGGCGTGGCAATGCAGCGGTCGAATGCCAAGTCCCCGTCTTGGATGGCTTTAACCAGCTCCTCTGCCCCCACGATGGCAGCACCAGCTGCCTTGGCGGCCTCTACATCATCTCCTCGCGCAAACACTGCTACCCTGACGGCTTTACCCGTCCCATTGGGCAAGATCTGCACGCCTCGCACGCTCTGATTGGGTTTCCGGGGGTCGACACCTAATTGAATGGCTAGGTCTACTGTCTCTGCGAACTTCCTTTGTTTCCCTTCCTTGGCGTTTTGGATAACAGCAGTGAGGGCGTCCCGGATGGGCATGGCTTCGGTGATCTGATAGTGTGGAGGAGGAAGTGTACAGAGGTGAGGAATGGGAAAGTTATTTGAATGTGGGGAGAGGTGGTGATGCGTGATTAAGGCTCGATTTAAAGCCGCGACGAGGCAAGGAATAGGAAAGCTACGGCAAGCCCGGCTCTTTCGTTTCCGTTCAAAAAAATCCAGGAAACCATGGGGACCTTCCAATAAACACTATTCAAAGACGTACTCGACTAGCGGAGGAGGCAGAAAAGGACGAAGGGGAGGCGGCGGAAGGGACAGTGCTTCGGTTGCTGGCTCGAGCAGAGGTCACTGCCGCAACGGCCTTGCCCACAGTCGTGGATGTTGGCCTTCGTTTCCGTGCTGCTTCAGCTGTGAAGTGCCGCACGTACCCCCGAACCGTAGCCGCAAGACTGCTGCCTTCGTAATGGAGGACTCTTGCAAGCATTGCTTTCGCTTGGATAGTCGCGATTCCTGTGAGGCGGGTGGGTAGGGCAGAAACATTATTTGAGGCGGTAGCTAGCCAGTTTGATAAATGATGCAAGTGTCTCGATCGTGGCGGTGCGTCTGCGTAGCAGCAGTGGCAATATTGAAAAGAGGAGCTCATGGTGATGATGATGGTGGCGAGTGACTCTGACGCCACACAATAGGGGGTGTGTTCAACTCCGCACCCGTAAATAGCAGCCACTCTTAAATAATTATTTAAGAGCTCTATTTAACTGTTGGCCCAGGTGTGTGTTCAACCGGCCGGATATGCTCTAAATAGCG
>Ga0160420_100043_pt1 | contig 81797 bp, 58 predicted proteins | sample CelAP2metagpilot_FD_108197 | JGI IMG/M metagenome (GOLD analysis project Ga0160420, IMG submission 108197) | Phycosphere-associated microbial communities from algal ponds in Kailua-Kona, Hawaii, USA - Cellana AP2-5-5 metagenome pilot | ecosystem: Engineered > Artificial ecosystem > Aquaculture >...
TCTCTCTCTCTCTCTCTCCCTCTCTCTCCCTCTCTCTCTCTCTCTCTCTCTCTCTCTCTCTCTCTCTCTCTCTCTCTCTCTCCTCTCTCTCCTAACCGGGCACGAATCCACTTAGTCCGGAACAACGAGGCAGGCACCCCCAACGACCGATATCTCTTTCTTCATGGCAGGCTGGCTGGCTCATTACACTATACGTGACCTACTTCAAACACTGCACAGAAGCCTCCCTTCTCCCCCCCCCCTTTCACTATCACTCCTCCTGTTTTAGATAGAAAACATACATACACTTTTTTCCTGTCTTCCCCTTTTCCTCCCTCCGTCTCTCGATCATTTATCAAGACGTACAGCGCGAGATGCATCATATTGACACGCCCTCCGTCCATTCCTCCGTCCCTCCCTCCCTTTCCTCCTCCCACTCTTCCCCTTTGCCATGTATATACACCTGTTGATATCCTTTATTCCCTCCTTTCTTCCTTTCCACCCTCCTTCCCTCACCTCACGCCTCCACCGCCCCACTCATCCGTCCCCTCCCTCTTCCTCCTCCTCCTCCACTGCTCACCGCCGCGGTGCTCTTCGCCTCCTTCTCCCCCTCCCCTCCCTTCTTCTTCCCCCTGTCCCCCCCTCCCTCCTCCTCCACCTCCTCTTCCATTAGCCCATCCTCAACGCTCTTCAACAAATTCTTCAGGAACGTCTCCGTCACCCTGGTGTAATTCACCACCTCGCTCCTCTTCTCCTCCTTCTTAAACTCCTCCAAACCCTGCTCCGACAACCACGACAGGTGCTCGGTGAATTTTTCCAGGTTCTCTTGATGGTGCTCGAAGAGCCTCTTCCTCGCCGTTCCCTCCGGGAGGTAGTAGCCGAAGACGTACGTGTACTTGAGCACACGCCGGCACTCCACCAGCTTCTCGTTGGCCGCCTTGAGGAACTGCACGTCGATCCACCGGGAGCCGTCCGTTTCCTGGAGGCGCATCATTCGCCGTTCGATCTCTTCCTCTTGCTTGGTCGCGTATTCTTGGGCCTTGTGGTGATTGTCGTACCGCTTGTAGTAGTGCAGGTACCGGTCCAGCTAGAAGTTGGAGGGAGGGAGGGAGGGAAAGAGGGAAGGGAGGAGGATGAGTGCCTCCATCGTTCGAACTTCTCTGCGTGTTCGAGAGAGGAAGGGAAGAAGGGTGAAGGAGAACAGGGAGAACCAGAAAGGGAAAGGCGAAGAGAGTGCTTACCTCCGCCTTGGCCTTTGCGCCATCTTGCTCGTCCTTGGTGGGGGCGGCGGGGTCGTATTTGTTGCACTTGTAGTAGCCCCCGGTGTTTGCCCCGTGGTCCGTCCAAGGGCCCATGCAGATCCAACAGAACTCGAACTTACACTGGCGGCAGGTCATGTGGTTGCAGCCCTGGGGAGAAAGGAGGGAGGGAGGAAAGGTTGAGGAGTTGAAATGACCGAGCCCTCTTCAGGGCCTCAGGGGGGAGGGAAGGAGGGAAGAAAGGAGAGAGGGAAGGAAGGAGGGAGGGGTGGGTAGTACAAACCTGGTTTTTCTCGATCCGTGTCATGCATTTGGGGCATTTCCTAGTGTTGGCCAAAATCCAGTTCGCCGTCTCACTTTCATTCTTGCACTTCTCGGCCCATGTGATCATATCGTCGCAAGTCGCCGGGACATGCGCCTCCTCTCCACACCGGAAACAGAACAATACCCCGCACTTGCACAAGCACGACCGCAAGATGCTGTTCCCCATTGCAACATAATCACAGCCCCTTCCCGGGCACCATCGGAAAGCATTGCTCATGTCCACGTAGCTCTTCAGGTTATATCTCAAATACGTCGCCAACACTGGGGGGGGCACGAGGGCCCGAAAGATGTTCTCCGTCACCACCTCCGAACATTTGTACTCCGGGCACCGCGTCAAGGGACAGCAAATCCCCTCGCCCACCTTCGAAGATAAGTACTGCGTGTAACACGCGCGGCAAAAGTAATGGCCACACCCCACTGCGACCAGCTCCGAGGCATGGACCTCATCGCGGCAGATGCCACAAACTTGGCCGTTGTCCGTCTTTTGCAACTCGAGAACAAACCGGGCAATACCGGCTTTCTCCTTGGCTTTCTCCGAATCGGTGCAGAAGGAATCGATGACCGCTTCCTTGTTCCAGCTGTTATGGCGGAGTAAGGCCGCGGCCGCACAAGGGTGGATAGCAAGGACGGAGGAGATGTCTCCGACGAGCGCTGACATGGTGGCACGCAACTCATCAGCATCTATGATTTTATACCCGTCCATAAGGGAGGAGGAGGGGGGGGGGATGGAGAGGGAGGGCCCCCCGCCGTCTTCTCCGTCCGAGTAGCTGTATTCTTCTTCGTCTTCCCCACTACCCATGCTGTTGCTCCCACCGTCATCCCCTGACTCGTCTTGGTAGTTGTACTCCTTGCTTTCCTCGCCGCTACTATCCATGGTTCCTTCTGCTGCTCTTGTTGGTTGCGCCTTGTTGGGGAAAGGAAATGGGAGGGGAGGATAGTGAGTTCGGGTGAGGGCAGTCGGAGTGCAGATCTCCCCGGCAGGAGAGGACATGCGGGAAGGTAGACGGGCCTGACTCTGGCCAAGGCACTCACGGCCAACAATCCCGGCTCTTGAAAATAAACAGCACGGCCAGCAGCATTGACGCACATTCAAGGCATGGCTTGCGCGCGGCACACAGACGTCTTGCGATATAGGCGTGTGAAACCCTTTAGTCCTTCGCCCTCCATCATCCTCCACAAACCCGACCCTATACCCTTTGCCGCTCTTACCTTCTACTCCCTGCCCGCTCTTGTGGATGCGGCCGCACCCTCCGTGTGCTTGTACAGCCGCCGCTTCTGCTGTGTTGTGGTGTGTGTTTGAAGTATGTGTGACGACAGAAGGAACAGGGCATCATCCATGATGAGGGACGGTGCGCCGGACACACAGCACTAGAATCGCTATGCAGGGCCCGTCCGCATTCCACAAGTGTCCAGGTGTCGACACCCAGCTCGTCGACGCGTGTGATTGCGTGAGGTTTTTGGGGTTGTGCTTCCTCATAGAAAAGATGATGGCGCGGAGCGCGAGACGCAACTTTTAGGATGAGGAGGAGAGGTGTCTTTGCCTGCAGCAACAATCCACGCCTACTGATAGCGACGACAACACTTCGATGATTCGACGTACACAGACATGGTCTGGGTGGGTGCTGGATTACTTTCGGTAGCCCAAAAACGGCCTTAGGGGTCCAATATATCATCTGATGATGGATGATGACGGATGATAGAGGGAGCCTTGCTTCATTGGGAGGAGAGGCTTTCATGACGAGTGCCGAAGCGGGCCCACGCTGTCTCGCGCAGAGTACAAGACTCCCATGTACAGAGCACTCAAATATATTGTCCTGGAACAATCTCAGGGCTTATGCAGCTCTGAATCATGTTCGCCTGTCCTCGACGATAGTACATGCTAGGAAAAATGGGTATGTTCCGATCTCATCAAATATGCTCAAAACCAATTACACACCTCTGGAGAGTGTGGAGATACAAGCTTTGTCAACGTGGAATGTTTGTAACTGCAATTATCTCTCCGTCCTTTACATTGCCTTTGCCTTGACACAAGTTTTTCTTCTTAAAGAGCACCCTCCTGGAGGGCTTTTCGTGACTGTGCCGAAGCAGGCCGCCTCTGTATCGTGCATCGCAGCACACCAACACGGGTACGATGCCCAGTTCTTATGCATCGAAGCAATGTCGGGGCTTGTACGGCTCATGCAGCGAGAAGAGGACGACCTCCTGCTTTCCAATCCGACTTCACGCCTCGCGACATTCGTCTCTCATATGTATCCATTTTACCATCATACCAGAGGTCAAGGCATACACCTGTCTCTTCATAAAGCGGTCATTGCAGCCGTCGCCATCCAATGGTAAGATTTGGGCCCTTTGTTTAACCCCAATCTTCCTTTCCCGCTTCCTGCCCGATTTGGTCCTGACGAAAACACACGCACTGATATGTCTTGAGTCCATCTCGTTCCTCTCTGCACGCTTATCCCTCTCTCATACCCCACGCGAATTAGGGTACCTTGCGTCGCTTCACCTGCGAGGATCTCCTCCGTTTTAACAACATCAACCTCGACGTGCTGACGGAAACGTACAACCTGGGGTTCTACCTGCAGTACCTTTCGACATGGCCCGATTATTTTCTTGTCGAAGAAGCCCCCCACGAGGAAGGGCGTCTCACTTCCTACATAATGGGGAAAGCTGAAGGAAAGGGAGAAAAATGGCATGGGCACGTGACGGCCGTTACGGTCGCGCCAGAATTCCGACGCTTGGGCCGCGCCAGACTGATGATGGACTTGTTGGAAGAAGTGTCGAATGAGGGGTACCATGCTTATTTTGTGGATTTGTTTGTGCGGGTGTCCAATACGTTGGCCATACGGATGTATGAGAAGTTCGGGTATTCTGTTTATCGGCGAGTGTTGGGCTACTACTCGGGGGAAGAGGACGCGTTTGGTAGGTGCGTGGGGGGAGGGAGGGAGGGAGGGAGGGAGGGAGGGAGGGAGGGAGGAAAGGGGAGTGATTCAATTCGTTATCACTCTCTTTTTCTCACTACATGTATACAAAAATATACTTTTATCCTTTCAAACTCACGCACCCCCCCCCTTCATTTCCCCTGTTGCTTCTCCCCGACCACACAGACATGCGGAAAGCCCTCCCACGAGACGTGCACAAAAAGAGTGTAATACCACTCACACGGCCCGTCACCCCCGCAGAGCTTGAATGGTGATATCTATGGAATGAAGTATCATCGGTACCGGCCAAATCATAAATTAAAAAACGGGAAGCGACAGACACCTGGGGAGTGACGTTGATGCAGCATCGTTTCTGATTGGTACTTCTTTTTTCCCTTTAAATATTTTTCATTCTTCTGCCTTGTCCCCTCATTTGATGTCCAATTACGCCTTCCACATGCTGTACATTGTTCTTTATGCCTTCTTTTGCCCCCCTTCTCACCACCCCTCAAAGTCCCCGAACCCCTTGCTTTGCTGCTTCTTCCCTTTCCCCCCTCCTCCCTCTAACGCCTGCTGCTGAAATGCTTTGCTCGATTCCTTCGGGTGCGGGCTCGGCCCCTGCAACAGCTGCCGGTATTCCGCCTCACTCCCCACTGCTGCCACCTTCTGCGGCAGCACTGTCATTTTCCTCCCTCCGTCTTTTCCTCCCCCTCCTCCTCCTCCACCACTCAAATATTTCCCAACCCCTCCCCACCCCGCGCTTGCCTGTGGTCCCGGCTGAGAATAGAAGCCACCCGTCCTCCCTGCCTCTGCTACCTCCTGCGCTGACCTCTCCATCCCCACATCCCTCCCTCTCTCCCCTCCCTCCTTTTTCCGGGTAAATCCCAGGGCATTATTATTCTTCCAAAACGCCTCCTTGGCCAGTCGCTCCCTGCGTTGTTCTTCAATGAACGCATCAAACAATTTATCACTCTCCTCAAAAGGGTTCACAAACGCCACTGCCTTGATGATCTTCACCTCCTCCTTCGGCTTGTCCTCCTTCCCGACCTCCACCTCCTCGATTTTCTTCAGCACGTCCATGCCACCCACCACCCTCCCGAAGACGGCGTGCTTGTTGTCCAAGTGCCGACACCCCTTAAAGGTGATGAAAAATTGCGAGCGATTGGTATCTTTCCCCGAGTTTGCCATGCTCAAGATCCCCCTCTTATCATGCACCAGCCGGCTATCAAATTCATCCTTAAACCCCCCGCCTTGGGCCCCTGCTTCCCCCCCCCCCTCCCCCCCCAAACTCCAAACCGTCGCCCCTCCCCTTCCATCCCCCTGCGGACAACCTCCCTGCGCCATGAAGCCTTGAATGACACGATGGAATGACAGACCATCGTAAAACCCCCTCAAGCACAGCCCCAAGAAATTCTCGCTGGTCCTCGGGACGAAGTCACAGTGGATCTCCAAATTGACATTCCCCAGTGTGGTCTGCAGCTGCACATAGCCCTTTTTGCCCAGTTTTCTGGCGTATTTGTAACGGACCAGCCTGATTTCTTCTTCGGAGGCAGGACGGCAAGTGTTTTCCGTGGCGAGGTCAACGCCCGTGGCAGTGAAGGAAGCAGCGGCAGCACCTGTGGTAATCGCTTTACCTGGATGCAAGTCCTGAATGAGGATGAGCCGTCGTTTCTTTGTTGCTCCCCCTCCACCCTTCTTCCGCAGCTCTTCCTCTTCCTCTGCTTCTCTGCCTTGGGCGTCCACGGAGGCTGCTTCGGCTTCTGCGGCTTTGAGGGCCTCTTCGTCTTCGCGGGCCCGTTTCTGTTTTTGGAACTCCTTGATCACCATCTCCGTACTAGCATTCGTGCGGATTGTACTCGTTACTTTTTGGTCAGCCGATTCGCCCGCGACGCGCGCAGCTTCCTCGGCACGCATTTCTTCGAGGTGCTTAAAATTACTGATGTCCCGTAAAGACATGTGCGTGGCGTTGCCGGGGTCTTGCAAGGTGATGATCTGGAGGAAAGGGAAAAAGGGGAGGAGCGGGACAAGAAAGGGGTAATGGAAACATGTCTACGTCCTGAATGCAAACGTATACTGCGTGATTACCTTTAAACTTGGAAATGAAACATGTCTACGTCCTGAATGCAAACGTATACTGCGTGATTACCTTTAAACTTGGAAATGACCTTTTCCGTCCCACGTCGGACTCCATCCCTCCTCCCATACGTACATCCTTGCGTGTGAACGGCTCACCCGTCATCAAATCAGTCCAGTTCTTCCTTTTAATATTCAGCTCTTCCACCGCCTCATATGCATACACATTCCCTGAGGGCTTAACGGCCACGACGTGGGTGTGATCCGTGAACTCTTTAAAGGTGACAGGACAATGCCACTTCCCCCCATTATTCTTCGCCATGTTCAACCGCACAATCTCCTTGGACGTCATCGACTCCCCCGTAATCGGGCTCTTCTTGTGCTTCTGCACGTAAGGGAATAAATTCAGGATGTCGAACAGGACCCCTTCTGGAGTGCACACGGGCGTCTCGAACGGCTGCAAGCTTAGGGCACATGAATCAAAAGCCAGGGGCCGATAGCTGGATCGTCCTGCTGTCTCCCGCTTTCCGCCCAGTTCTTTCCATTCCGTAGCGGTCAGGAACATGCGGTCCTTGGAATGCTGCTTCTTCCCCATCGTATCGTTGTCTCGGCGTAGGCTTGGCACGAGGTAGAAGGTGGGAGATGGGTGACTTGATGTGTGTTTTGGAAGGGGGGAGGAGAAGAGGGGGGGAAATGAGAACCGTGCCCGCAAAATTACATACCGGCCGTGCTACTGCTGCTGGTGAAATGTCAGGGTGCTGGTAGTTCCAGGACAGAGGGCATGAAACCGAGCTGCAAGAGGAGTTTTTATAGAACAATTGGTGTTGGGGTAGGTCCCCTATTTAAAGGTAATTTAAAGCAACCTGGCATCCCAAGCTCGTCCCTGATCATGGGGCCCTTGTTTTGGTCCTGTGTTTGGGGATGTGGGTGATTAGGTGTCCTACTGGGCAAAGAAGGGGCTTTTACCATCATGATGATATCATTATGATCATGCATCATCTCGTGCACTCCTCCATCTTCCCTGACTTTCCGCATCCACTCACGCCTATACCTACTGACTTTATCGTAGGTGTTCGTGCTTTGTTCGTCTTTCTTGGATCTGGAGTCTCTTTCGGTTTAGTTTGCGATCTTGCTGCGGCAACGCCTGATTGAGACGCAAGAAGGGAGAAGAAGAACATACGTCCACACAAAAAGCCCTAGCAACCATGGCAACGGTACCCACAGCCTCGGAGCAGGAGCAGGAGCGACATAGCTCAAGGCCAGGCTTTGTAGCTCTGCATATAGAAACACTATTTTCCTGGCTTGATTGCATCAGCAACAGCAACAACAGCAAGAGGATCGTTGTGCCCCGTTTCGGGGCCGAGCAAGTCCTGGCCTACCTCAGGGAGGCTGAAAACAACAGGGGCGAGCCATTGACTCTCATCATTGTGGCCCCCGGAGAAGCGGCTAAAAGGCTCTTGGTGGGCGTACGAGGGGACCCAAGCCTGGCCTCACTGCTCGAGGGCCTGCATATCATCACCACTGCGACCGTGAACGAGGAAGAGACGTTGGTAGACCTGCGGCAAGGGATAGATAATTTGCTGGGAAAGAAAGGCAAGAGCGACGACAATGACAGGAGCGCTTCAATTTCGGCGTCTGTGTGCTGGCCTTTACTTGACGCGCTGCTTAACAAGGAGAGCACGGGAGACCAGACCGGCACCTACGCCAGCGAGCTAAGCAGCAATGGGCCATCAGAGAACACTTTAGAGCAAGAGAAATATACAACCTTGACTGTTGTCATAGGCATCACTGCTTCTTCTTTAGCCTCACCTCCATCCTCGTCGCCACCGTTGTTGGTGGCCGAGGTCATCTCCCTAACCCAAGCCGGGGGGAACGGGTGCTGCAACCGCGACGACCCCTTCCTCCTCCTCTTCTCCCAGAGGCAATCCCAGGCCCACCCTCCCCTCCCCACCCTCCTTAAACAACAAAAGGATCTACCCGACTTGTCCGAGGTTCACTGGCCGCTTTTGGGACTACCTCCCCTGGTGGTGGACGTTCAAAATCCTCCTTTCCTGTGGCCGAGGGACTACGAGCGTGCCGCTGGCCCGTCGCGAGAGGTGGAGGCCAGGTGGTGGGATCCGCAGCATGGACAGTTGAATCTAATTTTTGGAAGGGGGGTACATGTGGGAAATGCATTGGAGGTGGTAGCGGCGGAGACGAGGCGGAGGTTGACGACAACGACGGCGGCGGCGGCGGACGGGAAGACTGGAGGGAGGGATGGCCTGCAGGAAGGACGGATGGAGGGGTTGGAGTCAGTTTTTGTGACTGTACGACATGATTTCGGAATTATGGCGCGATTGCTTGCGGACGGATATAGGATTCATCATGCGGCGGGTGGAGGGAAACAAATTGTTCTGTTGAGAAGATTTGTCAAGGTCGAGGTGCCAACTGCGGGGACGCACATATGTAGAAGCAAGGTGATCTTGTTCCGAAAAAGAAAGCGAGGACGAGAAGGAATGGACAGGGAAACAATACAGTCGGTACCAGAAGTACTAGACGGGGGGGAGGAGGATGGAGGGAGGGAGGGTGAGGGCAAGGTGGAGGTTTTCCTTTTCCGTCGACGTGCGAAGGGAATATACAAGATGCCGGGTGGGCATGTGGAATTAAAGGAGCTGGCTGAGGAAGCGGCGGTGAGAGAGGTGTGGGAAGAGACAGGCTATGCGTGCAGGGTGGTGGGGATGGTGGCATTGACGGAACGAAAGGATGTCGGGAAGAAGTGGGGTTGTTCTCAGTTGATGTTTACCTTTGCGGCCGAGTGGGTGCAGAGCGAGATGAGGCTGGATGACGCGATCAGCCGGGAGGGGAAGTGGTTTCTGTTGGATGAGGTGGATGTGATGGTTGCGGAGAATAGCGTGGCTTTGGACCCTCCGTTGAAGATGGTCTGGCCGGCATTCAGGGCAGGAGGGAGGGCGCTAGCCATGTCTTCTACGATGCCTGCGGCAGCAGACGTAGGGCCTGCTGCCTGGTTTTGTCATCACCCGCATTGCATTGATTCGGGATATGAAACGAGGAAGAGGTGCTATATGACCGGTGGAGGGGGAAAAAGAGGGAGAGAATGCGAGGTGCAATCGGGGCAGCAAGTGCAGTTGCAGCAGGGAGGGGGGCAGATGCCGGGGGGAATCGGGAAGACGGAAGGAAGTGGATCGACGGCATCGACATCGTCTTTGTCGTCAACCTCTTCTTCGTCCTCGTCCTTGATTGCGTCATGCCACAGGGGAAATCTGAGCGAGGGTTGTAATTCGTTGATTAATTGCTTAGAGGGCGGTCATGGGAATGACTAGGAGGAACGCAGTTCAAGTTAGCTTGAGGGGATGAAAGTCATGACACATCAAAAAAAGGATTTCCAGTGTTGTCTTCTGCTGCAGCTGGTGGTAGGCGGACAAAAAGCAATGCAATGGTAATTATGTAATTTGATTGAAGGGGGAAAACAAATGTACAATAAATGGGATTCGAAAACGTGTTGAAACATTTATTTGTGGGATTTTAATTTTAAATTGGCCCCCAATTTCTTCTATCATTAGAACAACTCACCTATTGGTGGAATATCAACAGTGCAGAGTCAAAAACGTCTATCTTCGATGGCGCGGACATACCTTGGAGATTTCTCGTGTTATTTCTTTGCTAAATATTTGGTAAGGGTTCTAGTCTTCTTCAGTCCTGCGTGTCTTCGAATCTCGCTCGCTGAAGCTATAGATTGCTTCCTATTTTCCTTAAAACTGCAGCTCCTATTTTTTTCAAGCCTCTTTAGTGTACTCACATTTCGCCTATTCGCCTTTTCGCCTTTTCGTCTCTCTCGGTAATATGTACACTTTGTTCGCCTCATTTCTTTCTAACGATGTATGTCCCCTCTTTCTCTCTTTCTTTGTTAAGTTCCTTGCCTCCCGACATCTAATCGCTCACTGACATGCCTTCGGGTAAATGAAGCACTGTCCTGTGCATATCGTCCTTTCTCTCCTCCTTCTGCCCCTTTCAATCATTCGCCTGCTCAAAGGACGACAGCGGTGACGACTGATCCACGATCACATGTTGCCGTTCGCTAAGGACATAGTCGCGCTCATCGCCATCCTCGTACCTTACGTGGTGCTTCCCCGACCTCGGCGAATAATGCGAAATCCTCCCCGTATAATGCTCGTTCCCACTCCATTTGATCTTCACACACTTCCCCACTACTGCCATCGGGTCCATATCACTATCATAATTTGAAGGCATGTCCTGCCCACGACTCAAATTCCGGATCCCGGCCAGCAACCTTTGCTGTAGCAACGCCCCTGTCCTCATGCTCCCTCTTCCACGTCCTCCCACTGTGTTGGCCGCCACAGCCTGGTGCCCTTTCCCTCCTCCCCCAATCCAACTCGAAGCAGAAGCAGCCGCATTGAAAAACTCCCCACCTTTACCCAAGGGAATGCCAAGCCCATTTCCCCTCCCTCCCTCATGCTCCAACAACCACCTTTCTGCCCACTGCACCTGGTCCCGACTCACCATCCTCTTCTCCTCATCCTCATCCTCATCCACCGTCATCCTCCCCCCATCTTTTCCTTTCTCTCCTCCCCCACCTCCCACAGCGCCAAATGTCAACAGACTAGTAAAGCTAGCTGTCCTCTTGGGAGATTTTCCCTTTCTTTCAGGCGATGCAACCACACTCTCCACCACCGCCCCATCGTGAAACCACTGCCTCACCAATGCATTCCCCCTCGCGACCCTCATCAACATCATCAAACCCCTTTCCACCGTCCTTTCACTCCTCCTCTCTGCATGACTTTCAAGTGCTGCCAAAACCGTCGTCAGCATGACCGCAATCCTCCTTTCCTGCAACGAATCCCCTACCTGCAGAACAAGCATCAAACTCCTAAACACCGGTTTCACAAAGCCGCCCACACCCTCCTCCTCCTCTCCCCCTTCTCCCCCTCCTCCACTCTCCAGAAGCTTGCCCATCGCCGCATTCATATCATCGCTCCTCCCTATGTTCTCCCAAAGCAAGTGAGTAAACAAATCCCTCATTCTCTCCTTTGCCCCCGGGCTACTCACAGACAAAATCAGCCTCGCGCAGAAATCAATAGAGCAGACAACTCGCATCTCCCCCGCAGACATGACATGGTGGGGAGGTAAGGCAAGCGCAGACCACAAAGACGGATTGACGGGGCTCTCGCCATTCTCCATCGCGATCACGCACGCCCTGAGCAGGTGCGACAACAACGGTTGCACCACTTCCGAGACATCCAAACTCCCTCCTCCTTCCTCCCCATCCTCCCCTCCAACCGCTGCCCCAACACTACTACTGCTGTTGCTGCTGCTACTGCTACTGCTGCTGTCATTGCCACCGTTCCCGAGAAGCAACAAGCCATTATCATGTTGTCCATTTTCTCCGTTGTTCCTCCCCAGAGCCCAAAATTCCAATGCGCCATTCACAAGCTGAAGCAAGTCAAGCAAACAACTGCTGCTGCTGCTGTTCCCTTCCAAAACCATCTCCCTCGCCCCCTCGATTCTCTCCAACATCCGCCCTAGCAAGAACAAATAGCAATCCACCTTCGCTGCCCCCTGCCTCGGCAAACTTATCACCCTCCCTCTAATGTTCAGCAACGCTTGGAACAACTCCAAACATACATCCTCACTCCCTCTTTTCTTCCCTCCCTCTCCTTCTTTCTCCTCGAGTAAAACATTCACCACGCGATCAATCAGCTGCACCACAGCCACCCTCCCCTCCCTCTCTTCCGTCTCGACCAGCAACTCCCACAACAACCCTCCCTCTTTCCCTCCCTCCCCCTCCACACTACTCAACAACCTGACAAACCACAAACAGGCGGGGACACAACTCTCATAAGCCCTGCACAGCCTCCGATTCCACTCCCTCACACCCTCCCAATCCCTCGCGTCCATCAACGTCCCTAGCATAAACTGAGTCGCCAATCTCAGCCCCCTCTCCAACAGCCCTCCTCCCCCCTCATCATCCTCCCTCTCCCGCTCATGCAAATTTGGGCTATAGAAAGGCTCAAGCAGTTGATCCATGAACTCAAAGTAGGCCCTCGTTAGAATATTTGTCTTCCGCCAGAATTCAAGATTCTCCCTCAAAATCTCCTCCAGAATCCCCGGTGGCACTGCCGGTCGATGAGCCGCAGCAGCAGGCGCCTCCTCCTCCGCCGCAACATCACACCGATCATAAACAAGCAGAAAAGCATTTCGAATCCTCTCTCTCGTCCACTCCCTTCCTCCTCCTCCTCCTCCCGTCTCTTGGCCCCCAAAGCACTCTTCCTCCAAATCCGCCGGGTCGAATTCCGAGACGACAGTATCATTAAATTCAAACCATCCCGCCTTTTTCCTTCCCCCGCTCCCTCTCTCCCTCCCTCCCCCTCTTTCCCTAATATAGCTGTAGTAGTGCCCACTGTTCGCCGTCCCCATATGAATAACTACCCCCGCCAATTTATACGTATAATACTCTCTCAGATGCCCTCCCCCACTCCTCCTTTCCTCAGAAGCAGCAGTACCTGTTGATATTCCCCCTCCTCCTTCTCCTCCGCCTGCTCTTATTCCCCCTCCTGCTGCTGCTGCTGCTGCTGCTGTTTCTGCTGCTACGCGTCCTTCAAGTGTATAGGGAAACATGTCGAGTTCAGCAGGGAATTCCAGCCTGTCATTGATTTTGATTTGTTGCATCGTCTCATAATCAAACTCAAACCTCTTCAAGTGCAATATCAAATGCCTCGGCAAGGCCCTCAAGCTCGCCCTCTTTACCGTGGGCAACGCCTCCTTAACCACCTCTTCTTTCCCTTGCTCCCCCACCACCCTCTTCCTCTCCCATGTATAATCTCCAAGAACTTCCTCGGCGATATAAGCCTCCAAGGCCTGCTCCAATGTCCGTAAGTTCTGTACCATCACCGACAAGAAATAACACGGCTCTTCCCTGCTACTATACCTGCCCCCCTCCGCGATCAACTCATGGACAATCACCCCCCCAAACTCCCGCCTCAGTACATCCTCGCAGTTCGTTCCTTGCGTCATTCCCTCCACTTGCTGAAAAAACATGAGCAGAAAGTCAGACACGTCCTGCTGCACGAAGACATCTGTGGGCTCCCCCTCCCAATTTTTCAAGGCCGTACAAAACCCCCTCGGATTGTAATAGGCCTTATCCGTCTCCTGCAAATGCGCGAACAAACACTGCAACTGCCACATCATACTCTCCTCCCTTCCCCCTTCCCCCTCCCCCTCCTCCCCTCCCCCGAAACTTAAGATCCCCTCCCTAAACCCCTTCACGTGCCACAGTTGTTGCAGTGTGCTGTTCATATAACAAATACAACCCAGATTCTTCAAACCCACGTAGCCCGTCCTACTCTTACTCAACCCAAGTTGCAAACTACTCGCCGCCGCCGACGAACTCGCCGCACCCAGAGCCAGAGCCCCCCCCGTGCTCCCGCTCTCACTCCTCCTCCTCCCCCAGGCCGCCCCCTGGTTGGAATTGTTGTTCGACCTCCTTCTCGCTACCCTGGCCCGACGACGTTCCTTCTCTTCTGTTGACACGCCTAGGGGGTTATGTTTCTCCAACACAGAAACCACCTCCCGTAGATTTTCTGGACACTCCGCACTCAACTCAAGCACCAACCCCAAGGCCAAATCTCGAGAGGTAGGATGCTTGCATTTTGGGGGGGGGGGGGTTTCAGTGAAACGAGGGGCAGTAGGGTCGGTAGAGGGCATGGCAAACAGACAGCGATCGAAGAGCTCGCGGAGCAGGCCGCTCTTGCCCAGGGAGACTTTAACTGTCCGGGTCACGTTGTTCCGGTGGGGAAAGAAGGCTAAGAGGGCCCGAAGGGTAGTGAGCAGGCCTTGGAGCGCCTTGTCCTCGTCCGCTTCTGTTGCTTCCACAACCTTTCTATGTGTAATCTGCCCGGCGAGCCTCTGCGCGACCCCCTGTGGTTCTATATCCAACAAAGCGTCTGGTGCTTTGATTAACCTCGTCATGATCTTAAAGTACTCGACACAAGCACCACCTGGCTCTTCCCCCACCAACTCCAATAGCTCAATCAACGCCCCCAAAAATCCACGCACCGGGTCCGCACCCCCTTCCCCCGGCAGCGTAGCAGCAGCAGCAGCAGCAGCAGCAGTTCTCCTCCTACTATTTTCTTCCCTCTCCTCTTTGTCCTCTGCTGCTGCTACGGCAACAGCCGCTGCCGTAGCTTCCTCTGCCTCTTCCTCCTTCCTTTGTCGTCTTCTCCGACCCTCCACACATAATCGATGCACGCCCTTCGCCACGGCTTTTCTCAACTCCTCGTCCGGCGCCTCGACTAGGCCAAACCGCAACAGCGGCTTCAAACGCTCCGACCCCAAAATAACGTCTAACAGTCCCGCCCCTCCTGCCCCAAGGGTAACGAGCAAATCCAACGTCGCTTGGACGAGGGCAACATCCTCTGAAGGCGTTCCTCCCACTAAAGCTCCTGAAGGTGCTGCTGCTCCTGCTGATGCTGCAGCTAGAGCAATAGTTTCAGAGGGAGGGAATAATTCGCCCGTCCATTCATTTTGGTCAACCCAAGAGGGTCGCCGAAGGAGGTCCCGTGCCCCTCGCATCATAACCCCCCCGCATCCTCCCAAGCTCCCTCTTCGTGGCCGAGGCCCACTGACTATAGCAGTAGCAGCAGCAGCAGCAACAGTTACAGTGGGAAGAGGGACGCTGGGTTGCCAAGGAGAGGTCGAGGGTGAATCGTCGTCATCGGAGCCGGTGGTATCATCAGTTGGGGGACGGGAGGAAGGAGGGCGGTCACGAGCAGATTTGGTGACTTCGTAGAGCACCTCAACCAAGCGGCTGGTGAGTGCCTCCCGATCCACTCGAGCAAACACAGCAGCGGACGCTCGGTGCACACAACGACGACGTCGTTCCTCTTCCTCTCCTTTCTCTTCTGCTGCTTGTGCGGCTGCCCGTTCGGCTGCAGCTGTTACTGCTTTTTCTTCTCCTTCCTCTTCCTCGCCAGTGCCTTCCAACCCAACCCTTGCCATGCCCGCTACCAGCCCATTGCTTATCCTCTCTTTCTGCCCCCCGTCCTCCTCTATCACCACATCAACATTCACATCCCTCAGAATCAATCCCTCCCCCGGCCCCGCACCTCCCCCATCTCCTTCTCCCGCCCCCACAAACAATGATGAGGACGACGAAAACGAAATGTGATGCCTTCTTCCCGCCAAACCCCTCGCCGTCGCCGCTACCTTTCCCCCCAACGCTCCTCCGTCTTCTTCCCGTCCACGCAACACCATCTCCTCCTGGTTGCTTGTCATAAACTTTCCGATTCGTTGAATAAGAGCAGAGAGTGTATTTTTATGCAACGTCGGATTCTTGCTCTCTGAGGCGAGGTCCCATCCTGCAAGGACCTCAACCAAGTAGGCCAGTCCACCCATCTTGACAAAGGCCAGCTCCCACCGCAAAGAGGTACCACGGGATGAAGGGGAGGAGTATGGGTCGGTGGAGGGAAAAAGTATTCTGTCTTGGATAAGCTGGAGGTTATAGAGGAAGCGCATAGGGGATCGACCGTGGAGAAGGGCTTCCCAGGTTCTTATGTCGCTCCCACTGCCACTGTTGCTGTTGCTACTGCTACCGCTGCTCGTGTTCGAAGCCACCCCATCAATGCCATCAGTAGTGCTGCTGCTGCTTTTCCTACAGCCACCGCTGTCAGGCAAGGACAAAGCTCCACCCAAGGACCTGATACTCTCTTCAATCCAAGGGATGGCAGGCACCATCTCCAGCAGCAACCATGCATCTCCTACCAAGCTTGGCTCGGGCCCCACCAAGGCAAAGACCGTCTCCCAGAACATTTTATCCCGACTTAATTCTCTGAGAGGTAGTCCTTCCTCGTGCATTTCCTCGTCCTCGCCCTGGGCTTGGAGAGAAACCGCAGGAGGGGTCGAAAGATCCACGCGCAAAGTGTCAGGGAAGGGCCGCGGGAGGAGGATAGCCGTAAATTTTCTGTAAGGAGAGTTCCCTCTGTTGTTGTCCAAGGGCATCACATCATGTTGCTCGGAATGAAGAATGCTATTCGTTGGCGAGGTCATCAACCGCACGCGCTGCGCCCCTCCCTCCCTGCTTCCCATGTCCAGCGCAACCCTTGCTCGCAAAGCACCGACTGACACCTCTTCATTCCGAAAAATATACCTCAACTCTGTCACACACTGGCCTCTCTTTGCCCTGCTGCTCTCCTCCAACCGTCGCACCTCCACAACCACACCTACCTCATCCTTTCCCACCTCGTAAGCCCCTCCGAACGATCCCTTCCCCTTCCTTGTCCCTCCTCCCACCACAGGTGGCGTCTGGAGCTCCCCCAAAAACAACCTCAACAGGGCCAACGCCCGCCTCACCACCACCGCTCCCCTCTCCCTCCCTCCCTCCCTCACCATGATGATCGTCTTACAATGCTCCATCAGCTCCTTCCATACCCCCACTCTCCCTCCCTTCCTCCCCTCCTCCCCCTCTTTCAACTGCAATCTCAAATGCAGATGTATCAGAAACTCTCCCGCCGACTCAACAACCCCTGAAGAGGAAGCAGACCAGTAGGCCTGCCAAATCGCGTCCATACCCTCCAACCCTTTGAAATCTCTCACTACCAGTCCCCTCTCACTCAACGGCGCCGTTAACCGTCCTTCCCACCCATTCACAACACGGAAATACCGCTCCAAGCATCGATACCCCGCTCCTCCCTCCCTCCCTCCCTTTCTCCCTCCGCTCGCTAGGCATTCTCTGAACAGCTCCAATGCAGTCGCAGGCAGCATGCAGGCACTTCGCCCGCCCCCTCCATCTCCTCTTCCTCCGTACCTCCCAACCGAGACAGCAGCAACTGCAACTGCAGCAGCTGCAGTCTCCTCGGGCGCCAAGCTTGTCAGCCAGTCATATGTCATCTCTCGCTCTGCCTTACACAAAGGCCGCACCACCATCATCTCCCAAAGCGGCAGCAAATGCGGTCTGAATTCCAACAACAATTCTCTCTCGCTATTTTCAGCCACATATCTCATAAAATCTAACCTTTCCGCAATTTCCTCTTTATATGTCAGACCACTCCCCCCCTCTCTGCCTAGCACCGAATCCATCAAAATATCTCCCTCCTCCTCCTCTTCCTCCTCCTGCTCCGCCTCCTTCCCTCTCTCCTTCTTTACCCGCTGCTGCAGTGGTAGGATTCCCTTGGCTACTGCTGCTGCTCGTGCCCTTTCTCGATATGTTTTCAATCCTTCAAGAATGACAGCAAAGATCCCTCCGTCTCCCGCGACCTCACTCAAGTAAGTCAACAACTTGGCTCGAGCCACTTTGGCTACTGGCCGGGAGCTCAGCTGCGGTTGGTGCTGGTGGTGGTGGGGTTCGAGCAAGGGTTGTTCCTCGGAGAGCTTGCGGAGGAGGTAGAGGGTGTTGGGGACGCGCTTGGAGTGCAGAAGGGATACTGCGCACCGCTCTAGGTACCGGGCGAGGACAATGGGGATGTCGCCTTGCTTGAGAAGGAGAGAAATGATCGCTTCCACAGTCACTTCCATCACGGGGCGTTTGAGCGGGGGATAGGGAGGGAGGGAGGGAGAGGTGGGAGTGGTTGGTTGTTCTCCCCCTCCTTCTGGGGGTGGGGGGCCAAGGACAGCATACCAAAGCAAGTTCAGCCCTAGAGGATCTGGCAACTCTTCCTCCCTCCCCTCCTCCCTCCCTTCCGCTACCTCTTCCTCGCTCTCATTCCCCTCCTCGGGATCAGTTTTTCTCGCCCCTGTCCTAAGGTCTATTCTTGCACGCCGCAGCTGCGAAAGCCTTCTCTCTCTCCTCAGTTCATGCTCGAGACCAATCGCCGCTTCGGCCACAGTGTGAATCAACTCGACATGCTGGATTTCATAAGGCAAGGGTAGATCTCTCTCCAACCTTTCATGCACGGCCACCAACAGGTCCTCCCGTCGTTTCAAGGCAATTTTTTCCGAGACCATCCCGATGAACCTGTAGACAATGCGGACTTGCGCGTCGGGGTTCTTCGGGGAGGCCGCCCACCACAGGGCATCAAGATGCTGTAGATTGACCATGTCTTTATCCGCGAGCAACGCCAAAAGGCTCTCAACCCGCCGGACAAGCTCATAATGAGTGTCATCTAGTCCTTCATGTGCCTTAAGGGCCTCAGGTAATCCCAACACTACCTCCACCACCCCCTCCTCCACCACCCACTCCAGCAGCATATCAATCGTCAACCATTTGGTCACATTCCCACCACTACTGCTATTGCCACTTCCATACCACTGCCCTCCTTCCCTCCCTCCCCCTCCCCCTCGACGACTCTCCCTCCGTTGCGCCATCTCAGACAGCTCATTGATCATATGTAAGCCTTTGATTCGAAAATTCAAATATGGACACGTTACAAGCCGCCACGCATGCCCCAACGCGTTGCGTTCCTGCACCTCCACCAACCTCCCTTCCCCCTCCCCCCCTCCTCCATACCACATACTCAAAATTCGGAACCCCTCCCTCTCTATCCCATCCAGCATCTCCTGACCTCCCTCCCTCCCTCCCCGATTCAACAACCCTAACTCCTCGTTCGTCACATTCACATACCTTCCCAACGCGAACCTTTCGACCCCCTCCACAATCCTTAGACCAAAGTCTTTCTTCTCCTCCTTCTTGCTCGAAGAAAAGAATGAAAAACTCCGTTGAATGTAAGCGATGTACATACTCACCTCCACCAACGGCGCCTTCTGTATCCTCCTCAGAATGGCATCAAACCCCCCCACCTCAGCCCAGTGGTTGAGCAACAACAAATAGAAGGCCGAGAACTCTCCTCCTCGGTGGTATTGCGGTTGCTGCTGCTGCTGCTGCTGCTGCTGCTGCTGCTGTCGGTATCCCCCGAGGAAGGAGGAGGTGGGAGGAGCAGAGAGGCACCGAAGGATGACCGGAGCCAACACTATTTCTCGGACTTGGCGACCAAATCCGTACGTCTCGAAAAAGAAGGTGCAACCGGGGTCGGCGTGAAAGACCATAGCCAGCGCCCTCTGCAGCGTCGAGGGGCAAGGTGCCCCCCCCAAGATAATCAACACATGGGCCAGGAGAGAATATGCGACCTTAAGCGCCTCCACAGCCGCCTTCAGTATTGTATCGGTCTCCTCCGGGTACGAGCAGGCAAAGCACATCTCCATGAAAGCAGGCAAAACCCGCCTGCACAGATCGTTCAGTTCCTCCTTCCCACACTTCCCCCCACCTAAAGCCTTCGGATCAGCAGCTAATGCCTTGAGCTGATCTTCCCCCGCTTGCATTCTTTCCACCATCTCCTCCAGCTGTTCCTCGGTCCAGTACCATCTTGACCCCTGCGGTCTCACACTCAACAACCCTTCCCCCCTCCCTCCTTCCCATCCTCCCTCCCTTCCGCCCTCGGGACCAGCCCCACCCGCACTCCCTTCCCCATCAAGCACCATGCCTGTATGCGTTCCTACAGCAGCCAGCCTGGGCGAATCCATCGTCAGCTCTTCATCCCAATTTCGATTTCGGGGACGTAGCGACAACGTGGTATCGCTGCTGTTGCTGCTGCTGCCGCTGTTATTTCTGACGAGCCGTACCTGAGCTACACACCATCTCCCCAGATTGTCTTTCAAATCGACGAGATCCCCTACTTTCACTCCTCCAGCCGGTGGCCATGCAAGAGCTTCTCCTCCTCCTCTTGGTCCTTCTTCAGGCACAGCCCGGCGATAGCAAAGGAAGAGAGGGCGGTCGCCTTTGCACAGCGGTTTATTTAGTCGCTCGAAGCCCTCACCCGGCTCCTCGCCCTTCCCGACAATTACCACTTCCACCAAAGGTAACAGCTGCTCCCCTCCTTCCTCCCCTTCCTCCTTCCCGTCCTCGCCCTCCTTGGCATCGTCCTCGTCCTCATCAACTAATATCCCACCCTGCGGCTGCCGTTGCTGCTGCTGAGCATCCACACGTCGAAAGCACAAAAATGAACTTTGCTTGCTCCCTTTACTCATATCCCTCGCCACCTTAGTAAAACCTATTGGGACTTGTTCGTCGTCATAGATGACATCCACCGCCACGATGGGCGCGCCGCGGTTGACACCCTTGTGGTACCAGAGGAAAGTCCGCCCCGCGCCGCTGCCAGTGTTGCCGGAATTGATGTCTGCAGTTGCCTTTGCTGGAGTGGTGGCGCGGCTGAAACCCTATTTTTATGGAAGGGTGTGGTGGGAGAGGGTGTTAGAAGGGCGTCACGTAGATTGCACAGGTGATTCGTCCCCTCACGCATGATCGGGAAGAAGACAAGCCTGCATAGCATCGTGTGACCTACGTACATCAAGCGCGAAAGCAACCATTCGAAGGCTGGAGCAGAGGATGAGTGTGCAAAGCAAGCCCCTCTTCTCAAGCTCTTGCCTCTTTCCTACTATAACCAAGATGCTCTCCTCCCAGCTCTCCCTGGCCTTCCCCTGCTCCCCAAAAAAAACGTACCGCCGGCGCAAGGGCCTCTCCGTAGGTGATATCAAAGTCCCGGATGATCATGATGGCTGCTGCGTGTGCCTTGCTTTGTGCTACGTAGGGGAGGGGGTTGGGCGTCTCTACGCTTCTTGGCCCGGCTCGCTGACGAACGAATGACTGGCTGGATCAAGACAGGCAGGTGGCCAATGGCATCCGCAGAAAGTGCTACGCCTGGCTCTGTATGTGGAGGCAGTAGTGGGCATGGTGGGTGGGCACAGTGAGTATACGTGGTTGAACTAAGAGAGCGTGAAAGCTCGCAAGCAAGCCAAGCATCATCATCTCTCTCCCTCACACTAGCGAACGTTGGCTGGGCTTCTTTCCCATGCTGGTTTGGCGAGTGGAGGTCTTCGTTCATGCTGGACAAACAACCACAACAGGAGAAAGAAATCACCGCATTCATTGAGGTCTTCTGCAGTGTTTATGTGAGTGTGCATAACTAACGAGGGTACTCAAGTCAAGGGCAGCAAGCGACATGGGCACCGATATCATGAGGAACTATGCGTAAAGCGCCAGATGGGCCAGCAAGCTAGCTTCCCACACCCATTTGCTGATTTCTATGTACATTGCTTTTTGCCTCCCTTCTCTCATATGTCCTTAGTAATCTTCGCCTCCATAATTCTCGTCCAGCACCATGCTTTCGGCTTTTTCCGGTGCCGCTGCTGCTGCCTCCCCTGCTCCAGATCCTCCTCCCGCCCTACCACCGCCACCATCCACTGTCGCCACCAAAGCAGCAGCCGCGGACTCGACAATGTCGTCTTCGTCTTCATCTTTACATTCCTCATTTTCGTGTCTTCCCTCCCCTCCTAAGGCCCCACCCACAAGTGCCTTCAATTTTGTTTTGCTGGAGGCTTTATTCCCTTCCCGCACTCGGGCTCGGTAGCTTTCTAGGTATCCGCTTTCTTGCGTTTCCTTAACGCGGTCTCGAAGAAATTGGAGCTCATCGTTTTTGAGAATAAATGCTTGGCTGTTAGATGGGTTGTGTAGAGGAAAGTAAGTCCATAGCAGATGGTGACAATCACCCTTCTGGATACCTACATATCATCGGGTGTGACTGTCAAGACTCCCTCGACCGACATGGGCTTGGTTCTGCCACTGCCACTGCTTCGTCTGCTTTTGCTCTGAGCCTTGACCCTTGCTTCACTAGCGGCGCCAAGGAGTAGCTTTTCCATGAGACACCGCGTGGCCGCACCTGGATTGGGGGTGATGATTGAAAACGGGAATGGTGGGTTGGCCATCGCAATGGCACGCATGAGAATGAAGGAATGGAAGCTAGAACGTACTGATGGTGGCCACTGCACCCTTGCTCAACCCGCCCACGTCCGGGTCTTGCTTGGCGATGGCTCTGATGCGAGACTATTAAAATGGGGGGGTGCGTAGCTCGGGGGGTTAGAAAGGGCATTTTCGAGGGATGCGTTTAAGACGTACCATATTGATGATCAAATTATCCGTGCTGCCCTCTTTCCCACTACCACATTCCTCTTCCTGGCTCTCCATGTCGTGTGTGCTCTGGCGCTTCCGGCCAAAAATTGTGGAGGGAAGGTAGGATGGGGAGGTCGGTTTCAGCTTGGTTTGTTCGGTCAACTACCCTGGCGATCCGCAAACGCGCGAGGGCGACCACGACGATACTGGCGTAATTTATCTGTATAGATAGTGGATGGATGGAATCGTGCCTGCCTTTGAGTGTAAGGGACCGGGACGTGCACAGACGCCTGTCCTCGATCGCCAGAGAAGCGGGGTGCCAACGTTCTGCTCCGTTGCTTCACGTGGACCTCAACTCGACACCACACCCCAACCACCCCATACCACACAGCATGGCAAGAAGGATGGGAAAAAGGAGCTATTGACTAAGCTACAGGCCGCCGCCCGAATGCTCTTCAAGCATCAGCTCCCGCGGCCACTCCATGCTAAGGACACGCCCCTTCTCGAGGCAGAGGCCGCCCCGTCGACCGCCGGGTCTCCAACCTCTGTTTTGATCGCGGCTAAAGCGGGCCGTCGTCGTCTGCATATATTCAAATGGAAACGTTTTCTGGGTGTAGTGGAGGCACCGGCGGAAGTGACGTGTTGCAAGCTGGTGTCTATGACGGGGGAGGGTCACCAGTGCATGTCCTTGGTCGTGGGCTGTAGGTCGGGCAGCGTCTACCGTGTGGAAGACGTCGAGGCCCGCATATCTGCTGCTGCCAACGGTGATGGACGTTGTAGCACGGGGATGCTCTGCCTGGGGTCTGAACACTTGTGCTTGAGCTCTCCAGACGACACCTCACAAATCGACAAGCTAATAGTAGGATCAAGGGAGGGGGCAAAAGAGTCGTCGGATCAAACTGTCGTTGCCGTGGTGAGGAGAGACGCGGACACCGTCGTACACCTAGTATGGAAGGACAAGGACACGCCCCCAGCTGACTATTCCAAAGTAGTGCTGGATTCACCCGGGCATCCACTAGCATGTCTTCCGGCTCCCACAGACGGCAACACAATCTTACTGCATGTCAGCCACGACCGAAATCAAGGCCCTCCTACGCCGTCTGGCGGCTTCCAGCTCTACTTCACACCTTTGGTACACGATACAACAATAAAGGATCCACAAAAGAGGCAGGCGGTGCGTTTGCATGTCTTTCATAAGCAAGTGGTTGCGGTGCTACCTGTGCCCATTGGAGGGAACAAGGGCGTGACGCTGGTGGCGATTGAACGAGATGGTCTCCTATCACTCCTGCCCGATCCCAGGGCAACGAAAACGTCTCAATCAAAGGTGGAGCAGGTTCGCATGGCCCGGCTTTCACTCAGCCCGGCAACAGGAGGGCTCCAAGCCGCTGTCCTTGTTGGTAATAGCGACATTATCGCCTGCCTCTCTACTCGAGGCAGCGTTTGGTTCTCCCGCCTCTCCATCCTCTTTCCTGGCATATTCTTCGACAGTTCCAATTATTACAGTGCACTGGCGCCTCCCTCTTCTTCTCTGTCCTCCTCCAATATAAACTGTATGCGCGTGGACTGCGGCCCGGAAGTGATTGCCTTGGCGGCCCCTTCCTCCTCCACCACCTCCTCCTCAACTTCCTCCTCCTTTCCCTCCTCCTCTCCACAACAGGCCCCGATTCTCTATCTACTGACCCGTCGAGGACGAATTTTGTGCTTTCAAAGCTTTCCTTCCATACCTCATCCTTATATTTCACGTGTTTCCTTTCTGATGTCTGGGGCCGCCACCGCCGCCGCCTCTAGCACCGCCCCTCATCCTCTTATCGCTGGTGCCGTAAATATTGATGCTGATGCTTCTATAGACGAGACCGAAACTCTCCTCAACCAAATCGAACGAGCCTGTCATCAGACCAAAGCCTCCCACCAGCAAATCGCTCACACGGAGGAAGCAATTGAGAAGGTCCGCACGGCCTGGACAGTCCTTGCGGGCAAGGGCCTTCTCGAAACCTTCCTTGACGTAATCCATCCTTCCTCCTCCTCCCCTTCCCCATCCTCCTTTCTCAAAGTACGCCTTCACAACCCCGCTGAAAACGAGACCTTGCCTTTACAAGGGTGGTCGTTGATTGTACGCATCGAAGCAGCATCTGCGTCGGCCGCCCAGGGACCATCGGCCCTCCTCCTTCCTGTTATCTCTCAGCCGGCAGCGGCTGTTTTGTCGGGGGCGAGTTGGGGTTTAGATGATATTGGGCCTGGAGAAGACTTTGAAGCTCACATGGTTTTACCTGTCACTGGTTCACTCTTGCCGCACACGGTGCGTGTGACGTTGTGTTGTCCCTTTGCTGGTGCTGGTGATGGTCGTAGTGACGCAAGGGCGTCCTCACCAAGAGTGCAACAGCAAAAGGAGGTCGGTGTGTGTTTGGAGCTGGGGTCGCGGCCGCTTGACGTGCTGGACTTGGCTCGGCCACCCAAGACGGTGCCCTTCACACCAGCAGGGATGCGGACAATGGAGGCAATAGCAGCGAAACGGGGCCGAAATCAGAACTGGGAAGGGAGTCTCGCGCAATTATTGTTTGAGAAGGTGACATGTAATGATAACGAGGATGGATGTGGAGATGAGCGAAGAGGAAGGAAGGAAGAATGTGGTAAAAGGGCTGCGGGAGGGATACTTAAAGGAGGAGATGCAACAATACCCATGGCCTTGCCGAGACCGTTGATCTCCTCAACCCTGCGTATTTTGTGGCCTGCTGCGCCGATGGAGATGGGAAAGGGGCAAGCAATGGATGGGGACGCTATATCGCCCGTTTGTTTGCCTGCCTTAGTTGATCTTTTGGGTCCTTGTGACGGGGCCAAAATAATAGAGGAAGGGGGAGGACGGGCGCTCGCTCTGCAGGCACCGGGGAGCAAGCTACTGCTAGCCCGCTTGCTGGCGGGAAAGGCGCGGATTCGGATGGACGACGAAGAGAACAGCGAAGCGACAGGGTTGCAGCTCTCCTTGACGGGCACTGACCAGGGTCTCGTCAGCTTGTTGCGGGCGGCGTGTTGCCAAAGGCTGGGAGTGGGAGGTTCCGTGCGCGCGCGACGATTGCCACTGACGGATACGCGGATGAAGACTCTAGAGACGGCGCACCATCAGGCGACAGCTTTGGCGGCCGAGCTTCAGGAGGCAATAGAGCGCGATGTAGTAGAGGTAGTAGAGGAGGAGGGGACGCTGGGACAGGCACAAGAGAAGTGTCTTCAAAAGAGATTGGCACTTGCCCGGCGAGTGGTGAAGCTGGCCGTAGTTCTGGCGAAAGAGGTTGATGAGGCTTTCCTCTTGGATCTGCGACCGGATGGGTTTCAAGAGAGGGGATTTGAAAAGGAAGGAGCGGAGGCGGACGGTATTCAGGACGAAGAAGGGTATTTTAGAAACTAACCGACATAGCCATTCGTTGAAAAAGATAAAAAATATTCTGAAATCCTATGCATCAATACCATTTTGTTCTCTTAAAAAAAATACTTCTTATAAAAACATTTACTCTTGTTAAATAAAGCTTGTAAAATATTCGGTGGTGATTGCGCCCGATAGTATGTCGTCTTGGTGCGCTTTCTCGTGCATCGTTCCACCAACCCTATGTAAAAAATCACTGATCACTTGTTCTCGCTGAAAGTTAAGGTGAGTATCGATTTGGTGCTTCGTCTTTTCGATAAGCGCCAAAAAGGTCGACTCGTCCAGAGCAAGCTTCAAGTCCTTCAGTCTCGGCAACTCTCTTACGAGCTCAAAATAGAAAACATGCTCCACCCGGAGAAACAGCTGTTTGAACTTGAAAATTTTCTGAAGCTGTAGGCCTCGTCACCCTTGATGCGTGCATCAACCTCCATACAGCGGCATGCAAATGTGCACAAACTAATGTCGCTGTCAGGATGGTAATGCTTGGCAAAGCACTTCTATGTGGAAGGCGTGCAACACAGCCCCTCACAACGGTCCCCCCTTCCAGGTTTAATACACAACCCTCCCTAACCCGTCCCCCTGGAGCTGTATTGGGCACTGAGCTTACATCCCGGTGTCTGGCATCAGTCACCACGTCCGTCATTTTTGCATGTCCAACCTTTGCCCGTTGCCCAGTTGCCAGCTTGCGCACTCTTCTCGCACCCCTTTACCTCACACCGATTCCCACCTACAGATGCAAAGTATTGTAGAATGGTGATGGTGAGGAAGGAACTTCCACAGAGAATAATGAATTACTATATAAAACGTAGTTATGCAAAGGGTTGTGTGTGCATAACGTAGATGAAAGATGGAAATCACAGAGTAATCGGCACACAGAAAGAAGTGTGGAGGATCATGCGGTGTTCCAAGCGGAAGAAACGAAACAAAAAGCAAAAATCAAAATTTGGGCACATTTTCAAGCATGATAACTTTTCGTTTTTAAATTTATTTTATTTTTGACTATGCAGGTCAGACCGTGGACGGGCTACATGAAGTTTCAGAGAAGGTGTTGGGAGTATATCCGACGAAGTAGCTTGTAAGGGTTTGAGGAGAGGACGTTGATGGTCTTCGTCAAAAATGGGGGGATTTCTTAGTTTCCCTCGGGATGCAGGGCGCGACTGCACGCTCTTCTTGCTACTTGTCCCGCTACTATCGCATCTCCTGCTCTAACCCCTACGACCCAGCCTCAAATCAAAATGAAGGCCAACAGCCTGAAGAGACCGATCGGTGGAATGACGGAGGGAAAACTTCTTTGCCAGCCTTACTACTGTCTCCTTTGACCCTCACTATGAAAGGAAATAAAAAAAGGGTGGGACGACCTAATCCAACCATTATAGAACCGACGATTTTCCTTATCTTAAATACCATTTGGAGAAGAGCCCCCCTTTATCATTGGTGTGTTCTTGCTTAACGGCCCGTAACGGTCATTGACATCATGGGCCTTTCGCTCCACACCTCTACAACATGGACACGACGACCAAAATGCGGCTATGACAGCGCTCAGCACCTCACCAATCCTCTCCATAAAATGTCTTGCCACCCGAGAGATTCCTGCTGGGCTTGTCCTCGTCTGCCGTTCTGTGTGCTTCTGGCATCCACCCTACAATTATTATTTATTATTCACCTGGCTACCCATTTCCATTTCACCCTACCCAGGAAACAGGAGTGCCATGGGCTCCACAGCTGCTCTTGAGTAGCAGGCGAGCCAAGGCAATAAAATATATATAATACAATGACCATATCGTATTCGCCGCCGCAGGAGCCCCCCCGGACGCCCCCGTCGCCCTTGCTATCTCCTCGAGCCTCCATGCCTAGCCGGGGCCTGTCCACGACCTTGTCGTCGTCGTCTTCTCCTTCTGCTGCCGCTATTGCAGCCATCAGCCCCCTCAGTGCCCTTGTTGAAGGCACTGTTTCTGTGAAGATGGATCAAAGAGGTCCGTGCAAGGGTCTTGTCCCACCGCCGCTGCTGTGTCTGAGTCAAACCGACCAGCAGCGACAGGAGATAATGAAGTTGTCGTCCTCCGCACCGCAGGACGAGGCGCTGCAACGATTACAACGAAAGATTGCGCAACTGGAGGGCGAAAATTCAATATTGCGACAACGAATAGCCAACTCTTCGTCTTCATTACTCCCGTCCTCATCGCGGGCCTCGCCCTCCTTGCTGTTTGCCTCGTCCAAATGCACCTCTAGCTCCTACTCCCGAAGCACCAGCTTGCATGACGGATGTCCACCCTCCTTCACCACCACCACATTTCCCACATCCTCTTCCCCTTTGTCATCACCGGCCACTAAATACCCTCTTGGTGTATCTCGTTTCAGCTGGCCCCCTGGTAGTCCTGCGGGCAGACCTGGGCGAAGCATGGCCGAAAGCTTGGAAGAAGCTCAGCGGCTCGAAGAGAATAGCAACCCGCATAGCGTCAAATGCAATAACGACGGTACGTATAGCAGCGGTATCAGTAACGGCAGTGGCAGTAGCGGGTTGCCACGGCGCGCGGGTGGAAGAGTTGTGACGGGAGCAACGAGTGTCTCATCATCGTCACAGGCAGCGCTGGCGTCAGCACATTTTAGTGAGTTCGCTGTCGTTGGCATTCAAAGCAGCGTTTTGCGTGGACTAGATCCACCAGCAAAATCAATGCAGCCCGTCGAGGTCTGTGCGGTGGAAATGGGGGAAACCTCCGGGGGAGAGAAGCAGGGAGGGCCCACCCCTTCCTCTGCCGCCTTGGCCCGAATCAGCGAGTTTTGTTTTCCGCAAGGGGGCCGGTTGGAGCTGGCCCCAGCGTCACAGTTGGAACTGTATACAGGTAAGCATAGGGATCAAACGCACGTGCTGCAGTTCACGGACGAGCAGGGTGCGATCTCCTATGGTGTCTGTTTAACTATCTATGAGGCAAGGCCTGAATGCCCCTCCTCTGTTGTAGACGCTCTGCAGCAGGCGCGGAAGGAACAAGCAGCAGCGCGAACGTTGCAGCATTTTTTTGTGCAGCACTTACCGGCGGTAGCAGCAGGAGCGGGAGCAGGAGCAGGAGCAGGAGCAGGAAAAAGGGAGATGAGGAAGAGTAACAGCTTCACCCGCAACAGCATCAGCAGAAGTCGCAGCAGAAGTAGCCAGGCAATAGCACGAAGTAGATTGCTCGATGATTGTTCTTCCCCCTTCGCTATTGCTGCCGCTGCTGCTGAACGACGAGGCCTCTTAGACCATGTTAGAACGCACATGCGTAAGTTTCAGCAGAGTGGGGGGTGGGGCAGCCCCAGAGGAAGTAGGGAACGAAGCATCAGCAGCAGCAGCAGTAGTAGTAGCAGCAGCAGCAGCAGCGATGGAATAGCAGGGGGAAGAGAAAGGAAGTTGGTGAGGGATGGGTCAGTGAGTTTGGAAGATTACCAGAAGCTGGTTCGCGCGACGGAGGCCTTGAGGGGGGGTGCGGTTGTGTCTACGTGCCAGTACCGAGCGTCATTGACGTATCGAGAGTTTCGACAGCAAGAGGAGGAAGAAATGGGGTTTGTTGTGGTCGCTCCGCGGTGTTTTTGTCTGATAAGTCATCAGCCAAATCACCCTGTGCTATGCAAAGTGCTTTCTTTCATCGTCGAAAGGGAACGGGCGGTACTGGCGAATTGGGGAGGCAAGATGAGGGTCGGTGTCCTGTCGGCGCTGAAGAGGAGGCATAGTTGTGACGCCTTGTCTTTACCTCCTCCCTCTTCTTTTTCGAGTGGTATTGGTGGTAATGGACTGTCGTTGTCGCCTAAGGGTGCCGGGAGCTATATGGAGAAATGCGTGGGAGGGGGGATGGATGCTAGTATGGGTGGAGATGGAGGAGGTAGTAGCAGCAGTAGTGGTAGTAGTTGTGATAATGGGGGAGGGGGAGATTTGGTCACATTGCGTCGAAGATTTCTGAGACATGTACAGCGAGAGATGGCCTTTCCCTCTAGCGGAAGCGTGACACTTTCTTACCCGCCTTATTCTCTGGCGACGACGCGGTTGGATTTCCCTCTCGTCCCTCTGCAAGACTGGGCCGTGGCTGTTTTATTCTCCCACGTTTCCGCCGGTGTCATCATCAAATGTGTGAATCTTCTCTTATTGGAACAAAGCCTAGTCGTCATCGGCGAAGACCAAGGCCTCGTCTCTGCGATCGCCACAGCATTCATCAGCCTCCTTCAACCCTTCAAATGGGACGGGGTCTTCATCCCCCTCCTCCCTAACTCCCTGAGCGACATCGTCCAGTCCCCCGTTCCATTCGTCCTAGGTGTCCAACCACCCTTCGATCCAAGCCATACCACTCCTCATGCTGCTGCTTTGCACATAGGCCGCTGCAAAGAGCATCTTCGCCTTCCGGACCTTGCCGTGAAACTCCCCCTTTGTTATCAACTTCTCCAAGCCCTTCAAGAATCCTCCAAGTTGTTCTCATGCCGTCGTTCACGGTGGGCAAATTTACACCTAGCTACTTACATGAGTGGGTTGACTATGGATGAGACTCAGACCTTGGTGAAACTGAAAGCGACCTTCCGAGAGTACGTGCTGGGGCTGTGCGGTGATTTGGCCTACCCGGATGCGTGGAGAAAGTATGGGACTTTTGATAGTGAGCGAGAGGTGTTCGAGTTCTTCCCAGGCTGGTTCTTGGACCCGTTGAGGATGATGGTGGTAGGTTTGTTGGGGAGGGGAGTGAGGGAAGGTGGAAGGGAGAGAGGGGTGTATCTCTTACCAAAGCATTTTCGCTTTTATACTTATACGCTTAAATTCCCTTCCTCTTCCCTCTCTCCCTCCCTGCCCCCTTCCACCCTACTTACATAGGAGTACCAGAGTGCCTTTGTGCATACGCAGATGTTCAGCAGTTATGTTGACAAGAGGCGGGGGGAAGATTTGGAAAAGGCAAGGACAAAGACGAGGTGTGGGATGTTTTTGGCGGCGTGCTTGGCATTCAAATGGCGGACGCGACTACGGCGACGATTGAGGGAGGAAATAAAAGAGGGGGGGGGGACGCAGAAGGAGATGGAAGAATCACAGGTCGTGAGAGAGGGGATGCGAAGGCCCTTTCAAGGGTATGTTGTCAAGCCTTCGAGGTTGCGGATTGAGGAGGAGGAGAAAGGGGAGGAGAAATTAGAGGAACTGAATCATCTGTGAAAGGAGATAAAGCAATAACAGTGTGAAGACATTGATCTATGGAGAACGAGGGAAATGATACCATTAATTGTCGGAGCAAATAAAGTTTTGCATGTGTGCTCGAGTGCCTGTCGGTGCGTGTGTGTTATCCCTCCGGGTAGTATTTACAGATAGCTAGATGGTGTATGTCTGAATGTGCATGTGCATGTCAATGATAGTAAAATAAAGCACCGGAAATGATGCGTGTCTGCTTGTGCATGTGCATGTTAACAAAAAGATAGAAAGCAAAGAAAGAATGTATTGAAACAGGCAGATAAATGAGCACACGCCTGCTATTGCTTTGTCTGCACTATAAATCCTACTTGGTATGTGTGTCCGATCTTACATGTCTTCGCTTTCATTGATTATTTCTGTGAATGCTTTTTTTCTGTGAATGCCTTTTAAAAATCGATCAATTGGACGTGATTTTTCTTTTCACGTACTGCACACAGGGCCTCCCTCCTTATGGGCCAGATATATACACACATCCAACTTACAGAAACAGCTCGTCTTCGCCCGCCGAATCTTCTTCCTCCACCCCCTTCCCCCTTTTGAATTGCTGCCTAGCCGTCGACGGATCGCGTGGCAAGAAGGACTTCCGTTTCCCAAGCGAGGAGGGTGACTCCTCCTCTTCAATGTCCTCTTCCTCCTCAGCAGCGACCTCTTCATACCACTTCCTGACAGGCGTCTTTCCCACGCCTGAGCCTGCAGCCTTCATGGCGATGATTCCCATCTTGCTCTCGCTACCCAGCACATTGATTTCCTCCTTTTTCTCAATTGCAGACCTTTCCCCTCCCCCTCCCCCTACTTTTGTTACTCGTCCTCTTCCTCGTCGTCCTCCGCTGCTACTGTTGCTGCCGCCACTGTCTTCTCTTCCTGCACTCGCACGGGGGCGTTTTAGGAATAATGAGGAGGAACTAGGAGGATGGTTTGTGGTAGCACCAGCCATTGCAACACCTACAGCAGTATGCCTTGTTACCTTGAGGGCCGTTGCATTTTCCGCTTCATTATTGTTCTTCTTATCCGCAACCACAGCTTTTCTTTCCTCGCCCTCTTCTTCTTCCTCTTCGTCTAACAAAACCACAACATCCAAGTCGATTGCGTCCCTCTCCAGTGTGAGGGGTGGAGGGGAAGAGGAGTCTTCTAATGGAAGGGCAGGAGTAGAGTCAGATGACAGAGGCAGGGAAGAACTGGAAGCAAGCGTCAGGGTATCCTTCCTTTCTCCTTCCTCGCGATGCTGACTGTTAGCTGGGCATTTTTCTGATACTGCTGTTGCTGATACTGATGCTGGTACTGTTACCGCTGCTGCTGCCACCGCTTCTTGCCCTTCTTCCTTTTCTTCCACCTTGGTCCTTCTCCTGAAAGAGGATGGCGATGACGTGGACGACTCCACTATAGCTACCAATCCACCCCCCTCCTCCTCTTCTTCTTCTTTCTCCTCCTCTTCTGGCTCCTTTTCCTTCAGCTGCACATTCTGCTGCTCGCCCCGAGCCGGCGCAAAGGACGACGAGGAAGTGGGTGAAGACGAGTCAGAAGTAGACGAAGACAAGGAAGCAGAAGAAGAAGATACCGTTCGCGTCCTACTGCTCCCCGGCGGGAAGGATGCGATCGGCTGCCTTCCCCTCCCCAATATCTCCAAGCTCGCTGCCGATAAAAACGGCTTTAGAAGAGAAAACGGAAAGCAAGGCGCCAAGTAAGGATGCATCAACGCCTGGAATGCCGTCAGTCTCACGCGAGGGTCAAACTGCAACAGTCCACACACAAACCCATTGAAATCCGGGTCTCTCGACCTTAATAAATCACATACGAGTCGAAAATGGGCATCCCCATCGTATACGAATGAATTCTGGACCTTTCTAGGATCCATCAGAGCGGTGGCAGCATGGTTAGGGTCATCACGCAAGCCGAAAGTCTCAGGTCTCAAACGATGGTCCGACCCAAAAAAAGCCGTGTAAAACTTCCCGCTCACATACTCCCTTGCCGGCAATGGGCCCAGAACCGACAAAATACGCTTGAGCATCAAAACCTTACTTGCTGCTCTGAAGAGGGGTCGGCCGAGGTAAAGCTCGACGAGAAGAACGCCTAGAGACCACATGTCAATTTGGTGGTTGAATGCTTGTCCACCACACCCACCAAGTAACACCTCTGGCGCCCTGTAACCCAACGTCTGAATTTCGTAGTCCTCTTTATACAACTTAATCTCCCGGCTTTTGATTGCATTCCCTAAATCAGTCAATCTTACTTGCTGTCCCCACCCTCCTGCTCCTCCTCCGCCTGCTGCTGCTCCTCCTCCTCCTCCTCCTGCTGAAAGACCTCCTCCCGGACTACTCCCTGCCAAGAGAACATTTTCGGGCTTGAGATCCGCGTGGATCACGTCGTGATTGTGGAGCAACAGCAGAGCTTTGACAAGATGAAGAGCTGCCTCGCGTAGTTGTGCCATGGCCATCCCAGCAGCACCTGCACTCGGTCCTCCTCCCCCTCCTCTGCCGCCATGCTTGGGAGTGCCACGGTATTGCTGTTGCTGAAACTGCAGCTGCTCCTGCTCCTGCACCAATGATGGGGAGCTGGCTGAAAGTGGTCGAACATAATGCTGGAAAGACCCCCCGAGGCACAACTCCATGACAATGCAAAAATGCCCCATAAAATCAAATACACCGTGGAACCTGACCACGGCCGCATGTGGTCCCCCTGGGCTATCATGCACCAACCGCAGACACAAGGCCTCCCGTTTCCCAATCTCGGCATAATGGAAATTCAGGATTTTGATCGCCACGTGCCGTCGACGGGGATGGAAGGTGTCTTCAGCGCATATGATCTGGGCAAATGTCCCTTGCCCCACCAGGCGGACAAATCGATATCGCCCCAGAATCAGAGGTAAATGCGGCCCTACTCGCAAAGTTCCGTCGTCTGACGTGTAAAGATGCGTTTCGGAGGTACTAAACGCGCGAGGGCGCCGTCGGTCCTTGTGGTCGGTGATGTGCATGTAGGCCGCGGCGAGCCCCATGGTGGCTTGGTAGAGGGGAGGGGGTCGCTCGTGCGCTCGGACATGATAACCCCGTGTTTGCTGGTCGACGAGATCCGTGGCTAGGCCCCCGGGACCCGTACCATAGGGGTGGAAGCCTTGAGGTGATGGAGAAACGGTGTCTGGGGCTTTGTTGTCGTCATGTTGTGCTGTAGGGGAGGTATGCGGGCCCGAGAATGAAAGCGGCGGAGGAGAGTCTCCGTTCTCCTCCATGGCGCGCACGCTGTGACCAGATCCTTAGCTGAAGATATTTATCGTCGTCCCAGTCGTCGTGGGCATGGCCTGAGCAGTCTAATGGGGTATGCCGGCGGCGTGAAAGTGTATTTAGCTAAGACTTGTGACTTGCGATAAAGAATTCTTTGGTGCAGCTGCCTTCTCTCGTCGTCATTTTTACAGACTTTCTTTGCGGTGTGTAGTGGGCTTGCATCGTATAATAATGGGCGCAAAGGTAGAGAAGGGGGGTCGCACACTTGCGATGGTCCGTGGGCCACCAAAGTGAGAGATGATGATTGTCAGTTTTAATTTTAGAAAAACGCAAGATGGGCGCAACAAGGCAACTAAAAGTGTCAACTATTCGTTACATGCGATATAATTTGAAGATTATTGTCTGCGTGGCTAGCATAGGTAGTGTAAGACCCTAAATTTACCTAAGATCCACTCCCAAAACATGCCAAATGCCCAAAGCCCCCTTTTGAGCGCCAAGCTTGTTTTCACCCATTCAATATTTACAGTTCCTATGGTCCTTTCGTTTCTGCTTCATTGTCAACCACATCTTGCTCAATCGCCTACCTCATCGCCTGTGAACAATACGAGGGGGGAAATCAGAACTTCGGAGCAACACATAAAATACGCACACTCACTCTTATTACCTTCCCCTGCCTTAATCAACGCCTTTTTCATCTTTATCACAAGAACACGATAGATAGCGTACGAAGGGGTAGTAACGTACCGCTTAAATCCATACTTCTTGCGTTCGTAGAATAAATCTGTTTTGGATGCTCCCAAGTTGACAATCTTGGGGCAGCCGTCCCGGTCCTTCTCTTCTTGGGTGCATTCGCGGCAGTAATACGCGTCAGAGATGCCGGGTCCGCCACAGATAACGCACCGACCTTCATAGGAGCCGTAATTACCTATTGGAGCGGCAACGGTGAAAGTGGTAAGGATAAGAGAAATGGAAGAGGACGCGTTGGTCGAAATCGTAAGAGGCATGTCATAGGCAATACCAACCACACAAGTATTAGAGTGCGTACATTCGTCGCAGATGCGGACCAAGGTGGAGGGTCGGACGTAACTATCACAAATCACGCACTTGCCATCGCACTGCATGATGTGGTTGATGAGATATTCGCGTGGTCAGGTTAGCACTGAGGTGATGCATGTATATGCAGCGAGTTGACCCGGCTCCAGCATCCCTTCACTCCACTTACCTTTTCACACAAGCGGCCGATGGCGATCCCGGGCTGCTTCCGGCACATCACAAGGTCTACATATACATATTAAAGGAAAAAGATGGAGGTGCTCTAAGCTATGGCTCTATACGCTCTAAAATGCAAGCTCCTACATCTTCCTTCCAGCAGTGATCCCATTACCCCGCCATTATCCCCAGTGTCACTTACGTACCGGCATGATGCTTGGCCATGGCTGAGAACGAGATGACACCGGAGGAAAGAGCAACGATTCTATGAGGGTTGGTATGCGAAACGGAGGCAGGGGTGGTGAGAAGTGGTGGCGCGGCGTGGCCCGGTAGAAGTTCTTCATCACTTCAATTTTCAGGCTCCGTGCGAGTGGAGGAGTATGAGCATCGGCCAGCAAGAATGTCACGGCACACAGCATTAGCCCCAGCGGCAGAATCTTGAAACAATTTAAAATGATGTGCGACGCCTGTTGTCGTACAAATGTGCAGCTGGGGCTCGGTCAAGACAGAAGAGGAAAGGGAGTTGGGAGCGTGCGGCTTCGATAGCAGACTCATTTTGCCACCACCAAATACCACAGCCATGGCACCAGCTCAATCCCTTCGGCCATCAGACAAGGTTAAAAACGAGGAAGATGACCAAGACCTAGCAGCGCTGGGTTTTTTATTCGACGCCGCGGCCGCAAAAGCATGGATCAAGCATGCCTTCCCGACCTCCCCTCCCTCCTCCCACCAAAGCAACTACAGGCCCGCATTAAAGTCAATAGAAGTAGAGGTACAGGTGATCGATGACGAGGACGGACCGGGGGCACTCCAAACAGGCCAACGCACTTGGCCTGCGGCGCCCTTCATGGCGGATTACCTTGTGCGACATTGGAAACGCATAGCAGGGAGAGACGGTCCCATCCACGTCCTGGAATTGGGGGCGGGATGTGGGTTGCTGGGTCTGGCTCTCGCTCAACTGCCTCCTGTGGAGCACGTTATAATGACTGATCATGATCCAGGCACGATGGTATTGATTCGAGAGGGTATTGCGCGGAACCACGCTAGGATACGGGAGGGAACGCGGTGCGAGGCTGCATTAGTGGAATGGGGCGGTGAGATGGATGCATGCCTATTGCCAAAGCCAGGGCACGGCAAAGAGGGAGGAAAAGACAAGACACCAGTGCTCTTGATTGTGGGGAGCGATTTGATCTATAGTGTGGATGTGGTGGCAAGCTTATTTGAAACAGTATCGCGGGTGCTTAGGAAAAGAAGGGAGGGATTTGAAGCAACAGTAACAGCAACAGCAACAGCAATAGTGGCGGCAACGGGTTCGGACAAATTTTTACTGTGCGGAAGCTTTGTATTGGGTGCAGTCATCGACCGGAAGGTGGAGGAAGTGGTAAATAGATTGAAATTGCAGCAGGAAATAGTCTCGCTGGATGATGAGATGGGGAATAAGGAGATGTGGATGCATGTATATACCCTCCCTCCTCCCCCACCCTCACCCTCATCTCGCGAGCAAGGACAGACGAAATCACTTTTGAATCAAAACTTCGCAAATTGGTGAAGAATGTAATCCGAAAGCTTAATCTCTCTCTTCGTTTCCTTCTTTTCTTTTCTTTTCTTACTTGAGGGTGGGGAGAAAGATACGCCATTCCGGATGCAGCATCGGCTGTGTGAGCTGTGCTTTGCCTTATTTTGCGGTACTCTATTTCCATATCTATCTTTCCATCCTCTCCTCCTCTCTCGTCGTACTCTTTTCCTGTCTTTATCGGTCACCCACTACCTCTTCAAATCTCCTCTCCTTTCAAGGCAATCTCCGTTCTTCGTTCGAAGACTTTCCCCCGTCTTTTCCTTATCATGTCCCATCAGATATTTCCTTGCGATTTCAAATTACCCCTCTCTTCCCCTCCTTCCCCCCTCCTCCTCCCTCCTCACGAGCTATGGAAACTGCTCCTCCCCCCCCCCACCCCTCCCCCCCCTCCCCCTCCACTTTCATAATAGACCTGCGACCCCCTCTCCCCCCCTCCCGCATTGATGAACATAAAACCCGACCGCGGATTCGTCAACAATTTCCTCACCTGCTGCTTCCAGATCGGGGCCTTTTTCCCCCCATCTCCTCCCCCTCCCTCTATCTTCCAATGCAACTCATCCCTAAACTCGTTCTCGATGATCTTGAAAATCTCCTTCAACGTCCCCTTGCTATTCGGAAGTTTCTGCAGCGCATGCGAAATCATGATCTTATAATCCTTGATCGACCCCTTCTTCCCCCCCCCTCCCAACCCTTCATACCCTCCGTCCCCCGTTCCCTCCCTCCCCAATCCATTGGCCGCCTCGAACCTCCCTACCTGGGATAGCTTCAGCACGTGCCTGGCCGGGACCCGTCGATGAGGAGTGCGGCCCGTCTCGTCCTCGTCGTCCTCAAATTTGACCATCACCTCCAAGGGCCCCATCCCTCCCTGTGCGCGCTTCGGTACCTTCGTGACCTGGGCGCGGTAGAAACTCGTCGTGTCGGGAAAGACGGCCAGGACGGTATCGTTCTTTTGGACATCCAACAAATTATCTTCGTGCAGCCGGATAACATTCGTCGACGGTAGCGTCTGCACATTTGCATGGTCGTCTTCATCTCGCACTTGGTACGTATCTCGCTCCGGCACATATTTAATGATACGTGCCAGAATCCATCCAGCAGTACTATCCTCCACCAGCTGGCAAGACAAACGCGCCGCGACTTCCTCATCCACCGTGGCCACTGATCCATTTCCTCCCCCTCCTTCTCCTCCTCCTCCTCCACGGCCGCCTTCCTTCCGATGGACGGGAGCGTAGCCTGATCCTCCTCCATAGTGGTGGGAAGCATAATGGGCCCCGCCTGCGCCTCCCCCACGCTTCCGCTTCTTTTCAAACTTGCCCAGGGTATTCGTAGCCTGCATCCCCGACATGAAAAAGGAATGTAGGACCACATCTTCATCGACAGGTTCGCGTTCGAAGTGCCGTGAGACCAGCATGGCCAGCTCCTCGGTAGTCGCATCCGCCTTTGCAGTCAGCCCGTGGTGTTCCAGGTACTTGAGCAAGACACGCGGCTCCAGCTTGCGAAAGCATGGCAGACCCGGCCGATTGTAACCCGTGCTATTGCTATTGCTAGCGGTGGTGGTAGTAGGGGGGGCGACGGGAGGCAGGCTCGTCGTCGTCATGCTCGAAGCTAGGAGAACCGCCTCTGCGGACATGCCCGGAGCGGCGGCAGCAGCAGCAGCAGCAGGAGCGTCAACGACAGCCGGTGACGTCTCATGCTCCCCGCTGACGCAGTTGTCAGCAGCAGCTGCGCTCGTTTCCATAGGCATCGGATTGTAGGCTCCGTGCATGTCGACAGAGGCTGTGCTGCTGTTGGTAGTGCTGGTGCTGGTGCCGTTGCCGAGTGGCGGCATGGTCGTGTGGGGCAGGAGGTCTTGTTGTCCAGCATGGGCGCCAGAGGGCTCCCGCGCGGTCTCCGGGATCGGCTCGTACGCCTGTTGTCCTTCCTCCATCCTTTTCCGTGCACGCGACGCTCGCCCTGTGCATGTGGGTGGGTGTTTTTAAAAAGGGAGAAAGTCAGCGTCGGTCTCGGTGGCACTCACGTTCTGCTTCCTCGGGGCAGGAGGATCGGCGTCATATAATTCAGAGCATCATTTGCATAGAAGACTGCCTGCTCCCCACAAATCAACACCAACGGCATCTTAGCTACGAGAACTCCGCTGCTTCGTCGGGGAGTGTCCCTGTGTCCAGCATGAGAGGGCAAGCAGACAGGCGTTCTTTCTCATTCTCCGCACATCAACCGCTCCTACCACACGGGGGAGTCCCGCCCGGAAAAAAAAAAAACATGGGGATGTCGCCAAGACGCAACAAAATGTGGTGAGGCTTGTGTACGTTGCTGTCCTGAGTGTGGGTAGGCGTGGTATTCCGGTGCTCTGCATCTGAGAGGATGCAACAAGACCTTCGGATCAACCTCTCACGTGTGTTCGTGTTGTGGAGTCTGCGTCTGTGTGCGGCCCATGACATCTGCGGATCGGAACAAGCTGTCCTTTATCGGGCTGCAACAAAACGGTTTACTTTACTTTTTGTTTTATTAAAACCCTATAACAGTTTGACCGCCGCCTGCACAAAATGCTCTTGGCGCACCACCAAATCCGCCTTGTCTACCTCCTTTCCCACCTCCCCCTCTCCCTCCGTCTCCCGCAAGCACGCTAGGCCCGCCTCCCGGCACAAGGCCATCAAATTTGCTGGCGTCATAATTTTTGTTTCTCCTTCGTCCATTAGCGGCTTGAGCACGTTCGTTACAAGCCCCGCTAGATCCACATCTATATGCAAAGGCATGTGTCTCGTAGCCACTTGTAAGATTGGAAGGTAGTCGAGTTCGGGCCTCGGGTAAGGCACCAACAACAACTCCTGTAATCTTCCCGGGCGAAGCAACGCCGCGTCCACCGCCTCCCGTCGATTGGTCGCTGCTAGGATCAGTAAGCCCTCTGCTTGCCCTGACACGCCGTCCATCTCATTCAGCAACGTAGAGAGCACTCGGGCGTATACTCCCCCACTCCCTACCCCTACCCCTCCTCCCTTCCCCCCTACCCCTCTCTTTGCCGCCATCGCATCCAGTTCGTCCAGGAACAAAATGCAGGGCGCCGCTTGTCGGGCTCGGGCAAATGCTTTGCGGACCCTTGCTTCGCTATCACCGAGGAAGGGAGAGAAGACCTCGGTGGCGGGGAGCTCGACAAAATTGGCTTTAACCTCCTCTGCCAGCACACGGGCCAACAAACTCTTCCCGCACCCGCTAGGGCCGTACAGTAAAATTCCACCACTTGGCAAAGTGGAAGACAAGCGGGTGGAGGAGGAGGAGGGTTGGGGACCTCGCAGGCCGAGCCGGGCGAAGGTCTCAGAGTAGAGAATGGGCCACTCCACCAACTTCCGGAGTCGGTTTTTGACGTCCTCGTATCCTCCTACACTCGCCCAGCACAGTTTTTTATTATTCCTTATCGTTCCTCCTATATTGTTGTTTTCGCGGTCAGCCAACCCGCTGAGCACCGCCGGAGAGACTTCTCGACGAGCGGCAATAAAGGCAGATAAGGACCTTGAGTAGGAGGAGAGGAGGAATGACGTAGCATTCCTCTCCATTTCTCCTTCTCCCCTATCTATAGCTGTCGTTTCTACTGTTGCTATTGTTGTTCCTGCAAAAGCATGCAACGCCGCGACTCGACACAGCGTGACGAGGTCCCCTGGCAAGAAACCATCAGTCATCTCCGCCACTCTCCGCAGTAACTCCTCTACCTTTTTCCCTTCCTCCACCTTCTCACTGTTGCCCTTGGGAAGGAGGTTTGGTGCCGTGAGTTCCAGAGTATGCCGTAAAATTGAAGCTCGGTCTTCGACACGAGGGCGAGGAAGCTTCACCACCTTGTCGAACAGCCTCCCATGCTGCTGGGCCAGACGCCGCTGCAGGCTTGCACCCCCTCCTCCTCCTCCGCTCTCACTCATACTTTCTCGCGCGGCCAACACCCACAATACCGGCAGACGCGACGTTGCTCCTGCTGCTGCTGGACCTTTCAACAGTCGCTGCAGCGTCTTCAGTGCACGGGTCGTCTCTCGTCCTCCCAATTGCAATTCCTCCTCTATCTCCTCCTGCGTGGCTGCCCCCTCTTCCTCCATCCCTCCTTCATCTTCCCCCGACAATATTGCGTCAAAATCATCAACCAAAACCACAACACTTTCTTTCCCGTCCTCCGAAAATGAGAGCCCCAACCGCTGACGTAGGTAGTCGTCCCCTGCCTCGTCCCCTCCTTCCCTCCCGCCCTCGTTCTTGCTCTTCGGACCACTAATGCCCTCCGCAGCCATCAAGGCTTCCACGACATGTTTTCCCCGCACATACACCGTTGTTGCCATTGTGCTGAGTTGGCGCTGCAGCTGCTGCAGGAACATGGTCTTGCCTGCCCCTCGTGGTGCTGAAAGGAGGACTCCTTGCATTCGAAAGGCATCGTCTCTCGTCTTGCTTTGCCTGAACACTTCCAAAATCTCTTCACAGACAATGGCACCGAAGCTGGTAGATCTACTTTGAAGTTCTTCTTTGTCTTCCTTGAGCTCTTCTGTTTCTTCTCTTCGTGCGGTGAGTACCACCGTCACCGTCGTGTTGCTCGGGTTGGATTGTTTGGTGCTGCTAGTATGACTGCGGGCTTCCGCTCGTTCTATCTTCATCACGCGGTAAGCTAGCGTCAGAGACAAGAATTTCACGAAGATAAGACATTTTGAACTGGCTACCATCATCAATGGATGTACCACCCGTTCGAGATGTCTTTGCGAGGGCCCCTCCTCCAGCTGCTGCTGCTGCTCTCCTCGAAGAAGGGGCGTGATATAGAGAGTCTGCGAACAGCCTTGTCCCCCTCCATCCTCGTCACCCGCCATATGCACCTCTACCAAGCTTCCTATTTGCTTTCTATTAAATACAGCCGCAGCTGCCTCCGCCATTAGGACATGCCCCGCTTGCACTCTACGACATGGGACGACGCGTGCCGGGAAGTCCAGGCCAAGTTCATCCTCGACCGGTCGCAGCACTACGTGCCCGTACGCCCCACATCCCAATGTTTCGATGTCTGATGGTTCCATCCGTATGTCATGCAGAGGCTGCGAAGGCCGATCCGTGGCGGGGAAGAGGCGGAAGTAGAGAGGGAAGGGCGGAGTGGAGGGGGAGGTCATGATCGTTCTTGGTTAAGACGCGCGGAGACGACTGACTTCTAGGCGTGCAGGCGACAACGCTCCAAATAAAACCTTGTTCTCATATCTGTGTGGCGTGAGTCGGACAGTAAGCGAATCGGTGGGATGGTGAGCAGTAAATGCGGGGGAAAGTGCACGCTGCAAAACGAACACACGGTGGAGTGAAGGAAAAATGCAAGCGAAGCGCGCAGCCAACCCACGAATCCGCTGGAAAAGGATCAAAAAAACAAGCAAGACCCATCTGCACAAGGGTGGCCAGAGAAAGTAAAAGTGGCCGGGGCTTTCGCTTTCATTATCCAAAAACAAAAGCTTGAGCTTGAAGGGAGGAGTTGGGAAGTCAAATTTTTTGCCAAATTTGAAGCAAAAGTTGATTTATCATCGTGTTTTCCCTGTCAGTCTCTTCTTTCTTTTTATTTGTCCTCAGCAAGATATCGAGCGCAGTGGACCACGAGAGAAGTCCCTTCCCATTCCTCATCCCACTCACCCCTGACCACCTCAACCTCCGGAACATAAGCAGATAGACCAAGAACCTCCAAGGGTAAAAAGGTATTGTTGCCGGAGTCTTCTCTACATAATGTCGCCGTCGCCGTCGCCGCCTAGGAGGGATGCCCTAATCCTCCCTTTCCACTAATCTTTCCTCATCCGCGTTGATCTTGCTTTTTCAATCGACGCCACCCATGTTCGCTCCAACTTCCGCCTCTGTCACCTTCCCTTTGCTCCCCGCACCCGTGCGTGCCTTGCGCTCCAAAATCTCTTTGCGGGCCTTGTTTAGCTTAAGCTTGGTGATGTGTACCTTGGAGGCATCGATCCCGACATGGACTGTGGCGCCATTGGCCTTCTCGCGGGTGATTCTGTCGATGTGGATGACGAACTTCTTGCGGTATACCGTCGTGACCTTCCCCTCTCGGTTCTTGAACCCGCCACGCACCACTTGCACCTCATCATCTTTGCGAATGGGCATGGATCGGACCTGAGTTGGTGATGAGGAAAGGAGGGAGACAGAAAGAAGTGAGCATGCGTGTGTGGACGATGAACACAAAAATAGGAGACGTGCTGCTGCTCATGGTGATAGTGATGGCTCATGAAGACCCCTCGATCTCCCGTCCAACATCCCTGTCACTACGAAACAAATGTGCTGAAGAGAAAGGAGGGAGACCAAGAAACCGTACAAAAAATGTGCAGTGTCGCAGGCCTGGTGCAGCCTCTCCTACCGATATGCCTCCACGCCATGTTGTTGTTACACTGATTTCCTTGCTCCTCTCCTTCCACAGCATATCTACATGCATAATGACTCTATATCCTCTGCTCTCTTTCTTCTTTCTATCTCAGCTCTTTTACCAAGCCCGCCGCGCGCACGTACCTTATACTTGGCCTGGAGCTCCTTGGACAGAGGCGCCGTCATGATTGTCCGCCTCACGTGAGAAGGGGCCGTGAAGTGAGCCTTGCGGCTCTTGCGACGGGAGGACGAGACGTTAGGGCTAAACTTCATCCTGCCTGCGATGGTTTTTGTGAGGAGATGGAAGGGTCTGTGAGTACAGGTGGGTGAGGGAAGGCATGCAGTGGACGATGATGAAGGGGTGAGGCGAAGCAACGAGGAATTGACCACGCCAGGCTGGGCCTTCCGATACAGCTGGTATGGCATATATCTGGCTAGGAAATATAGGCAAGCTACAATGCTGCACTTGTCCCGACAGAGGATGTCAGTGCCTCATAAGGGTGTGGGCAAGGCATGTGGAGGCCTGAAGAAGGCGATGGCCTCCCACCCACTCACGACTAACGAGGAGCAGTCAACACCGAAAACCGCTTCGTCTCCATTGGACCTCCCCACCACCATCAGCCGCGTTTGTTGGGTATGTGTACACTTCATTAGGCTTGGGGTCAATCTTGGGTGGAGGATATGTAGGGCATTGACCTGGTCACGGTGGAGGCGAGGAACGAAACCTCATGTGTGTGGTGCTCACTGCCGCCGGAAGACAGCGCGGACTGTGTCAGCGTCACAGAAACGTCGCCCCTTCTGGAATTCCCTCTTAAACATCGACCACCACATACAGACACTTGTCACCAAACGACACCTTAGCGCAAAGTGTAGTATTCAAAACTGAGTACTTGTGTATTTCATACATTTTTGCTCGATTTGAATGCGTGTTTCGACGAAAGTCAATGATTTTGAGGAACTCGAAAAATGGGCAGATCGGCTGGCGAGGAACGACCCCCACGCCAGTGTCCAACAGCATGGAGGACATTCCAACAGCTGGTCAAGCCTACGCGCGGCGCTTGGGTGTACATTTTTCGATATGTGAGCCTCTTCCTCAAGAAGGAGAGTCGCGTGCCGCAGTCTGCTAGCCCCACGTACCTCCTGATACTCAGCTCAACACCTGCTTACCAACGCACCCTGTGTGCACACATCAAAACAGGCCCTCAACTTGAGCGACGACGTTCGTGCAGGTCACCGACACGCGCAAGTGATTGCCATGGCGACAAGGGACGCCCGGCAGCCGCGTATCTGCATAAGAAGACCATGGGCAATACAAGCAGACACATTGCCAGCTGTAAATCCACCAGCACGGCTTCCGTGCCCTTCCCATGCAAAGGCACCACGTCCTTCTGCGAAGGGGATGTTCCGGTCCCTGCTGCTGCCCGTCCTGCTCATGCTGCAGGTACTCCCTATGCCCCACGCGTTTGTCACAAGGATGCGGCAGGATGGCTGTGCCTCGAGAGTACCGCCAGTACGGTCGCCAGCAGCGGCCTTCTCCACCTGGACATTGCTGACTGACATGCCCTCCTCAACTTCGCTTGGCGCCACCCGCGTTATCGATACCCACGCCTCAACGTCCTCCTCACAAGAAGGACAGGACAAAAATGCGACCGGCATGGCAGCCTCAGCCCTCAAGACAGCCGCATTAGAAAAGCAAGCGAGAATAGCACGGCGCGATGCCCGCCGCCGACGCAAGCAACTGGCGCTTCTAGAAGAGGAGGGTAAAGATGGTTACATGACGCAGCGTGGTTGTAGTGGGTACATGCTTCCTGCCTTGAGCAGTGGCAGCACCAGCACCATTAACAGTAAAAATAGTCACAGTGCCCTAATGCACCGTCGCGAGTTGCCTTCTCTTCCGAAAGGGGGAGGGCTGGATGCTACCACCTCGTCTTCCTCGCGTCCTCACACAGTGGATCTGTATGTGCCTTCTGCTGACTTAGAAGTGATGCTCTTCTGGGCCCATAAGCTAGAGACCCTCCCAGCTTTGAGCAGGCGCGGCAGCAGTAGTGTCCCTCCTCTTCCTCGTGAGCATAAGCAGCTCCTCTTTCTCGACAAGGAAAAGCGTTTGCTTGCCCTGGCCCAAATGGTTTTAGGTATGGAAAAGCTCCGACGGGAAATAGCAGACGCTCGCCGTGCTAGTCCGGCTGCAGCTGCTGCTGATGCCCCCGTGACCTCCCGGGAGCTGGCGGTGCGCTTGGGGTTGACAACGGAGGAGGTGGAGGCGTTTTATAAGTTGGGTTTACGAGCACGCAGTTACATTCTAATGAGCATGCACTCACTCATTCTTTCGCTAGCGAGGAAATATGCAGGTACCTTTGGTGTGGATCAAGCTGAACTGGTTCAAGAAGGGTATAGAGGAGCGGTGCAGGCCGTGGAGAGGTACGATGGCAGGAAGGCAGGAGGGGCTGGGGCAACGTTTCGGGGATTTGCGTATGTGTATGTGATGAGTGCTATGATTACTGCTGCGAGAAATGAATTGCACCTGGGGGCAGCGCCCTTGGGAGTGAGAGATCCAGATTTGATGAGGTTGGGTTCGGGGGAGAAGGGGGAGGGGAGGGAGGGAGGGACAGGGAGGGGGCTGCTGTTGCCCTCCAGGAGTGTTGGAGAGGGAACGAGAGCGAGGACGAGGGGGGCCTTGCCCGTGGATGCGGTCGGGAGTGGAGAAGGGTGGAGAGGGAGGCAGCTGGCGCTAAGGGCAGTGTCGTCTGCAGCTGGAGCAGGAGTGGGTTTGTTGAGAGGAGAAAAGGAGGATGGTGGCGGCGACGACCACGATTACGATTCTTGGGGAGACAATGACCGAGACGAGGACCAAGAAGTGGTCGATGTGGACGAGGAGGAGGTGGCAGAGGCGGCTCGTGGGCGCAAGCCTACCCCTCTGGTGGGACGACGACGGAAGGTGAGACCGACGAGGAGGATGATAAGAATGAGGGGCCCGGCACATGAGGCGATTATGGAGCTTGGGTCTGCTAGGAGGAGTCCAGGCCGATCTGGCGGCGGGGATGGCAGCAGTAGTAGCAGTAGCTGGGGGAGGAGGGCGGAATTGTTTGGGGTGGACCCAGAGGCGACACGACCGGCATACGAGCTCGTCGACGAGAGCACACGGACGAGGGACTTGAATCTTTTCTTGAAACGGGCGGCGGCTGAATTGCCAGAGAGGGATATGCAAGTGTTGAGTCTTGTGTATGGGTTGGAAGGGCAGGTGCCGATGAAGAAAACGCAAGTAGCAGCAAAGTTGGGCACGTCTGTGGCGGTGGTGAGTAAAAGTGAGAAGCGGGCATTGAACAAGCTGAGAGAGATGTTGAACATCAAAGAGGAGGTGTAGAAGGGGAAGGACAGAGGGAGAGAGGGGAGGAGAGAAAATGACATGCAGTAGTCAATAACCTGTTCGATGACGATTGCCGCACAATCAAGTAGGCAGTCGGAAAACAGAAACATCGCGCTGGAACAAAGCAACGTGGAATGCGTTGAGGAAGAGAGAAGGACGGCGTGCATGTGTATAATTTTACACACATACAAGTAGGATTTTCTGATGTAGAATAAACAACATGTGTAGATAGGCAAAGCGAATAGTTTATTAAAAAGACGAAATCTCACCAAAATGTAAGTGGTGCGTTCACATCACAGCGAGAGAAATCTGCCAGCAGGATCATTTTGTTCTGTGTACGTAGTCCTCAACTTTCTTTGCTCCAAATTTCTTTTTCTTTTCGGTCGACATACCACCTCCAGCTCCTTCTTCTTCTATCGCTTATTTCGATTCAGAATGTACAAGCTGGGCCACGTACTCCCCTATAGCAGGACTGGCCGTCAACCCTGGTGACTCAATCCCAACCAAATTATAGAAATTGGCTAATCCCCTCTCTACCTCATGCTTGATCACCCAATCCCTCATTCCCGTCTCTTGTTCGCTCTGCAACTTCGAATGGATCCCACTGCTCTCCGGCGCTATATCCGTCGCCTCAACAAACGGCAAGAAAGGTCTCACTGACTCCACGAACTTCTCTCTCATCTCCTCCCCCACCGACAAGTCCAACCCCTCCGCCCCATAATAACTCTCATTCCCCGGATGACTGAAATCCTCGACGCTGTCTCTCCCTCCCTCCCCCTTCTTTCTTTGTGGGAACCAAGTTTCCAATGGCCCCAGCCTCATTCCTCCGTGCAGATCAGGCGTAGTGTGAACACCAACGGAACCGTTAATGGGTAACGGATAAACCAGCATTTTCGGATATTTATTCAACTGCTTATGCACCCGGAAATAAACGCCTTTCGTGGGATGCAATCGATAATTGGCCTTATCCACATCGATGCCTGCTAAAGCCGCGACTCGAGCACTGCCAAGACCGGCGCAATTGACAATGGAGCGTGCTTGGATAGAAAAACGGGATTTGACTTTCCGGTTGGGGGACGAGAGATCAACGTCTTCTATTTCTACCTTGTAGGCGGGGAAGCCTTGGTATTTCTTTATGGCAACGACCTCGGCATTAAGCGCAATGTCCCCTCCAGAGGAGAGGAAGGAGGTTTCGTAGGATTGGAGGAGGGCTATCGGGGTGGAGGGAAGAGGGGAGGGAGGGTCGTGAAAGATGTGAGAAATTTGGTCCCCCATCCTTTTCACAGTCGCCCATCTATTTTCAGCCTGCTCTCACTCTTACTTTCCCTCTCACGTCTTACCGTGGCTGTCAATGATACCAGTGGTGGGACAATAAATGGCGGCAGGCGCGTTAACATTCGGCTCCAAATCCCGAAGCTCATCTTCATTCACCAATTTAACACCTTGTCCTCCTGAGGCCAGAGCCGTGGCCAAAATACGGGGTAGCAACCGAAGTTCCACCTGACTTTTGGGTACTAAGAGCTTCCCAATGTTCGCGTGGGGGATATCTTTTTCTTTGCATAGGGCGTACATCATATCGTTCCCCTGCCGGCAGAGGCGAGCCTTGAGCGAGTTTGGTGGGTAGTAGACTGATGCATGAATCACCTCGCTATTATGCGAGCTTGATTCCAAGCCCAATTTTGCATGCCGTTCAACAAGTAGCACACTTCGCCCTATCTGCCTCTCGGCCAGCTTCACCGCTACGGACAAGCCGACGGCGCCGCCTCCAATGACAAGCACGCCAATTTCCGCGGCAGAGGCGGCAGTGGCAGCGGAGGCCATGGATGCTATTGACGGCGGCTCTGAAATCAATTGAAGATAGGTAAGCCGCTGGTAGGAGATGCCAAGATGCTTGTCCACGCTTGTTTATACTGGGCAGCCGCACCCAATTGTAGTTCATACATGGACGCTGGGTCCACTGATAAAGCAGGCGAGGAGGAGGGAGGAGGTTACCTTCGTGGGCGCTCTTATCCTCGTCGTCTTGCTGCCTGGGAATCCCCGCCGCCTTGCTGCCTGATCCTCGAGCTTTAACTCGGCTTAGCCTGTGAGGTATCTGTGATTTTGTGGTCTGTGATCACAGATGATGCATGTCTTCTCGCCATCTCAACGTCATGTCGTCATCGCTTTCACAGCATTCTGAATGCCTTCAATTGCTGGGGGCCAACGTTGATTGTCACTCACCACACGTACTGTACTGTAATTATAATAGGGAGGGGCAGAAGCGGTGCCTTGAGCGGGAGCCTTGTTCCTTGTTGCCAGAAGCTGCGCTCGGGAGAGGGAGCGTAGCGCACGCAGCATCATCATCATCATCGTCAGCCCAGAAACCCAGAACCCGCACGTGCCTTCAACAGCACAGCCATAACCCCCGGCGTCCTCAAGCATGAGCGGTCCCTCTTTCCATGGCATCTCCATGCTGGGAGCCAACAAGAAAATACCAAACCCTGTTGTTTCTTCCGCGTCTCCCTCTTCTCCCAAAGACTCCACCATCCGGAAGGGCTTCGAGGCCGCAAAACACGCAGTGGAGCACGATGAGAATGGTCGTGTCGACGAGGCTTTTCCTCTCTACCAGGAAGCGGTGGCTTATCTGCTTGAGGCTGTTAGGCAAGGCAAAGGTGATGGCGAGCAAATCAAACGAGCGGCCAATTCTTACTTGACGAGGGCCGAGGAGCTAAGCCTGGTGCTCGATCGAAGAAAACGAGAGGGCGTGATTCACACAAGACGTATAAGTGCACCGCCAGCGGCGGCAAGATCAGGAGCAGCAGCACATAGACCAAGCAAGCCAGATGATTATGACTATACAGGAGGAAGAGCGGCGAGATGCCGTGGGGGTGCTGGTGCTGCCGCAGGGGGCCGAGAGGTAGTAGGACGGGGTGGAGTTTCAACAGGATCAGGGGCATGCAAAGCTGTCAATAGCGGTAGGCGTGGTTTCCGTGGACCTGCGAGTGAGCAGGAAATGCTGGTGATGGAAGAGGTGTTGGATCGGTCGTCTCGAGTGACTTGGGAGCAGATTGCGGGCTTGGAGGACGCTAAGCGAACATTGCAAGAAGCGGTGGTGCTGCCTAATCTCCGTCCAGATCTTTTCAAGGGGTTGAGGGCCCCACCAAGAGGTGTGCTTTTGTTTGGGTACGCGCTGGGAGGAAAGAGGGGAGAGAGCGAGGGAGGGAGGATTTGTTTGGGTAAGGCTTCGGAAATGAGCGGTCACGAAAGAACAAACATCTTATTCATTCGTTCCTTTCTTTAATACATAAAATTCTTTCTCTCTTCATTACGAATACAGTCCTCCAGGCACGGGTAAAACCCTCCTAGCCAAGGCCGTGGCGAGCGAGACAGGTTTCGCCTTTTTCTCCATCAGCGCCTCGTCCCTCGTCAGCAAGTACGTGGGGGAAGGAGAGAAGATGGTTCGCGCTCTCTTTTCCGTCGCCCGAAAGCTGCAGCCTTCCATTATTTTTGTCGATGAGATCGAGAGCATGCTGGGTCAACGGAATGAGAAAGAGCACGAGGCGAGTCGCCGATTAAAAACAGAGTTTTTGGTCCAGCTTGATGGAGCAGGCACGGACAGCGAGGATCATATCTTGGTTATGGGGGCGACGAATCTGCCATGGGCATTAGACGAGGCGGTTCTTCGACGCTTGGCCAAGAAGGTGTTTATCCCTCTCCCTGATAAAGTGACGCGGGAGGCCTTGCTCAAGAACCTGTTAAAAAGCCAGCGACATGCCCTCAAGGCACCACAAGTCACCCAGCTGGTCGAGCTTACAGCGGGATACAGCTGCAGTGATGTGGCACAAGTGGCCAAAGACGCGGCAATGGGCCCAATACGAGAAGTGGGGAGCTCAGCTTTGCGGACCGTGAAGGAAGAGCATTTACGACCGATTTCTTTTGAGGACTTTAGTCGTGCGTTGCAGTCCATTAGGCCGAGTGTATCACAGGCCACAGTGCAGGCATTCGACATGTACATGAAAGACAATGGATATACATGAGGCAGGGTCATTTTTGGTCGATAGAATAAGAAAAAATGGAAATGATGGTTGTTACATTCCTCTATTGGTTCGTTCCTTGCACCGCGCCCTGTCTCGTGCTCTGAACGTGCGACTATTGAAAAAATCAACACCGTAGGATCATCTCGTATCACTCTCTGGTCTGTGTGCGTGTGCTTGGATGTCGCACTTTTACCTGGGCACTGTATCAGACGAGACGTAGCTTGAGGCAGCCCAGAAGGAAGCTCTGGAAAAGGACCCGGAGTGGTACCAATCCTCTGTTGGCGGAACGTTCATCTTTGAATGACACGGCAACAAGAGGCCAATTCCAAATACTTTCTTTGTTTTGCTATCTGATTCTACAGCTGAACCAACCCCGGGGTGCCTCCGGCCCCCAGACTTCCCCTCTCATCCTCAGCACGCTGCCGCGGCTCTCTGTGCTCTTGAGGGGAGGTTGAGACGGCAGAAGAATGCCGCCACATGTTGCTGTATAACACGACGCTCAGGAATGGTGCCGCGTAGGTGTCAGTTCCCAACTTCGAGGTCTGTCAAACTCTTGCACAATGGCTGTCCTCTCATTATCTTCTGTTTGTCTTTGTGATGCATATCTCTGACTGCTCGCCATACATCTCGTTGACTTTCTGCCCTTGCTCCTGTACCGCACACATCGAACAGTCTGTCACATGCCCTCGTTGCCCTCTCATCAATACCGCCGTTCTCTTCTCTGCATCGTCTTATTTATCTTGACTAAGTCAACTACATGTGATCCCGCCTTGCGCGGCTTTGTCCGAGAAGGAGTAGTTCATGATCAGCAGCAGCGGCCAGAGTGGAAGGAGGGCCACGCTTCGTCTGCTTCGTCTAAGAACCTTGAATCTGGCACCATTATCGCCGTGGATGGATATGCTACTGGCCGAAATGCTCTGCATTTTAGCACTCAAAATTTTACTTCTGCCTCTGAACTTGCCCATGAGCACGAATCTGACGGCACCACGGACGCGACTGCAGACGCGATAGTAAGGGAGCTGCAGCAAACTAGCGTCCAGGCTTACATGAATGACAACCAAAGCGGGACTCGCTTAGAAGGTCTTGGAACTACGGGTATCACTGGACCTACGACGCATTTACCCCAAATCGCTCACTCTCCTGTTACTGGCGGTACGGGGGGGGTCCTCTTCGGTGGTGGCGCTCAGTCGGGTACTCCAGGAGTTGCTGGTGGTACATTCCCGAATCCTGGTACGTTTGAAGGGAACTTGCGTTAAGGTGGTTTAAACACTCTTGATCTTCCTTGCCTGACCCAAGCTTTGCACGTTCATCTGTACAGCTGGCGAGTCAGGGGTATCTACAGGTGGCACCGGAGTTGGCGGCTCCCCGACCGGCTTGGGTACCACGGCGGGAACTATTGGAGGAGCCCCTGTGGGAGAGGGACTCGTCGGACCTTCGTAAGTAATATTTGTGTCCATGAATGTATCCTCTCTTTCTGGCCCATGCTGAGAGGGCGTAACGTGTGAAATGCTCAGCGTATATTCACTTTCCTTGTTTACATTTCCGAGGGGTCTGCCTGCACCCATCGCTACGCCTGGGGGCGTTGGATCCGTCGGCGGACTTGGAGGTCGTATTTAGAGTGCTGGCAGGTGATGATTGTGGTGCGGATCAAGATGGTTGAAGCCTAGACGGACAAGAGACAGCTTGGGGCAAAGTCTCAAAATGTCCGCCGACCTGTAGATCACCATCAGGTATCAAGGCTCCAAAGACGTGGCGATGATATCGACTTAAAATGTACAAATTCAGCATCTTAAAATTTGATATTGTCAGTGATGCAGATTTTGGGTACCTACTTTTCAGCTACCTCTTCCAGTCACAATCCAGCACTTTGGCACACAAAAGGAAAATGCTACTGAGATAGGATGGCAGTAGAAGTGCGCGCTTTCTTATTCATCGAGGGGCTATCATAAAAGTCAAGTAAAAGAATTGAATTTGTCTGGTCGCGAGTATGAATGTGAAGCCCAAATGCGTACACACACTCATGCTATGCATGGTATTGGTATATATATCCCTCTAGAACTATCGCATGCAACCTGCGTCCTCTAGGACTTGCATACGAGGGGAAGCCTTCCAACAAGAAATTGTTGCATATTCATCTCTTGATCCTTGTCCGAGTTTTACTAGCGACTTTGACAGATTTTTCGATCAGGCAGTCCCCGGTTTACTCTGCCATAGGTTTGAAAATGCCGCTTTGTCAAATACCCTCCTGGCCGTTAATTTCCAATAAGGCCCGTACCAGCCACATGTGAGAGTGCATCCTACGAGTAATGTGTGCATATTGTTTTGTCGATCATGTGCTTTTCACCAGCACGTGCCTTGATTCCTGTCCTCATCTCGTCCCGACTCGTACAGTACTGCGTTCTTGCAGCTGACGAAGACGTACCACCCCCAAAACCATCGAACAGGTTCAATGCCGCACGGGTGAAATTTGGTCGTAATTGTATTGGCCCTCGTCACAGTCCGGCCGGCTGTATGTGAACATGCGTTGCGTGGTACATTCGATCCCCACCGCGATCAGCGGCGTTCGTCGGACGGGTTAAAAAATCTGGGTAAAATGGGTATCATCGCGAGTGCTACAGCAAACCATTCTCCACGCCGTTATTGAGAGCTTCCCTGTCGGCGTGCGCTTCAATGATACCCTGCCTATGGGTTTTAGCGAGTCTACGACACACGAACTCCAAGTCGCTCACTCTCCTGTTGCTGGTGGAAGAGGGGTGGCCTTTGGTGGTGGCGCGCAGCCAGGTACCCTGGGCATAGCTGGTGGCACATTCCCGACTCTTGGAACATATGGGAATAAATCGCAACTCGGTGGCTCTCTATTTTTCGATCCTTTTGTCTGACACGACTTTCATACATCTATCTGTACAGGTGGCTATTCCTTAATCAGCTTGGGAACCACGACGGACACGATTGGAGAATCCTCTGTGGGCGAGGGACTCGTCGGACCCTCGTAAGTGAAAAGTGACAATATAAACCCACCCCTAACCTCTGTGTTAACTTGACACGCAAGTTATTATACTCTCGACTCTTTTTTCTCTTCGCACATGTATCAATTTACGCATATTTTAGAGGCCTACCTAGTCGCACTGTCTCACCAGGACCAGGGGCCAGGGGTTGTGGGCTCAAGTAAAGCGAAAAAATGAGCAGACAAAAAACAATTTAAGGAAGATGTACGCTGTTTTCACTCTTTTAGTCTGTACATTACCCTTGAACTCGTTTTAGTCTATACACGCTGATTCTGTACATTTTCATTTAGTTTACTGCTCTTGCTGATTCACAACATCAACCATGAAGGCCGTGACACATGACGGGCAGGCCAGTGAAATGCCCTGGTGCGACCCCCCTCCCATCCCACCACCACCACCAACATCAATCCCCGACCCCGTCAAGGCCCGGTACTCCTGAATCAATATCTCGGTGGTGAGATGCAACGGTCGGTCAAGCGCCTTTAACTTACTTTCCAAGGCAGGCACGAAACGCTCAAGAAGCTCGATTTGACTGAGGACATGCCCACAGCTGAAAGCTAGAATAGAGACCCCCTCCCCTCGTTCGTCCCCGGCCCACCTCCCTGCCAACCTCACAGGGCCCAGGAGACGCCTTACCCCAGTTCTTGAAGAAGGGCCATTTATGTCATGCTTGTCCCCGTCATAACCATTACCACTACTCCTACCGTAACCACCACTCCTGTCCCGGGACATCGCGTCCAGCAACCGCTGCAGGGGTACTTCAATACGATTCGACGCAGCTTGCCCTTCCTCCAAACTCTGAATTTGTTTATACAGAGCATCCCACAAAGCAGCAGTAGGTCTAGGGATGCGCAGTAATGCTGGGGCACGCCCGCCGGTGCTCCAAAGGTCCGTGACCCCCGCTTGCTGCATCGCTTGACCGTGAGTTTTGACGTGCTCGGTGAGACGCACATGAAAGGAAGACGAAAAACGAACGGGGTGGCTTCCATGCACCACTAGCGCGCCGTCTGCGTCGACGAGGCTGCCTGGTGCACCTGCATGGAGTATGAGAAGGTCTGTCAATAGGGCCACGCCCATATGCCATGCCCAGGAAGAGACACCCGCAGCATTCCTCGCCTTGTCATCAACCGAGGGCAAGATGACGTTTTCCAGCCGATCAGGCGAAAGTCCCAAACGGGCCCAGCTCTCAAGCAACTTGGCCGCCATTCGCTTGCGAATAGTCCATTGAAGAGTGTCCTCGCGCAATAACACATGGCTCTGAAGCAGCCGAAGGAGCGCCTCAATGGCCTCCTCCTTACACGCTTGCTCCACATCAACATCTTTCTCACATCTAGTCGTGATTTTCACTATTTCATCCAAGCGGATCTGTAGGGCTCCTTCCCATTCTCCTGCCGCTTCCAGGAGTAACGCCGCAGCTCCAGCGTTCTTCGGTGTGGTCGTTTCCCTCGTCAAGGCCCGCATGAGGATAATGGCTGGCGTGAAATGCACGCTTCGAGATAGGAAAGAGGAAGATGAAGTCATCGACGCAGCTGATTGGCTTGTCCATGCGACGACAAGCTTCTCCAGCAGTAGCTGAGCCTCCAAGGCCTCTCTCTCGGGTAATGAGAGATCCGGGGGACGTGCCAAAAAATTGCTGCACGAAGAGGTGCTGGTGATCTTCTGCTGTGCCAGTTGGTGCGCATGGAGAGCCGTGCGGGTATTTGCGAGGGGCTGCGCTAGAATCAACAGGACTTCCAAAAGTAGGTCTGAAAGCATACGCACTTCCCTTTGATTCCTCTCACTCTCCTCTGCCTTTACCTGATCTTCACAATTTCCCTCGCCCCCCTTCTCCTCCAATTCCTTCTGTCTTTCTTCCGTCGCAGCAGCAGCAGCAGGAGCCGCCCTCGCCGTGAGGCCATCGACCGCCGCCGCCAGGCCTGTCAGAACTCCCTCCCTCGAAGACCACGCCGCAATCAGCGGTACTCCCCGCGCGCCGCACTCTTCCTTCTCTTGGGGGGCAGCAGCCGCTACTACCAGGCGCGGACTCATGGGCAGAGGGGGGGGTGGCTTACGGGCGGGGAGTGGCCCTAGGCCGAGCCAGTAGGAGAGTTGGAGGACGAGAGTGCCGACATAGGGATGAGGTAGGCTAGGGAGGGTGGCTAAGAGCCATTGATACTGCTCGCGGAGAAGGAGGAGGTGGGGATCTGACAGCAAAATATCGAGTTTAAGTCGCAGGGGCAGGACAGCCCAGAGGATGCAACGGCCTGCTTGGATAATGCATTTTCCGGCGCCGACTCCGCAGAGCCACGCGACATCGCTTCGACTCAAAGGCATAAATAAGCGTGCAGAGGAGATCGACGCAGACAAGGGTGAGGAGGAGGTTGTAGGCGAAGCAGAAGAGGCCATAGCGGCTAAACAATCCAAGGTCTTGGACAAACCAGACACTTTCTCTCGGGCCCAGCTCGCAAACAAAGCCTCAGAGACGCGCCGTCGTACCAGTAGCAACGCCACCACTTTGTCCAAGTGGTAGTCTGGACAGGCCTCTAGGAATATTAACAGATCCTCCTTGGTCCATCCCGCGGGGGCTCTCTCTCCCGCCATTACCATCCATCGCACGCACTGCAGGGCGACTCGAGCTCGCCCTAGACCACCAGCCATAAGCCAGGGATCGGCTCCTTTCAATCGTTTAAAATACTCTGGGTGAAGGGTGGGCCCTTTGGGTGCAACGTTGCTGCCGTCGTCGAGGTCACAAAGGAGAAGGCTCCACGCCAGCGTTAGAGCCTCGTTAACCTTCCCGTCCTTCCCCAAGTTCATGACAAAAGTCACCATCTCCCCTGGAGACAGTGCATGGGCCTGAAGAGAGGAAGGGAGGAAGGAAGGCAAGGGGAAATCAGGCAAAGCAAAGCCTCCTCGCCTCCCAGGGCGTGGTGAGGAGGACATGGTCTCCTCCTCCTTATTCGCTAGCAGGCGGAGCAAGAAGATGCTGCAGCGGCTCCAGACCACCAAAGACCAAGCCAAAACGTTGTCGGGTCCTGTGGTGCTGGAGCTTGGCGTCATTGTCGATGGCAGAAACATGCGGAAGCGTGCCAAGTTCAGGATGTCGCGGATGTCCGGTTTGACGGGTACCAGCCAGCCCAAGAAGGACAGAGGGGCTTTGGTCGGCGACTGGAAGGCCCGCAGCAACTGAGAGATCGGAGGACCGACGGATGTGCTGCTGTATACGTCATCATCATTCTTATCTTGGGGCAGCCGGTAGGTCAACAGCCAGAACGATGAGGAGGAAAGTCCGTCTTGATTCTCGCCGATGTCCTCCACCCATGCTCCCGCAGGTCCTCCCTCCTGCCGACGACAGGCAGCCACGGAAAGCACCAAATACTTTTCCGGCATCAGGTTTGCCTCAATGACACGGCTCGCGCACACCTCCCCTAACGTACTACTGCTCTTTCCCGTCATTCTATCCATCGCATCCAAGTCCTCCGCCAGCGCCATTTGACACAGGCACCGACAGGCCGGAGCTGCTGCTGCTGTTGCTGTTGCTGGTGTTGCTCCTTCTTCTCTCCCACCGCCACCGCTTCTGGCAAGGGCGCAATAATGCACTTCCACCGTCAAGCCCCGCCCACAAGGACTAAGTCGACTCAGCACTAACCCGAAAGCCTCCAGCCCTCCTTGCTCCTTCCCCCTCTCCTTCGATATGGACTGAACCGCAGTCACGACTTTCGTGTCCTCCCACCAGCCAGAAGGAAGGCGAGCGGCAGCACCACCACCATCACCACCACTGCCTTCTGCTGCTGCTCGACCGTCTGTTCTCCACAACGAGCATGGCGTCTCGAAGCACGTATGGATGTGTGGGTGCCTGGATTGGTCTAAAGAAGACGAATAAGAAGGTCGAGCAAAACATCGATCCCACAGCGACTCGGCCTCCACTTCATCTTGCCTCCCATCCATCCTACTACTATAGCTATCCTTCAACGCCCCCAATCTGCTTCCTTTTCCATCTCCGCCTGCTTCTTGCTCCTTCTCTCCGCCTCCGCCGCTGCTCCCTTTCCTCTTCCCCGTCTTGCGGCCACGTTGAGGTGGGGTAAGCAAGAGGCTGCCGATGGATTGCGTGGAGGTAGAGGGGGATGAGACCTCGATAGTGGTCGTGGAGTGTGGAGAGGGGCGGGGGGGGGTCATGGGTGAGGGGGGAGGTAGTCCCAGGGTAGCTGCTCGAGGGTAATTCATTCTTTGGTTTTGGGGTGTAAAGGACGAGGAGGAGGGAGAGCCTGAGTGTCGGCGATTGCTGCCACTGGGTCGAGAAGGAGAGGGGCTGTCTTGCTGTTGCTGTTGGTGTTGGTGATGGTTCACCATTGGGGACAGAGGAGCCACGGGATCGGTGGGTGATTCGAGGGCTAGAGAATAAAGTCGGCCGCTCGCCAAGGTAATGAGTAAAATGCGTTGTTGCAATGGCGAGTCTTTCCCGCTTCTGCCATTACAATTGCCGCCGACTGTATGTATCTGCAATGCCACTACACCATGATTATATTCATCTTCCTCTTCTCCCTCGATCAAAGAAAAGGGGACGTACAGCAAGTCAACCTCCCTCTCTTGGTCCATGTCTAAAATCGACAACGCGCCCCTCCCTCCACTCGTCCCTCCAACAATAGCCATACTGCTACAAGCCGTAAGCGACTCTACCCCTTCTCCTCGCTTCGTAGTGCCCTTCGCAGGCGTCCACCACACGCAGCAGCGGGGAACAAACTCCCCTTCGGCACTCATGGAGCCCAACGAAATGTCCTTGGCCCGCCGCTGCGCACCACCTCCCCCGCTTCCTCCCCCAACACCACTACCAGAGCTAACACCTAGTCCTCCACCGCCAGAAGATATCTGCAGAGATCCAGCTCCATCTCGCTGGTATTTGGGGTCTAATGAGAAATCGAACAAAGAGGGGCCGAGCGGATTGAAGCGCTGCTGCTGCTGTTTGTCGGCGCTGCTGTTTGCTTTCCTTTGCTCCAGGGCATTTTCATTTCTGTCGGACTGCCCCAACTGCTGGTTTTCTTTTCCCACCTTTGATGTCGAAGCATTGCTAGTAGTGACCTCGTCTCGTTCGTGGTCGTACACCCGACGTGCCGCCGTGACCATCCGCCGGACATGCAACACATACGCATTCCCTTCCCGCGTCACACAGAGCAAGCGTCGCAAATCTTGGCTTAATGCCAAGCAGGCAATCGTATTCGATGGTCCCCTCCCTGAAAAAAGTCTTCCGCCACGCCCGCTGTGGCTCCTCCAACCCCCTCCGTTGGTGCCGCTGCTTCTGCCGCCGCTGGTGGGGAGGATGGGCCATTCGTACATATAGTCCCCTTCTTTAACGCCCCCGCATCCCTCTAGTGATGCCCAAGCATTTCCCGACATTCGTAGAAGCAGGCTTGGCTGCCGCGTGCTTAATGCTAAGATCGTGATGCGGGCGTCTGCTTCGGGGTGCCGGCCCTGGATAGCGCAAGAGACCTCAAAGCTGGCAGCACGGGGCTGGGCTTGTGCTTGGGCCTGGAGCGCGGAGCGGGGGTAGCAGGCCGAAGTGTTGTCGCACCAGGCATTGGCCACGTGTACGTAGCGTTCTAGCATAATGAGGGCTTGGGAAGGTGGTGGCGGCAGTGGTAATTGGACATGGGGTGGTGGTAAAGAGGATGGCGAGGGGAGAGCAGGAGGCTGGGAATGCTGTGATGTGTCGACCGCGAGCCGTGGTGGTGGTATTGTGGAGGAGTTGTGCCCATGCCCACGACGGCTTTTTTTCTTGCCCATGGACTGTTGTAGTTGGAAGAAGGAATGAGGCCGGTGTAGTGGGAATGATTTGCTTATATGTGCAGCAAGGAGCTTTTCTCGCAGCGCCGCGAACAACCCTGGCATCATCACGCACGAGACGTTTGCTCGGTCGTCCATTTGTGGACCCAGCCTCTCAGAGCCCGCCCCCCTTCTCATGTCTTGTCTTGCCTTTTCTTTTGAGCGCACACCCTCGGCGTGAAAATTTTTGAGATGCGTACTGAAGCAGGCCGACACTGACCCGTGCAGTGCATTATACCCTTATGGCCAGGGTGCTCGGGTCTTATGGGATTGAGCCATCGCTCGGGCGGCGTGTATTGATGATCATACATCCGGGTTTGCGCCCGAAATTAGCCAATCACAGGCGACTTCGTCGCTCGCCCAGCTTTATGTTCGTCGCTGCGAGGATTGGTTGAGTGGATTGTCTTGATGCCGATGAGAGGGCGTTGCCCTGGTCCGTTGATTTGCTACACCCACATGCCGCGCGGGCTTTTTGCCTACTCAATGCCTTAGCATCCTCCCCGCACTTTCGAGGTGACTCGTACCGCTGCCATGTCATGTCATCATGATGATGCACCACTCATTACTATGAACGTGTGGCGACTTCTGTCAGAAGAAACCAGCAGCAGGCACCCATGATGGGCATCCCCCTCATGAGGCAGCACCCTACTCTAGCCCCATGACCTCGTGCCGATTTTGCCACGCCCTTAGCCTCTATCCATCCTTATCGCCGGCGTGCGCTTGTCTGGGCGTGCGTGTGGCTGGGGGAGTCCGAACGTGTGGCTTGCAAGCCACTTTCAATTTTAAACGGTGAAGGACGATGCCCCCCCTGGCATGCGCCTCCACACGCCCACGCCCCTTTTTCTCCCCACTTTACAAGGGCACTGCCTCCCTGGCGATCAAGCTCTCGCACACGTCTATGCGTCCATGCGCTGTTGTCTCACTTGTATATTGTAATCCCTCGGCTCCGCCCGCAACACATGCATCATCACAGGTTTCTTCTTTCCAGAAGCAGCAGCCAAACCCCCCCAATCATGCGAAGAGTACGAAGCTGGGGTAAGTCACACGTGCAGTCGAGAGGGAGAAGGGAAATGTTGATTGTGTGTATGTTGACATCAGCTTGTGAGTCGTGAGAAAGTGTGAGCCATAAATCGCTACGTCCCTCAGAATTCAAACTCGCCTGAAGACCTCAAAGCACCTCTGAGCCTCTCCCATAAGGTGAGGGATGTGGCTTACTGGCCCAGCGCCGTGCTCTCCTTCTTTCAATTCCCTCTATTGGCAGATGACTAACGACAACCTTTTCTTTCTCATCTAACCAACTCCCTATTAACTCTCCGTTTCCCTCGCCTCCCCCCCAGTCGCCGGTGCCCTCCTGACAGTGGGCCTGCTGGCCGCCTTTGGGTCTGTGAAAGCCGATGACGAGCCCCTGGGAACCGTCATCGGTATCGACCTGGGGACGACCTACTCCTGTGTGGGCGTCTTCAAGAACGGACGTGTCGAGATCATTCAGAACGACCAGGGCAACCGTATCACCCCCTCCTATGTAGCTTGGGACCCGGAGTCCGGCGAGCGTCTCATCGGTGACGCGGCCAAGAATCAGGCCACTGTCAACCCGGAGAACACCGTATTCGACATCAAGCGTTTGATCGGCCGAAAGTTCGGAGACAAAACCGTGCAGTCCGACATGAAGCTCCTCCCCTACGCAGTGGTGAACAAAAACGACAAGCCCCAAGTGGAGGTGGAAGTCGCCCCTGGTGATCGCAAGCAGTTCTCCCCCGAGGAGGTGTCAGCCATGATTCTGCAGAAGATGCGTTCCATTGCCGAGACCTACCTGGGCGAGGATGTGAAGCACGCTGTCGTCACCGTGCCCGCCTACTTCAATGATGCTCAGCGACAGGCAACGAAGGATGCCGGTACGATTTCGGGGATGTCCGTGCAGCGTATTATCAACGAGCCGACGGCCGCTGCCATTGCATACGGTCTCGACAAAAAGGGGAAGGAGCAGAACATCTTGGTGTTCGACCTGGGAGGGGGTACCTTTGATGTGACCCTTCTGACGATCGACAACGGTGTGTTCGAGGTGTTGGCCACCAATGGTGACACCCACTTGGGAGGAGAGGACTTTGACCAGCGTGTCATGCAGTACTTCATCAAGATGATCAAGAAGAAGAACAACGTGGACATCACCTCTGACAAGCGCGCGGTCCAGAAGCTTCGTCGTGAGGTGGAGCGAGTGAAGCGTGCCCTGTCTACCCAGCCCCAGGCGCGTGTGGAGATCGAGGCGCTGCACGAAGGAGTCGACTTGTCGGAGACTCTCACCCGCGCACGTTTCGAGGAGTTGAACGTGGATCTGTTCAAAAAGACCCTAGGCCCCGTGCAGAAGGTGCTAGATGACGGCGACATGGAGAAGAAGGACATCGACGAGGTAGTGCTCGTGGGCGGGTCCACGCGCATCCCCAAGGTGCAGCAGCTGCTCAAGGATTTCTTCGGTGGCAAGGAGCCCTCCAAGGGCGTGAACCCCGATGAGGCCGTCGCCTACGGTGCGGCCGTGCAAGGCGGGATCCTATCTGGGGATACTTCCGGTTTTACCCAGGACCTGCTGTTGCTCGATGTGACCCCCTTGTCGCAGGGCATTGAGACCGTGGGCGGAGTGATGACCAAGCTGATCACGCGAAACACAGTCATCCCCACCAAGAAGTCCCAGACTTTCTCCACCTACCAGGACAACCAGCCCGCGGTCTTGATTCAGGTGTTCGAGGGCGAGCGTTCCATGACCAAGGACAACCACTTGCTGGGCAAGTTTGAGCTGACGGGCATCCCCCCTGCACCTCGTGGCGTGCCCCAGATTGAGGTGACGTTTGAGATTGATGCTAACGGTATCCTACAGGTGTCGGCCGAGGACCGAGGGACGGGAAAGAGCGAGAAGATCACCATTACGGCGGAGAAGGGCCGTTTGTCGCAGGATGAGATCGAGCGCATGGTTCGTGAGGCGGAGGAGTTCGCGGATGAGGATAAGAAGGTCAAGGAGAAGATCGATGCCCGTAACGGATTGGAGTCCTATTTGTATAACTTGAAGAACACCTTGGACGATGAGGAGAAAGGGTTAGCAGACAAGCTATCGGCGTCCGACAAGAAAGAGGTGGAGTCGACGATCAACGAGGCTATGGAGTGGTTGGAGGACAACGCGGACGCGGACACTGAGGAGTACAGCAAGAAGCAGAAGGAGGTCGAGACCATCGTCAACCCTATCCTCAAGGAGCTCTATCAGGCCACAGGTGGGCCCAAGGGTGGCGCGGATGAGGAGGCCTATGACGACGAGCTGTAAAGAGTCGGTAACAGCGCGTGTCCGAGTACGAGGGTGTGAGCGAGTAAAGAGTGTGTGCCCTTTTTTTGTCACTAGTAGAAATCGGAAAGGAAAATAAAAGCGTCTGAAGACAGGAAGGGAGGGAAAGGTCCCAAAAACACCTGAACGAACGAGGCTCGGAGGGGTGCTGCCATGCCCCCACTTGCTACTTGAACCCCGCCTTGCCACCAGAAATAATTTACAAAGCTAATCGACGATTGAAGCGAGCATAGCATTCCAGTGACGACTCAAAAGATTCTACAACACAATCCGAAACTGACTTCAATAGCTTTTCTTTGGTACTCGATTTATTAACATGTCGGTGTATTGATGCAGGTCAAAGATCCCTCTACGGTTGTGTCCGCCAGCTTGGTCAGATTCAGGAAGTGAAGAGCCTCCATTCCCATTTCTATATCGTTGCTTCCCAACATGATTTTCTTCTGCATTCGTGTTTAGGGTGTGACGGGAGGGGGAGGCGAGCAAAAGGTGACCGACTAAGCAGGGCCTTTTGGACTTTAAATACCACATCCTGCTAATCATGGGACAACTCACGTCATTTACTCGGCATCTTCGTGTGGTGGGACACATTTGATGACAGCTTTGGGGCATGAGATCCTCGCCGATTTCTTCGATGATTTCGATTTGAATATGAGGCGGTGGTGTGGGCTTCCTTGCTACACTGCGAACACAGAGGCACGGGTTGGCAAAATTTGACATCCACCTTACACAAAGCCCTTTTCACTTACCGACTTCCCATCCATGGGAAGCACTGGGCAAATAAAGCCGAGATGCTGTCTGTCCAGACCGCAGCAGCAGCAGCAGCAGTAGCATAATCATGCCGAAGCCTCTGGCTTTTCAAGTTTGCTTAGACCACTCGCATACCACACACGACACATCACCTGCCGTATACAACCACGACAGGATGCCCATGCCAAGCAGCGGCGGACGAACGCGCAAGAAGTCCAAGTCTAGCCTCCACAATGGATGGTGGGGTATGAGCGGACGGTGCATGGTCTTCTGTGCGATCGTCGGCTTCAGTTGGGGCCTCTTCATCATTACGCGCGTTGCCGGGCCAAGCCTAGCGCCTGCCTTGCTGAACAGCAGCGGGGGCAGCAATGGAGCTAACACTTTGGCGGCGATGGGTTCTGTCGCGGCCGCGGGGGATCAGTCGTTGCGAGAATGGAACGAGGCGCCAGAAGACGATCGGTTCTACCTCGTCTTCTCCACGGACTGCACGGGCTATCAAAATTGGCAGTCCCTGGCCTTGATCTTCTCCGCGGACGACGTCCACCAGCCTGGGAACCTCGTGCGCATCGCCAGCGGGTGTACCGAAGCCGAGAAAAAGGAGGTGCAAGAGCTATACGACCAGTTCCCCGCGCGTTTCCAAGTGCATTTCACCCCCGATTTCAAAAAGGACGCCAAGACAGGCAAGTCCTACGACTTCTACAATAAACCACATGGGCTCCGCCACTGGCTGGACAGTGCGGCCGCGCCCAAGCAGAAGGACGCCATCATCGCCCTGCTTGACCCAGATTTCCTTTTCCTTCGGCCCTTGACCTACAAGGTGAAAAAGGACACGGTCCTCTTCTCCCCCACAATCACGAAAGCCGACTTGATCGACGAAGTGACCGAGGGACACCCAGTTGCGCAGCACTATGGTATCGGCTCACACTGGACCAAATTCAAGGTACCGTACATCGCGGGGGCTGACTCTCCGGCTACCAAGGTGAGCATATCGGATGCGTATCGTGGGTATTCTGTTGGAGCCCCCTATATTGTTCATGTGAATGACATGCGCAAAATCGCCAAGAAATGGTCTGAATTTGTCCCCAAGGTATTCGAGGAATACCCTAACTTGCTAGCGGAGATGTATGCTTATTCAATTGCGGCTGCTCATCTGCAGTTGCCACATTTGAGGCTTGATCACTACATGATCAGTAATATCGACGCGTCGGGGGAAGGTTGGCCTTTCGTTGATAAGCTTGCTGAGACATATGTGTGTAGTGAAGATGCTCCTGATATGGGGGATGAGCAGCCGGTGTTCCTGCATTACTGCCAGTTCTACCGTGTGGAGCATTGGGGATTCCATAAGCGACGGGTGGATGAACATTTATTCAGCTGTGAGAGTCCTTTGTTTTTGATGCCGCCCGAAGATTTGGAGGACACGCATTGGAAGGAGGATCGGGAGAAGAAGACCGTGCTTAGCAAAAAGCAGGCGCAGCATGCGGCTTTTTCCCTTTGTAATATCATCAAGAAGTTGAATCGTGTGGGAACGAAGTTTAAGAATATGTTCTGTCCGAATGGAGGAGCAAATTATACGCAAACGGTCAAAATCTGGTAACAAAAAAAAGACAGGAAGGGGTTTGTTGAAGAGAAAGGCAGCTATTGCTTTGGCATAAACGTAAGAAAACCAAAAACAGAATGGAAGCTATATGTGGAGGCCGTTTAGTTACTTTTTGATCGTTACCTTTATTATGTCGTATGTTGCTTTGTACTGTTGTGGTAGCTTGTCTTGTCTGCCTATTACTTATTCCTACCCTGCTGTCTTCTTTCTCAGTATCGATTCAACGGTTCGGATTCAATGTCTCGTAGCGGCCCACCCTTCCTCCTCCTATCCCACCCCTTCGCCCATACATTCCATTGTTACCGTCACTTACAAAATCCTCAAAATCCAGTGGAGTCGGCGGAGGAGGCGATGATGACAGGTCCATTGCCGTCGGCTCTAGTTCTCCTCCTCCTACCCTTCGGCCTCTTCGTGACCTCAACCCATACCTGCGCCCGCCATCTTGTCCTCCCTTGCCCGCTTCCTCCCCCCACTGTCCCCCTCCTCTTCCTTCTCCATTTCTGCCTCCACTCCACCGATTCCTCCTGCCAATACCACCGCCGCCATATAACCCATCTCCTTCTCCAACCCCTGCCCCCTCTCCTCCTCCAGCATCAAGACTCTGCATCCTTCCCGACAAAGAACTTCGTCGACGAGAGCTCCCCGAGGGGAAAGGTGACATGCTGCTGGTGTAGTTGCTGCTGACGTCTTCCTCCTCCGGCTTCAACCATCGCCGGGGATGGTTCGATGTACCCTCCTGCTGCAGCTTTAGCAAGGCAGCTGCAGCCCTCAGGCTTTCTCTTTCCGTCATCGGCGGCTGTTGTAGTTGCTGTAGGTGCTGCTGCAGCAGCCACTGCTGCTGTTGCAGCAATACTCGTTGCTGCTGCTGGGGGCTTTGCGATATCAGGCTAGGCGAGATCCAGTTAGCAGAAGAAGAAACAGCACCACCACCACCAGCAGCACCAGCATCAGCAGCGTTGGGAGAAATGCCATACGGGTCCTGCTGACGGTACAATGCCTGCATTTGCTGCTGCTGTTGGATGTACTGTAGCTGCTGCTGCTGCAACTGATGCTGCTGTTGTTGCTGCTGCTGAAGCGGCGTGTCCACCATGCCTTTAAGCATAGAGGGGACCTGGAGTCCTTCTCCTGCTGCTGCCACAAGTCTTGGAGGGGGCAGCATCGGCGGTAGAGGAGAAAGTGTGGTAGGATGGATCATGTTGAGCACGGCCCCGCACCAGATGCCAAGCGGTAAACAGAAATTGCTCGCATATACCAGGGTCAAGGTGAACATGAACATAACTACAACATCATTGCTGTAGCGCGCTGCGTTTTGGTCTTGGTAAAAGGGAAGACCGAGCGAGACATACAGGACCAGAGGCCACTTCACCGCGCCCAAGCACCCACCCAATGGCTTCCACAACATTGCTCCTACCGTCCATTCGCGCCACGAATGAGAGGCCTCAGAAAAGTGCACGACCAGACATAGAGCCACAATTGTCCCTACCAACCCCACCCAATCTGTGCTCCAATCAAAGCGTTTCTCCATTCGGACCCGCAAGAAGATGCCATGCACAACCCCAACAAGCCATCCCGCCAGTACAGTCGCTAGGCTCATCCCCGCTATCCAAGCCAGCAGTGGACACAACACCCATAATCCCATTCCATAGTACCACCGCTGTCCATGCGGCCACGAAACCTCCATTTGCAGCAGCCACGGTCGTTGCTCGGGGCTTTCGCCCAAGAGGCGGCTCAACGCGTCTTCCAAGGGCCATTTGATTTTTGATGGGATCCACTGCGGCAAGCGCTCCCTCATAGAGGGATATGGAGGCTGATGCCCCGCCATGGAAGGCAGTGGCCCCACTATCAGACGGCGTTTGGGTGCAAAGAGGTGGTACTCCTCTGTGCCGGCCCGTACCATGTCGAGGGGTAGTAGGGCCGGGTCTGAGCGTATTTTGAAGGTGGCCTGGCGGGCGGCGGGGACTCGCACTTCGGCCTCGGTCCCATTTAACAAGATGTCAATGGCGGAGCGGTCGAAGCGCTCGGCCATGGTGCCTGCAGCGAGGTTGGTTCCTTGTCTTGTCCGGGCTGCTCCCTCAGCCTATGTGATGGGATGGGGTGGTTGGATTGATTGAGAATAGAAGCGACTGGTGACATCCGCACGGCCAAGTAAATGAGATCGTGGTGCTGCGTCTGATTTATCTCCTTGGCCATGACCAAGGCCGTGTGGAAGGCTTACTGGTCACTGAGGGGCACGCATGGGAGGAAGCAAAGGAGGCATGATGATGTTTGGCGAGAGTCTCATCGGAGCGTTTTCTTTTGTTTTCTGATACCTGTATTTTTTTCTTTGTTCCGATGCCTGGCCTTGTTTTCTTGTCGCAGCAGAAAGGCAAAATTTGGTTATGGATTTTGATATGCACATTCACTCGTCTCATCAATCACATAGCTAGCAAGAGATTCACTGGCTAATTTACAATCTGCTTCGCCAGCAAACGAAAGCTTTCCAAGGCCTCCCTCGGATCCACCTGCCTTGTTGCATCCCACACCCCAACCCCCACCGCGATCAATGGCACAACACGGTGAAAGAGAATGTGACGACATTGAAATGCGTGGCCCTCATCCTTCCACGCGGTCATCACCCAGAGCAGGCCATGAAACCCTAACACACACCTTACAGAGAAGAGACTCCTCCAGGTCAGCCGTACGAAGGCCTCTCGACAGCAATACAGCAACATTCCCACATGTAGCTTTGCTCTATGCTGTCCTAGACCTAACTCACCCATTAGGTAATGTAACAAGACCATCAAGCCCATATTGGCCACCAGGGTCAACGTCCGCTTCACGTAGCATCCCGTCATTCCAAAAGCACCAGTCAGACCTAAATCCATCCCTTCAGGCACCACATACCCCACCAACACATTCAATAACTGTAATCCTGAAGACGCGAAATGGGAAGAAGAGGACGACAGAGAGTGGGCAGCGCCAGGGATGCCCTTTACATTGTGATGGACCACTTTGATTTTTGGTGCGGTCGAGGAGGTGGAGGGAAGGGATTGTGGGCGGGCCTTGCAGTCTCCGTAGAGCAGGTCGTGGAAAGGGACATGCCACAGAGCCTCAATTAATAGCATACCCCCGCCTTCTCCTCCTCGACTTTCTTCTGACAGGGAAGCCAAGTACACAACCACACCAAAGACCGCCATGCTGACTGGAAGCAAATACGTGAACAGCGCCTGGTCCTTCAGTCGACGACTCTCATCCGCTTTACCACACTCTATCTGATGTCGCCGTCTCACCTCGACCAGCTCTCGTCCTCGTTGTCTCAGAGTCTCTTTTCGTCCACATTGTTCCTGCTTGGCTGCCCTCCCTTCCTCCCGCTTTTGTCGCGCTCGGTACTGGCGTCGTTTTTCAAGCATGCCCTCCAGTCGAATCACACGTGCCGCCGTTGTCTGTCTACGAAGCTCCTGCTGCACACTTTGAGTGAACGCCCCCATGATCAATGCTTGCTGCTGATGATGATGGTGATGATGACGGTGAACCAACATTCTTCCTTCCACGCTGACCGTTGCTGTCGCAGCCGTCAGCTCGCGGTCATTAGACACGATCATGGCGCTGCTAGCGCTGCTGCTGATACTGTTGGTACTCGCCCTATCCTCCTGGCTCTCCCTCCCTTCACCCTCAGGGCTCCGGCCTATCGACTCACTCTCACATACCTCCCAGCCCTCCTTCCCTTCCTCCTCTCCCTCCCCTACCTTCTCTATCATCCCTCCTCGTGGACCCGTCTCTGTCTCTCCAACACTCGCATTTGCCTCATCCACCTCCGGAGGGAACGACACATTGTTCTCCTTTACCCCTTCATCCATCCATCCCTCCGCCAGTTCCTCCACCACCACAAAAGACAATTTACGAGAGTGAGTGTTGCTGCTGCTGCTGCTGCTGTAAGCAATTCTCCCTCCTCCGCTTCCCCCTCCTCCTGCTGCTCCCGGTGCAGGTATTACAGGCATTGAAGGAGGAGGGGGGTTCATAGCATGGCCGTAGTGATGTGCAAGCTCCACTTCCGCCGCTTCGTCCTTTCCTCGCTGCCACAGTTTCAGAATCCTCTCCCCCCGCTGCACCGATGACCACAAAGTTGATACTCCTCCTCTTCCTCCTTCTCCTCCTCCTCCTCCTTTTGCTGGGGCACTATTTAGGTTCTCATCTGCTGCTGTTGCTACTGCTGTTCCTGCTTCTGCTGTTGCGAGGGTCTCCTTGGCTCGTTCCAAAGCTGCCACCAGACGCAGTTCTTGGTCGTCAATGTCTGCCCACAAGAGAGTAGAAGACGAGGAAAGCGCGTGGGAGGAGTGAGAAGATGAAGAGACGGAGACCGTGCGTCTAGGGATCGCCAAAGCTGTTGAAGACGGCGACGGGGACAGATTTAAAGAAGATTTACTTGACCATTCCTCCGACCCGTCCTCATCCTCCTTTATCCTCTCCAACGTCTCCTTGCACCTCGCAATTGCCTCCTCCAATTCTCCTACCACCTCCTGTCGATGCTCCTCTCTCTCTTCCACCTCCCCCCACTCTTCCTTCAGAGGCCCCACCACTTCCCCCAGCCATACAGGCACCCGTCCCCCTTTCAATCTCACCAATCTTTCCAGCGCCCGTCGTGCTTCGAAAGGAGCGTCTTTTTCTAACGCTTTGTCTAACTCCTCTCGCGCATGTCCCGCTTGTGCCCGAATTTCTCCTTCGCTCTTGCGGGTGCTCCCCGTAACGAGGCCAAAGCACCATGCCAAGCCATCTTTCGTGATCAAAATAGGGGACGACAAGAGCTTAAAGGCATGACGCCGAAAGAAACTTGTCGTAATGTTGGCTGAAGTAGAAAGTCTGATCTCGGTTCTTCTCTGTCGCTGTAGTCTCGGAAAGAAGATGAGGAGGAGGGCAAGGAGGAGCAACGCAGACATGAGTGGCATGGCGGGCTGTCCTCCTCCTGCTATTGGCAAGGAAGAAGCTATAAAACTTTGCGCGTGGGAGGGACTCTGCCCAAAGCTTGAGAGCGGGGGAGCAGTGTTGGGGCCCGCTTCATGAGGGGGAGGTGGTTCGTAGGGTATTTGCCGTGGCGGGGATGGGGCACGTGCAGGCATGAGTTCCACATGCCCCGTCTCCCCATCCACTTTGACCAGCCGCGAGGACGACGAGAAAGAGGAGGCCAACGACGCGTACTCCTCATCCTCTACGATAATGAGACGCCCGGAGTTCATGGTGCTGCCACTTCGGTGCGTGGCTTCGGCGTGGGGTGTCACCCACGGAAAGGCTTAAGCGGCATGATGCTGTTTCTGTGTGATATGCGTGATGAAGGGGAACGAGAGGCGATTATGAGAATCTGGACTAAAACGAGCACGGGTGTACACACATACTCCATCGGCACACGGGCACAATTAGCCTCGTCTGGTCCTACGCAAACTCGAAGCATACGGGCATGGGAAGGTCGTCCTGCGCGGCGCGGGCGTCCACCTCTGGCGATACTGCGTGAAAGTGATGCTCCGAAGGCACACATCTTCCTTTTTGGACAAGACTTTGGACACTCCCACACGCTCCGCAACCCCCACAATCCCATCAAGCACCATCTCATGACCTCTTCTTACCAACTCAGGAACCCCCACGGCACAGTCACAGACCGCACGATGAGGATTTAGAGAATAGCATCAGCAACCGACACGAGCTTCTTCTCCTCCCGCCCCCAGTTTCTTCCTTCCCTTCGACCTCCAAATCAGCAACAAAGAATGAGCTGTGACAGTAAGGCTTCAGTCGCGAGTCAGGCGCACGCCTTTTACAGCATTGGCAAGTACGAGAATGCGTTGGAATGCCTGCAGCGTCTTGTGAAGATGGGAGGCAAGGAGGACTCCCGCGTTCAAGGCAACCTCGTCTTGACCGAGCATGCCAAGGGCGGATTCAAACGGCCTCTGGTGGTGCGGGATCGCATTACAGCTTTGCGTAATTCCCTCAAGGCTAGGTCAGGCAAAGCGGGGCCGGTTCCCGCAGCGCTGAGGGGCAAGGATTCGTTGCGTTTGGACGCAGAGGATGTCGAGGATGATGAGGATGACGAGGAGGCGGACGACACCGACACGGACACCTCTATTCTCCTTTATAATCTTGCGGCGTTACATTTCCACGAAAAGCAATACGGAGCGTCCCAAAAAATTTTGTATGCGCTGTTTGCACGGATCGAGGTCTTGGAGGAAGGCTTGGCCGTGCATGTCTGCTTCCTCCTCCTCGACGTCCTCATACACAGCTCCCGCGGCAACATCCACACCAACAAGGACCGAGAGCGTTTCTCCCAAAATACAGCCGCACCTCTAGCCTACCTTGAAAGGCCGCATGTGTTCTGTGCCCCTGTCGCCTTGAGCTCGGAAACTGAGGATAGCAGCACCGCCACCAGTAGCAGCGGTGGTGGTAGCGCGAGCAGCAGCAGCGGCAGAAGTCTCGAGATGGCCGAGTTCAATTTTCGATTGCATTTGTACAAGGCGAAGGTAAGATTATCCCTGGGAGAAATCAAATCCTCGAAAAAAGAATTGAAGGGTGCCTTGGAAATTTTCCAAAGGGAGTTGAGACCGGATGCCTTGGCCGCCTCGAGGACTAAGGGGGGGAGCAGCAGTGGAGGGGGGGATTCTGATGACGACGAAGCGGCGGCGGCTGCTGCCTCTGCTACGGCGATCGCGGGGAATACATTGATGGGGGGCGTTGATGCATCGTTACCTCCGGCGGGGTTGGCAAATGTGGCAGGTATGTTCATTTCCTCCCTTCCTCCCTTCTACACGCCTTTATCCCCTTTCTCACGCTCACCCTTACACACACACACGCACACACTTCCCAATTTTTTTCTTTTCATAACAGCGCTTTATTTGAAAGCTAATCTAGAGTATTTGCGACAGAATTACAAAAAGGCCCTCAAGCTCCTTGCATCATGCCAAGGGGGGGAGGGAGGGATGGAGGGAGGGGTAACCTCCGCCTACTACAACGACATGGGCTGCCTGCATTTCAAGACCGGCCTCCACTTCCTTGCGCTTCAATACTTCCAAAAATCCGTCGCCTCTTTCAACCACCCACTATCCATAACCGGCACCAACGGCAGCAGCACCAGCACCAGCAGCTTGCTACCAGGTGGTCGTCCATTGGAAATTGACGGTCGAGTCCTCCCTCACGCATTGTGTGAAGTCGTTTACAACACAGGATTGCAGTTGATGTTGATGGGTAAGCCTTCACAGGCGTTTCGGTGCTTTGAAAATGCCTCTCTTTTGTTCTATAATCGCCCTCGGGTTTGGTTGAGAATGGCGGAGTGTTGTGTCGCTGCGCATAGGGAAGAGGGACGACGACGAAACGGGGCTGTCAGAGATCGGTTGGTCAGACGGGTGGTGGGACAAGGGAGACATCGTCGTGTGGTGTTGCCAGCGTCAAACGACCCACAAGATGCAGCAGCAGCAGCGGCGGCGGCAGTTGATGCGGGAGGAAGGGTGATGGGAGGAGGGGAGGGGGGGGTACGAGGGCAGTGCACGTTAGCTTATGCTGTGAAGTGCCTGCAGAACGCCTTGTTCTTATTGTCGATAGCCTCGCAAGGTGGAGGTAGATCACGCCTGCCCATGATAACGCTGTTTGGGGGGGCTGGAAGCAGCAAGATGACGATGTCGGACGAAGCAGACAGCAGCAGCAGCAGCAGCAGCAGCAGCAGCAGTGGCGGCGCTGGGGTTCAAAGCACCAACGGGACGGCGGCCACTGTATCAACATCAGCGGTTGCGGGGACAGCCGCAAGAGGACTAGCAGTAGCTGCTGCTCCTGCTGCTGAATCACTGACTGCTGGAAGCGAAGGAGGGCCAGCCTCCCCGCAAGAGCAGGATGATGCGGTGGTAGAGCAAGTTGCACTCCTGACACTCTCGTATGTTTACCTTTGTTTGCAAGAGCCCGTCCTCGCCTTACGATCCTCGGAAGCCCTTCTTTCCCGCGGGCCTGGGTGGATGAGTGAGAGCAAGCGGGTGACCGCCCACACATACGCGGCAGAGGCTCTGTGTGTATTGGGTCAGCCCGAGGAAGCGCTGAAGCACTTGCTGTCCAGCCCAGGCTCGACACCTCTCTCCGAAGAAGCAGCAGTCAGCGCGCTGCAAGAGCAGAGGCAATCAGAAAGTAAGGCGGTCGTTATGACGGCGGATAGCTTTTTGCCGCCTGAACACTTCGCGGCACAGGCCCGGAGTGCTCTTCACCTTAATCTTGCAAACGTCTACCTGCTTCAAAACAACCTGGCAGCGGCGGAGGAGTGTGTGAGGGCCGGTTTGGCGGCATGTCCGACAAGTCCCGACGCCTTGAGGAGCTTGCTCTTTATTCTCTTGCGCACCGGCAACACGACTGCAGCGCTCGAGGCGCTCAAGTCACGTCGGCCATTGAATCTGGGAGGGCCTGCCTCCGCGGCGCAGCAGGAAGGATAGGGATGAGGATATGGGCGGGGATGAGTGAGGATGAAGCAGGCCAGGTTTTTATTTGGTTCGTCTTGTGGGAAGGAAAGAGATAGAGAAAGGGAGAGAGAGGGGGGGTGAGAGAAGGGGGGGGAGGGGAGAGAGGGATTGTGTGATTCCTGAACAAGGTGAAGGGTTGATTGAACACAACAGAAAGAACTACCCAAATTTTCTGCCTCTCACCTCGCTCGTCGTGTTTTTTGTCTTTTGTCGTAAGCTTTGCTTTGTACCTTTTCTCGCTGGCTTCCATCCGCCCAGATCCGAAAAATCTATTCTCTCTGTTGTCAAGCAGGACGTGGGGGGTCGACCAGTTGTTGCTTTTCTTCATTTCTTGACCCCCAGTCAAGGAAATGTCTTCAGTTTCCACATGACTATAATTAAATACATCATGCTCACTTTCTATGTCTTCATCTGTTTCAGTCTCTTGGTCTCGTTTTTGCTTGTGTCTCACTCATCGACTCCCACTCACTCCCACTCTCACATCTCCCCATCTCCTTCTATCCTCCTCCTCCTCCTCCTCGATCCGCCGCCTCCTTCGACCCATCTTCTTCCCTTTCTCCCCGACATTCAACCCCTCGTCTCGCCTGCCTTTTCCTCCTTCCCGTTTGTACTGTGCATGATACTGTACGCCAAAGTCTGCGGCTCACTATTCACCTGATGCCACACCCAAGCTGGATTGTAAAGCACATCCCCCGGGCCCATCCACACAGTTTCAAAACACCCCGCAATCTCGTGCTCCTCTCTCGTTCGATTCTTCGTCCTATCCACAGCATCGAGTCGAAAGGAACTGCTCAGTTTTCCCTTCGTCTTCCTTCCTTTCAAAACCTGCTCCTCCGTCAGAGAGGCCAACGCCCATATCTTTGCCCCTGACGAGACCAGCATAAAATTATCATACTCATCTTGGTGTGCATCTGATTTCAATTCAAAGCGACGTCCAGAAGCTGTAGGGGCAGCATTCCCCGTTACGATGACATTGCAAGACATGGGGGAACGACCCTCGAAGACGGAGGCAGCGAAGGAGGCAAGGGCGGTATGCCCCGTACTAGCACGAAAGCTAGCGAGGTCATCTTGCATAAAGCGCGTCCACAAACGGGCCTGTGGGGCTTTCTCACTCATAATACTTGCGATACGACCCCAGTTATAAGGTATACTTTCTTCTCCTGTTGCAGTGGTGCTGCTTGTCGGTGCTGCGGATGCTGCTGCCGCGGTTGCTTTCCGCAGGCGCTTGGGGGCCACGCCCCAATCTCGGAGAGGCTGGAAGCCAATGCCCGATTTGTCATCTGAGCAAACTTTGACGTCCTCGGGGAGGAGTTGTAGGTGGTCTGGTGTGTAGTTTTTGACTGTCTCGGTAAGCAGGCCTTGGAGGAGGAGTGGTCGCCTGAGTCGTCTGGCATGTGCAACGGCTTGTCGGGCCTCGTTCAGGTCTTGGATTTGGAGCTTGAGCACATAGGACGAAAAATCAATTTGGAAAGGGATTCCAGAATCTATTTCTGAGGATGACGACGACGACGAGTCAGTGGAGGATGCCGCTGCTGAGGCATCCGCCGCTGGTTTGCTTGAGGCTTGCCTTGGGGCGCCCGCAGGTTTTACCGCTGCAGCGGCCGACGAAGACGACGTCGTCGAGGTCCCAAAGTCCAACTGAACGCTGCTTCTATTCTTGGTGGAAAGCGCGCGCAATAAATGTGGCTGTGGCTCCTGCCCATCGACCGCTGCCGCTGCATCTGTTCCTGAACTTGTGATTTTCAGGCCCTTGGAAAAGGGAGTGCAGGGAGGTGAGCTGGGGGCCACGGCCGTTCTCTGCGCCGCGATGGCAGCCCGGCGAGTGCTGCTGCGGATTGGGGTCGTGCGATTCATTCGGTGCTGTGAATTGTGAGAGTGTGTGGTTTGTAGCGTGGTGAAAAGTCGTCAAAATAGGATCGACTCCCAAGGTGGTCGTTGCTGGCGGCTTTCATATGTTATTGGAAACAGCAGCGAGAGTCGGCGAGTGAGCTTTCTCCACTATGCCTGTTTTGTCAATTACTAAGAGATCACACATGCCGTCCATCACGCATGCCTGTATCCCGCATCACATGCACACACAGCGGAAGGCGCAGGATCAGCCGCTGGACGAGCCAGGTCCAAGGGGAAGGAAGGAGGCCGCCGCAAGGCCGTCATCATCGTCAACTGGTGACCTCAGTCGTCAACCCCAAGCTAAAACTTGTTCTTCGTTCGAATGAGGAAAGTGGTGCCTGGCCTCTCTTCAAATATACCATTGTCCAGGAGGCGTACGCGCACGATGATTCTTTGCCTGCGGGATCGCAGTTTGGAAAGACTCGCTAGCGCGAGGTATGTTCCTTGAGTATGTCCACCCCTCACTCACACCCTCCCCCCATCTTGCTTCATTCTCCCTTCCCAACACAGCAATTATGCTCAGGACCAACGTGTTGCAAGGCGAAGTGCAGCGCTCCTGGATGTGGATCAGTCCCATGGGGGTGAAGCACGTGATTGATCTATGGCACGACACGGTGACGGGCGTGCGGTCCGTAGCAGTAGGCTTGGAGGAAGTTCCGGGCTCGATGGGTAGCTCCCCTTTCTTCACTACCGAGCCGCACCACATAAATTTCACTGTAGGGCACGAACATGCCCGCGGCATGGTCATCATTGAGAAGGCTGGGCTATTTTCGTTTCGGTACACATGTGTCGTGAATGGCCGCCCGCTTAAAGCAACATTGCAAGGGCTGGCGGACGAGAACGAAGAGCGTTTTTATGTCTCCATCCTGGCGACGGCCGACGCGTACACCACGAAGGAAAAGGCTGTGACCTGGTACGAGCTCACAGTGACGCGTCGTTCGGACGACGCCCGCACGATCGTTCATCGTCGGTATCGTGAATTTCAGTGTTTGTTTGAGCAGGTGCATGCGGCTTTCAAGGGGCATCATCTCCGTTCTAGCCTGCCGGAGCTCCCGGGACGACAGCTCAAGCTGCTGGTCGATCACACGGATACGGCATTTGTTGAGGAACGACGCCTGTTATTGGAGACGGCGATGGGCAAGCTGTTGAGTGTGCCGCATGTGTGCGCGATGGTGCCGGTGCAAGTGTTTTTGGGGTTCTTCGATAGGTTGAAAGAACATAGTGTAGTCTTCACGCAGCGAGACCTGGGGATGAGTATCACTCGGACAGTCGTTCCAGAAGATTCAATTGTCGTCTCCCGCGTCAAGGAAGTAGGGCAAGGTGGACAGCAGACTCGGGTAATGGTAGGCGACACAGTCTCAAAGGTCAATGGCGAGCCGGTGAGTAAATACGGCGGTTTCGATGGCGTTGCCTTCCAAATCTCGAAAGGCCTCCGACCCATTGTCATCCATTTCCTCGAAGCAGTCGACAAGAATCCTGGCCATGACTTCCTCCCCCCCGGCGATCCCATAGAAATCCCTCCCGTTCACGAGCAACTCCGCCAGCGACAAGCCTCCCTCCCTTCATCCTCCCTTCCTTCCTCCGCCACGTCTTCCCATCACTCCGTCACTCCCACCCCCTCCGGCCTCCCTACCCGTGTCGCTTCCCCCACCGTACCCCTGGAAGCAACCCCACAATCTTCAGAAGCAACGACAACAGCCGCAGCAGCACCCCCGACCACGTTTCTCCCGAAAGCTACCTCCACCCCCCTCCCTCCCTCCTTGCCAAGGACAGATGCCCGTCCTCCTGGTCGTGGACCCCCACCACGCCAGCGTCTTGTTCATCCTCCCTCTTTCACCTCTTCTTCCTCTCTCCTTGAAAATGGTGGGATCGATCGTATTTCAAGCAGGCGACAAGAGGAAGACCCCAATAGATTGCAAAATATCTTAGAGGCGGCCTTGGTGGAGGAGGAGAGGAGAGGAACGGAGGGAGGGGGGGAGGGTAATGTGTCATCTCCTTCACTGATGGCGCAGAAGGATCCGCTAATGGATTTGAGTACCAGTGGTGGCATTGGTAGTAGTAGCAGCAGTAGCAGTAACAGCAGCAGCAGGGTCACGATGGCGGGCATTGTGGCAGCAGCAGCAGCAGCAGATAAAGCAGAAGCAGGAGCAGGAACAGAAAGAGGAGAGGCGGTCTTGATTGCTGTCTCTCTTGAAGCCACGCCTCCTCCTCCTCCTCCTGCTGCCGAAGCTCCATCAGAACCTGTAGTCAAGAATGTGGAAGAGGAGGGAGTGGTACCGCCGTTGACCGCACTCGCACCTATCGCGGTCCTGGAACATGAGAAGGAGGAGAAGGAGAAGGAGAAGGAGAAGGAGAAGGAGAATAAGGATGTTGCGACCTCTCCGCCGGCATTAGCCACCTTGGAGGAGAAGGAGCCAGCCCCGGTGGAAACACCTCCCAAGAAGGAGGAGGAAGAAGCAGCAATAGTAGCAACGCCCGTCCCTGTGACAGTGCCCTCTCCTATCCTCCCGCTATCTGAGCCTCCTCTTTCTGTCCTTGAAGCACCCATGGCCCCTGCTCCCACTATGCGATCCCTATCCCCTCCTCTTTCTTCCATCTTCTCTCCTTCCCTTTCCGCTTCCGCCCTGACCCCGGCGATTGTAATAGAAGCAGCAAATAAGGAGGGCGGAGAAGGAGAAAGAGTGCTTATCCCTCCTCGTCCCCTGCCTCCCTCGACAGCTCTCGTAGAGGCTGCTGAAGTTGCCCCTGCAACAGAGAGTGAGACAGACAAGAGTCTTAACAGCAAAATCAGCAATGACAAGGCCAATGACAGCAGCAGCAATAACAACCACAGCCACAATGATAACAACGACACAAGCAGCAGTCAAATCAAAGAGGATGCTATGGTCATGGACCTATCGGCCGCCTCTCCTACACCCACTTCCAATCCTCGGCCGCACCCTTTCAACCACATTCACCCTCACCATCTGCAACACAACCACCGTCGCTTAACGCCGCTCAGGATCAAGAAGGCAGGGGCGGAGGGACGAGAGGGTGAAGAAGATGGAGAAGGAGATGAAAGCAGGGAGGGGGAAATCCCTCCGTCTCCTTTTGAGGATTACATGTGAAGGACGAAACAGGGAGCTTTTGGACAAGGAAGGAGAAAGGAGGAGGGGGAGAATTGTGATGGGTGCAGTGAGAGGATAGTGTACAAAGGGGGATAATATAAAACAAAAATTGACGCGAATAAAGTAAAACGGTCGAAGACGATGTCAACGCCCGTGTAGTACCTGTGAATTCTGAAATCCTCATCTTTTATTTTGCTTTTGTTCCATTTTGGGTGTTTTTAGCTTGATGCCAAAATCGGCTTACGGTTCGGACCGTTCTTCGATTTGGAGTGTCTCGTAAGTGTTTCTCCGTTTGGGGGGCCGTTGACACACGCACACACTCACCCATCATCGTTATCGTTATCTCTCCCGCCTCCCTTTCTACTTCCTCCCACCTCTCGACCTGGTTACCAACTCCACCACCGACCCGCTTCCCGGCGCCCCCAAATTATAACTCGCCAACGTCTGGGGATCCTTCAAGAAAACACCTCCCCCTCCCCCCTCCCCCCCAACCCGCAGCTGCATTTTGTTCAGCGGCATATCCCCCACCATCGGCGCAATCTGCTCCTTCAACGCCTTAACCGTCCGCATGACGCTCCCCACCTCCAGTACCAGCAGTTGCCCCGCCAAGTTCCAGCTGGGATTGCTATCATCCACCGGCACCTTGACACTCACACTCACAACCCCAGGATGCGCCGCCGCATAAGCCGACTCCGACAACAAGGCAGGCCCTTTTCCTCCTCCTCCTCCTCCTCCTCCTCCTCCTCCCTCTTCCTCCGTCGCCATCCGCGGAGGCAGCGACTGCTGCTGCTGCTGCATCGGTGTTGGTCCAAGAGAAGGAGGCGGCGGCCCAGGTGGGGGGCCAGGAGGACCAGGAGCGAGCGGGCGGAATGTTGCTCCTCCTCCACCCAGCGTATTATTGACCAGGCTAGAAGGAGGAACAGGCTGGGGTGGTCCACGAGCAGGAGGAGGGGGGGCGGCAGCAGACATCGGCGGAGGCTGAGGCCGGCCAAGGCTGTTAGCTTGATGCGAAGGCGGGACGGAGGGAGGAGGAGGTCCTCGCGGGGCAACCCCCGGTCCACCCATCCCTCCTCTGTCTCCCCCAGCACCCGCCGCGGGACCGCCCTGCCAAATCATCCTCTGGTTCTCCTCCTGCCTCACCCTAAACTGCTCTTGTCCCGCCAAAATCTGCCGCTCCTGCTCCTCGGTCGTCCCGAAGATGTCCGTCCTTTTCTTGGCAAAACTTCGCACATTGGCAGCAATGTCCGCCCCCTCTGCCAACGCCGACTCTTTCTTTTTATCCAGCGCCCGTTTCTGCTCCTCCCGCCAGCGAGGGTCCAAAAACTGAATACGCATGTGCTCGCCCACGTCGGCAATAGGGACCTCTCTTCCCGTGACGGGATCGAGCATCATCTGAGGTGCCACAACCCCTCCCCCAGCGGCTACTCGAGGCACATAAGAGGACACCACCTTGATCTCCCCCTCGTCCAAATCCATATCCATGTCCTCTTCCTCCTCTTCTCTCTGCGCCATTTCTGCCGCTGGGGGGCGAGGCGGAGGTGGAGGCGGAACAGCCGGGCGAGGTGGAGGAGGAGGAGGAAATGCCACCACTTCCTTCATATCCTGATCCTCTTCCTCCAACTCCATATCTTCTTCTCCTCCTCCTCCTCCTGCTTCCTCCGCTCCCTCCTCTCCTTCAGCAAGATCAGGCATGCCCACGTCCATGAGCTCGTCTTCGGCAAATGTGATTGTTTCGACCACAACAAAATCATGCCAATCCACGCTCTGATACGCCACCCGTTCCGCCTCCTGCTCCTGCTGTTGCTGCTGCTTCCGGCTCTCCTCACTCTTCTCATGCTCCCATCGATGCACCACCCTTTCAAGAATCTTCTGTTTTTCCAAGCCTTGCTTGACCATTGCCCTCTGTGCGTCCGTGGGCTGCAGGACCTTAATATACGCATCCACCAAGGTGGTAAAATAACTAAATAATATATGGGATGGCTTCAAAAACTCAAACAGAGGGTTCCGTTGCTCCTTCTGTGCCAAGGCCGCCAAAAATTGCCGGCCACTTGCCGCTGTATACTGAGCCGTCAATTTGATCACTTCAACATCCAATGCATTTAGACCATCCGGGTGCGTGATGTAAAATTCCAGAGGTGGTGGCGGCCCCTCGGGTTTATCCAACGCTGCCTTGGCAATCGGGCCTAGCACCGACGCCTTGCCTACCGTCGTAGTAGGCGCGGCGCTGACGCTCGTCGCCGTGGTAGAAGCGGAGGCGGCCTCGTCCACAAGTGCTGATGCGCCATCCTCCACCTTGGCTTTTTTCTCCGCGGGCTCCTCCCCCTTGCCCTCCTCAAACTGCCGAATCCTGTGCTCGTAGTAAGCATTGTATGGATCCCCGGGCTTCATAAAGTTGAATTTGGAGCTCTTCCCCTCCTCGCTACTCAGGATGCGTTGCTCGAAGCTTTTGCCATTGCGGGCCACCCACTGCGCCGTCTTATCCACCACTGCGCGAGTGTCGGGCGGCGGATATATGATTCCCGTTACCTTGCCGGATCGCCCCTGGATGATCTCACTCTCTACGTCGGCATCGTTCAAGGCCCCGCCACCTGTCATAGTCCCGTCTTCGACCGCTGCGTCCGCCATGGTTGATTAGACGGAAGGTGGTTGGGTGGATGGGTGATGCGCTCTCCACTAAATATCTTGACAATCGAATCAAGGTCAGAACAAGACCTTCAGTCAGACAACGTGCGTGGGAAATTCTTGTCTCGCACGCCCTGTTGTTGTTGGATGTGGGTGAGGTGGGTGCATGGTGGGTGTCCCATGGAAGAAGTGGGGAGGCGAAAGCATAGCGCTGATGATGTTGGAGCAACGGATATTAGGAGGATGCGGCCCTTTCGGACATATCTGGCAATCAGCACAGTGCACGATTGGGAAGAGACTGTGCTGGATTATAAGAAAGATGGGGTGCCGTGACTATCTCAACGCCAGCTTCTTTGATGACGGCCCGTCTCGTCCCGCCCCCCCCCCCCCCCCCCCCCCCCCCCCCCCCCCGCCCGCGCGGATCTGTGTGTTGGCTCGAAGGAGCAGCGCAGGAGGACAAAAACGAAGAAAGGGATCGGGGGCAGCAAGTGAGCTCACAA
>Ga0160420_100045_pt1:0-27500 | contig 80851 bp, 85 predicted proteins | sample CelAP2metagpilot_FD_108197 | JGI IMG/M metagenome (GOLD analysis project Ga0160420, IMG submission 108197) | Phycosphere-associated microbial communities from algal ponds in Kailua-Kona, Hawaii, USA - Cellana AP2-5-5 metagenome pilot | ecosystem: Engineered > Artificial ecosystem >...
GAGGTCGGGGGGAGGGTTGGGGGGGGAATAAAAAAAAGGGGAAAGAGGGGGGGGGGGGGGGGGGAGAAAGGGGGAAAAGGAGCGGAGGGGGGGGGGGGGGGGGAGGGGGGGGGAGGGGGGGGGGGGGGGGGGGAGGAGGAGAAGGTGACGATGAAAGTGGAGGTGGGGGATATATTTGGTGATTCGGTGGGAGGGAAGGAGGGAGGGAAGGAGGGAGGGAAGGAGGGAGGGGTGAAGCAGCAGCAGCAGCAGCAGCAGCAGCAGCCACCGAAGGCGTCAGTGTTGAGGGAACTGGGATGGGACAAGGAGGAGGATGGAGAGCCGGGAGGAGAAGGGAATGGAGGGAGGGCGGTGGACATGGCAGCTATTTTGAAGGACGCGGGAGTAGAGGAGAACGGGGGGAAAGGGGATAGGAAGGGAGGAGAGGAGGAGCCGCAGCCTGAGCTGTTTGCGAGGACCAAGGCGGGAGTGAAGAAGAGGAGGGAGGAAAGGAGAGAAGGGGGCTTGGCGATGCAGATGGGAGGAGGGTACGAGGAGTACTTGCCGTCTGCAACTTTTGATGTGGATAGTGATGAAGAGGGAGGGAAGGAGGGAGGGAGGGAGGGGGGAGGGCGTAGGGGTGGGGGGGGAGGGGGGAAGAGGAGGGAACGAGTGTCAGGCAACTAAGAATAAAAGGGTTGAGAAAGACATCTACAAGAGAGAGATATAGATTGGTCAAAGATTTATTTAGAAATTCAGGACGTTTACGTGCAGTGCATATGACCATAAATCAATGGTCCAGAGTTTTTGGGTCGATGAGCGAGCTGAGCGTCTCCCTTATTTCCCCTTAGCCACACATACACACACTGCTGTCTCTATTTTTCCTTCTCCATACTGTTGGTCGTGTTCCTCTTCTTGTTCTTTTGGTTTTCAATCTTCTGGTTCCTCTTTTTCCATTGCTTCTGCCACTTTTTTTTCTATTTCGCCGTCATCGTCCTCTCCTTCTTTGTTTCCTGCTTCTTTTCCCCCTTCTATTTCTTTGTCTTCGACTTCCTTTCTAACTTTTCCCCCAACATTTTCTTTGTTTTCAATATCCTGTCTCAACAGTTTCTCCTCCTCCTCCTCTTCTCTTTGTCGATGTAAACCCAACCCCTCCCTCCCTCTCTCCCTCCTCCGTTACAGAAAGACCACCACACATGTAATGTTATCCGAGCTGCCCCTCCTCATCGCCTCCTGCACCAACAACCCCGCTGCATCCACGTCCACCCTCCCTCCCTCGCTCTCCCACAGCGCCATGACCAGCCCCACCGCCTCGTCATCGCTCAACACATCCCAGACCCCATCACAGGCCAAGATCAAAAAAGAGTCTCCCCCTCTCTCCCTTTTGTCTTCTTTTCCTTCTACACCTTCTTCCTCCTCCCTTACAACCGTCGTCGAGGTGTAGGGCAAGCCCACCACATAGTCCTTCAGTCGATGGTCCCCAAAACTCCTCGTTACAGCCAAAATACCCAAGACACGATTCCGAAGGACAAATCCTCCTGCCGCCTCAATCCGCGCCTGCTCTGCCCCATCGTCAGCCTTGTGGTCATACGATAACCTCACCCCCCTTCCCTCCCTACACAGTACCGCGCGACTGTCCCCTACATTCGCCGCGTATATCTCACGGATCTGCTCTTCCCTTCCATCCTCACGCTCCACCATTGATTTTTTTATAAGGCACGTCACGGCCGTGGCTCCCGAGCCCATCAGCTCTGCTTGGCATGACTGCACGTCGGTCAATATATACGCCCTGGCCAGTTTGTCGGGTATGGATGCCCCATCCTCTACCTTGAGTTCCTGGGCTATATTCTTCTCCAACTCTGTGGAGAGGAAATCAACGATATCTCTCCCTCCATGCCCGTCGTAAATACCCACAAAACTCATACTCGCATCATCGTCAAACACCGGTAGGACTCTGTGGACATCTTCCATGGTACTCCTTCGCAGGGGGTTCATCTCCTCCGCAACGCTTACCCCCCGGAAAGTCCCACTGGCCGGGTAAAGAGTGCCTTTGATGGCTTGGATGGCGGCCGACGCCGAAGTGGCAATCGACGATGCACTGTTGGAGTGGTCCAACTGTGAAGAACCGGAGCGGCCTTCCTCCTCCTCGGGGTCACTGGCCGGGGTGGCGGTGTCGGCGGGAGGGGGAAAGGGAGTGGGAGGGGTGGTGCTCTCCTGGATGGCGCTAGTGCTGCTCATACTTCCGTCGGGTTTGCAAGCGGCCATCGTTGGCAGCTCTTGGGTGTCATTATTGGCCCCTTCTACAGTAGGCACCATGCCTTTGCTTTTTATCAACTCTGTATGAGGTGTGGGCCGGGCTCCGATTGGGTCTCCTCTGTCGGGGTGGGGGGTGGGAAATAGGGAGGGGTGGACAAAAGAGCAAAATGAAAAAAAGGAGCAGTAGTAGTTGTTACCTAACGCACAAGAGAAAACAAGACAGCTCTGCTAGCCACATGACCTGTGGAAGTGCCTTGTCCAACATCGTGGAAGAGGCCGGGGTGTTTTTTTGAGCGATGATGGCATGAAGTACACCGGGGTGAGCGAAGGCGCTGAGGCTTTCTTCTTTGCTGGCCTTTGCGTCGTCTATGTCCATTATCACGCCGACCCAACGCAATATATCGCCTCATCACCACGTGCGCCAGATGAAGGGAAAACTGATGCCTCTTCTTGAATGGCTTGTTCTCACTTTCCCTTCCCCTTTCCCGTCCCCTCTACCCATCAACAGAAGCCAGAAAGAAGCGGCGACTCCCTTCGTAACCGTGAGCGCCCCGCCAAACACAACCAGCAGCACCACAATAACGACGCCACGCCTGCATCCAATTCCTCCTCTCCTACAGTATCATGGCCGCCATTGTGGAGAAGTTCGAGAACATAGGTCTGTCGGGCCAGTCGGTGGGTACGCTGACCTTTACGGAAAAGGGGGTGGAATGGCGAGGCCCTAGTAATGCCAAGGCCGTGCAAGCTAAGGACATCCTGCGTGCGACCTGGTGTATATTTGGAAAGTGGGGCCATCTCCGACTGTTCCTCAGGAATGGTAAGGCCTTGCGCTGCGACGGTTTTGTGCGCACCCAAGAGGAACGAGTAAAGGAGATTTTCCGGACCAACTACTCCCTGGCCTTGGAACGAGAGGCCCTCGCCTCCGGGGGGGCGAATTATGGCGACTTGATTTTTGAGGATAATACTTTGATGATGGCTTTGGAAGATAAGGCGGTGTTGGAGCTCCCGTTGGGGGCGGTGTCTCAATGTGTGTTGCCCGGGACGGGGAATGTGAAGAACGAGGTGGAATTGCAGTTTATTGAGACGGACGCGGCGGACCGAGACGAGGACGCTCTGGTGGAAGTGAGGTTCTACATCCCACCGGGGGAGGAGGAGGAGAGCGGGGCAGAGGTCTTCCAGAAAAATGTTTTGGCGAGGACGAATGTACAAGCCTCGACAGGCGATGCGCTCGTGACGTTCGCGGAGGATGAAGGTTTCTTCCTTTACCCCCGCGGGCGGTATGTGATTAATCTGTACGCGAATTCCTTCCGGTTGCACGGCTCGAAATACGATCACAAGATGGCATACGATGACATCATTCACTTCTTCCTGTTGGAGCGGCCGGACCACCGGTGGGCCTTTGTGATTGGGCTGAAGAAACCGATTCGACAGGGCCAGCAGCGGTACAACTACTTAGTTCTGCAGGTGAGTATGTACCCTCCCTCCCTCCCTCCTTCCCTCTCTTTCCTTCCTCCCTCTCTTCCTATCGTCTTTACGTTACTACTTGATACTGCATATCTCTGTTTGTGCCGTCCCTCCCTCTCCCCCCTTCCCTCCTTCACTCCCTCCCGGAGACATGCCCGAAGGTAGGCCGAAGCACACTAGACCAGGCCCTTGGCATCACGCCACTTGTCCACCCTCCAACCCTTCCCCCCCCCCCCTTTTTCCTTAGACGCACGATGGCGTGAGCGAGGTGACGGTGAACATGACCGAGGACGAGCTCAAGGAGAAGTATGAGGACCGGCTTGAGCAGGCCATGGGCGGGCCCATGCACCACCTGGTGGCCAAAACCTTTAAGGTCTTGTCCGGGAAAAAAGTCTACCACTCCCAGCGCTTCGAATCGGCACGGAACGTGCGGTGGATCAAGTGCTCCTTGAAGGCCAGCGAGGGACTGCTCTACCCTCTGGACAAGGTTGGTGCCTCCCTCCTTCCCTCCCTCCCTCCCTCCCTCCCTCCCAACCGGCCCCGTGCAAAAGAAACGACATCCACACGCGAAGACTACTCCCTGACCGCCCTTCTAACTCTCCCTCCCTCCCTCCCCCAGGCCTTCATGTTCATCTACAAGCCCACGCTCTACATCCCCTTCAAGGACATCGAGTCCGTTGCCTTCGATCGTGTCGGCGGCGCCGTGGGTGTCACTCGTTCCTTTGACCTTAAGATTACCATGAAGCCGCTGGATGGAGACGTGCGACGAGAGTATGTCTTTGCGCAGGTACATGCTTATGGGAGGCTGCTGTGGTTTGTTCTTTTTCTTTCTTTCTTCTCTCTGTTGAGTTTTTTAAAGGGGGGAATGGGGGGGAGGGGTCACTTCTCTCGCTCTTACGCTTTTCTATCTTCTGTTGTGAATGGATTGGTGAGGACAGGCTCGGCGCCAACACGTAGTGTCAATATCTGCGGAACAACGAGCAGTCCGTGACTCAAGCGAGAAGACATGGGCCAGGGTCGCTTGCTGTGATGACTCACGCACCTTCGTTTTTTTGTTTTTTTTTTACCATCCCTCCCTCCTTCCCTGAAAACCAGATTGACAAAGAGGAGCACGCCACACTGAGTCAATATCTGCGGGACAAGCAGACGATAAGGGTCATAGACGACAAGCCCGTGAGTCAGGCTAAGATCGACCGGATGTTGGAGGAGGAGGAGGACGGGGGGGAGGATGAAGACGACGATGACGAGGAAGACGAGAGCTACAAAGGGCAGGATAGCGGTAGCGAGGGCAATGGTGGGAGCGGGAGTGGAGGGGATGGCTCTGATGACAGTGATGGGAGTAGCAGCGGGGCCGAGATGGTGGAGGAGAGTGATCTGGAGTCAATTACGGGGAGGAAGAAGGAGAAGAAATCCAAGGCGGGAGAAGGGAAGAAGAAGAGGGAGAAAAAGGGTAAGGGGAACGATGACGACGACAGTGACAGTGGCAATGACAGCGACAGTGATGAGGAGGGAGGAGGGAAGAAGAGGAAGAAGGGCGGGAAGGCCGCAGGGTTGACGAAGGGAGGGAAGAAAAAGCGGGCCAAAAAAGACCCCAACGCCCCTAAGAAGTCATTAAGTGGGTACATGCTCTTTACACAAGCGTCGCGTGAACAGCTGAAGGTGGAGCAGCCTAGTTTGAAGGTCACAGAGGTGAGCAAGGTGATGGGGGAGAGATGGAGGGGGATGTCGGCGGAGGAGAAGAAGCCGTTTGAGGACCAAGCGAAGGAGGCCAAGATAAAGTACTTGGAGGACGTGCAGGCGTATAAGGAGAAAAAGAAGGCGGAGGGCAGGGACGAGGACGAGGAGGAGGAGGAGGACGAGGAGGATGGAGAGAAGACGAGGAAGGGGGAGAAAAAGAAGGCCAAGGGGGAAAGCAGTGGAAGTGAGGATTCAGATAGTGATGATAATTCGGACGCGAGCAGCGGAAGCGGTGGAGGAGAGGCTGGAAATAAGAGCAAGCCTAAGAAGGCTATTGCCCCGGAGCCACCGACGAGAAAGGCGACTAGGGCCACGGGGGGGGAGACGGTAGAGCTAGTGAGCAGCGATGGTGAGGAGAGTTCCGTTGCAAGTGAATCTTCCGCGGACAGTGGGAGCAGCGGGGAAGGGAGCGATGATAGTGACGAGGAGGGAAGTGATTAGATGAGTGTAGAAACGAGGGAGAGAAGGAAGGAGGGAGGGAGGGTGGGAAGAAGGGATGTAATTCCTCGGCTGACGGAAGCAGGAGGGGGGGTAGGAGCAACGATCAGGAGAAGGATGTGATTTGTTGGGAGAGACGCGTCGGAAAGGAACTCTGCCTTCGGGAGGCCTTGCACAGAAGAGGATGGAAGAGTGTCGGCGGCGGAAGGAGTGAGGGGGGAAATAGAGACGGGTATGAACAAGGAGAGCCGTTTGTGTGCGGCCGGTGGTTGGATGGGTTAATACGTGGAGAGAAGGCCGTTAAAGGCGTGACAGCAGAAGGAGCAGATGCAGAAGAGAAAAATGCAATAATTTTGGTCGGTAGGTAGAGGAAGGAGGAGAGGAAGGACGATGAAAACAAGACCAAGAACAAGAAGAAGAGAAAGTAGTGAGAAGGACCTTAAAACGAAAGAAGACGAAGTGTGAACCAAACAGCGAATGAAGGAAAAAGAGTCAGAGAATTTAGCGGTTATTGCGCCGCCTTCACTTTTGCCTTGCCTCCCTCCTCTAAAGGTTTGTTAAAATCCTCTCATTTCATCTCGTTATTTTACTCTTCCTGCTCACTTCCTCGCCTGATGCAAATGCACGTTGCCAATCCAGCACCAAGCGATTTAAGTCCTTTTCTGTAAACGATAAAAGCTGAGCCGCCTGCAAATGCTGCGTCTGTCGTCGAAGCACTTTCATTAACTCTCCCTGCTTCCCAAATGCCTCCCGCAACCCCTCCTTTTCCTTCTCCAGCTGCCGTACCTGCCCTTCCAACCTCTTATTTAATGCTTGTGCTCTAGCCATGTCTTCAGTCCGTGCAGTTTGCTCCTTGATCAAAGTATCTTTCAGTCGCTTTTCATTTTCCTGTAACTGCTGCAGACGCACGTCCGTCCCCTGAGCTGCAGACAGAAAAATCGTCATCGCCCGCTTCGTGTCCATCAGAGCCTCTTCCACTCGCCTCGCACGTTGAGCATGCCGCATCCCTAAGCCCTCCCTATTTCTTTTTTGATTCTTGGCCAAAGCCAGCGCCGCTTCCAAGCTCTTGACCTTATTAGAGAGTTGCTGATTTTCCCGCGCAGCCTTTTTAAGGGCACTCTCGAAATGCCGCACGCCCTTGTCGACGGGTTTGTTCTCGGCTGGCGTACCTCGCAACTCCTGTTCCTGTGCTGTAAGGATGGCATGTAGCTCTTGCGGGGTCGACGAGGTTGACGTGGTCGTGCTGGTGGTGAGAAGGGTTGGTTCCACGAGGACTGTCGACGGCGGCGGGTGGCGGAGTACAGGCGGAGGAGGGTCCAGGGCCGCTTGGAGGGCGAGAAGACGACGGTGCAGGATGGACGACGACCGCATAGGCTGTCGTTTCTGAGGGAGTGGGAAACTGGTGTGGCTATCCGTGTAAGTGCGGCTTGCGGCGGGCGTTGCGGTTTGCGGCAGCGGTACGTCTTGATTATGGCGGGACATGTTGGTGTGCAGCTTCGGACGAGCGACGCTGACCTTAGGCGCGGTCGACCCTATATTTGCGCTATTTTTGCTGTTGGAAAGTTGGTGATGAGGATGCATTTTCCATATATTTGCATGATTGTGGCGGTTGTGTCAGCTGGGCATGGAGAGAGTTAAACACAGAAGCAGGCCGGCCGGGACCAGGGCAGGAGGTTGATGGGCCACTGCAACAATAGAACGAATTAAAATATTTAATAACTATTGTCACACAAAATAACAGCTGATGATCACTCTCAATCGAGGGCACAAGAAGCATGATATGATAAGGCAATGTCCCAAAAAATAATCGCAACGCGGACAGTTCACAATTCAGGAGGCAGCACCCCCCATTGGGGCCTCCGACCAAAACGCGCCCCAGACCCTTGTACTGGATTACCCTAATTTCTTTTACACTGGCGATTGCCTTCGGTCTGCAGCAACAATAGCATCTCTGACACCAGCAGCAGAAGCATCGTCACAATCGATTCCATAATCATTATCATCGCCATACCGTAGTGAGCCCCGAAAGCATTCAATCTTCATAGCGTCACGGCCCACGGAGGCAGAAATGGCTTTACACATCGAGCGAGTCATCGAAAAAAAAAATTCTTTCCTGTAATTTATTCTTGTTGAGTCATTCACCTAGAATTCGTGTATGCTTTTATTTTTCCTGCATCAAAGTAGGAGATAGCTTTGCAGTGGTAACCTCGAGGCTCTTGTACTTTATTTGGGGGGTGTATTTTTAGGGGTTCCTATCCCCGCGTTCAATCTATTTCCGCATTCTCAATCAATCTCTCAACATTCTGATTATTGCAGTTCCCTCAAAGCCTACCCCGCCGCGACGGTGGCTTGGGCGGTGGTGCTACCCCAGCAACCGACGAGCTCTTGCGCATACTTGCGGTGGTGGCCATCTCCACATCTCCCTCTCCAACCAGCATGTCATGACCAGAAGGATATGCTTTGATCATTCCCTCCACTCCTGCTTCTGCTGCTGCTACTGCGGCGCCGTGCCGGATGGCATGCAGCATAATCAGTGCTAGGCCAACCACCAAGAACAACGCGCCCAGACAGGCAGACACGATGGTGGTGAGTTTGATCAGCTTCTCGGTGCCATACACCATGCGTTTGAAGAACTTGGCGTCAAAAGGAACGACGCTGGCGTGCTGAGCAACGTGGAGAACTGGTAAGGCCTTAACAGGATAAACAGTCTTGTGAAATTGGTCAAAAACTCCCGGGGTGGTCCCGGCGTTGAGCTGCAGTTTGATGTCGGCGTTCATGGTCTTGCCAGTTATAGGCTCTACGTCAATATAACTGTCGTCGCGGACAGGATCAAAGGCAGCGAGACCATCAATATCAGCCATGTCAAAAGGTTTGCTTGGGCGAAAATGCGGCTTGCTAAAATAGGTCACGCCCGTCATAATGCCTGTGAGATTAAAGAGGCCATCCTGCTTCACCTGGTCCATATCGAAGGTCTTGGCGTCGCTACGAGAGCTGCTAAATGTCTCTGGCACCACACGGAAACGCTTGAGTTTAATGCCCTCTACAACCACATCCTCTGAAAAGGCAAAACGTAGCGGCAGGACGAAGCCCGGCACAAAGACAGACAGGACCGCGCCGGGCTTATCAATGGCACCAAAGGGCGGAAACTGCATTCCATCTGAATAGCCGAACTGCACCGAACCAGGTAGGTCCTGGGCTCCTCCCGCAAAGGGGATGGTGCCACCCGGCCAGATGTCGGCAATATTGCGATCACCGTGGTATGTAAAGAAAGCCCCTGCGCGCTTGTCGTCGTCCTTGCCGGTATGGTATGTGTTGGGCACTTTGGCAAAGACCCGAGCAGAGCGCACGCTCCCATCCGCGTTTGTGGTAGTGTTGAGCGAAGCGAATCGACAAGCCGTGAAGGGGTTTTCCACGTCACTCGAGGAAAGGCAACGCGCAGGGCCATCCAAGCTTGGGTCGTTGGCCAACATATTAAACTTCATAGCTCGAGGATCGTCCTTTGCCAGACTCAGCTGCAGAATGGGAGCGGTGTACCCATACAGGGACTCTCGCAACGTCCGCTTCGTAATCAGTCCACCGTTGTTGCTGATTACGTCCTCTTCGAGCAAGGGAGCAACAAAATCCTCCGCCAAACCGGCTAGATAGCCTTGCAGCAGGCTCCAGTCGGTCTTGGACTGAAAACAATCCCGAGGATCAGCCAGAATCTCGCCGGCATCCTCTAAACCGAAGTCGACGAAGGTTGGGCGGCTAATGCTTGGCCCCGGCAGACCCAACACATGCGTTTGAAAGTAGATCATGGGCCGCTTCACCAGGTCAAAGGTGCACTTCGCCTGCGTTTTGTTCCAGCGCTTGCCTCCGTACATGAACGTCTGCATCCCCGCCTTCTCCGCATACCACGCGAACTCAGGCGGGAGCTCCGGCTGCATGCTTTCTGGCTTGGCCATTGACTCGTTCTTGAGGCGGGTAATCACGTCCCCCACAGCCCACTGCCGCCACATAAAATCGCTCCATTGGTTCACTTCCGCCGTACCCGCATCTTCAGGCTGGAGGGTTTCCTTGAAGATTTTGACCGTTGCAATTTCCAGCATCGGGTTCCGGTATATCTCCAACAAATACACCCGCAACGCGTTGTACTGCCGATTGGTTAAGCCAAAATGCCTCGTAATGGCATCCTGGACGTCGGCGTCCCCCCAAAGCCAATACGAGATGCCATACCGCTCCGAAGCACTGGCCCGACCAATGTTGAAAATTGCGTACTCATCGTCCGGGTTCCATAGCCGCCGCACTGTTGCCAAAGGAATGCGCTCCGCTTCGGTCAGTTTGGTGTTGATGCACAGCTGCAGCAGGTTTAAATCCATCTTGTTCTTTCGATCCACAACCTTGAAGAAATTAGCAGCAGCGTCAAACCCACAGATCTTTCCAAACATGTTGCTAGTGCATCCACCGCCCCATCGGGTGGGAGTGGCGTCGGCGGGGGCTTGCATCGCATCGAGGATTTGGGTCATCGCGTCCACTGCCATCTGAATGGCCATCACCACAGCATTCTCCTTGAGGGTAGGCAAGAAGTAGGTCTGCATCTGATATAAAATCTCTGCCAAGGCCTGTTGTGAGCCAATCTTGAGGAGATTCGTCTCGCTACCGGCCGTGTAGACAGCGACGGAATAGGGGAGGTTAAAGAAGTAGACCGACTGCGTGTCCAGCGTGACGGGGTCCCCCACAAAGTCATGTTGCGTCTGTGTTATGTACGTGACCAACCGACCTTCGTCCGAAAAGGTGACATTTACCTTCTTCGTCCTCTGCTGAAAGGTGAAGGGCCCTACCTCCTGCACCGCGGGTGGCTGTCCCGCCAGGAACAGGGTAGGGTTGGTTATGTTATACAGGTGGTAGGTGTAGAACAGCGGCGTCCTCTGCTGCTCGCCCGTCGCCCAGGCCTTGAACTCGGGATGGTTGGGAGAGTCTACCACAACCACCTTACGGATCTCGGCGTTCCGAAAAGCATTCCCCTCGATATCCGTCACGGCCGCAATCGCTACCAGGACTAAGCCCGTAAAGAAGAGACCAATGCCCCATCGGCATTGGCGGGAAGCCCACGCTGCCTGAAGCCAGTCACGGAGGAGGGAGGAAGGGGGGATTGGAACAGGCTCCACAAAGTCGGTGCTCCCACCACGGGTATGCCGCAGGTGACTAGAGCTCCGGCTTCGCGCCCGCTCCGTGCGACCAAACTCGTCTCGATGGTGGCTGCGGAGGCTCCCGGTGGGAGGAATGGGCCGTGAGCTGCCCATGTTGCTGGCACTGCTACTGCTGCTACCGCTGCTCCTGGGGCTTCGAGTGCTGCCCGTGCTGCGAGTGGAGGAACCCATACAGCTCGTCTTGCTGCTGTTGTGGCGACGCTCACTTCTGTTGCTCCTCTCGCTGCGGTCACTGCGGTCGCTGCGTTCGCTGCGGGGCGGTGGTGGAGAGGAGCGAGAGGATCCTCGAGAATGGGAACTACCCCTCTCCACATCGCTGATACGCCTTCCAGCCGACGACGCCGTCCGGTCATGTCTTGTCGTAGTTGCTGCTGTTATTTCCTCAAGTGGAGGGTCGGCGGGGCGATGTCCTCGGGAAGTAGAAGAGAGGCGGGCAGGATCGATCAGAACGGCAGCAGGGCCAGGCGAGATACTCTGCAAGGAATCCGAGCTCCCCTCCTTCTCAGGCTCCATCTTTTTCTCTTCTTCCTACGTGTGTATGCATGTGTATTGTGGTGAATGACTTGTGTAAGAGGACGATATGCGGGTTCCTGGAGGGGCATCGAGGTAAAGAAAAGATATACAAGAGATAGTAGAGATGTAAAATAGGACAAATGCGGTAGGGAATTTTAAGTGCATGGAAGGCGGGCATTGCTTTCTGCACAAGCAAATTCGTGAAGGCCGAGGGAACAAGCAAGGGGATGAGGACGCGAGCATTAGAAAGAAATATAAAAATAGTCATGCTCAAGGCCACGCATGATGAATCCTCATCCTTTATCCACCAATGCAAACCCACGACGAACCTTGTAAGGACGAAATGAGACACCCGAACGCGCTGTAAAGACAACGAAGGAGGTGGTGAGACGACAAGGCGAACAGGCTGTGTGCTTTTCTGTGTGCCTTCTCTGTGGTCTCTGTGTCTGAATAATGCGTGGGAATGAGAGAGAAAATTTGCGGCCATGGGTACGAGAGTGTAGCGACAGGCATACACATATAAGTATGTTTCCCTCCGACGCGAGTGCAGGTCCTCTGTGTTCTTTCCGTTGGGCCGGGAGGCGAGGAACTGCGGGGCGCTCAGTGACATTATCCGCTTGTTTATCATCCGCTCTAGCTGTGACCTCAGCTGAATGTACTACTCTCAGAAAATGCATGAGTGCGGAGGTGCTACGTGTGCGGCATGGCCCGTGTATTACGCAGCGGGGCGAACCCAGTGAACTTAACGGTTGAAGCGCTGGAAGCTTTGAAATGAACCGGCATCGTGACATGGTTCTCTGGCGTTCTTGCCACGGTATTGATATTTTTTGTTTGATTATTTGTGATACCTTGATTTTATGGATAGCTCGGGAAACGATAATATTGCTGTATCTTCTGCTCTGATTTGTGCCGTGCATCCTCCGCGACTGCGCAGACAAGCGACACTCACTCTCTTTAGAGCCACACTCGTGCCTTTACATCATCAGCTTGTCTCTTTCTGCAAAGCAGTGCACGAGCCTCGACGACAATGGTGCTGGAGCACAGGTGAGATTTAAATCTTACAAACAACTGCCCTGTGAGTATTCACAAGTTTTCTCATTATTTCAATTTCTTGTTCCATCCACGCTGCAGCTTCCCCTCCCGTTCCTGTTGCCACCGGGGTTTCCTGCCTCGCCAATATACTATATAATATACCCGTTTCTCAGTCGCTTCTCATCTAATATTTATTTTGGAAATCCAGTTTTTGGTTGCTAGCTCCCTTCTGCTTACTATTCTATTGTTTGTCGGTCCGTCGCAATGACTTGCCAGCAATATGTGTAACTTCCCTGCATACATACACTTCAAAAGTAAAGCGTAAATTTGCTCCTATATAAGTTGAAACCGAAGAATCCGTAGTACGCATTGATACTTGTCATAGTTACCTGTGGTCCCCTTGTCAGGCCCTTCTCATTTTGCATTCAACCCTCATGGGATTTCCTCACTCTTAAACCTTCCTTGTGTGACCTCACTGCTTCACGTCCTATCACAGCTTAGTGCGCCTTGCCATTACCGTTGACGCTTCCCTTACTCGTACCATTCTTGATAGCCGCTTGAGCTGCCGCTATCCAAGCAATGGGCACACGGTAAGGAGAGCACGAGACATAATCGAGGCCCACGTTAGAAAAGAACGAGACACTCGGCGGATCACCGCCGTGTTCACCGCAAATGCCGGCAGTGAAAGTCTGGCCCTGCTTCACGGCCTTCATCTTCTCCGTGGTCATCTTGACTAGCTGCCCCACGCCTTCTTCATCGATAGTGACAAAGGGGTCGACCTTGACGACCTTCTTCTCCAGGTACTGGGGCAAAAAGTGGCTGTATGGGGAAAGGATGTGTTACGGGGGAAAATATGTGAGTTAAAGGAAAATTAGGGTTCGCGCTGATACTGTAGGCCTATAGAAGTGCGATCAGATTAGATACACATGAAAAAGAATTAACTCAGACTACTCCGCACCACCAAACCACCAAATCCCTCACCTGACGTCATCGCGGGAAAATCCCCAAGCCATCTGCGTCAAGTCGTTGGTGCCAAACGAGATGAAAGAGACGTAAGGCGCAATGTTTTCGGCAATTAAACAGGCTCGGGGCACCTCAATCATGGTCCCCAAACGATATGGCACAGTCTTTCCGCCATTGGCAGCAAAAACCTTCTGAATCTCCGCTTCCATCAAAGGAACGATCGCCTCCAGCTCCTTGGCCGTCGCAATCAGTGGAATCATAATCTCAGGGTGAACCTCCGCCCCGCCTTCCTGCGCTTCGAGAGCGGCGGTGATAATGGCCTTGACCTGCATCAAGGTAATCTCCGGGAATTTAATGGTCAAACGACAGCCTCGAAAACCGAGCATGGGATTCGCCTCCTTCAAATCAGAAATTTCCCGGGCCACTACGTCCACCTGTTTGCCAATGCGAGCGGCTAGGGCCTCCGTGTCGCTGACATTCGTGGGGAGGAATTCGTGAAGGGGCGGATCCAATAGACGGATTGTCACGTGCTTACCCGTCATTACTTCAAACATGCCCTTCATGTCCTCCTTCTGGAAGACAAAGAGGCGGTCTAATGCCTTCTCCCGGTCTTCCTTCGTCTCCGCCAATATCATCTCCCGCATCACGTCAATGCGATCAGAAGGGAAAAACATGTGCTCCGTGCGGCAGAGGCCAATGCCGGTGGCGCCAAAGGAAAGCGCGACACGCGCGTCCTCGGGACTGTCCGCGTTCGCCGCCACTGCCAACCGACTGTACTTCCGGGCCCACCCCATGAGCGTCTGGAAGCATGCATCCGAGCCAGGAGGCACGCGAGGCACATCACCCATGAGTACCAAGCCCGTGGCACCGTCCAACGTGATGATATCGCCGGCCTTGATGATTTTTCCCTCCTTCGTCGTAAACTGCTTCCTCTCAACGTCCACGTGCAGATTGTGGGCGCCAGCCACACAGCACTTTCCCATCCCGCGGGCCACAACAGCAGCATGACTGATAAAGGGTAGAACGGAAAGAGGAAGGGAAATCAGAGAAAGAAGGGAAGATGTGTGAATGGTGCGAAAAAAAGGAGGATCCCTTGAGCATTTATAAAACTTAGGAGATATCAATTAGTAAGATGGGCAGAGCAGTATCCCCCTTATGTTTCTATTATCCAGTCAAAGCATGCACGGCAGAAGTCAAAATCACCAGAGATCCATTGTTCTATCTCTTTTATCCACACTGTTTCCATCATCTTCTCCCCTCCTCCTAATATTCACCTCGTCATGCCACCATTTTCGGTCAGAATCCCCGTCGCCGCCCTCATCCCGTGAATGTCATCAGCCGTCGTTTCACTGCGCACCAAGATAAGTTGCACTTTGGGATCTGCCTTGATCTTAGCCTCGGCCACCTCAGGACAAAATACTACCATTCCTGTCGCGGCGCCAGGCGAGGCCGGCAGCCCCTTTCCCAAGACAGTCTTCTCCGCATTCGTGTCCACCGTGGGATGCAGGAAGTAGTTCATACGTTCAGGATCGATACGGAGGAGAGCCTCGTGCTCGTTGATCATCCCTTCCGCCACCATGTCACATGCAATCTGCACGCTGGCCTTAGCCGTGCGCTTCCCGGTACGGGTCTGGAGCATGTACAGTGTCCGGTCCTCGACACTGAACTCCAAATCTGTCGGTGGTGGGGGGGGGGGATGGGGAAAAGGTTGTAGAGATGAGGAGCTGGGCAGTAGTTAATTAATCATAAGGACAAAAAGAGTGGGAATTGGTCCCTCAAGATATCCAAACCCTCAATCCGCCCCGATTCTCACCCCTCCCTCTTCACCCTCTCACACTTGTTTCCCCTTACCTTGCATGTCTCGGAAATGCGTCTCCAGCAGCCGTTGGCTTTTATCCAGCTCATTGTACACATCGGGCATGGTCTCCTTCAAATATGTCAAAGGGTGTGGGGTTCGTATGCCCGAGACCACATCCTCTCCCTCAGCCTCCTCCAAATATTCCCCAAAAAATAAATTCTCACCAGTAGCAGGGTTGCGCGTGAAAGCCACCCCCGTGCCTGAATCGGCCGACTTGTTCCCAAACACCTAGAGAGGAATGAGTGCAAGGGGAGGATGACGTGACAACAACGAAAAGAAAAATCAAGCAGCATACATTACATTGTGTCCTCCTCTTCCCCCTCGCTGCCCTCACCCACTCCCCCTTTTCCCCATACCATTGTTTGGACGTTGCACGCAGTCCCCAAGAGGCCCTCAATGTTGTTGTATTCACGGTACCGCACTGCCCGCGGCGTAAACCACGAATTGAAAACCGCCGCAATGGCCGTCTCAAGCTGCTCATGCGGATCAGAGGGCAAGCTTCCTTTGCTCAGTATTTTAAACTCCACCACCACCGATTCCCAATCCTCCCCGCTCAGCTCCATGTCGTACTTGTAACCTTTTGTGGCCTTTACCTTCTTAATCACCTGTTCGTATGGGTCCGTGCTCTTGCCCAACACCACATTTTGATACATTTGGATCAATCGGCGGTAACAGTCATAGACCCACTTTTTATTGCCTGTTGCCTCTACCAACGCCGCGGCAATGTCGTCATTGAGGCCGAGATTGAGCACCGTGTCCATCATGCCAGGCATGGAGACGGCTGCACCTGAACGCACGGAGAGAAGCAAGGGGTTGGTCTTGTCCCCAAATTTTTTGCCGGTCTGCTTCTCCACCTTGGCCAAGGCGACGATATACTCCTCCTTGAGAGAGGCCGGCATCTTCCCCTTGGCCTCGAAGAAATCGAGGCAGGTGGTTGTGGTAATGACAAAACCGGGGGGGACAGGAAGGCCAAGGCGCGACATTTCACCTATTTTTGGATGGGAAAGACGTGCATGTGTCAGGTATATCGACGTCTGCTTCCCGTCCTCTCTCTTGACCGCCCCTTCCAGTGCCCCCAACCCCAACCTTCCTACTTTACTTTTACTTACAGAGATTAGCGCCCTTATTGCCCAGCAACTCCTTCTGGTCGATTCGTCCCTCGGCAAACATGTAGACGCACTTGTCTTTTCGCGGCATGGTTGCGAATTTGGGCTCCTGAGGTGTTTGTATTGTCGCTGTCTTGTAAAATAATTACTGTTGTGTTGCAACACATGGGACAGGGGAGAGGGAAAATGAGTGAATGCGGAAATGCAAAGCAACGCGGAGCACAGCGGCGAAAGCGTCGACAGTACAATAGAGCCTCATGTGCCACGGCGATGCGCGTCAGCGCATTTGTGTGACTTGCCTGTGCGTGTGTTCCAAAGGTTCGAGCTCTAGTAGTAGACAGAGGAACACGGTCAATTCCGCCAGTCCTACTGATTTCCACACCTCTTTACCTGTCCCAAGGCGTTTTCACACAGCATGGCAGCATAGGGACAAATATAGAGCACGTGGCACCACACCAAAAAACGTGAAATGGGATCGTCTGCGCCCTCAAAAGTTTTGCCACAGCGGCGACAACACATGGCGTTTCACGACTTGAAGTTGAGTGGTGCCCAGTCGGGAGGGCTTTCTTTTGCGTTCCGAAGCAGGTCGACACTGTATCGTGAATAGCATTAAATCCCTATAGACATGGCGCTATAACCTTACGTATTTGAACCATCTCGGAGCTTGTACGGCCCTGACACATGTATGCCTGTCCTCAATCATAATATTAAACCGTAGGAACATTCGATATGTATGTTCCGATCGCCCTCAAAAATCATGGCATGTCGTGAAGTTGGTAGTTGAAGAGTGCCATTATAGTTCGCTATAGTTCAATTATCAAATAGGGGAGGTCTTGTTATTGTGCGCCAACAGTCTGTACGTATACCCCAGTCCTTTGAAAATGATAAAATAGAGGCTATCAGTAGTACTGACCGGTTGTCTCTCACAAATGAAGAAATTGGCTTTTAAAAAAACATATTTCACGTCCACGCAGCATTTGACCATGGTTGCTGTCTTCGTTCTCTTTTCTTAAACTGCGTTTTAGCCTTTTCCCTCTCTGGACCAGGCAGCCATCCCTCTGGGTGAGGTTGCGCTCTCACGATTTCGTTTTTTGCCCCCTTTACACCTCTAGGCCTCCCCTCCTTCGGCTCCGCAGGCTACTGCGAAGAAACCAGTGTCGTATGTTCCTCGTTCCCTTCTACCGTCATGCGTGCGCCTTCTCTTTTTCATTTTATTTTTCCCTTTCCCCCCTGCATGTGAGGCCGCAACCTCCGTCGCCGCGCCGTAGCAGTTCATCAATTTTTGCTTTCGTTCGATAACAAAGTGTGCGTGGGTGTGTTGTAGATTATTCATAATATTTGTTGGGGCGACGAAATGGCCTTCTCTCTGACAAATCAACCCAGACTGCCCTCCCCCTCCCACCGCCTGTGTTGGAAAATACTCAACCGTTCCCACAAGCTCTCTTCTGTGATGTTGTTTTATGTTGTTGTATTCGTGGTCGTTGATGTTGTGATTGTAGAAGTAATTGTGGTTTGTGATGTTGACGTTGTGAACGTAGTTGTGGTATTAGATGTGGTTGCTGTTTGTCGTTGCTGCTGCTGCTACTGCTGCTATTCCATTTTGATGTCGCCATAGCTCTTGTATTTTTCGCAACTCTCTTCCTGTGTGTCTGACTCATGTCTACCCTTACCGACACATCGAGTCCTCTCCCCGATGTCTTAACCCGAGGAAAGGCGCGTGTTTCGTTCTGTTCTCTATACTCCACTTCTCTTATTTTCCTTCTTTTATCTTCATGCGTATCTCATCCACTCCCTCCCTCCTTCCTTCCTTCCTTCAAATTCAAGGCAGAGCAACCAACGTCTCATTATGCGAGCTCATGCTCGGTACTGCTTTCGCCAGCAGGCCACCGGCTCCGGCTCCCCTCCCCCTCCCCCTCCTCCCCGCCCCAACCCCTACCAATATCCCCTCGTCATCCCCCGCACCGCCCACCACCCCCCTCTTCCGGTACCGACCTCTCGAGCCCACCCCTCCCAATGCGCCCGGCGAAGCCACCACCGGCGTCTTACTAGTGCTACCACTATTATCACTACTACTACTACTACTACTACTACTACTACTGCTTCTACTCCTACTGGTACTGCTGGTGCTCCTTCGGACACTCACCACCATCTCCTCCTCCACCACCAGAGCCCCCCCACCTTTCAATCCATTTCCATTCTCCACCGCCCCCACAAAGTCACCAAACACCGAGATTGACAAGTGGCTCCCAGCATGCCCCTGGCTACTCCCCTTCCCCGCTGTGGCCGCGCCTCCTCCGCGTCCATTATCCCTCAATTTATGATGGTGCGTGCGGTACGGCTGCTTGATCTTATGCAAAGCCCTCGCCTCTATCTGCCTCACTCTTTCTCGCGTCACTCGAAATGCCACTCCTATCTCCTCCAGAGTCCGCTGTTGCCCATCTACAAGGCCATACCTCATCTTAACCACGTCTGCCTCCCGCGGATTCAAGGAGTCAAGCAGCCGTTCCACCTGCTCACGCATGTACGCCTCATCCGCCTTGACGTCCTGCAAAGGCTCCGAGTCCGAAATACTGTCGCTCACCCGCACCTCGTCCCCTATCCCAGACCCACTCTTTCTCCCGCCTGAAGGCCTGGTCGCGTCCATGGATAAGGTATGCTGGGTCCTTTCTCGCAGAAACTGCAGCTTCCGTTGAGGAATGTCCACCCTCGCGGCAATCTCCGCCTCGGTCGGCTGCCTGCCCAATTGCGCGCTAAGCTCACGTTCAGCCCTCCCGATTTGATTGAGTAAATCGTGGACGTGGACAGGGAGACGGACAACACGCGATTGATCAGCAACGGCGCGCATGACGCTCTGCTTGATCCACCACGTAGCGTACGTTGAAAATTTAAACCCGCGGTCAGGATCGAATTTCTCTGCCGCACGTGTCAGTCCATTCATCCCTTCTTGAAGCAAATCCTTCAATTGGACCCCTCTAGAGAGATAACGACGTACAATCGACATGACTAAACGCATATTGGCGCGGATCATGGTCGTCTTGGCATCAGCAGCCGCCGTCAAGGCTTCTGCAAGCGCTTTATCCGAAATACCAAGCACGTCTGCCCACTCCCTGTGAGTCGGATCTCGTCCCAACGCCTCGCGCGCCAGGTACTTAACTCGGATATACGCCACCCTAACCTGCATCTTGCGAGCTAAGTCCACCTCTTCGTCGCCGCGAAGGGGGGCCTTGCCTGAGCCTTTATTGGGAGGGTTGAGAGGCACGCCGTCCTTCCCTGGTCGGCCTCGCGGAGGTATACCTTTTATAGGCATAGCTGAAACAGGGTTTGGTGCAGCGGTGGCGGCGGCTGCCGCTACAGTCACGGGGCCGGTGTTCGTGGCTGCGTTGTCATTCGCCGTGGAGGATAGGGAGAAGGAGGGCCCACTACTTATTCTTTGCTGCTCGAGGAGAGTGCGAAAGGAGGGGGGATGTTGGCTACTGCCGATGTGAGGTGCGTGTCTTGATGCCCTGTTGGTGCTGTAGCCGCTGAGACCTCCGCTGGGGAGGACAAAGGCTGTGGTGCAGCAAGAGGCCAGGCCCACCAGGCAGCAGGCCCCCAGGGCGGACATTCTATGCATGCTGTGTTGCCTCTTTCTGCTGCCGTGGGCACCGGGATTGGGACCGGAAGGAGTTGTGATACTGCAGGAAGGATGTGGTAGCTGTTGGTGTTGCTGTGCCGTGGTGCTGCCCTGCAGCGTGGGTGGCTGCGCGTCGTCTTTCTGAGCCATATTTCGAGTATATGCGGTTGCTACTGTCGCTACACTGCTACAGGGAAGTTGCCTTATGCCCCAAGCTTCGTGCGTGCGCCTTGGTAGGCCCTTTGGAGGAGGGGAAGGGGGGGCGAGGTCAGGGTTGATGTTAGTAGGTGGTAGGGAAAGAAGCTCTGAGAGAGAGGCTTGGCTTGGCACCAACCAAAGTGACAAATCAATCGGCACCAGGAACCACGATCGGGCAACTGGAAGTCCAGTGTGACAAGAAAGCCTCCGCGGTGTGCATAAGGGCGACAGGATGAGGAGTTTTTGAATGCACGTAGAGCATGGCGTGCGGGAAGGAGCGGCAACAACCGTGTGGGCGTGCTCCTCGCCGCCGCAGTGAGTGGCCGGCAGCCCATTGTTCATGGGCAAATTGGCCACGCCCTAGTGGTGGCCAGCCTAACAAATCACAGTCTCAGTGACGGATTGAAGACAGACATGCGTTGCCTCAAAGCCACCACGCAAGCCTTGAACAAAATGAAAACTCCTTGGGGGCGATACGTGCGTGAGTGGCTGGTGGGTTTTCTCGCACTCTTTCAAGTCATGGAAAACCGAAGATACTTCAGCGCCTTTCTTTAGGAGTAAGTAAGCCTCATGCTTCACGGTTGTGAAGCAGTTTCTGGTGATTTCATGTGTATTATAATGCAGTTGGATTTCATTTGGTTGCTGACCAACTTCCCCACCTTTCCCCCCTCCCTGCACACCCCACAGGTGATCCAGACAACCTCAGTTTTTGCCCTGTAGCAGTACGACAATCATCCAACGATGACCTCCCCAGATGCTGCTTCTACGGTCCCAAACGATGAGGAAGTGGGCAATGCCCTGTTGGAGGCGGCACGGTATGGCGACTTAGAGGACCTCCAACAACTGACTAACACATATGGCAAGCAGCGTCTGGCTTATCGGGGTGCTAATGGGAACAACACGGCATTGCACTATGGTGAGTGAGAGAGTTAGTGCGGAGCGATGGAAGGTCTTGTCTCTCCTGTCCCTATATTGACACACAACGCTTTTATGGGTACACATAGAACAGTTGGAATTAAATATTCGCGCTATTTCAGTCCCTACACGCTTCTCCCTATCCTCATCGGACGCATCGGCCTCCCCCTCACCCCTCCCCCTCCCTCCCACATACAGCCTCCGCTAACGGCCACACCGATTGTGTAGCTTGGCTGATCGAGCAAGGTGTGGAAGGCGCCCCATGCAACGAAAGCGGCAATACTCCCTTGCATTGGGCGGTGCAAAACCAACATGATGAGGTGGTGCGCATCTTGCTAGCCAAGCTCGATAATGTGGACGTGCTCATACGGAATGGCTTTGGAAAGAGTGTTTTGACTGAGGGGTTTGCGGGTAAAAACCAAGAGATATTGAAAATGTTGTTGGAGCATTCATCAGCGGCTGAGGATGCGTTGATGGGTGTAACAGGACAGGGATTGAAAGAGGAGGGACTGCAGGCGATGAACGAGGGGGAGGAGGGGGAGGAGACGGAGGTGGCTGTGACTTTAGCAATTGGGGAGAACGACGAGGCCACCGCCGCAGTGGTTGTGCATCGCCTGGTGTTGGATAAATTAGAAGAGCCTGAGCGCGTTTTGCAAATTCGTGAAATGGAAATCAAACATGCAGATGACCCCTTTGGACAAGCGGCCGCAGAGGACACCACCGGCCTCGGGGTCTGGCCCGCATCCCTCATCCTCGCCCGCTGGCTCGTCATACAGCATAAAGAGCTGCTCGACGATGCTACAGTTGTCGAAGTAGGGTGTGGGTGTGCGGTGCCGGGATTGGCGGCGGCCTTGCATGGGAGGCCCAAAGTGGTTCATCTCACAGACCTGAACCCTGAGACACTTGCCAACGCCCAGGAAAATGTTCAATTAAACAAAGAATCTTTCCTCGTTCCTGATACGGCGGCCCGCGTGCATGTCACTGCCATGGATTGGGGAAATAAGGCCTCATACCCTGCGGGAGCGATAGGTTCGGTTGACGTAGTCTTGGGCTCGGACTTGGTTTATCAAAAGAGTCTTGGCCCCTTGCTCTCCCAGGTACTGCTACGACTCCTGCGCCCTGGAGGTAAATTTTTGTACGTGGCACCGGCAACAGGACGGGACGGTTTGCCTGAGTTCTTGGACATGCTTTCGCATGGCGCGGGCTTGACGTTAGTGTCGGAAAAGGAGGCGGGACCTGAACTATTGGCGAATCCCCTGGAGGGAAGTAGAGGGACTGGAGAGATAGAAGAGGACGACGGTGGAGTAGAGATGGAGGATCACCCACAACAGGAAGCGGCGGAGCGGGCGGACGAGTCCTTCTTTTTGCATTTTCACGAAATGGCCACTCAGGGAGTGATGTACAAACTTTACGAGTTCGAGAAGCAGTAATACGAAAAAATAAAATAATGACACGAACACATTTTTTTTAAGGTCCTTATCTGTTGCCCTGAACGACAATGCCTTGAAGATATGGGGCGATGTCAAGAGCGGGGGGAGTGATCAAATGGACTATATAGAAAGTTATGTAAGTTTTTTACTCTTTTTACTTTTTTGGGGTGTTAATCACCATTACGAGCCTTGCCACCTGCATGGTGACCTCTCCTTCTATCATAATGTGAGCACCAAAATAAGCCCGCCCCGCATGACGGGGTAGCTGTCGGCATCAGGCCACTGTTGTTTTCGCGGGACGATGACGCCATCCCGCTCTGAACAAGCCGCTCCTTTGGCTGCCGGTCATCCCGCGCCAACGAGAGTGGGACTGATGCCGGCAGCTACCCCGTCATGCGGGGCGGGCTCGTTGGACAACTATTCTGCGAAAAAGGCCTGCACAACTAAAAAGTTGAATTAGTTGCCATTACTTGTAATAGTTGTGCCTTTAGTTGTAGTTGTGCATGATCTCCAGGAGGGACAACTAACTCAACTATTGGTTGTGCATGTTTCCACTCTCTCACAACTATGACAACTATCAGTTGTGCATGTTTCCACTTTCTCACAACTATGACAACTATTAGTTGTGCACAATCGCAGGACAGGACAACTGACAACTAACTAAGTAGTTGTGGTAGTTGTCCAACGTGTGTCAAATACCACTGAAAGAACTGCTCCAAAAGGCGCAGCTGTCCCGTGGGGTAGCTGGTTCCAGCGGTGGTTTCCATGCGCTGCAGATGCATGTTACGGAGGTCTCCATGGAAAGGAGAGGCGGGGGGCGGAACGTTTTTTGTGATGTACTTATCGACATGGGAATAGCGAGCAGAAGTGTACGCGGGTTTTTGAATAGCCCATCTCTGAGAGAAAGCGGAGGAAATAGGGGGAAAACGACGATTCGTCGCCGACGAACAACAAGGCGAGTAACTGCCAGACAAGCTTGCATCACTCCATCGCACCCACTGATTGATATTTCTTTTTTGTCGTCGCGCTTGTCATGAGGAAGCCTAGTTTCCCGGTTAGACGGCATTATGTCAGTCTCCTAGCTGGTTTTCTGAGGCACTCATGTCGGTTTCCCCCCTGCGGGACTCAATTCAGTTGCCTCAAATGTTACTCGTCTGGGAACGATTCGACTAGCTCTGTTGTTCCTCTTGCCAAGATTCAGTTTGTCTCATTGACCCAAATCCTTCAATCAAAACCTCAACAACAGCTCGCGCCAGGTGGGACTTGACCTTCTCTATATTGCTGTAGCCACGAAGCGGGACTGCCGCCCTTTCTTTCCTGGCCTCCAGCTCTCGCTGCCTCGCTGATTCCACTGCCATGGCCGCTCTGATGTTGACCCTGGTGATGTCTTGGCAGACAACCGTCACCTACGCCCAGGCATACCACGTTGATTCTCCTGCCATTCCAGGGCAAAGGTCCGGTTGGGGCAGCATAGGTGCCGCGGTGACACAAAGAGAGCAGGGCGGGAAGGCCGCATCCGAGTTCTTGGCCAAGCTTCAATCCAAGGGCCTGGGCTCCAATGCAGAGAACCCTCCCCTTTCAGAGGACAGCATCTACGGCATCCAGCTAGAAAAAGGCAGGGAAATGCGGTACGGCACACCAGGTAGTGCTGCACTAGACGATGCGGCAGCCCTCAAGCTTTTTGAAGAGGTGGGATATGCCCCGAAAGCCGGTTTCGAGAAGGCCATGGCCTTGTACGAGGCAGCTTTGGTCTATGCTACGGGCGGCAAAGGCGTCGAGCAAGATCTGACCAAAGCCGTTCATCGACTGAGCGAATCCGCTCAATTGAAGTATGCCGAAGCGAAGCACACGCTGGCTTTTTTCCTGAGCACGGGTTTTGGGGGCAAACCGTCAGATGACAAATCCGCTTTGACCTTCGAAGAGCCCGCGGCTGAAGGAGGGACCATTGGCGCGAACCTTGCGATGGGATTCAGATACATGTTCGGCGCAGGAGTTGATCTCAACTGTTCCGGGGCCTTGGATAATTACAAAGCCGTGGCGGACATAGCTGTGGGGAAAGGGAACCATTACCCTGACCTCTTGCTCCGCAAAGACGAACACTTGATATCCTTGATTGAATCCCGGCAGAAGAATGGCAAGTCCGATTCGGCTCTGCGCGCGCAATGGTTGAAGGAGGCGGCTGGAGGGAAAAATGCCGAGGCCTTATTTGAAGTGGGGAAGATGTACGATACAGGTGCCTACGGCATGGAGCAAGATGCTTTCCAAGCATTTGATTTCTTCCTCGCTGCTGCAGAGAAGGGGCATGCCGGAGCCATGTCACAGGTAGCGTCAATTTATGCGATGGCAGGACGGGAAGAGCGAGAGAAGCAGGCAGGGGGTCCAGAGGGAGCGGAGGCTGCTTCGTTCATGCCTTCCTTGGCGCAGGATTTGGACACAGCGATTGATTGGTTCGAGAAGGCCGGGGCTCTGGGCGACCCTATTGCCTTGAACGCTCTTGCTTACATGTATATGAATGGAAAGGGGGTCGACATGGACGTGGGGAAGGCGGAGGAGCTCTATCAGACGGCAGCGGAGGCAGGGCACCCGGATGCGCTGTTGTACATGGGACAGCGCCTCCTAGAGGAGGGCGAGACTCAGGAAGGTCTCGCGAACTTGCACATGTCGGAGGATCAGGGCAACATATATGCGGCGTATCATTTGGGGCAAGTATATGAGGTGGGTGTGGATGAAGTCGACTTTCCCCCTTCGTGTGAAACTGCAGCGGAGATGTACAAGAAAGCGGCGGAAGGGGGCTATTGGATCGCGGGGTTGCGGTACGGCATTGATCTGTACAGAGCGGGGCAGTACACCCAAGCTATCACCATCCTATCCATGCTTGCTGAGGAGGGCTACGAGATCGCCCAGGCGAATGCTGCTTATATGTTCGAACATCGGATAGGGTACTCATATCCTGACGCCGATGACCAGGCCCTACGTCTCTATGAACGGGCCTCGGTGCAGTCCCCTGATCATTTCTTTGCCTTGGGAAATCTTATGTTGAAGATGGAGCAGGAAGGCAAACCCACCACCGCGAGCGCTGGTCCGGTGACAGGTGTAGGGCAAGCGATGAGCTACTTGGAGACTGCGGCCGAACTGGGAAACGTCCAGGCCCTGAGAAAGTTGGCTGAAATGTACGAGGTGGGGATGGAAGGAGTGGTCGTCAAGAACACGCAGAGGGCGCTGAGTTTGTACAAACGTCTTCTGACGGTAGTAGGGGGGGAGAAAGGAAGTGAGCGTATGGGGTGGTCCTCGTTGGTGGACATTACCAACTTACAGTGGAAGGTGACGAGCTTGAGTGCCAGGACCGGGTTGGCCAGTGTGATCGGGGGAGGAGGGGAGGAAGAGGGAAATGGGAAGGAGGAGAGACGGACGGGCTTCGAAGGGATGAGGGCGTCGGCAGCTGAAGGACTCTAAGCTGTTGGTTGGAGACCAAGCACTGGGATTTAAAGGATGATGGTGGCACCGCATGACAGGAATAGTAAGAAAGATTTTGAGAGAAGGAAGGAGGACTAAATAGATTCGGACGACATTTACTAGATTTGAAAAATGGTATTGATAGAAAGTAACCAATACAGAGAAGGCGAAGTACACACTGTTCGTTTGAATAAACGAAAATGAACGATTCTCACTCGTGAAAAAGAAAGTAGAAGGATAGTCGTATGCAGAGGCTGCGCACGGCAGCAAGACCAAGGCAAACGACGAAATGACACATGCGGCACCTGCCATAGGCAAAAGCAAATTATCGCCCTGTTCTATCTAGCAAAAATTAAATAAGGAATAGCAAGCCCACTGTTAGACCGGTACTTTCTTTTCACCCTTCGTCATCATTCTCCCTTTATTCATCTCTCTTCCATCGCTTTTGATCTCGTACTGGCGCTACTTTTTTGCCGTCAATTCCAACTTCTACACTTTCCTCGTATTCTTCTCTCGCTTCCTCTTCTACACTCATTTCTTCTCCCTCATCGTCATTTTCCTGTTCTACTTGTTCTTCTACTTTCTTGTCTCATCTCATCCTCCAGGTGTAATCGTTCCACAGTTGATCTTGTGCTGGAATTAGTGCTTTCATTTAAGTGGCATGTTGGCTTGACCAGTTATATTTTGCAGTATAATATAAAAACGTTAAGGGTATTCCATAGACTGGAAAAAATACAATTGAGTTCTAAATTGCCTCAGACATCTCCTTCCTCCCACCCTCCTATCCCTTTCTCCGTCCATCTTCTTTTCCTCCTCCTCTTATCACTACTACCAGTACTACTATTTATGATCAAAACATGAGGCCAACACAAGACAACACGAGAAACCAATGGGTACCTAAACTATTGAAAAAGGACGAAGAAGAAGATGGGCGGTCATCATCTGCTTCTGCTTGTCCTGAGCCTCTCTCTCTGCCTTTCTGTCTCTGTCTCTCTGTCTCTCTCTCGCTCACGCGAACTTTACCACACCCCATTGAGTCACACACATCACACGGAGACACGCACACCGCAACGATCATTCTGTCACTCCGTCGCGGGCAAAACCCATTGCAACGGCTCGTGTCTCGGCCGAATCTTGTACATAAAGCTTCCTTTCCCATCTTTCCCTTCCTTCCCTTCTCTCCTCCCGTCATCCCCCTGCATCACCATCCGCACTTCCACCTCGTCCGAATCAGCTGCAATCTTAATCAACAACGACAAGTCCGTTACGGCCGCCTGGTGACGACCCTCTTTCCCTCGCTCCACCCCTCCTCCCATCCCCAACAACCCCAATAAGTGCTTTACTCGCTTAAATTGA
>Ga0160420_100045_pt1:30000-80851 | contig 80851 bp, 85 predicted proteins | sample CelAP2metagpilot_FD_108197 | JGI IMG/M metagenome (GOLD analysis project Ga0160420, IMG submission 108197) | Phycosphere-associated microbial communities from algal ponds in Kailua-Kona, Hawaii, USA - Cellana AP2-5-5 metagenome pilot | ecosystem: Engineered > Artificial ecosystem >...
AGTGAAACACCGCTTGACGTGCCTTTTCGTAACACGCTTTCCCTTTCTCACCTTTCTGCTGCTGCTGCTGCTGCTGCTGACTACCCCGTCGAACAGCAGCAGCCGCAAACAAGGCTGCCCTCTTCTTGTGGCGGATGGTGCGGGCTCGAGAGCGTTTGCGTGACCAGTAAAAGAATACTCCTCCAATTAAGCAGAGCAAGACCGCACAAGAGGTAAAACCCGAACACATAACATTCCCATCCCTACTGTTGCTGCTGCTCCGGCTGGAGGGTGGGAAAGAGGTTGAGGAGGAGGGGGAGGATGAGGACTTGCGGTGGCTGTGCATGCCCGGTAGTGCCTGATTCTGGGTCCCCGCGGGTGTTTCGTGCAAAGGACGACGAGATGCAGCCAGTGCATGTTCCCGCACTTTCATGACAGCCAAAAAAACTTTCCCTCGGGATCGCGACTCCGACATGCCTGTTCCTTCCTCATTCACTTTGTCCCTACTCCTGTTGCTGCTCGAGCGACGCATTTCCGAGTCCAACGCCGCCCACCCTTGCCGAGAGACCTCGTCTATCAGCGCCAGATATCCCCGTCCCTCCGCCAGTATCTCATCCACCATCTTGGTGGCCTCCGCAATCACATCCCCTTCCTTGCCTCCTTCCTCCCTCCCTTTACTCTCTCTTGTCTTGGCGTGTACCACGCGCTGCAGGGCCCGTTGCTCAACGACACGCAACCAGACCTTGGCCTTCTCCAGATAGGATTGGGCGTCTGCTACTTTTGGCGATGATGTCAATTGCCATACCAGGTCCAGAAGGAAAGCCCGCATGATCTGTGCTTCATTCCACGCTACAAAATTACTGCTGCTGCTATCGTCGTCTCGCCAAGCAGTGGCAAGCGCATGAGGGGGGGAAGCAGACAAAAGAGCAATCTTGTCCACCATCGCCATCGCCCGCATCCGGAATGCAGCAGCTTCCTGCTGCTGTAATTCCCACACCCCGTAGCCCATCGGTATGTTCTGTGCTGGCAGGTCGGCCTCTTCCCGTCGCTTGGCTGTGACATAGCGGGCCAACAGGTCGCCCCCTCTCCCTGCCTCGTGCTGCGGTTGCTGCTGCTGCTGTTGGACTTCAGCGTACAGGTCCGCCAGAGCTACGTAGCAAGGGTAGTAACTGACAGCTGCGGTCCCATGGTCAAGGGCTGATGAATGCGAGGAAGAGGAGAAGGTGAGTGTCTCGGGGAGGCTGTTGAGAGCTGCCGCAGCTTCTGCCGATGAGGGACCAGATTGCTGAGATAAACTGGGCTTTGTGGGGGGAATAGTGTGTAACGGAGCGAATGGCCCTGCTGTTTGCAATGTATAAAACTCGGGGCAGAAAGTTTCCACATCTTCAACAGCTCGAAGAATGAGGGGGCTCTGACCCTCGTCTCGGCCCCGCACGTCTGCCTGATGATTGCCCCCTTGCTGCTTCTGCTGCCGTTCTGCCAACGACAAGGCCTGTCTGTGTATGATCTGCGTATGCGTCATCAACAAAATACCATTGTCGTGCAGCCCCGCCCGCCGCAACTGTTCCTCCACTCCTCGCCACTGGTGCAAGTTACTTTCCAGAAGGTCCAAGGCCTGCTCCAGGGCTGCCGGATCAATCGCGTCACTCACGTCGAGCAGCATACGGGCCTCGTTGTAGTGGCTCACCATATTGTCAAAAGCGGCGTTGTCATGCTCGCCAATGTTATGGCGGCGCGAGGAGAGGGCGGAAGGGTGAGCGACAACAGCTCCGTTTCCCCCGTCATCCGTTACTCTGTCGCACCGACCCTCGCTTGACATGCCCTCTTGCACCGTCGGCCTGCTGACATGAGCTAAGGATGCTCCGAACAGTAGTAGCAAGAGGGCGGCGGGGGTGGGATGACGTGGGCTGGCCATGGCGGCGTGGTACGTGACCAAGTTGGGATCCAGCCCTGGCTTCGAGCCACCCGCTGCCTGGCTGGTTCTGCTTAGCCGTGTTTGCCCAGTAAACACAACGGGGGCACGCAAACCTGCGAATTTGCGTGTGTGAGCAACAACGGCGTCTGTGTGTGACTGGAGCTGCTGTGTTTGGAGAGGAAAAATGGTCATGAATCTCACTAGTGTCAGTTAACTCTACCACCCCTAGGAGAGAGACAAAAATGTCTGTTAGACCCGAGATACATTTCACGCCGGGCTTTTTTACAGGGGGAAAATTCCATTTTTTCAATTGAAAGTGTACCACGTTTTAGGACTGATCAAATATAGGACGGAAGTAGCGTGAGCTTTTTACAGCGAGCACGTTATTTTCCCTTCTTTCTTTCACGACAGGAAGTGTATGCATGGCCTCTCAATGGGCCACCCATAAAAGCACCCTCCCCTTGAACATTCATTTCCGTCTGCCTATACCCCCTTTCCTTCCTGATCCTCTTCTTTCTCTCTATCATTCCCCCCTCCTCCTTTGGCCTCCTCGACCCGTCGCTGCCCCTCTTTGCTTCCTTACGCTGCCTCGGTGCTGGAATGTCAGACCCATGAATCTCGTCCAGCGCCGAGTGCCGCTCGCGGGTGATCTTTTCCGAAATGAAGGCCACCATGATCTCTTGGGACTCAGGTAGCTGTTGCTTTACCTTCCCGATCTTTCCTTTCACTGTCTCCATGTGTATGAATAGGACCCCCCGGTCGTGCCTGCACCAAGATGAAGAATAAGAAAAAGAAGTCAAAGTGCGGGCGACAATCACAATTGCGCTTGAGGAAAATCTATTCAAGAAATCATGAAGTCCTCCAGAGCAGGCGTGTTTGTCTGTCTTGCCCCAAAAGGTAGATGCGCGGGCACCCTTTTGTGCAAGTAAGTGCGTCACAGGTCACTGGACAGGTTTTGTATAGATACTCACATGCTATATGCGTGTAAAACAAAACTAAATTAGGCCATGCATCCGGTATATTTCAATGTTCTCTGTTTGCATAAGCGCCGTGCTTTTGAAAGTCACATGAGTAAAGAAAAGAGCAAACGGATTTGCGTGTGCATGCGATGTACTGAAAATTCGTTCAGAGAAATTAAAATCAAATATGATATGATAAGGTGTCGTGAAGTATTTTGAAAACTCTTGTGTTTTAATTTCATGCTTCGTTCTCTATTTCGTTTTATCATATCGATTGCAGCACACCTATATATGGAAAAGGGAAACTGGCTTTTGCTCGGAGACGGTTCGACGCTTGATTCGACTTCCCTCTGGTCCCTCCCTCTGAACCCGACTTTACCCCCCCCTCTCACACGACTCCCACTTCTCTTGATCCACACACTGGCCTTTGTCTTGCTCTTTCCTCTCTTGTCCGTCAGACGCGCACACATACACAATCGCATACACTCGCCAACACGCGCAAGCGTCTCGGCCTTTTTCGTGCATTTCTCCCCCTTCCTCTCTCTCCCCTCGCCTCTCTCTCTTAGCTCGACACTTCAACCTAAGTTGGGCATGGGGAGACTGTTGAATTCATTCGCACCACCTATCTTTTGCTGTTCCTTGAATCAGCCCTCTCCATCTTTCCCCCAGCATGAATGTCACAGCTAACAGACCACAAGGGAGAATAGCCATACATTTGGATGTCTCTACTTGTATCTCTCCTTGTATTTCTATAAAATGCGAAGGCAGGCCACACAGTGGCAGATACGAAAACTGAGTCATCCCTTTCTGTCGCCAAGTGTGATCTTGTCGCCGTCCTTCTTCTCCTTCTTTTCTGGTGTTAAATAAATCTAACAAGAGCAACCACAAAATTATCCTATCTGCAAGAGCACTGAGCCCGGGACTACTACTGCCCCATTTCTTCTCAATATCCCTTCCCCGTCATTATGCTTGAACTTTTTCTATCGCTCAGGATGTCGACCTTGTAGTCGTTCTCGTCCCCATCCTCCTTACCATTTCATAACCCTCCGCGTCGCACCTGCATCCCCCTGTCTCCCCTTTCCTTGCTTTCCATTTCTATTTTGCTCCACCGCTCCAGCTTCCAAGTCCGTGGGTATACATGTGGAACTCCTTCACTCATCTCCGCCGCTCTCTCTCTCTCTCTCTTTCCCCTTAATGCCCCGCCTGCCCCGCCTTCCAACTACTCCCATACAACTGTGTCTCTGTGGCGCCATGCAACGTCTTCTTGGGCGGTACCCCATCCCCCCCTCCCACCACCCCTCCCTCCCTGTCCCTGAAATTCACCGCGTCGCCCTTTATGTCCGAGATCCCCACCATTGGTGCCCCCAGGTTTGTGCTCACCTCCGCCAAGACAGCCGCGTTCCTAAAGTGAGTCACCGCCTGGACGATCGCCCGAGCCCTCTTCTCCGGCTCCGTGGACTTGAAAATGCCCGAGCCCACAAAAACCCCGTCCAAGCCCAACTGCATCATCAGCGCTGCGTCCGCTGGGGTTGCTACCCCCCCCGCCGCGAAATTGACCACCGGCAGTCTTCCTGTGCGTGCTACCTCCTGCACCAGCTCCAGCGGGGCACGGATGTCCTTGGCGTACACGAAGAGCTCGTCTTCGTCCATGGAGGTGAGTCGTCTGATCTCCCGTTGCACGGTCCGCGCATGCCTCACTGCTTCTACCACATTCCCCGTTCCTGCCTCCCCCTTTGTGCGGAGCATAGCCGCGCCCTCTGCCACCCGGCGCAACGCCTCTCCTAAGTCCCGGCAGCCGCATACGAAGGGCACCTTGAACTTGTTCTTGTTTATATGATTCTCCTCGTCCGCCATGGTCAAGACCTCGGACTCATCGATGTAGTCCACTTCGATTGCTTCAAGGATTTGGGCCTCCACGAAATGGCCGATACGAGCCTGACGTGAGAAGAAAGGGGTAGGAATATCGGAGGGAAAAAGAGTGTGTGACTGAAGGTGGAGTGCGTTTGCGATATTTTGCGAATAAAATCTCCTCTTTTATTTCCGTGGCTCAGTCGTAAAGTCTATGAAATCAGCACTTGCGACGACATGTCGCGCTCTGATGTCCCTATCTGCTAAAATGGTGTTTCATGTATCTTTCCTCACAGCCCTTGGCTTCATCTCCATTCTGCCCCCTTTACCTTTTTCTCCCTCCTTCTCCGTCTATCTTCCCTCACTCACCTTCGCCATCACGGGAATAGTGACCGCGGCTTTGATCTCCTTTATCATGGAGGGGTCGCTCATGCGGGCCACGCCCCCATCCCGTCGAATGTCAGCAGGGATGCGCTCCAGGGCCATGACGGCCACGGCCCCTGCGGCCTCAGCGATCCTGGCTTGCTCCACGTCTACCACATCTGTTTGTTTTAGGAAAGGGGTAGGCGGGAAAGAGTTGAAGTGAGTAGGTGCTGACGACTTACTGAAGATGGCGGACATGACAGGGAGAGATCATGGGTGGAAGGGTGGGCGTAAGACCAAAAGTGGCCGTCGATGACTGAGGCGGGGTCCAACACTTCCTCTCCAAACCTCGTGAGCCGGTCCGGAGGTGCGCTGAATGACTGCCAACTCAGCGACTGCACGCAAGGACACTATCGAGCGGGGCCCTTCCCAACGCAGGTGCATCTCCTCCACCCCTCCATCATAAATCCCAAACATCCACGTACCCATAATAACGCCGCCCTTGAGCATTTGGGCCAAACCGGCCTTTACACGGAAGGTGCCTACGGCCCCTGCCGAGGTGGTGGAGGAGGAGGAGGAGGCGCCTCCGTTGGTACTGCCGTTGCCATTGGCGTGCCCGTTCATGATGCTTGGTATGGCTGGATAGTTGCAAAGGTTGATGCTGTATCGGTGTGGGAAGAGATGACGAGAGTTGAGCGGGTGGTGTGCACGTGAGTGGAGGGTGAAGGACGATGCACATACACACTTCGAGCAGGGCAAACGGCCCACGGCATGCGGGGGCAGGCGCGGAGCCGTGAAAGAGCACTGGAGATGATGATGCAGAGGCGAGAGCTGAGCTCCCAACCAAACAACCTTTCCGATGGTGACTGTGAGTGTGATGGCTTTGTCTTCCTCTCCGTGGCTTTCGCTCCTTGCTTCCACTTTCCCTGCTTCCTGAAGTGCTCACTCCCGCTCCCACTGCAGTGGCAAGATACTGACTAAGAGCATGTCATTAACCAGTCACTTGAGATCAAATGATTCAAAAATAAAGAGCGGGTGTCCTCAAACCATTGATCTCGCACGGTATCGTGGGCATTTTCACCCTTACCGTATTGCATGTAATCCTTTGTAATTCCTTTCCCTTCAACCATCCGCCGCGTCAGTCATCCAGCCCATGCGAGCACGGTTGCTTCTCTGAGATTGCAGAACCAAATTTAGCGCGAGGCTGCCGTTTGGAAGGCCTTAATTCATTCTTGGAGCTGCGTTGCGTCACGCCACACCAACGATCCCCCCGCGCGCCGCCTCCCCCTCAAGCATCCTCGGAGGAAAGACGGGAGAGACATCGCCGCGGATGTGGTTGACATTTTTTGCTTCTTATCATGGTCTTTTTGCTCCTTGTTTCCTCTTGCTCTTCTCCTGCCCATGTCATGTACTTTGGCGTCGTACTCGCCTTCGCTACAAGCGAACTCCAGCCAGGGAACTTTGTGGTCTAGTGATTGTTCTATAGTGGATGACTACAGTCTATCTTCGCGCTGTCGTCGCAGATGGCCAGGAGATGGGAGAGGGTCTACCCAGCAATGTATAAAGCCCAGCATCTAGTTCTTCCCCATCTCTTCTAGGCGTTTTGGCTCCTCATTGCTGCATCTTCGGCTCATCCGCGCCTCTATCCCCTCCCGACCCCTAGGTCGACTTCACCTTCGTCAATCGCAGCGCACCCGAGATATTCTTTTGAGGGACAAACACGTGCTGGGCGTGTCCAAGTTTACGCTTGTTCTCGCTCTCCACACCACATTCCCCACGCCACACCAAGCATGGGCATCGAGCAGTTTGAGATCCTTAAGACCCTGGGGGAAGGCGCCTTTGCCAGCGTCCACAAGGTATGTGTAAGCTTGCCCGATATCTACCGGTTTCTGGCCAGCTGGACGGACAAGGCGACGTAATTTTCGGTGGATGGAGTTTCCTGCATGCAAGGCCTTCCTCTCTTGCAGCAATGCACCCCCTCCTCACTTACACCTTTCCGCCTAAATTTCCCTGCAGGTGACTCGTCGGGTGGATGGCAAGACCTATGCGCTCAAGAAGGTGGATGTAAGCTCGTTGGACGATAAGGAGCTGCTTTCGGCTCTGAATGAAATCCGTCTCTTGGCCTCCTTCGCCCACCCCCGGATAGTACGGCTGTACGAGACTTTTCTGGGTATGGGAATGGTGGGGTAGTTGTTGAGAAGAAGGGGAGGGAGTGTAGGAAGGAAAAGACGGTTTATACATAGCCACCGTGCATGCCCGACGACCGTGTGGTGATGCGGCTCGAATATGTATTTTGTTGACAGTTACTGCGATGCCCCTCCCTTCTTCTCCCCATGTCTCTCCACTTATCCTTCCTCCTTTCCCTCCCTCTCCTCCAGACGGGAGCAATCTATGCATCGTGATGGAGTACTGCGGATGGGGAGACCTGGCCATGAAGATCAAACGGTACATAAAGCGCCGGGAGTACATCGACGAGCGCGTCATATGGGTCTACCTCATTCAGATCCTCGAGGGCCTCAAGGTCGGGTACTTGTTTCGAAAGCTTACCTTTTGTTCACCACACCACATTTTCACTTGTTGCCTCATATGCACCTCTGCTTCTCTGTCTTTGGTTTCTGTCTGCCTTCTTCGCTTCGCTCCAGTGCACTTCCTGGAGAATCCTTCACCACCTAAGGCACTTACTCACCGCCTCCTCCCTCCCACCTCTGCACCCCATTCCTCAGGCCCTGCACGAACGCAACGTCCTCCACCGTGACCTTAAGCCCGCCAACTGCTTCCTCGCAGAAGACGGCTCTATCAAAATAGGAGACATGAACGTGAGCAAGGTGATGAAGGACGGTAACGCCAAAACCCAGATTGGGACCCCCTACTACATGTCTCCCGAGATCTGGGCCCGTCGCCCCTACAACCACGCCACAGACATCTGGTCGCTTGGCTGCCTCATCTACGAGCTTTGTGCCTTGCGCCCTCCTTTCCTTGGGAACAACATGAGCGAGCTCAAGACTGCTGTCCTGGGGGGGCACTTCAATCCGGTCCCTTCCGTCTACTCCAATGACTTGGGCTCAGTGATTGCGCGGATGCTCACCCCTGCTGCCACGGCAAGGCCGTCCGCAGAACAGGCACTTGCTTACCCTGAGGTTCACGCACGGAAATGCCTGGTCAAGAATGTGCTAAGGGAGGATGATCTTGCATCACTCTCGCGGGGACTAGCAGGGATGGGGATGGAGGATGCATTGATGCCAACTATTCATATCGGATCCTTGCGTGAGTTGGGGCTCAAGTTACCCGTGGCGACCTATCCTACTGATGGACCTCTCACTCCCACCACGCCGGTCATGCTCGCCCATGACGCCTCGCCTGTCAATGAGGAGGCACTGCTCTGCCGCGCCTCTTCTTCGCATCTCCAGCAGCAGCAGCGACAAAAGGTGGCTTCAGCCAGTCCCTCCAATCGACGCGCTACCGCCTCTGTCAGCAGCAGCAGGAGTAACAGCCCCACTCCCTCTTCCAGCAGCACTAACAACAACGTTATCCACCGTCGACAACCCTCCACCATTCCTGTCAATCTAGACAAAGACCAGAACGCTGAACGAGCCTCCCCTTCCCCCCCCGTCTGCCACATTCGTCGCGCAAGTCATGATGCTACCCCACGCATGATTGCCTCAAGACTGCCCCATGCCTCGGGAGCCAACGGCAATGATATGGAGTTGGGACTGTATCGCCGCAGGGGGGCTAGCCCCACCCAGGGGCAGAGCTTCTCGCGCCCGAGCAGTGTCAAGAATGTACTAGTATCGGCGCAGAAGGAGGCAACAATAGTGGCAGCACCAGCTGCGGGAGAAAGCCCCTATCACAGACCAGGCTCGTTGTCTTAAGGAGGGCGAGATGTGCTGATGCTTCTCCTCCTTTTCCTCCTCCCAGCTCCACTACTCCATGTATTACTACTTCTATTTTGATACATTTTCCTCGAGCAATTATTTATATGTGTGTTTGAATTTGTGTTTGCATGTGGCAGTGTGAGAAAGAGTATGTCCGAGTGTACACATTTCTTCTGGAGAGATGAGCTCGAGGGCAGAGCAATATAGGCACCCAAGCTTTGTTACTCAAATCAGTGTAGTTGTGATGCGGAATAGTGCTATTCCACCAAGGGAAGGAATAAATGGGTTGCGTGATACTCAGGCTATCCGTATACACAACCTATCGTGTAATGTGTCTTTATATCCATCACCATCTTTTTCATGAGTTTACAGTCGTGCGTTTCGAATCGGCCGTTCCAGTATTTAGCACGTGAAAATTGGAGTGAAGGAAGACGAGAAACAAGGCTGTTGAGATTCATGAAAAAAGTGCGGGCACTCATAAATTGGGGACACCAGCAGCAGCAGACAATAGAAAGAGGGAGAAGTCGGGAGTACGCCAAAAAAATAAAATGGTCAGAGCCCAAAATGTAATGAAGAGATAGAAAGATAGAGGTAAATAGGTCGATGAGTAGTGCGACAAGTGCAGGGACAGCGCGAACCAAATAACAGCGCAACAAACACAGGTAAGCGCGCTGTTGCGCACATCCACAAGTAGTGAAGAAATAGTCAGCACAGGACAAGCATAGTGACATGTTTATAGAAGGAAATGAGAAAGCTGTCTTGGACCTCCCCCCCCTTCCGATTTCCCCCTTGTCTTGCAAACAGAGAAAGAGAAGAAGGGAGGCAGGAACCATGACGTGGGTGGCCTGGTGCGAGAGAAAGGATGGTCTCTGTCGATTAAGACGATGAGACGTGCAGATTGAGTTGGTGTAGGGATAAAGCCAGACGAGAACTGAAAGAAGAAAACGAATGAATTCATAATATTTTGACAACGGAGGTGCAAATATTTACATCACCATTATATTTCATGTTTTTCCTCTGCACTTGTTTATACAAGTTAGATAGATATGTACACCAGCCTTATCTTCTCTTTGCTTTCCGTTCGCCTGGATTCAGATGATGACATGACGCCCTCGCTTCAACAAACCAGGCATCCTTTTATTATCTCTGTTCTTTTGCATTTGCTGGTGCTGTTGTTGCTGCTGCTGCTCCATCGAACACCTCGCCACTTCATTTCTTCGTTGATGGCGACGGAGAGGGGAAGAAGGCGAGGACGAAGAGAAGGAAGCAGAAGGAGAAGGGGGACTAATAGGTAGGTGAGGAGTCAATGCCTTTTTTTTGACCGCTACATTGGGAATGATGCCTTCTTGCAACCCAGCCGAGCCACTCAATGCCGCCGAACTTTTCCCCTGCCGCCGCAAGAGACCCTTCAGCTTGCTGCGTGCTGTTGATTCGATAGAAAGTGCTTGATGATGAAGGGCTGCAGAAAAATCGGCGCGGTTGCAATGCTTTCCTCTTTCGTCAACAACCTTCTCTCGAGCCCCTTGTACTTTTGTATTTTCCTCCGTCTTCCCCTTGCATCCACCACCAGCACCAATCATCGCTCCTGTCGCCAAGACTGCACTAGAGGCCCGCATCAGCTCTTCTTCAATCTCGCGCTCCTCCTCCTCCTCCTGTAGCCGCTGCTGCTCCTGTATGTGTTGCCAAGCAGCAGTTATGACCCCTTCCTCCTCTTCCTCCTCTTCCTGCTCTTCCTCCTCCTTCTTGTCCTCCCCCCCTCTTTCCTCAGCCATGTCCTTGAAGCGTTCAGTCGAGATCGTGTCCATCGCCTCGGCTGTCATCCACGTCTCTTCCATGGGCCCTCCCTCATGAAACTGCTGCTCAAGCGGCTGCTGCCGCTGCTGCCGTTGTTGCCGCTGCTGTTGCCGCTGTTTCCGCTGCTGTTGCCGCTGTTTCCGCTGATTCCGCTGCTGTTGCTCAGTCTCCAAGCCTGCGAGCCGGTCCTCTAGCTGTCGCATTACCCCTAGCACGGCTTCCGCTTGCCTCGCCGACGTCTCTAACGCCTTCTCTCCCACCATTGCTAGAGTCTGCTGCAGCCTTGTAATAGCACCTTGATGCTCCTTCCTGCTCTTGTTGTGCCCCTTCTCCGCGTGTCGAAATGCGGCGTTAAGAGCAGCAAGTTTCTTTTCCAATTTATCCGCCATCGTCGTGGTCGGCTTATTATCACCGCCCCCTTCCAGGTATTGCCATGAAGATGTCGGCACTGCTGCTTCTGCTGCTGCTGCTGCTCCTCCTCCTCCTATTCCTCTCTCCCCTCCCATCTGCTGCTGGCTCGAAACAAATGTTGAATCCTCTCGCAACACCTCCCTCCGCTGCAGCTCTGCAATTTGCTTTTGCATCCTACTCAGCTCCTCTTGTAACAAGATGCCTTGCTTGGTGCACGCGCTGAGGGCACGGTGGTGATCCATAGAGACTTCATGCCGAAACCTCTCCATGCTTTCTTCCACCTCGATTCGCAATCGCGCAAATCCTTGTAGCTGTGCTGTCTCCAATCCCTGACACCACATTTCAAGCTCATCTAATCGTGTTGTCAGTCGCGCTACCTCATTTTGCTGCTCATCCTTTGCCTCTCCCTCTCGCATCTCGAACTCGACAACCACTCTCTCGAGCGACTTCAATCGTTCCAACAGCGCTGTGGTGCAGTTCTGGCTCCGCTGCTGCTCCTGCCATTCCTCTTGCTGCTTCCGCCCTTGTTGCTGTTGCTCATCCCGCAGCCTGCCTTCGACCTCAAGATTTGTCAAACGATCCCCCAACGTCTCGACAGCGTGCAAGCGGCTTTCGGTGTCGTGCCTGTTGGCACCGTAGGCATTCACGCGCGCCGACACCTCCTCCACCAATTCCCGCACGGCCTGATTTTCCTCTTTCAGGTCTGAGGCCTGCTCGCACGCGGCCGTGACCCTCTTCAGTTGTGTCTCGAGGTGGTTTATGTAGGCAGTGGTGTCGTAGAGCAGGTCTTTGTTGCTACTGGGCGGGAGGTGGGCGAGGCGATGAATGCCAAGGTACGACGATGCCCCGCCGCTTTCTCGGGCGATTTGGGCTCGCATCATGGCACTAGCACCTGTGTTAATGTGTGCGTAATTTGTGCCTTGCCAGTACAAATTTCATATAATATACATGACAGCGGTACTCGTTGCTTTTCCGCATGGTTTCGGCGACTCAGTTGAGTCCTCAACTGAAATGCAGACTTTTGAAATGAGGACTAATTTCTCAATACACATTCCCCACAGGAGGCGCGATAGCCCAGCCAGCAAGAGAAGGATACGGCAAACGCTGTCCCCATGGTGCTGCTGCGGCGGGTAGGGCCGCCGGCACCACTCCAATGGCGGATCCTCTTCGCTTCTTCTCGACCTCCCCCAAAGGCTTTCAAAACCCGCCTGTTCTCGTCGTCCACCGCCTCCCCTCCCTCGACGCAAGGAGGTCCGATGTTGGCGTACCATAAGCTGGTAGGGGAGAAGCGTATCGAGCGGAACGAGAAACAGTTACAGGCAGTGGCGCAGCTGCAGCAGCTTTACAACCAAGTTTGTGAGTTCCATGCCCGGCCGGACGATTACCGGCGCACTACCTACCGCTTCGTGGACTTTGCCATCAAGAAAGAAGAGACCATCACGCCGCCCAAAGGCCTGTACTTGCACGGGGGGGTGGGCACGGGAAAGACGTTTCTGATGGACTTGTTCTACGCACAAGCACCTTCGACGTGGAAAAAGCGGCGAGTGCATTTTAACCAGTTTATGCTCGAGGTCCACGAGCGCCTGCACAAGCTCCGCCAAGCCGGCCATCGCGGGGATCTCCTCGCGGAGGTCACAGAGGGTTTGTACCAGCAGGCCTGGCTCTTGTGTTTCGACGAATTCCAGGTGACAGATGTCGCGGACGCGATGGTATTGAAGCGTTTGTTTTCGGGTTTGTTGGAAAAGGGTTCGGTAATAATTAGCACCTCAAACCGCCCACCCCAAGATCTGTACCTAAACGGATTACAGCGCGACCTGTTCCTACCATTCATTGACCTTCTCAAGGAACGTCATCACGTGCACAACATTGACTCCCCGACGGACTACCGGCTCGTGCACCGCGCTTATGGCCTTGCTACCGACACTCTTTTTGTCCACAACCGTCAGAAAAAAAAGCAGGCCCAACCAGGAGAAGCATTGGCGACTGTCGCGAGCAAGCTGAAGGATATCCGGAAAAATCATTACGGAGATGAGGATGACGAAGAGGATGAGGCGCGGTATGCCTTCAATGAGGCCCTGAGGAATGCGACTAAAGGACAAGCCCTAGTTCCCATGGTCATCCCCGTCCCCCAGCAAGGCCGAAGGGTCTACGCCCCGAAGGTGAGTCTGAGCACACGCACGGCCATGTTTACGTTTCATGAGCTGTGCGAACTCCCTCTAGGTGCTGCAGATTATATTGCCTTGTCCCACACGTTTCCTAACATATTTTTGGCTGAGGTACCGGTGATGACTCTGAATGACGTGAATAAACTCCGACGGTTCATTACTCTGGTGGATTGCCTCTATGAGGCACGCACCCAATTGGTCATGCTAACCGACGCCCCGATCACCGAACTTTTCGATGCGGCGGCCAACAGCGAGAATGGGCGGGACGAGGTCTTTGCCTTTGGACGGACGGTGTCTAGGCTCATGGAAATGCAAGGAGCTGACTACAGGGAAAACCACCGAGCGTCCCTTTCTACCCATGACGGGGCGGCTTTGTTAGGGAGGGCACTGGAAGGGGGCCAGAGGGGGTGGGCAGGGGCAGGACCACAGCAGGTGTTTGATTTTTATGACATAGACCATAAGAATCGTTGGGAGACACCGATGAAGCTCAGGGCGTTCTTGGAAGATTTCTCCGAGGTGGTGCTAAAGAGGAGGGATGTCGTTAGCGATGAGCTGGTCAAGCAGCTGCTACCAACGCAATTAGCGTCCTCGGCGAAGGGCTTGGAAGCTTTCATGACAGAGGAGGAGGGGAGGGTGGTTTTGGAGAGGGCGTTGCGGGAGGAGAGTTTGAGGGGGGGGGGGGAACTGAAGGAAAACAATGGACTGTAGCTTTGCATGTAAAGATTGATGTATTTTTTGTCATTCGAAAATGTGAAAACCCATGTTAACTGACGGACAGCCAAGGCGCAGAAGTCTTTGCTCATCACCACGAGTGTGTCCTCTTCTGTCGTCGCCGTTTCTTTCTTTTCCATATCGGCTACATGTGGCCCTATCCGATGTGTGTTTCCGATTTATCAAGCATGTCACCATTTTCTGAAGTGTACGTTGGCTTTGGTTCCACTTTTGATTTGTGATACGTCCGTATCTTCCTTTCCTTCCATGGCTTTTCGGGGCTTGATTTGTTCTTCCTTCTCTCTTGCCTTCTCTCGCGCCGTGTTATTTGGTCAAAAATAATTCTTCTTGTAACCCATCAATCCCTTCCTTCTGTCATTCTTCCTATTCATTCACCTAGAACATGTCCACCACGTCCTCCTCAACAGAAAATTCCTTCTTCGCCAGCGCCTCCACAATGCCCTGCACGTCCGTCGGGCTCTGCGCCTTGGACAGATACTCCGTTGCCATCGTCTCCTCGTAAAACTCGGCAGCCTGCTTGTACGCCGAGTCCATCGCCGCCTCCACCGCTAGGCCCAATAGACGCGCATCCGCAAAGGCCGGCCCCTCCTTCACCTCCACCTCTTGAGGCTCCATGCGCCCATTCATGACCACCCGCACCATGTTATCCGCCGCAAAGCCCTCAAAACGCGCATTCTTACACAAAGCATCAACACTTGCCAACAAGGCCTCCTCATGGGCCACCATCTCTGCCGTATACTGCTCCCGAGCACCGGCCAGCTTGGCTGCGTATGCCTCGTCAGAGAGCTCCGTAATTCCCGTCTCGGCCATGCCCTGGTACACATCCAACACGCCCTTGGACTCCAACATATCCCGCCACTCCACCTGTCGGGCCCGGAACGCGTTCAAATCATCAAAGGATTGGGACTTCAAGTGTTCAGCCCGCTCCAAGAAGGGCATTAAACGCAAGCGTTGCGCCTCTTTCACCCAGTTCCCAACCAAGGAGCCGTCGGTAAAGGTGGGTTTGTCCCCTTCCAACCACTGCTGGATCGTCTTTCCCCCACTGTTTGGTAGTACGTGAGCCAGCTCCTCGGAGCTCAATGCCTCGAGCTCGGCCAATGTGGGATCCACGGGCTCAGGCTCAAAGTACTCGTTCGGGTCGTCAGCCTCGTCCTCCGCCATGCCCGGCAGAACGGGCGCCACCGTGCCACTGCTGCTAGCCACGGCGGACGGAGTCCGGTCCGTCACGGCGCTCCATACCTGTTTGGATGCGTAGGAATATGGTTGTTGAGGCTCTGGCCACGAGAGATTGCGTCTGAAAGGGTAAGTGGAACACATGCGGGGAAAGATACCGCCTACCACCACTCCGTCTCCCCAAGACGTACCTGTGTCCCCGCCAGTCCCTTGGCATTGGGGAAGGGCATCAAGAAAGCTGATGTCATGACGGAGCAACCAATGGCTAATGCCGAAGCCAGACACATTTGATTGCTTATCCTCATGGTGTGGGTGTGTGCTAGTAGAGAAGCTGCTTTGCCTTTGTACGCAGCAAACGGCAACACTATCCCGAGGGGGAAATTGAAAAGCGAAACTGGCTAGCAAAAGATCCTGTGGGGTAAGGAGGACAAGATGAAACGCATTTATAGAGTATGTAAGGCGGTTGAAAGGCATTGAGGTGCACTGCACACAAAGAGAGCACTGTAGCTGCTCTGTCTCCCAAGCGATTATGTCTTCTCAGTGTTGAAGCGACACCAACTAAACGAGGAGGAGGAGCGGAGGAGCGGAGGAGCGCACTCTTCGTATAGGGGACGGCCGACTGCCTCCTTTTCCTCTTCCATTTGTGCTAGAGGATGAGTGCGACCACGCTCTGAGTCTTTCTGTGGCTGGATGTGGTCGCGTGAGTCAGCAGAGTTTGCCACCACCCCAAATCGTAGTATCCACTCGTCTTTTTTTTGGACCCCCCCCCCCGCAAGTTGCACAGCCGCTCCTACACCACCCTACCATTATGCGTAACCTTGTCCTCGTGGCGATCGCACTGGCTTCGTCCACATCCGCCTTTATGGTGCCCACTAGTGGGCGTGTCTTTGGTTCCACTTCCCAGATCTCTTCTTCCCGGGCAGAGGGCAAGGTAAGTGTTGAAGAGGCCTAGAAGCTTTTGCGAAGGGGGATGACTACACACTATCTCGCGTTCTGACACGCACTCCAACCTCAATTGCAGGGTCGTATGTACATGCTTTTCGGCGGGAGCGACAAGAAGAAGAAGGAGGAGGGCGGGGGTGCCAAGCCTGCCGGCAAGTTGAACCCCTTCGATGCCATGGCCAAGATGAATGAGTTGGCTACCAAGAGCAACACATTGACGAAGGACCTGGCCGGTACTTTTGTTTCTGGCCAAGCGATGGACGGTAAAGTGAAGGTGACATTTACAGGCACTCAAGTGCCCATGGAGGTGGAGATCACGGAGGATGCCCTGGCCGGGGGAGCGGCGGCGCTGTCGGCAGCTCTGACGGAGGCGATGAAGGAAGGCCACACCAAATCCGTCGGGCTCCAGCAATCCAAGCTGACAGCGTTCTATGACGAGTTGGGCTTGGGGGCTGCCATGAAAGAGATGGGCAAGGGTGTGGGCGGGCAACAGTAAACGAAAGAAGAGCATATGTCACAGCGATAGACAGACAGCATTTAGAAGGAGTAAGGCAACGCAGCCGCACGAACGCTGAAAGAAGCAATATTTAAGACACTAAACGTTTTGATAAATAAGGGAGTAGATCCACCCTTCCCAACCCCCACCTCGCTGACTTGAGGGTTGAAAACAAAGAAAGAAATGGAAACAACGGAGAAACCAAAGAGCGCTTTTGGAAAGTATGCCAGCTGTTATGTTCGAGCCAACCCCTACCTACACAGTCAATTTCAAAAAAATAAACAGCAACTACCTTGCAAGCGACGATTTCCCTGACTTAAGTTTCTTTCTTTTGGCCATTCCCGCACAAAAAATTGTGCCCTCTCTCTTTTTCCTTCCTGTAATGTCAGACTGCTCTACATATTATTTCCTTTTTGGTTTTGTCCTTCTTTTAGACTCTCCCGCTTCCCCTTCCCAGGGTCATTCGCCTTGATTTTCTCGCGGAGGGAGGCATGAGCCAATGCAAATGTTGTTATCATTGCATCCCTCTCCATCCTCGCCTCGCCTTTGTTTTTATTTATTCAACAGAAAACGAATGATAGTGTCAGCTAGTTTACTTTTTGTGTTCCAGCTGCTGCTGCTGCTGCTGCATGCCCTGGATGCTGCCTGCCTGGGCTGCCTGCTCCCCGAGTCGCGATGTGCAGCCTCCTTCGAAACCCTCACTCATCATACCATGCCCGTCGTTCGCAGACTACTCCCTTTTATCCCCTTTCGCTCTCCTTCCCATCGTCATCAATATTTTAGGTGGGAACGAGAATAGTCCCCAGGCACGCAATGAATCTAGTTCATGTTGGTACCACATTCCCTCTCTTATCCTTTCCTTCCGATCACTTTCCCATAAGCATTCTTTTTATTTGCTCTCCTTTCCGACAAGAGAATAGCAGGAACGTATCCTCATCCCCTGCTTCACACATCACCACCACTGTCCAGGCCGAAGCCAAGATTGGGTGGTCCAAAAAGAGCAGCGGCAGACAGACACACACACTCCCTCTCTGTTCGGGTCCTCTCCATACCTTTCAATCCATTCACACTAGTAGTGCAACGCCGCCAAGATCTCGTCAAAGTCAGTATCACGAAATGGAATTTTTTCCGCCGGAATCGTCTGCGAAATCAAGCGCTCCACGGCCGTCGTCCCAATAATTGGCACAATGCCAGCGTTGTGGTGCAGCAACCAGGCCACGGCCACTTCGTCAGGCTCGAACGTCAAAACCTGCTTCTTCCCATTCCCCGCGTCTTCCTCCAAAGCCAGCTCTTTCCCTTTCTCAGTTAGCGCACTTACGATCCGCTTCTCCCGCTCCCCCTGCGAACCAAACAACAAATTCGTGCCCCCATACGGATCTCCGCCTAGAGCCCCCCAACCCAAGATCCGCATCTCATTCTCGCCCGTCGAATAGTAATCCACAGTCGCATCCGAGATCTGGTCGGGGTGCAGCACCGAGGTTTCCATCTCGTGCACAGACAGCTTGAGCCCCTCCCCGGCCATAGCGTCCCGGAGGGCCTCATACTCCCACTGGTGAAAGTTGGAGATGCCAAACGCCTTGGCCTTGCCCGCCACCTTGATCTCCTTGAAGGCCTTAGCGATGGCCTTTACGTCCATATTCGGGTCGGGGTTGTGGATCATGAACACGTCCACGTACTTGGTGTCGAACAGCTTCAGGTACTTGTCAATACTCTCGTGGATCCACTCGGGCGAAAGATCGATATGGTATCCACCGCTTAAACGAATGCCGAATTTGACCACGAGCTCGAGGTTCGCTCGGAGGCTGGGCTTGGCCTTGAGGGCCTTGGCAAAAATATCGTTGGCAGAGCCCTGCCCGTCCTCATACCATCCATATACATCGGCCAGATCGATGGTTGTCACCCCGACCTCCTGGCACGCCTCGAGCGCCGCAGTTAGGCCCTCCACGTTGTCCTCAAACTCAGGAAAGTGCAGCGAGCCGTATGCGATACGGGAGAGGGTCAGGTCCGAGTGCGGCACCGAGACGCGGCCGACCTTGTATGGGGGCACGGCTGCGTGGATGACGGTTGTGCTTTTGGGCTCGAGCTCAGTAGAGGAAATGGCCTCGGGCTTCTTCTTATGCCTAACTTTGGAATTGCTTTCCTCAGCCACGGGCACAGTCTCATTCAGCTTAATGACGAGCGGCCCTGCTTGTTGCTGCTCCTGGCGTTTTCGCAAGCCTCGTGTGACGGCTGCGGCGACAGGCGCACAAGAGAGCAAGGCGGCAAGGCACACGAACAAACAGAGGTATGCCCAGGGCGAGCCGCCGCTGCTCCGGCTCCTGTTGCGACGTTGTGGGCGCGGCATGGCCGTGTCTTGAGCCTGGCCATTGCAGTGGTAGGTGCTGGTGTTGCTGTCTTCCTTCTCAAGGCACTGCCGCCTCCTCATTTGCTGCTGATGCCCCTCAAATCCTCCAAGCGCCGCAGAGGTAGTCATGTATGGATAGGGTGGAGCAGAACCCTTTTCGTGGGTTGCTCAGGCGCTTGGTCGGCTGTTATCTGGTTACTAGACGTGTAGCTGTGTGATAGAGACCACGTGGAAGGGTCTTAGTAGTGAGAAGTACGTGCGTGTGTACCAATCAGGTCTCCATTCGTCATGCTGCTCATAATCAAGTTGAGCCGGATTTGCACCCATCAATGCCCGCCTGCTATAGAGCAAGCTTTAGGACCCAGCATGTACCAAGGGGCTTCCAGAAAGTAAGCCAATGCATGGCACACGATGTGGGCAACATTTCCAAAGCCCTATGCCATGCCCTAGCGAGTCAAAAAGGCACGCCTTATCAAGGAGGAGACCAATCTCCCCTTTAAGCTATGACATACTACTACTACTGCTTGCCAACGACCGCCAACGTTGCAACAGTCAGCCACCGAGTGAGCCACAGTAAACAATACTGGCAGTGAAATTGTAATGTGGCGAGAGGTTCATTTCTTAAGCAATTGGTTCGGTTGCTCTGCTTGCTTGAAAATATTGAGTAGGATAAGGAGGCTTCTCGAAAGGTTTGGTGTATGGGTCCATACATCGACCACGGGAAGGATGGGGGGGGAGTTCAAGACGATCATCATTCATCGAAGGGCTTCGATCTTCTTTCTTTTTCTTGGTGGTCTAGTATTCATACCAAGTCGGGGCGGGATGTGGGCAGTAATTCAGGCGACCGGGCCTCCATACTCAAATTCCAATGACATACAGTAGCATGGTTGTTTTAGCCATGAACCCTTTGTACCGGTGCACAACCTCTATCGGATCGTCTGCGGCTTTTTATCGGGAACCGTGCTGTACTCCCACCACTGGACTATTCCGATGAACATACCACAAATGCAGCATCTCCTACTGTAGTCCCTACAGCTTTATTTGACGTTGATGAAGTTGATTTATTCACTGTGTGTAGTCCAACGCCCATGTACAGGTACTTTGGCCTTCACTTACACACCAGATGGAAGAGCCTCAAGTCCCACGCCAGGACTCGGACTCGGAGGTCCTCATCCGGCGCTTCCTCGAGGGTAGGTCACGTTCGCTCCAGGCCTCACGCTCCACAAGACCTCGAAGTTCCTCGGATGCAACTATTTTAACACTGATGTAGTAGTAGTGTTTGTGGTAGTCAGTGTAGTGTAGTGGTACCAGGGAGAAGAGCAAGCCGTCTCGATTTTCCAGGCTTCTCGTTTTCGTCCAAACTCCTCTAAGATAGAAGAAAGTATGCAAAGAATTTATCTTAAATCACTTGAAAGCATCGTTTCAGGTGCCAGGGAGGGAATTGATGGCTCCGTGACAGACGGTATGGGGCAGGTGGGTCTCCGTGCTCCGGCTCCGCCCCTGGGTCACAGACTCAGGACTCGGACAAGGACACACTTATAACTCCACCTCTTATGCATTTTTTACCACGAATGAACAACCAAATGAACAATATCCTTCCTTTCCCTAGGCGTACAAACGCCTGGCACTTAGTCTGATTCTTTTCGGTCTACTACCCTCCCCTCCCCCTAAACCTCAACCTTCCCATGCTTCTCACTATCCCAGCGTGTGTGTACACCCTTGTGACATTTTCTTTCCGTCCCTCTAATCTTGTCTGGTCTTGAGTGTCCGCGAGGTGACTCCCTCAGGGGTGCTGTGATTCGGGGTGGGAGGGAAAGACGGGCGAAAGGGTGAATTTACGGCAAGCGGCATGCAATCAACACTGCGCGTAAGACTTGTTATGTGACAACATGTAAGCGGGCCAGGAACCGATAAACTCTACGGCCAAAGTAGTGAAACATTTTCATCCCCCTCCATCCTCTTCCTCATTCCCCCACCAATTCGAATCCAAACCCCCTCCTGACTCCTTCTTGTCCTCTGCCCCGCCAAAAGAAAACATACATGATGTGCACCACTGCGCCCCAGCCACTGAGCGCGTCGCGGTCTACGGAGGCAAGCAGTGACTGGGACAGCACCTCGAACAGCTCCTCCGGCTCCAGATCGGGCTTCCACATGGACTCGCACAGCCCGTACAGATTGGCTGCGCACGTGCCCGCCACCACGAAATCCTTGGCGAAGACAGGGGCACCTATCAGGTCCATGCCTGAGATGAAAGGCGTGTTATCCTCGGTTTTGAGACCCGCCACAAGGGGCTCGACGAAGTAGGGCCCAAAGCGTTTTTCGTACAGAATGTGGGAGAGGAGGGCGGAGAAGGTCTCGGGCTTGATGTCCCGCTCCTCACGTAGCTTGTACATATTCAGCCGGAAGCGCAGCAGCTGCTCCAAGGTCTGGATGTCGGTGGCAAGGCCTGACAGGCCCACGAACAGGCGGTCGCTCATTTTGTACACCTGGATGGGAGTAGGAAAGAGAAGGAAAAGTAGAAGATACGGGTGGTGAGTTCAGCAACCGCAGCTAGAGATTGCTGAGTGAAAGGGAAGCCTCTGCAATTTACTGGGGGCCTTAACTTGCGGGGAGGGCAGTGGAGCATGCATGTAGACACTGACACAAATTGTAGACATGGCGAAAGAGAAGACGGAGCGAGGCATACCTTGGGGAAATTGCATGACACCGTTTGTGCTTGCACACCATAACGCAAGTCACTGCGTGGAGAGGGATGGAAGGGGTAGAGTAAAGGCACGTATGAGTGTGGAAGTTCAAGAGCTAGAAAGCGAAGCGAATTCTACACTTGCCGCCGCTGTCCGAGAGACTACTTTATTGAACATGTTTTTTCACAGGCACAATTAATAACTCCCGACTGTTAGCTGCGATAACAATTATGAAGCATAACCGAGCAGTGCGTTCATAACCCTCTGCTGCCAACACTTCCAAACCTACCGTACTCGTTATCATCCCCCTCTCTCTTTACCTGGCAATCGCCACGCAGTTCTTGCCCACCATGGCCACACATGCACCGCCGTTATACTCTAAGATGGACTGTTTGTGTGTGCATGTGGGTGCAGGTGAGATGAGGCCAGGGTGACTACTTGGGGTGGCCTTTTTGGCCGCGCCCAAGCCTTGCCGGACGATGGAGAATCGATTTGGCGAGGAGATATGAGGTTAGGGGGAGGGCTGGAGCGCACACATGTACGTACCATGACTGAGAACGAAAAGAGGGTCCGGCGGCTCGAAAGTCTTCCTCTGTGTGATTGCTGGATGCAATCGCCTGGCTGCCTGTTTCTGTGTTTGTGTCCGGGGGCGTAATGAGAAGGCAGTGTGAGAAGACTTCGCTGGAACTGGCCCTGGCGTGTTGCTTCTTCGTTTGCGTATCGGGCAGAGGGGCTGAACCGTAGAGCCGCTGTACATTCCGCACTCACAAATAGATAATCCTGAGAATAACGGCACGAGATAGTGCGGGGGTATGTTCGTAGGCAAGTCGTGTGTTGATTTGCTTGAGGACAAGACGCTGAGTTGCACGCTAACTGATTTGATGGTTTTGGCCGCAGCTTGCTGGCGTCATCAAGTCGTGATATGTCCGAGCCCGTGCATGTTGCATCTCACTTCTACCAATTTCTAGTCTCACGCTTCTGGCCTCTAACATCTTTTTCCTGGGACAAATTACACCAGGAAACTGCCGAAGCCTCGCGCAGCCGCGGCCGACAAGATAGGAAAGGAATCGTAGGCATCAAGCATCAAGTCTTCCCCCCTACACTCCTACCCTACCTACTACTGGAACACAGGCCTGTGTTTGGTTCCACTGCCATATTGCCTCCTCCTCTGCCAGGTTTTTTGGCGATGACGATGACTTCCCAATATCTTCCGCTCTTCCGCTCGGTCCAGCATCTCAACGCGTCCTTTTCTGGTATGAAACCTCTCAGAGCAACGGTGGGACAGACAACAGGCATTCTACTTCAAATGGAAAGCAGCAGCGCAATATTTGCCGCTTGAATGGTAGATCAAAGCGGTGCGTACAGAATGGCGCAGGTTGAGAGTGCTTATGCCTTAGCCTCTCCCCGTCGAGGTACCGGGAGTCTTTCCACAACCTCCAATCCATGCACCAAGGCATGTGGTGTGGTAGGATATATATATATAGTCTGAAGAAGTGTTCTGGTCCACATATTTACAGGGCTTTAGTTTTTTTATCCTTGTTCGTTTCATGTCTGTTGCTACTGCCTGGTCCAACACCGCCAAGGGCATCCTCTTCAAGGACGTTGGTGACGTGCCACATCTCCAGGGCTGGGGGGACTGGGTGCGTTTATGCCTCTCCACTATTGGGACCAGGGCTGCTTTGCACAACTTTTTGGTGTCCATTTGCGAGCTGGTACTGGACTCGACGGCACAGTAATCCTTGCTCAATCCCGGCTTGCTGAATGGAGTGAGAGGGAAAAAGGTTGGGTTGAACCTGACCTGACATTTGGCTGATGAAACTCTTAACTACCATGGAATTTTAATGACCTGTCGGATAGCTTTTGCTTCAACCATTTTCACTTCACACTCCCTGCGCACGAAGTTACAGTCGTCTTCGAAGTATTATTGCTGTTCGTCCGCACGGTCTCTAGCGTCTCGTCGCCGTCCTGCAACTCACTTCCTGCAGCAATCTTTACGGCCTCACCCTCCTCGTCATCCAACAAGGTAGCCTCCCATTGTCTGGCTGAGCCGTTGCCACATCTTTGGCGTCAACACAGCCATTGAGTTCTCTGCATGGCGGCTGTATGAATGCTACTAACAAGGGGTGAAAGCAGTGGCAGTCAAGGATGGCTGTCCGAAGCCCTCAGTGACGCCACGCCAGTCAAGGATGGCTGTCCGAAGCCCTCAGTGACGCCACGCCACGGCCGCAAGCGACATCCACAGCCTCGTCGACACGTGTGCAAGGCCATCATCTACTACGTGGCGACCTTGGACGTGCTTCTGCTTCTTCATTCGATGCGAAACTACCTGACCTGTGGGGAAGGCCAGGAACTGCTCCAGCTGAAACAAGACACCCAACACGACGAGCTGGAGAGGCGGAGGGTGGCGTTCAATAGCCTGGCCCTCGTAATAACCAATTTGGCCGCCTTTGGAATATTCACATACGAGGCGTTGACGAATGGCACTCACCTCCTAGACCGTGCGACTTGGACGGCCTCCATTGCCCACAGCCGACAAGCCTCATAGATTTTCACCGGCTTCGCCTACAGTGTGAGCATGCATCGGTATTGCAAATTACCCTCCTTCTTCACGCTGCTGGTGGTTTTTAACAGTCTGAGCCTCTCCAAGATCACCCCCTGGGCGCGCATCGAGGTGCACACTCTTGTCTCTTTGGGAGTCGGTCCGCAAGCACACTGCTGGCGTTCTTTTTATCCTTCTGACCTACGCTCTGGCCACCCGTACACCATCTGATGCACTCCTTCTACTCACGCTTTGCCACGTCTGCTTTGTTGGACTGGCAGATTCAAGGACGGTAGCATTATGAGGACGTGTGGGCGTTTGGTCTGACGGGCCTCGCTGTCTTGATGGCTCTGTACCAGGTGTGGCACGGCGACCGGCATCTGCAGCCAGCGACAGACGGCCTGAGCCAGAACCAAGTCGATAGTATCTTCCGCGTCCAGCTTTTTAAGTAGGCATCTCAATATTACCTCAGGCCTTGGGCCAGGGTCAATCGTGCTGCACCCTTTTTATTCCATAACCTCCATATCCTCCTCCGGCTTCGCATCCTCTGCTCCAAACTACCCTTTGTGCGACCTCAATTTCTACGAATTGCCTCTTCTGGACTATGCCGGACTCTGTTTCTTGGCCTACCTCAAGCGAGATTTGTCCGCCTTTCCGCTGCTTCCGACCCGGCCAAGTGAAAAGTGAAACAAGCCCCCAGTCCGGGAAAAAACAGGGCGTTGTTTTTCTCGACATGTACAGTAGACGCCTCAACACTTCCGGGACTAATCCCACCAATCTCTTCGACGTTTTTCAAGACATGATTATGTTTGATGGGTACGCGTGCATTGGGGACGGAGCGGCAGGCGCGCGCGTGTATGTGCGTAGTACATACTTCGTACCGCATTCTTTCCCACAAACTAAATCCACTCACAGAGCCTTTTGTTGGTGGTCGGTATGTTGGTGCCGCTCGTCCAATGCCTTCCCTCCGTGTGGACTGCGAACCTCCTCTACCTCTACCTCTTACACCTGCACCTCAAGCTCAAATTTAATTCCATGCCTGCCAACCGGCAGCTCTCCCTACACTATTATAGAGCTATTTGGAAAATATTCTTGATCGAAAGGCCGTGCTGAGCGGGCATTCGTTTGGCGGCAGTATCGGCGAAAGTGTGGCGGCTCACTTTCTCCCCATCGTCGCTATTTCAGCACCAGGCATCGCACTCAGTCACGAGCTTTGACGTGCACAAAAATCTAGACAAATTTGAGGTGGATTTGATCCGCGCCGAAGACCTTGTGCCTAACGCAGACAGATTGAATGGCCTGAGCATGAAGATGCACTGCACCAAATCCAATCCTTAGTACGTTTGAGTATCAGCAAAAATAATCTGCCCATTCCCTTTTGATACTATCCTGTCCTACGTCATTACCGTTTTTCCCTCCCTCCCTCCCTCCCTCCGTCACTAACGAACAATGCTCAACACAAACTTCTGCGCCACCTGTTCTTCCTCCTTTGTCGCTCCACAGGTTGTCATGAGCTGAGTTACACACTCTCCGAGCTGCATGATCAATGTGGACTACCATTTTATAAAGAACGGTAGAGCATATAGAAGTTGCGGTCGGTGTTGAAATCCAGAATGAAAATATAAATAAGCAGAATGAATTTATGGCCGAGTGGCTTTTCCTTCTTGTGAAGACTGACAAAATTGCCTTAGCCCACGACGGAAGTACAAAGCAAAATCAATTATACGAGCATTATCCTCGCACGTCCTCGTTCGTTTGTGTCACTCGCCACTCGCATGCCTAACTACGGACAAGGACGCGCTTAACTGCTTTGCATTCAACCAAGTCTTGTTCTTGTCATTGCTGCTGCTGCTGCTGCTTTGTTCCCTCTTGCATTCTTATTACCGCAACTTTGTTCATGATTATACGTTTCTGGGCTAGATCATCGTCTATCAAACATAACAAAACACTATTCAATTCACGGACTGCACAACCTCGCCCTTCTATGTATGTCCTGGCCTATCTGCTGTCTCTCTCCCGTCCTCCCCTCCTCTCGGTCGTTCGCGCCAAACGCCCACTCCTTCTCGCACTTCTCCCCCTCCAATCACTGCTCTGATTACATCTTCTTTCAGCCTCCCCCGGCTGTCGCGTGCCGAAGCGTGACCTGCAGGCGGACACCTTTCTGGGAGGGCAAGGTGGTGGAGTGTTGCAGGGGCAGCACCTCCTTTCCCCCATTCACGGGCTCAAGCTTGAAGGAGAGCAGCAGCAAAGCCAGCCCATACTGCAGCTGCATGTAGGCCAGATTCACGCCCAGGCATATGCGCGGGCCGCCCTGGAAGGCTGTGAAAATGAAGTTGGAGGGCTTCGGTTTGTTCAGATGCCGCTCGGGCTTGAAGGCACCCGCATCCACCCACAGTGTGTCGAGGCGACCCATGACATAGGGCACGAACAAAACCCAGGAGCCCTTGGCGACATGCGAGCCGTCGGGCAGGACATCATCCTTGAAGACCCACTTCCCCTCCTTGGGCACGCTCGGATACAGGCGGAGCACCTCGGTCACCACGGCGTGCAGGTATTCTAATCGCTGAATCTGGTCAAACGTGGCACTGGCCGCGGCCGTTGGCGAGCCCAGCATGGCTTGGGCCTCTTGGTAAGCCTTCTCCTGGATATCAGGATGAAGAGAAAGCAGGTGCACTGCCCAGGAAAATGCCTGCGCCACCGTATCGCGGCCCGCGAGCTGAAAGTTCATAATTACGTCGGCCAGGAACTTCACCGTGCGGGGATCATGCTTCAGGGACTCACGGGATTCCTTCTGCAAAAAGTAAGACAAGATGGTCTCCTTCCTCTCGTGCCCATGTTCGTGCCCCCCATCCACATCCTCGCTTTCCTCGTTCTTGTCCTCCAGTTCCCGCGCGATCATCTCCTTGACGAGCGACGAACCGTATTGCTGCAATACCTTAGTCTTGGCTCGAAAGCACCAACCCGCAGGGGTAAAATAATTCCACAGCCAGGCGGGGCCCGGCCGGAAGAAGAGGTCACTGATATACATCTGGCAGTAATCAAATGCCTCCATAAAGTCTAGGTTTTTCCCGCTCAGCGCCCCCAAGTCCTGGCCAAAGGCGATCTCCCCGATCGTGTCTAGCGTCATCTTGAAGAAGTACTCCTGCAAGTCCACCACCGACGTAGGCGCCGCAGCGGAGGCGGTCGATTCTTTGACCTGGTCACGGATCAAATCTAAACATTTCAGGCACTTGCTCCGCACGGCCTCCAGCATGGAATTCTTGAAGTTGGTCACTTTGAACATGTTGGCAGCCCTCTTCCGTTGCATCAGCCAGTTATCAAAGTCAGCCGAGAAGATGCCATCACCCTGAAAAAAATGCAAAATGGGTGGAATAAGAGGAAGAGATAAAGTTTGTTAGTGATGTGTTCAAAGAAAAAGGAGCAACATAGAACCTTCAAATGGATGTGTAGGTACTGCCTCATCCCTATTTCCCCCCAGGGTGCCAATCTCCCTCCCTTCCCCCCCATCATTTCCGTGTTGGCACCGCTGCACGTACAAGGATGGGGTAAAAGTTCTCGCGCCAGACAGGCCCCTTTCCGTAGGTGTTGATGTTCGTCAGGATATGCCGCACGTTATCCGGATTGTGCGTCAAGATCATGTTTGGTTGCATGAAAATTTTGAAGCTCCACGTACCCAGCCCGTCGTCCCCCCCGTACTTCAGCGACTGTTCCAGCAACCAGTCAAGCAAGCGTGGCAGATTCGTCTGGACTTCCAGGCTATTGTCCAGTAAGGGACCATCCCCCGCAGGTCCAGGCAAGGCGCCCTGTCTGCTTTTGGATCCTCCGTGCCCATAATGGATGACCACAGCCACCAAGCCTGAGAGTGCCAAGAACGCCAAGGAGACGGATGTGACGGGGATGGTGGATGTCACCACTGTCAAGGAGTCCAGTGTTTTCATCCTATGCGCAAGGGCGAGTCTGTCGGAGGGTAAGTGAGGTGATGGCACAAGCAGAACAATTTATATTTCGGAGCAGCTGGAGCGACACCTATGGTCTCCGGTAGCTCCTCCTAAAGCACATTCTTCAGACAGCAGACAAGACAGGATGCTCAGCTGGGCGGCCACGTTTATATATTAACAGAAAGAGGAGGAGGCACAAAAGATCATGGCAGCAGTCATTCAACTTGATTGAACAAGGTCAAAGACTGATCGATTTTTGTCTGTACGTGTCTGTCGCGCACTTAAAACGATGGTTTTCCGCGATCTTCTCCTTCCACAAACCATTAAAGCATATACACACTTAGCAATACACCTGGAGAAAAATACAATGCACAAGATTCTATGCAATCTTTGTGACGTCGTCCCGTGATTTGTGTGGTTTAGAGCTTCTCGTGCATCGATTAGGAGTGTTCTCCGGCCCGCGGGTCCATAAATCATCGTTCCCCCTCCAACTCCCCTCGAGTCAATTTCCTCTTCCCTCGACCAGGGCACAAATGAAATAAGCGTCTTAAGAGCGCACTCCCGTATACTGACCATTCACTGAGTAGCGTAGCTCCCTTCTTTGCTCTTGTCATGGTTTATTGAGGGGAGAGGGTGGAGACTGGAGGGTAATATTGATTATGACGCATTCAAAATATGGGCATTGGCCATGGGCCTTCATAACACACAACAGACCCCTTGCACCGTGCTACTCCTCTCCTCCTTCTCCCATGCTATCCCTACCATTGCATTCTTTGCCAAGGGGGATGCGTCTTAATGCATCATCATCATCATCATCATCATCATCATCATCATCATCATCATCATCATCATCCTTCCCCCAGGCCGATCCACCTTGCAACACAGCTCAATGCCCTCTTTCTACTCTCCAACCCTCACTCACAGCACAGCACCGCCACGCCTGTTGTCCACCTGTGCGGGGGTATAAATGGTGGTGAAGACGACGAGAACGGCCATGTAAGTGGCAATGAGCAAGACGCAGCAGTTGGGTCGTGGTCGTTTTCAACGCACGACACATTTTGGCAGCAAATTCGCAAATGGCGACGATGATACAACTCAACCTGACCCATCTGGGGTCGCAGGCAAGGGCAGGGCCGGGGCCGGGGCCGTAACCGAGGCCGGGGCTCAGGCCACCTGCGTAACAAATCTGTACAGAGGCCACGCAACCAAGTCGAACGCGAGGCTAACCGATAGGGTTGACAACGCCGGCGCTTGAACCCCGAAATACTTGCAGCCGAAAGCATGGCTAACCAGCAAGCCCGTCAAGAGCGGCGCGTATAGCCAGAGGTTCGAGCAGCCGAGCGCGCAGCTGACCAGCAAGCCCGTCGAGAGCGGCGCGAACAGCACCGCGTGAGCACTGTGCCCACGTACAAACTCAAATTCCTGGAGCCCGACAACCACATCACTTGGGTGATCGAGTGGCTTGCCAGCACTGCGGCTTTTTGAGACGGTGCATCGTAACTCCGTCGACCGTCTTTTCAGCATTTGTTGCAATAGAGGGTGGGCGAGCCTAAACAAATTGTCGGAGACACCACCTGAGATGCAACACCTGTTTGACCCCAACACGCGCAAGGACCGCCAGTTCAACTCCAATATCCGCGCTTACAACTCGGTGCAATCGATGAGCTCGCAAGAAGCGAACATCAAGCCAGCATTTACAGATAGCGTCCCAAATCGTGTCGAGCCAGCAGTGAATGGATTAATGGACAGGTCCACCACAAAATGGGGCATCTGATACCCGACCGCACACGGGGCTACAAGCCCAGATTTGCGCAGCCGTACATACTCGACAACACCCAGGAGCAGCCCGACGCACGCCTCGCCCTTATGCCTTCACGGCCCAACCGTTCGGTCATCTTCAGACCTGGCACACTTCGGCCATTGCAACGACTCCTGTTTAGGATCAACCCCTTGATCATCGAATTTCGGAACGCGGCAGGGGCTTATGTACAGGCATTTGACGGGGCCCGAGAGAATAAAGCACCAGCGCCTGGTAATATTCCGGAAGTTGTCCATTCCTCCTGGAAAAGACGCCGATGCCCGTCGGTACAACCTGCCCACCGGTCGATCTGAAGTGGCATCCCGGGATCTATTTAGGGAGGGAACAACGATGCCCGTAAAATCGACAGAGATCAGGGTCCATTTGAGGAATTGGGGACTACAATAAATCAGCAACTGCAACCCATTCGTAGACGCCCTCCGATATCCTTTGCTCTCCTCACCGCAGTGGTATTCTACGCATCCATTTTTTCTGGGAGTTGCTATGGTGGTGGATGTGGTGGTTGCATGTACACAAACACTTGCTGATAGACCACATTGGGTGTGATGAGTGTGGCTGGCCGTGCAGAAGAAGGTGGGTGATCATCATGAGGATGTTCGTGGGGTCTCCTACTCTCGCTCTCGAGAGCTCGACGTAGAGTTGACCATGGGCAAATACCGGGAACGGCAAGTAGATTGCGACTTTTTGGAAGGTCTGCCTATGGGATTTGTTGATTCCCCCCCAAAAAAAAGAAATAAGAAGTTCCGAAACGTACTCTTTTTCTCTTGGTCTTCCCCTGCTTTACACACCAAACACCCGTGTCATGACTCAAGTCACTACCCCAGGTGTGCACCTGGCTTACATGCCCCCCCTTTACTTCCTCCTTTCCCCACCCCTCTCTTTTCCTACGACTCACAACAAATCACCACCCTGCCTGCCCACAGGACGGGCGTACCCGCTAGTATATATAATTGCTTTCTTGGAGCGGCCGACGGGATTCAACGACTCCGGGAAACAAGGATTTTCATGCAAGGTCCTGCTTTACAACCTAATCGAACATGCGATGTGCCCAATTTTGGTCACGACTAAAAAAAAAAGGTATCGGGACGACGACGGCACTCATACTTTTTGGAAGAGACTTTTGGAGATACCGCCATAAAAAGCCCCCCCCGAGGGTACACTCAAAAGAAACAAGACAAGAGACGCACACCAGGTTTTTATCAAAAGACGTATTGCTCTGACAAAGTGCATTACATTACACATAATCAGATCCTCCCTCTTGACAAAAAATCAACGAGGTGACAACCGAAAACTGAAGACCGAGAAGGGAGAGCGTAAGAGCTTGTGTGTGATAGGAGAAGAACGAGAGGAGAGGAAAGCGAAAGTGGGTTAAGTAAACTAAATGCAATCAAGTGCTCACGCTACTACAATTTTTAATTAAATCTTTGCAATTTGAAGAATTTCAACATTTTTACAACATATTTTACTCATACATGCAAGAAAGTACCAATCAAATGGTACTTTCAAAGCACTGAAGGAACTTCTTCTACCCTTTTTACCTCTTTCACGCACTTGATCTGTTCGCTTATTGCTCTTCCTGCAAATTTACACTTCCTTGTTTACCTTTTTTCCCTAGCCCGCACCAAAATACTTATGCTGATACTCCTTCTCAGCCTTCAGGGCTGCCTGACTCGAGTTCATGTTCAGGCCCAGTCTAACGGTGCAACGGGTATTGGCGAAGGCGCCGTCCACAACGCACAAGGACCCGCCCTCGGCGATGTCGTGATGGAAGCGTGTGGGTTGGGGCTGCACGAAGTCGAGGATGCGCAACACGTTCTCGTTTGCCGTTTGGTACGTCTTGCCCAACAAGCTTCCATTGAACTGGGTGGCCGGGTTAAGACACCACCAAAAATTGTCGGGAACACATGCCTTGACAAGCCACTCGGCCAGCTTCTGCTGGTTGGCAGCCGCCTTACTGTCCCCCGCGATGGTACCACCCCACTCGCCCAGCACCATTGCACGGCCCGTCGTCTTCTCGATCCAGCCGAACTGCGCATTCCAGATGCCCATCATGTTCTCGGGAAAGCGTGGGTCTCGAAAAAAAGTGTGGCCAGAAAATACCTCAGGCCCGTATATGTGCGGCGAAAAAACTACGCGTTTGTCGAGCGCCTCGTCGCCCGTGGCGATAGGATAGCGTCGAACACCGTCCAAGTTCCCTCCCCACCAGCTATGGTACTTGCTGTTCCAGTGGTTGCCCTCCACACCCTCTACGAAGAACACGCCCTGGAAGAAAGGCACGCGCGTAGCCAGAGTTTGAATGGCGTGCGTGACGAAGGTGTTCCAGTCCGTCTTGGGGTGGCCCTTGCCCCAGGTGGCGATACCGTGGGGCTCGTTCTTTAAGTCGATCCCCTGCGTAAGGGATGGTAAAGAGGATAAGCGCGTGAGAGGGAGTAACTGTCAGAGGTTCTCCTTCACCCCATCGCCTATCTCCACCCCTCCCTTACCAATAGATTCCATCGCCCCGCAAAGCGCTCCAGCATCGTGGTCCACAGATCGATGACGCGTTCGGGGCTGGCCGTGTTGTCGTACCAAAGGTCCTTGATCCCCTCCTTAACCTGGATCACATGCAGGTCTAGCAGAATCACAATGCCCTGAGCGGCTGCTGCGTCGAAGATCCGCTCCAGTACCTGGCCCTGCGTCAGCTTCCGAATATCTTCTTGCACGACATATATATTCATGAGTGGTGCATCCAAACCACGTGCAATCCACTCCAGACTGAAGGGCAGGCGTATGGCGTTGAAGTGGTGGGTCGCCAGAAAGAGCATGAAGTGCTCGATCGACCACGCGGCCAGCCCGTCCAGAACATACAAATCGCCTTCGAAGCCATACCTGAAAAGATGAGGGTGAGAAAGGTCAGATAGTGATGTCATGAGCGGAATTAGCAACACGGGACAATTTTTCACACCCAAGCATATTTTTTTGTATCATAAAAAATATCCATGCAGATGTGTGTCCTTACAACTTTATTCTTCTTTCATTCCTTTCCGTCATCTGCGAGTCGTTTGTCTCGGCAGAAAGTGGTGCAATAAGGACCTAGCAGCCCTGGTGCAGACCAAACAGCAAAGGCAGGCACCGGTACACAAACACGCCCTCCCGTCCTCGCCTCCTTCCCAAGCCCTCCCGTCCTCGTCTCCTTTCCCACTCTCCCATCCCCTTTATTCCTTTATCCCATTCTCCCCTGAAACTCTTACCAATTCAAACCCTTCAGGTAAAGCGGGTGCCCGTTCAGCATGACAGACCCCTTCTCCGAGGTATACTTGTACGCCTCCCCAGGCGCAATACACCAATCTGGAGAGACGGTCGCCTCAGAGACAGGAGAGTCGAGACTGATTTGCTGGAACTCAAGGTCGTGGGACAAATAGGCGGATTGCGTGGGCGGCGGTGGAATCAAACGCACGTAATGCTTTGCCAACGCGCTGATTATATCCTCTGTGGCCAGCACTTTTTCGATCGAAAGGGAATGCGAATTGATGCCGAAACCACTAGCTAGCACAAAACCAGCCGACTGTACCTGCGCATGGGTCTTGCTTGCGAGGCACAAGAGACCCAAGGCCATGTCAAGCACAGGCCGCCTGGGCATGCTGTGGGGACGTCGAGCGACATGGGTATAAGACAGGAAATTCTACCTGAGGAATGCTATCATCATAACGCACACGATTTTCTAAAGTATTTGGCAGACAATAAAGCACCGTCAAGACTCAAAGAAGCTAGGAACGCTGGCACCAGCGCTGGTGCAGGCGTGTAGGGACGGTTTGAGAAGATCAACGACGTCACACCCTTCTCTGCTTCTCTCTGCTTTCTCTGCACGAACCACACCCGAAACCTTCTGCCCTATAGTTTTCATAGTTTCCATATGTTTTCATGTTCCCCTCCCTCGCAGTCTTGGCCATGAGAGCAAGCGAGGCACCGGTCTCGGACAGAGCAATTCACCTCCGTTGCAACGCTGGAGAAGTCTCTTGTGACACATGCCCTTTCCACAATCCTGGGGTAACCTGGGGACACGTGCATTTTAAATGTTGCCTTGGAGATGTCCATGAGCATAGACATATTATGCGGACATTCCTCTCGTATCTCTCCACTATTCTAGCACCTATTATGGACGATGTGCGATGGTCGTGGGAGATGATGGCCTTGACCAAAGGGGAACCGCAGCTTGAGGCCCGGAATATGCCCAGGCAACGCCCTCATCAACGGGTCGTCATCACACAGACGTACTTGGCTTTTATTCTTTCTCTTTATTCACCCACCTTTACCCCAATTCTAACACCTATTTCACAGGCAAACAAATATGGGCATAACTTCGCTTTTACGATTCGGCAAGGGCGATGCGCCAGCTATAGTCCAGACGAAGCAAGGCAAGGTGGAAGGAGTGAAGAGGGGGGACACCAAGGTATACGTCTTCCGTGGCATTCCCTTTGCTACTCCACCAGTAGGAGCTCTACGTTTCAAGAAGTCTGTGCCACACCCAGGTTGGGAGGGTGTCAGGGCATGCAAGGAATTTGGCAAGACGGCCGTGCAGAACCTGAGCATTGTGGTGCTGGTCTTTTTGCCCAAATTCGTGGCCGCACTGGTGTGGGGTGGGCTATGGCTGACAGGCTCCAACCCTGTCGACAATTACCACCCTAAGAGGCCCATGTCGCTGCCAGGGACCTGCTCGGAGGCCGACTGTCTGAACTTGAATGTAGAATCGCCAATGCTACCAGGAGACGAGAGCGACCAAAACAACGGCAACGGTCCCGCGCCAAAAAAGATGGCAAAGGGACTGCTCCCGGTCATGGTTTGGATACATGGGGGTGCCTTTCAGCTGGGCGCTAGTTCTCAGTACCTATACCAGCCTACCGAATCCTTTTTGGCGCGGCAGAATGTGGTGGTGGTCAGCATCAACTACCGCCTGGGCGTGCTGGGATTTTGCAAGGTAGAAGGTGGTGACTATAACTGCGGCGTGTGGGATCAGGTGGCGGCGTTGCGATGGGTGCAGGAGAACATTGCGGCATTTGGAGGCGATCCGAACAACGTGACCATCTTTGGGGAATCGGCGGGCGGCATGAGCTGCGGTTTCCTTTCGGCTACCAAGTTTGCTGGCCAGCTCTTCCACCGCGTCGTGTTGCAGTCGGGGACCATGCAGACTGGTCTAACGCGAGACGAGGCTGGTTGGCTGGCAGAGGAAACGGCGCGGGCGTTGGAGATTCCGAGTTGCTCCCTGGCCACAATGGGCAGCACGTCCGCGGCCGCGCTTCTGGCGGCGCAAAACCTGGTTATCCGAGGCAACAGATGTGGTGGCATGCCCTACCAGCCCGTGGTGGACGGCGACCTGCTTGAGGATCGCATCGTCAGTCGCTGGAAGGCAGGCTCGGCCAAGGATTTGGACTTTCTGATTTCCTACACGCGGCACGAGGAATTGCTCTTTTTGAAGATTTTTAACAAAAAGTATGTGTCGGACTCAGAGGAAAAATTGTTGAAACGAATCACTTTCAACCTGAGCCCGCCTGTCATGGATGTGCCTGAGTATCAGACCGCGGCTCAGCTGGCCCTGGACGAGATCAAGGCCTGGGAGGGCGGGGCCACGCCACCTACACATGCCGACTATTGGACATACAAGGCCATTGATTTTTGCTCGATGCTCAAATTTGCAATTCCGAGCCATTTCGCAGCCAACACGCTGGTGAAGGCACCTGGCCGTTCCAAGTCCGTCTACTTGTGCCGCTTCGATGTACACTCCCCGCTCATGAACGGCGCCTGTCACGCTATCGACCTGCCGTACGTATTCGGGGGGGTCAAGGCCATGTCAGGCGCCATGTGTCCCGCAGATGTTCGCGCGAACGAGGCATTGAGTTGTGCCGTAACTCGGGCATGGGCCAATTTCGCTAAGACGGGAGACCCCAATACATGCAGTGAAGACAAGAAAGATGATCTTCATGTGCTCCCGATATGGCCCGTCCTGTCCCCCGCGGAGGCCCATCAGACCATGATTTTGGACGTTCCTTTGTCTTCTTGTCGCATCCAGGAAGTGGCGCTGCACCAAGTCTTTCCGGAGCTCTGGAAGATGACAGTCGAGAATGCCCGCGCCCTTTGGTTCCACCGCCCGCCACCTTCAGGCTCCGACACGGAAAAGACTATTCAGTCCAACCTTTGAATGCGCGAGAAGAATGCAAGCAGTATAACGCTTTCAAATGTTTTGCTATATTACGCAATGTTATAATATCGGTAAACAAGTGAACTGGCAGCTGCGTGATTAAAGCAAAGGTTAAAATGAAAAATTAGGTCCTTATCAAAATTGAAATTAAACGTTAACACACAGCATGTACATCGACAGAAATTAGGGGTGAAGCTTTCTGACGCGCATCTCCATAAAATATAGCAATGGAACATCTTGCGAGATATGCTTTTACCCTTCGACTTGATTTTCGTTCCGATCTACTTTTGACATCTAAAATTGCTGCCACCGAACCCCAACCCGAATCCGCTACCTTGGCTGCTGAAGCATCAAGGCCACCATTCGCTCCTTGTCCCTCAACTGCATGTCAAAGATGGGCAGCTTTCTATCTCTTAGGTTCTTCAGGCCCAATTCGGCCTGGTGCTGAAGAGCCGCGAGGTCGCCCACCGCGGTCCCCCCTCGCAGCTCCAGGACCTCTTGCGTCCGCCGAAGCAAGGCGAGGAGTGGGCGTCGGGGAAGGCAGACTTTATTGGGGCTGCCCGTCAGTAGCTGATTGGTGGCGGTATCCACCACCTCTTCCCCGTAGCGAAGGGCCCGTACCAGCAGGTGTAAACTCTCTTTGAGCACGGTCTCCGAGGGAAGGCTGGCCACTGCAGCCGCCCGCCTACCTCCCGCCACCTTGCTCTTCGAGCCGCCGGGAGAAGGCAAAATGTACATGGCCTTGTCCACGTGCATCTGCAAAAATGCGCCGCTGTTTGTGACAGGGACGCGCGTCACGGGTGACAAAGAAGAGCCGGTGTCCAGCCAAGCACCTAAAGCTCTAGTCTGATCACTATTACCACCCTTGTCTTTCCTTTGTGGCGTCTTTACCAGGCGAGAGTCCACACCGCGCGTGAATGCCGTAGTAAGCCAGCGTGGAGGCTCCAAGAATGAATCGCAGGCCAACAGGTAACGTGCCGCTTCAGTATGCAGATCATAGGCATGTCCCCAATCGTAACCCTGCACTAGGTCCTTCAGCAGCCAGCCAGCAGCCTCAGCATGTTCCGCCACCAATTTAGCCTCCTTCCCCTCCTCTGCCAGCGTCTTAGTGAGGCGGATGTATACCTGCAGCCGAGCCGACCTTTCCTTGTCGCTATCCCCGTCTTGAATCTCATCAGGGTCGCCCAGATTCCACCGAGGGCCGTCTTCCAACACCATGGGGGCATCAGTCCGCCCACCCCTTAGCACCGCAAACGTTCTTGCCAAGGATGCCACCACTTTGCGCATGGGCAGACCGAATGCCCGGACCAATGCCACAGCAGACTCGAACAGACCCAACCCGCAGAGCAAGGCCTCAGCGCCCTCCACCTGATGCACGGCGGCCTTGTTCAGTTTGCCGCAGGCCTCACCCGCACCGGGCTGCGCCTGCGCCTGGGAGAGGCTCAGGGCCCGCAAAGGCGAGGCAGTGGGTCCAGCCACAAGCAAATATTGCCGCGCGGCCAAAGCATAGGTCAGTTCCTGCTCCACCCGCTTCAGTGTCACCACATACTGTTTTTTCGACCCCGCGCCTGCTGGCGTCGAGTTCAAGGCTGACGACGGGGGGCGGGACTTGTCATCGTAGGTCCAAAGCAAAAATGGATACTCACCGGCATCCCGCACCATACACAGGCAGTTGTGCACAGCGGCGAGTGCCTCAACCTTCCGGTCCAGACGGGCCAGGTTGTCCTCGTACACTGTGGCATCCTCCAAGCGCTTGGCCAGCCGGTACATCTCCAGCGCCGCCATCCGGAAATTGCTTTGGCTGACTAGATAGGCAAAGGCCGCCTTGTAATAATCCACATTGTCCCCGCCCCCACCACCGCTAGCCAGATCCATCGCCTCGTCGCTCTCCTCGCCCTCCTCAATCGTGGAGAAGCGCGCCGAAGAACGCAGGCAAATCTCGACCTCCGAGACCTCGTCTTCCGCGTCCCCCTGAGCCCACGGCAGCGAACACAACAGGTCGATGCGGCCGCGTTCGCACATTTCCACCACCAGATACGACAGCTTGCTGTTCCTGCTCCGCCGACTCGCCACCGGCCCGACCGGTGCCTCCTCCTCCTCCTCCTGGTCCTCGTGTGCAGTCACTTCCTCCAAGTCACGTGCCACGGCCAGCTCAGCGCGCATGGCAAGGAAAGCTTTTTCAAACACCTCCGCATCTGCTGCCAGAGTGTCGGTGGTGCTGTCCTCTTCATCTTCCAAACCCTGCCACGTACCCCCGGCGGTATGGTCTGTGCAGGCCCGGAAGACAGTCGCCCAGAGCGCGGCCGCTTGTTGGAGGCACCACTTGAGCCGCTCCCGCTCAGTCCGCTCTCCCTCGGTTAGACTGTCTGGGAGGGCAGGCACATGCTGCAATCCCGCATAGGCCAGGTCCGCCAGCCGTCGTGGCGGACACCCCGGCAGTCCAACGCTCTGCTCGAGGAGACCCACAGCCTGCACGTAATGCGCAAGCCGTGGCACCAGTCCGCTCTCCCCGCCCTCTCCATCATTCATGTAGTGCATACCCTCTTCCTTCCTTTCATCGCCCTGCTCCTCATTGTCCACAAAGGGCGGTGTCAGACAGGTGTCCCACTCTCCCAAGGCCTCAATTGCGCGCGTAAAAAGTGACCCCGCCGCCTTGGCCTGCCCCTCTCGCCGACTCACCCGACGCGCCTCGCTAAGAAAAGCGTACACCACAAGCCGCTGCCACCGCCGCGTCGCAACCATACGAGCTTTCTCTTCCGCATAACCTCCTTCTGCCGAAGAAGAAAATGGCAGCAGCAAGGCCCCGCTCAAGAGGCCGCGGGCCCAGGGAAGAAGGTAGCGGTACTGCTCCATTTTCACCAAGTACGCCAACAGCCGGCGAGGGAGGCTTTGACACAGCGCTTGGATGACCTCTTGCACAGCGTCCACACAGGGTGGGGGGGTTGCTAGATCTAGGATAAGGCCCTCCAGAATGGAGAATGCGCGGGCATCAGCACGGGGGATCGCACTCGGGAGGACCACGGAAGGGGGTCGAATGGGTGCAGGGGGAAGGAGGGGTTGGGAACCCGAGTATAGGAGCAGCCAGGCAACATTTAGTGCCGTGGCAACTTGTAGGGTCAGTGGCGCTTCGGATGGGTCTCGAAAAATGAATTGCTGCATACCTGCCGTCTCCAGGTGGACTAAGAGCATGAGGCTGGTCCGGAGGCGAGCCAGACAGAGCACCAAAATTTCTCCTATGGCTGAGGCTGCCAGTTGTGCCGTCGCAAGCGAAGGGGACCGTCTGCTGCTGCTACTGCTGTTGCTGCTATTGATGCCTCCGTCTCGGGAACTCGTCATCTTGATCGAGGACACCGCCGCCCCGCCGCGCTGGCTCCTTCGTAAGCTCCGACGACCAATGGCCGTGGTTTCCATGGTCTCGCCCAGGACCTGCAGGAGGGGGCGAAGGGCGTGAAGCACTTCCTCAATCTCCTCCACGACTTGATACCCTCGTGTGGACAGATCGATTGGCGTCTGGCAGTTTTCACCCGTCCCTCGTAAGACTAGCCCTGCGTCCAAACGCCTCCCTGGCCGCCGCCGTTGGAGCGCCTCGGCGGCCCTGGCCTTGAGCAGCACAGGGTCGGGTAGCTGCCCGGTGGTAGCAAGCGCCTCCAAAAGGCACCGATTTACATCACTCACCGCGTCGGGCGCGCAGTCACACATCCATTCGTCAAAAGCGTCGAGAAAGGTGAGATGCTGTGTCATAGGAAGACGGACCGGCACTGCCGTGGAGCATCGGTCCACGCGCACAGCCACCACGGCTCCGCCGCCGTTAGCACTGGTGTCGCCACCGGCCAGGAGGGCCAATGGATGGGTAAGCACTTCGCGGCTTTGTTCGGCCAGGTCCAGAAAATGCACCCAGGTCGAGAGCAATGCCAAGGCCCGCTTCTCATCCTCCACCATCACCGCTTCCTCCTCGTCCTGGTGCTGATATCGGGGCTCATGTTGGACCGCCTCGGCTAAGGCATGGTCGGCCTCCTTCCGCACCACATCTGCCACCATCTCCCACAGCCGCTCGCCATTCGGCAGGGGGTCACGATTTATGTCCTCGTGACCCCCTCTTCTGCCGCCCCGACCGCCCCAGCCCTGGCCGCCTGCACCGCTCAGGGAGGGCGCCGATCTAATGCGCGTCATCGCCTTGACCAAGGCCATGGAGGAGAATCTCGATGCGGGGGCCGCCAGAAAGCGTAGGAAGAATGCCTCAACATGCCGAATGGTCGCCTTCCAGCATGGACCGAAGCGTTCGTGCAGCGCAAGCAGGCTCTGCCGGAGTGCGTCCCGCCGGTTGGAACCCTGTCCCTTCTCGCCTCCGCCACCAGCCGCGGAGCCCAGAAGCAGGCCCACGTCCTCTAGACCCGAGGGCGGCGCTCGCCACAATCGAATAAACGACGCTGTACCTCCGTCGCCATCCGCTGCGTTACCACCTGTACTTCCGTTCGTCAGGTCCGCGCCGCCCTTCTTCGTCTCCAGAGGCGCGTACGCCAACCCATCGTTCGCCAACGCCGCCCACAGCCGCAGTCGTCGTGGTGGCCGCTGTTGCGGGCTTATTCTTGGCGGATTTCCCCTCCCTCTAGCCAACACTTTCTCCTCGCCGTCGCCAGTGGCCTCGAGGCACACGTCAGCCAGGAGCTGATTTTCCTCAAAGCAGTGCGCGGCCAGGTGCGTGTCCTTCCATCCCTCTACCTCCGCGGCGGTGGAGAACGGCTTTGACACCCAGACGCGGGAGTGCGAGGGCTCCGTCAAGCTCACCACCAGGCGATTGACAGCAGCGTCGCTGTGCACCAGGACTTTGCTGCAGTCTGCGTAGAGCAAGCCCCTGTCCACCGCCCCCGGCAGCGCCAGCTCGCTCAGCATAACGCCCTTAGAAGACCGTGTACTCCACACCCGCACCCTGCGGTCTGCGTGCAGGGAGAACACCAGCAGCTCACCACCACCCGCTGCCCAGCCGCCCAAAGCCACCACAGGACTGGGCGGTGGCTGCGCTGCCTGGCGGTAGGCCAGGGGATTCAGGTACGATAGGTAACCCGAGACCGGCAATTCCCGCACCACCTCTGACTGCACAATGTGCGGTCCCTCCCCCACGCCCACACCCGCTTTAGCGCGCTGTCGAGTTATGTGAATTATCTGCAGCCTGCCTGTCCCGTAGCCAATCAACAGATCGCGAGGCGAGACGAAGGAACAACATGTCGGGTACTCGGAGCCGGCGGGAGGATTCAGGGCCACACCGTCGCATGCTTCGCGGGTGGGCAACGAAGCCAGTAAGGAAGCAGCCGAGCTGTTGCTGGAGTCAAAATTTCCACGCCCATGTTGCCCGACCCCACATGCGGTGGGTGGCCTGAAAGGCACGGCATGCAGCACCAGGTTTCGTGTGAGTGCCCACAGGACCAGGCATTCGTCCCGCGAGTCGGTAACTTCTTCGAAGCAAATGGCATCGCGCGAGAGAACAGAGAATGGCAGCTCCATACCATTGCGCGGGCCCTGAATGTCAATTTGCCCAGACACTTCCGCAATTTCCAGTTTGGGGCCCCGGGACCGCCACACCAGCCTTCGGCCGCTCTGAAGCACCTGACCGCCTCCTACCCATTCCTCCGCCAGGGGCATTTCTTCCAACCCCGGATCGATATCCATCGGGAGGACGCGTCGCCGGCCCTGCCACCCATCAACATGGTCAAAAAGCGCCACCGTGGCCTCGATTTCTACCTCCATAACTTTGCGTCGTATTGTTCAGGACGGAGGGAGGAGGCTGGTCGGAGAGAAACCCGCGGCGAAGGCTCGTTGAGGAGCAACCGGCGACGCTAGCACGCCAGGAGCCCCGTAGAACTCAAGAATACTCAGAACAGCCTGAGGTAAGGGTATTTGGGAGAGTGGAAAGCAATTTAAAGACGATTTGCGGGGTAGGCAATGGCAAAGGCATGTATGATGATGGTGAGGAAGAAGCTGGCGATGAAGGCAAAGCAACGACGAGATATAATTGACCCGCGGAAAAATCACCAAAGCGGCCCAACACATATATATCACAAACCACACCTAGTGCGCAGATAAAGCCTGCCAAAGGTTCTCAGGCAAAGGCTCGCGCCACGAGCAGAGCCTGCGATTCTTTAGCCTCCCGCGCACCCTCCTCTCAAAATGGCCACCCCGTCCTCTGCCGCTGCTGTCGCTGCTTCGAGTACAAATGCTTTGAGGGTCTACCGTCGCTTGTTAGGCGTGGCGAAAAACTTGCCGCAGGACAAGCAGGCGTCGGCACTTGAGCAAATACGTCAGGGCTTTCGAGAGCATGCAGGCGAGACGGACGCGCAAAGGTGAGTGAGTGTCGAAGGCCGGGGGAGGGGGACTATCAGGGGACAGACTCGGGCACAAGATGCCGGGGGACAATGCGACGGTAGTTTTCATTCAGATACGGCAGTGGTATTTATTGAAGGTACTAGTCTATCTCCCCTCTATATGCGGGGGCTTACTACCACCGAGCTTCCCCCACAGATCCTTTTGTACGAAGGTGAGAAACGGATCCATAAGGGTCGGTAGCTAGCTCAATCCTTCCTAGCGCCGCGAGGATTAAGGAAGCTCGAATTCGTGGACGGGGACAGCGATTCACTTTTTGTTGTTTTTCCTAACTCACTCCAACGGTTTTGGCATCAAAATAAGGGGGAGAATTCCTCAATTTTTATCACCATAAATGAGAGGACTGATAGCCTCGAGGAGCTCCTACGACCACAAACGAATAGATATCTATCATTATGAGAAAATAGAAGGCGCTCGAAAATATCTCTCGACTACGCATGCCTAAGACTACCTGCCTTCTTTCCTTCCCCCCCCCGGAAAACAGGGTAAGCAAGCTGTTGGAGCAGGCTTCTTCTACGCTCGGGTATCTAAAGATGGTGACTCCAAAGCGAAGGATAGGTGCCACTGCAAACGCCTCCTCGGGCGACGGCGGAGAAGGAAGAGCGACAGGGGGACGGACCTATCTGGTGTACAAGGACGGCGAGGGGCGGGTAACGGAAGAGGCTGCGCGACGGGATAAATTGGCTTATTCCAACTGGGACGGCAGCAACATGGACCCCGACAATGTTCGTCGGCACCAACACCAACTCAGCCGGATGGGGTTCCGGAATAACAGACATGCCAAGGGCGGCATCTTTTGATCATGTACTAGAGAAGGAAGAAGGAAGAGTGGGAGGGAGTAGGAGAGAAAGAGGGGATGAGTGGAACACGTGTTGTAAAAATAATCAACATATAATTTAATAAAAGAGGGCGACGTTTCTCAGCTTCTTCGACGGGCTTAAATCATTGCCCAAGGATGCACAGTGTGTCTACGGGTTGGGATGCGCCAAGTCGGGAACCCATGCGGGAATCGGGTGGTTGAACTTTGATGATGCCGCTCTTCCCTGGAGTTGCATTAAAAATTGCACAACCGACAACCCCTTTCGTAATAAGGGGAAGAGAAGGAAACGGACTTTGTCGTACATCTTAAAACTTTCACCTATAACCATGTTCAGAAAATTTGATTGAGCGGGTCATCGGGGCTTTGCTTGCGCTCATGGCTTGCTCGAAAGCCAGGGCCATCATCTCAGTCCCCGCGTGTGATCCCCTCGTCTCATGAAAAGCCTTCGCGAGCCACATAATCAAAAAAAAAAAAACTAGCTAGGGAACCATCATCCTCTCGGCCGCATCCAAAGCCGGCCTTAAGGCAACTCCGCACTCTTCCACGCTGCTGGGAGGCCGCAGGTGTATGTAATATTTTTGTGGCCGGGCTGTTTCTCACATCCCCCAGTGCTCCTGCAACAGCTGCGTTCATCCTCTCACTTTCATTTTCTTCCTCGTTCCAACACCACAGACAATTCTTCTTGACATGAAGCCTTATATTGCGGGAAGCGTCGCCACCATGACGACAGCCGTGATATTCTTGGCTGCTGCTCCCCACTTCGCGCTTGGTGAAGTGCAGCGCATCAAGCTGGCGCCCGGCCCGGCCGGCATGGAAACCTCTCAGATGGGCTTGGGTGCCCTGCACTTTGCGGAGCTAACGCAGAGCGGCGGGGCTGCGGCGCTCAAGGACTTGCTGAACGTAGCTCTGCAGAACAAGATCACTCTGCTGGACCTGGCCGACATATACGCCTACAATGCGAGCGCCGAGTTGGTGGGGCAGGCGTTTGCCTTACAGCCAGGCCTGCGAGAGAAGTTTCAGATTGTGTACAAGACGGGAATTGTCTTTCCGGACGCGCCCGTCCAGTACCTGGACAATGGGGCTGAATACATGATGCACGCTGTCGACATTGCCCTGACCCAGCTTGGCACCACCTACCTCGACGTGCTCATGCCGCACGCCCCGGACCCGCTCCTGGACGCGACCGAGCTAGCCATGACCTTCAAGAAGCTCAAGGCTAGCGGCAAGGTCCGCTACTTTGGCGTGTCCAACTTTCCACCAAGCAAACTTGCTTTGCTGCAAGCCGCTATGGAAAAACAGCAGATGGGCCTGACGACGGCCGAACTTGAAATTTCTGTCCTGACCCCCACGGCCTTGTTCGACGGCCGCCTCGACCAGCTCCAGGAGCTCGGCATTGCTGCCTTAGCCTGGGGGCCTCTTGGCGGGGACCCGATGGCCGGTGCCAACCGTCTTTTTAATTTCCCCGAGGGTGCCCGGCAAGGTCGTATTCTGGCGGCCCTCAAGGACGTGGCCTCGCAGATGGGCCCTGCCGTCACACCCGACCAAGTGGCAATCGCATGGCTGCTGCGGCACCCGGCGCGCATCGTGCCAGTGATTGGGACGGTGAGGGCAGACCGGCTGAAAGCCCAGGCGGCGGCCACGAACCTGAAGATGACGAGGGCGCAGTGGACGCAGATCATGGGGGCCTCGGCCGTGGCGAACTTCAAGCGGTGGGAGCAACTCAACGATGGGCAATGGCATGACGTGGCCAACGACTCCCCGAATACCTTCGGCTCGCCACTGGGTGTGGATGTGCCCGTCGGGTTTTGTGACTTTGGGAGCTGCAAGGCGCCGATGGCATGAAGGAAGTGAAGAAAGTGAAGGAGGGGATATTGTTGTACCTTTGATGTAATTGATATGCCATGACAAGTTCTAATGAAGCACGAGCGACACGAGCAGATAAGAGGACGTGGCTGAGGGCACAGGACAAAGACGACTGTGCGCTCTACCGTTGTCCTGCATGTGTCACCTCTGGAGGCAGAGATAAAAAAATCTGCCATGCCGCACACACCGATGTCATCGAACAAAAGCGAGATAGCAAATTAAAGAATTAGTTTGTTTTTGTGCGCATCACACTTACGCTGATTTCTTTCTTCTATTTGGATTGTTTAGTCACTTTCTCTCCTTCTCAAAGTGCATGGTGTCGGTTACCTCTCAAAGGTGTTTCACCCTGTTATTGATGATTCTGCTTTTCGTTTTCTGGCGACGACCACAAGATTTAATTGCGGTTTCCGTCGCTGTTGAAGTCCTTTCCATTGATTCATTCTGACCGCTCACATACATATACTTTTCACGACCCCACTGACCTTGTGTAAGCGACAGGCTAAGGAATTGTACTCGTCGGCCTGATGCGAGTAAGTTTTCGATTCGCCCGCGGGAGAGCCAACAAGAAACGTGTAGATAAGAAAGCTTGGGAAAGGATGACTCGACTCGAATTGTTTCTATAGAGTGCATCCTCGGGGAGGGCTTTTTATTGCGTGCGTGCAGGCACTGCACTGTGCCTCATACTCCCTCGGCGACTCCTCCCAATTTCGTGGGCATATGCATTCGATTGCAATGACCTTAGAACTGCTTAATGTTTACACCTATCAGTCTTCCCCATGAGATATAACACGACCCATACTGCGCTTGCAATTCTCTTGAGTTGGCGACACCCTAATCCCCACATACCTTTTTTCAGCTTTCCTATCAAATGCTGTCCAAGTATCGAGCAATACGTTCGTACATGGTAAAGTGAAGACCAATCTCAAGGCAAACGCGAATAAAGCGGGGCGACATGCCGCGGTACAGGCCCAGCAGGCCCTGACTCTGGAGGATCTTCGTGAAGCAGTCCCAGGAAGTGCTGTAGCCGCCCCCACCTATCGACTGCATGTTGGACTTCACGGTGTCTATGGGGTGTGTTGCCACTGCTGACAAGCCTCCCGAAATTGCGCCTAAAAGCATGGACTCGGCCGCGTTGAGAGGAGCCAAGTTTTCCACGTAGACGGTGGTGGTGGCACTGCTACTGCTGCTGCTGCTGCTGCTGTTGATATCCCCGGTTTTGAATTGCTGATAGAGGTGCTTTAATTCTGAATAAGTCGAGAAGCGGATACAATTATTAAGCGCGCCCTTGAGCACTGTGGGACCGGTACCGGCGTAAAGTCCGCCCCAAAAACCCTCCATTCGCACGATGCCCACAACTGCGTCGGCAAACCCCGCAAAGCGCGGCTTCAGGGAATACGAGTCCTGTGCCATCTTGATCTGGATGCACTGCATAGGTGTGCCAACCGTCAAAAACTCCACTGTGTAAAATGTGGGAAGAAGAGAGTGCCAGGACGCGATGCGTGACGATGACGGAAGCGATAATTTGTCGATCTTTGTTCCTATCCCCAGACCAAAGACCTTTTCCTATGTCCCCAACATTAAATACGTACTGGCGCCCGCCAATGTGCCGGCAGTCATGGTCAAGAGCGGGTCTTTTTTCCCCCCCCGATCATTGTGACCCCAGCCGTTCTGGAGCGCGTGGCTGGCATACTCGTAGGTAGAGAAGCGCACAGCGGAACGTGGGAAAGCAAAAACCAGCCATGGCATCAAGCCCTTGTACAATCCGAATGGGCCTTTTGTCCGCAAAGTGTAGCGCACGCAGTCCAAGGGGCCCGTAAATTTTTTGAGTTGGTAGTGCTGCTTAAGTTGGCACTGGAGAGAGAGGTGGGGGAGTGTAATCAGCGTGCGCTATTGAATGAGACGGGAAACACAAACGAGGGGAACGCAGAAAGGAGGGAATGAAAAATACATCGATTTCTGATAATGAGACGTACCTGAGTCTTTGTGAACTCGCATGGAAATGTAATGCAGATTTCAATCCCTGGATGTAGGAACGGTATGCATTTGAGCGGGTTGAAGTAGAAAAAAGTTGGTGTATGTAAGTGGGACCAGAATTACTTTTCCCATCCCCACGTACATCCTGCAAGTCCACCCGCCATTATGGGCGTAAGCGCGTGCCGTGGAGGCGGTGCTGGATCTGGTTGCGTCGATGTCCGTGGAGTCATGATAGAGGTGACTGTGGTTTGGTGGAGGTCATGTGATTCAGGGGAGAAGAGAGAAGGCATGTGGGGAAGAGGTCGTCCCAGGCACACTCTCTCGCATACCTTTTCTCCTCAGGCACAGGTAAGCGATGGTGGAGGCGGCTGCATTGGGTAACTGGAGGGAGAGGCTGTGGTAGCGGCGTGCAGAGTGGGGGGAAAAGATGTCGGTGTGAGTCACGATTTCTGGGGGACGTGTTGTGTTCACGCTTTCACGCTGTTGCCTTTGCACTAGTTTCCCCTAGACACAACTCGATTTCATCGCAGGCGGCAAAAGTGTTGATCAATGGCTGGCGCGCTTGGTCTTTCCCTATTCCGGGCCATAGTCGAGAGCTTTATTGGTGTGTGTGTGTCAAAACGACGGCTCACCAGCTCCAACAAATCCCCGTGACCAGACGGCAGAAACTTGAAAGTCCCACTGGTCTTCTTGCCATGTTCGTGTGCTAGGATCGTGTTGTGGTGTGCGGTGGCTGTGTGTGAGCTGTGTGGGGGACTTGTTCGGTCGCCGATTTGGTTTTGGGCGACGATCAGATATAATAATATACTTGTAGTATAATGATATGTAGACCGGACGGCTCGCATCTTGCTCCTCCGCTCAGTCGTGTGGCTTGTGCTCTTCAGTCCAGTTAAGTGCTCCCAACCACTCTCCCCTCTATATAGGCACCGCTTGTGTGTGATTTTCGTACCAAGCGGTATTCATGGTGAGAGCATTCATCGGCGCGGCCGTGGCCACGGCTAGTTTGACCATCGGATCTGCCGCCTCCCTTACCAGTCAGGCTTCCGCTAAGTCTTTGGATGCAGAGCGCCAGGCGTTAGAGCAATGGAGCAGTAAGGTAAGCGCGTAGGAGGGATGTAATGGCTTGGTGGGATGCCCTGGTCCATGCTGGTGCGCTGGGCCATGCATAGACAAATAGGAACCCGTGAATATTTTTGGAGTGTGGACTTTGGATCAAACATGAATTGGAGGCGACAAGGGCATGTTTGTAGCTGTCATCTGTCGGCCTCTATCTCTTTGGATATTTATGGAATTCATCTCAGCACGCACTAATCCTGCTCCACTCCCACCCTTCCTCCCCTTCTCCCTCCTGAAGCTGGCGGAGCGTGAGGCACAGCTACGAGCACGGGAGAAGGCGCTGGGCGAAAAGGTGCTGGGGGGGGGGAAGGGCCGCACTGTGGCGACGGGCAGCTGGCGGAAGAGTCTGGTCACGGGTTTGGCGGTGGAGGGGGCCGGGGCGGAAGTGCTCGTATTCGAGGATACGTTCGAGGAGCTCGACATGGACATCTGGGAGCATGACATCACCATGTCCGGCGGCGGGAATTGGGAGTTCCAGTACTACACCAACAATCGCACCAACAGCTTCGTGGAAGAAGGCGTGCTTTACCTGCAGCCCACGCTGACGGCCGAGACGTTGGGGGAGGAGAACGTGCTGGGCGAGAAGCCGTTCCGCTACGACATGTGGGGCATGTGGCCGTCCGACGCCTGCACGTCCAACGCCTTCTACGGTTGCGAGCGTATGGCAGATGCCGGCGCGCAGCTGGTGATTAACCCGGTGCAGTCGGCGCGCCTGCGTACCACGGGCACCTTCACGTTTCAATATGGTCGCCTGGAGGTGGAGGCCAAGCTGCCGCGCGGGGATTGGCTCTGGCCCGCCATCTGGCTGCTACCCGAGAAGAATGCCTACGGGCAGTGGCCAGCCTCGGGCGAAATCGACTTGATGGAGTCGCGAGGCAATAAACCAGGGTACAGTAAGGGTGGTTTCGACTCCTTCGGCAGCTGCATGCACTGGGGGCCCTACTTCGCGCTTGACAAGTTCGAGATGACCTGCCAGTCGTACACGCTCCCCAAAGGCACAGGCACCTTCAATGACGACTTCCATGTCTTCGGTCTGGCCTGGGACGAGCACGGCCTCTTCACCTACCTGGACACGGAGGACCAAAAGATCCTTGAGGTCAAGTTCGACAAACCCTTCTTCTCGCGGGGCGCCTTCGCCGACGTGCCCGGCACGCATAACCCCTGGGAGGGCCGTTCCAACGCCGCGCCCTTCGACCAGCCGTTTTATCTGATCCTGAACGTTGCTGTGGGTGGCCTCTCCAACTTTTTTGTGGATGGTGAGGACGGCAAGCCGTGGACCAACACGGGCACCGGCGCGCCCTACCTGTTCGCCAAGGCCAAGGATGTCTGGTACCCGACATGGGCCGGTCGCGACTCTGCGCTGCAGGTTAAGTCCGTGCGCGTCTGGCAGAAGCCTGGGCAGGGCACGGCCAAGGTCCTGGGTCAAAAGCTGGGGGCTGGTACAGCCATAACCAGCGCAGACACCGGTGCGGGGGACGAGTCCGTTATTCCACCCACCTACCGTCACAAGAGCAGCGGGGGCGCCAAAAGAAGTGGCATGGCAGGCAGTGGCAGCGCCGGCGGCTGGATCTTTGGCTCTTTGTTGCTCCTAGTGCTTGTCAGCGCTGGGGTAGCTTTCGGAGTGTATTTGCGCATGGGCGGCTTCCCAGGCATTGGCAATAGGGTGGGTGGCGGTGGTGGGGGAGCCTATACGAGTGTGACAGGGGCAGCACCATACCAAGCCGCCTTTTCCTCTGCCCCGGCAACAACTTCGACACAACAGCGCCGATAGAGGGTAAAAAGCAGCGTGAACATCTTTGCTTGGTGCTTGATTTGTAAAAACTGATGTGGGCCTGGGACCAAACCTTTTGGAGTGATTCCACGCACACTGCCGGCCATCCTTGCAAGCAAAGACTAGGGTATAGGGACCGGCGAATAGGCACCACCGTCTTCTAATGCATGTTGTGGTGATTTCTTCGTGAACATGGAAGTTTCTTCATTACGTATGAAGATAGCGTTACGAATAAAGGAGATAGCATGAAAGGTCCCTGGTGCAGAGACTATGGAAGCGAAATAGCGATACGGTGTATGGAGACATTTGGATGGCGGGGGAGGGCATTTTTGGGCGAGAAGGAAGGATAGTTTCTAAAGAACCAATTTAAAGGAAAAAGACACACCAAGTCACGTAGTGAAAAATGTAGACCTGATTCTTCTTTATCTTTTGTGCGACAGGTCAAGTGGCGGGGTGGTGCTTGGGAAAAACACAAAGGTGAAAACCGTGAATATTTTGGTATGTGCCCGTTCCCTCCAACGGGCACATACCATGTGTTGGAGATATACCAAAAAGTACACCAGGCAACGATTAATTGCCAGGTGATCATTTTTGCATGATAGCAACGATAAAATTGGACGCAAAAGATGGTATCTTCCTTTTCTGGCCGCACATTCTCATGATACCTTGGGGAGAACGGAAAGGCCAGGCTCGAAGTTGTCGGATCTTTCGGTGATTCCAGCGCGTGCGTGCATCTGCTTTTCCGTTGGGTGGTATGTGCGCCCTCGGCAAGGCAGGCGCTACCCGA